>Ga0123353_10009402_pt1 | contig 13490 bp, 10 predicted proteins | sample TergutLab28metaG_3_FD_92763 | JGI IMG/M metagenome (GOLD analysis project Ga0123353, IMG submission 92763) | Labiotermes labralis P3 segment gut microbial communities from Petit-Saut dam, French Guiana - Lab288 P3 | ecosystem: Host-associated > Arthropoda: Insects > Digestive system > Gut ... | reverse complement strand
ACTTTTATTGAAGTTGAATTGATCGGCGTCAATCCACATGTGATGCCCGACGTCGCACGACCAAATCGGGCCGAACACGGTGTGGAAAATTCCATTAACCTTCAATGAACGATATATCCCGTCCACGGCCCTGGGTAATTCATGGATGTGTTCAAATGCGCAGATGGAAACACAGCCGTCAAATTCGTCATGTAACTCCTTTCCAATTTCTGTGGCCGAACCTCCAAAGAGAACGTAATCATGGTCTTGAATGATTTTTTTGGAATCCGGATGGTTCAATGGGAAGATTTTTTCAGGTGCCGCCCAAGGATTCTTCCATGTTAAATCATCAACCAGATTGACACAAATCCATTTTTTTGCCCCCAGAATGCCGAATATCAATTCACGCGGAAGATTACTTCCCCCGATTTCCAGGATCGTTTTGCCGCGAAAATCAATGTATTGTGTCGCATCCAGAAGAATATCAATTTGATATCCTGCTTCCAATCCGCGAAGCTTCTTAAGCTCTTCGCGATGATGTGAGGTCAGTTTCAAAGGGTGCCGCGTCGGTCCTGCCCATGAGATCATCGGTACCGGCGGCAAGATCATCGATGCCGGCGGCATGGGTTTATGTGATTTTATAAACCTCCGGGCTTCGCGATACAGTTTTCCGAATGACAAATTGGATATTTTCATGACGCTTTCCTTTTTGCTTATGAAAACGATATTTACTTAATAATTTTTCCAGTTGGGGATTGCTTTTGGATTCCGAGTAATTTTTTCAACGGTTTGATGACGCCATGACGCAACAGCCGTTCCGGCCATTTGACGGTTTTGAAAAAAAAGCCTTTCGATGTCGTGAGATAATATTTCAAAATGGATATGAGATGATATTTCAATGTTCCTCGCCAACCGCCGAAACCATGCGACAAATAAAACTCCCGCAAATATGTGTCGAGGAACATGGATGAAGCGTTGCGGCAAAATTCCCGGTCTTTCTTGCTCCAGAATCTTCGGAGAGTCCCGAGAAACAAGGGACGTTCCTTTTCTAAAAGCAAGTGACAGGCGTAGTGATAAATGCCCAATTTGTGTTTGAGGAAAATATCTTTGTACGTTTGCATATATCCGGATTCATCAAGATATTTTTCAACCAATTGGAAGATGCGGATATAATCACACGCATTCTTGTCGTGGGAATTCACGATGGAATCCGGCACATACCTGTAATGGTAAAATTTTTCCGGAACGACGGAAATACAGGATGCCTGCGTGACTCCCATCCAGTGGACATAATTGTCTTCGTAAGCCAAACCTTCCGGGAAAGCGAATTTTCCTCCGATGAAAAATTGCGTTCGCCAGAGCTTTCCACAAGCAGTGGGATAACGAAAAAGCGATATTTTTTCTTCCACCGTTCTTTTATCCGATGGCGTGATCGAATCATACATGACATATTGTTCTGTAATGCCTTCTCTTTGATAAAAGAAAATCGTGATGTCCGCCCCGGTTTGTTCGGCTTTGGCAAAAACCTTTTCACAACAATCCCGGTCAATCCAGTCGTCGGAATCGACAAACATGATATATTTGCCCTGAACAAACGGCAAAGCGGCGTTCCTCGCCGAAGACAGCCCGCCGTTCGGTTTGTCGATGATTTCGATGCGGGCATCACGTTCTGCATATTCCTGCAAAATGGTACGGGAATTGTCCGGCGAACCGTCGTTGACACAGATGATCTGGATGTCCCGCATCGTTTGGTTGACGACGGAATCCAGACATTGTCGAAGGTACTGTTCGACTTTGTAAACCGGGATGATAATGGTGATTTCAGGCGACATGGCGTTTTGTTGTAATATCAAAATCCGCTGATTTGTCCAGTTCGCAGAGTACGTTGAACTCCTCGAAGTATTCCGCTCGCAATGTCAGCAGGTAATTCATGGCCTCTTCAATTTCACATCGGGTTTTTGTGGCGGGATTAACGTATCGCGAATACATGATATATGCGATATAAAACACTTCTTCCAATGTTCTCCGGTGAGTTCGCCTGGGACAAACCAACCTGTCTTTCGTCAAGCCCCATCCTGCGTAAAAAGGCATTCCGAAAACGTGGACTTCTTTACCGCACAGAAGTGCCTCGAACCCCAATTGAGTGGTACAGGCATAAATTTTGTCAACATACTTCAACAAGGAAATGGGATTGATGGGAGTGGTCAGTTTGTAGAGATTTTTTCCCATCTCAACTTCCGTATAATATCCCGAACGAACACATGAATTTACCAATGTATCCGGGTGTGTCTTAATGATGATGTCAGCATCCGGATTTTCCGCTATTGCCGAATTAAGCATCTGCTGAAAAGTCAAATCATTTGCCAATCCCCTGGTTATGCTCATATCTCCGTAGGACTGATCGACAACGAGTACTTTGGGAACACCTTTTCTCCCGATCTGCGGTGTACAAATCGGCTGATGGTTGTATTTTGTAAGATAAGTTGCAGTGATAAACTCCATACACGTTTTTGCTCGCAGTTTTTGACATTCGCTGACAACCAGGGTTTCATCATTGAGCATTTCTTCCAAACGACTCGTTCTTGTTGTGTCAAAATACATTGCCTTGTCATCGACTGTGAACGACACCCCATTTACATATTTCTTGTCGATATTTGTATGACACCATGTATCGGCACTTTTTAGAAAACCATCTTCGACCAAATACAAGGGTTTGCGTTTTTTTTCGGCGGTTCTTGCCAAAAGGCGTGATTCCGGAGCGTCACCAAATCCCCAGGAAAAATACATGTCGGCATGGCTGTCGGGTGAAAATTGTTGAAACTCAATCCGGTCAAACAAAAACGCCAAATTGTCCCATTTGTATTGAATTTGCGCAACCTTTGGAAAGGATGGTTTGTCAAAAAAAGACAGACCATGATTGTTGTCCAACAGGTGTTCCACACATGAATAATGATTCGCTCTTTCATTTTCGGCGATTGAAATGCCATGTATGTCCACCGCTTGCGGTCGGAACAACCTCTTAAGATGCAAAATCTTCTTGAACGGCCTCTTCACTTCCCGCCAGATTTTTGCTGGCACTGTTGGTTTTGCGGTTGCTTGCATGACTGCACTTCTCACTTCCTTGAAATGAATTGCTCTTGAATTCAATCGAATACTTTTCTCATTTTCGAAAGACATAAATCAGGAATTGCCCATTTTGATGATCTTTGATCAAGTTGCAAAATTACATTCATTACACGGGTAAAGTTCAATATTGTTATTCCTCAAAATTTTCCTCAATTTGAGAAGCTTTGCAGAATTAAATATTTCCAGTACGGAGGTGTTGTTGGCATTTCCGATGATGAAACTTTTGTGCTCGGGAACATCGGAACGAAAATTGCAACACGGCATAACATTGCCGTTGTAGTCTATATAAATATCGACAAACGGAATGAAGCAAGGAGCATGGCGTGTTCTTCCTCTTATTGTTTTCAAAGTTCCTCCTCTATTGTTGCCATTGACATTAAAATCCCGCGCATACATACTCAATTGCATGTCTTTATGGCTAAATGAAACTTGATGTAATTGATCTGAATTACATGTCACGTTAAAATCCAAATTCAATCTTTCTGCTGTTTTTGCAATACTTGCTTTAATTTTCCCAATGTCAAAAGATTCCCCTTCGCTTAGGTAACACTGAATATTCATCGATCGCAATCCGGCCGCATAAAGTTCATCCAAATATTCTCTTGTCAGATAATCTCCGTTAGTGTTTGTATGGAGCACGGCATTTGGCAACAACTCTCTTGCCTGCATTAAGCGTTTTATGAAAATATCCTTATGCGCAAGTGGTTCATTGTATCGCGAATAGGAAATCATCTTATCATGGTTAATCGACCTTAAGTCATTAAGTATTCGCAAATATAAATTCTCATCCATCAAGATATTTTTTGAATGCCTGTCCACAAAAGAGTTTGGACAAAACCAACATTTTCGATTGCAGTAAGAGAATATTTCTATTTCTACGCAACGGATTTTATCACAACCCACCTTTAAGGCCCATTCACTCTTTCGATTCTTTCGATACAAACGACGAAACGGCCTCTTAATCTCCCGCCAGATTTTCGCCAGTCCTTTTGGTTTTGCCGTCTCTTGCATGATATCACATCTCACTTTCTTGATGCGAAGTTCATCTATTGTTTGACCGGTTCGTCGCTCACCGCAGTGTCCTTATGATGAAAATTGCATTTATTGGCTGTTGCAACAAGGTGACGTTCATCCATAATGTGGCAATCGATATTGACAAACCCGGCTTTAGACAAGAAAAATTTCAGAATTTTTGCGTTATATCCCGATTTATGAACATCCCAGTATTTATTGGGGTCGTCATTTGAATAATCTTCGCGTTGCCAGCCAAAGATACTGCACAGATTCCATTTCAAATCCGACTTGTCGAATCGGGGGAAATTCCAGTTTTCCTCATCAATAACAGCATCGATAACGGCATTTTGAAACTGTTGAATATGAAAATCGAGATCAGGGCAAATGATATGCACCGTTCCGCCTTGATCCAGTGCGGAATACCAATCATTGAAAGTCATTTCAAGTTCTGCAAATGTCAAATGCTCAATCATATGCCTTGAATAGATATTGGAAAGGTTTTTGGCATTTTGAGATAATTCCCAAGCTTTACAAACGATTCCAACGTTTTTTGTTTTTCTTATATCGCAGCCAACATAACCCTCTTTATAATCATCTCCACAACCAACGTACACATTTGTCGCAATCACGGTCCGTTGTGTTCCATTTGTTGATGCGTTGGCAAGCTTTCGCATTTGTCGAAACGGCCTTTTGACTTCCCGCCAAATTTTCGCAATTCCTTTTGGTTTGGATGACTGTTGCATGATTTCGTCCCTGAATTTTCCCGTCTTTCTCTCAAGCCTTAATCCACAAACTCGAGGCAGACGACCATTACCATATTTCTTTAGACCGCGCAAACATCATAACAAATACAAAAATTCTGAACAACCCCAATTTTCCTAAAATGGTGTTCATTAAAACAGTACCGATGAAATGGAATCGAAACAGCGCAAACCACCATCGTTGACGAAATTGCCAAAACACGCCATTTTGCGCACTCATCCAAGAATGCCATCACAACCGATAATGATCCCGATCGCGGATGACGCAACCGGTGGGTTGGTGGCGGCGCATTAATTCGGTGCAACTGCTGCACGTGATGCAAGTTTTTTGCGGGTCCATCGCGCCGGTAGCAAGAATATCGTTGACCGAATCGGGATAGGCGAACGCGCCGCGTCCCTGGCCGAAGAATGTTACCATGTTCGATTCGATCATGCCCGCCGCGACATAGGGCACAAGATGCCGCAGCCAGGCACAGCCGCCCGTGATCATCGGCAACTTGGGAAACGCCTGCTGGATTTCTCCAACGATGCGGCAAAAACGCGACACGCCTGCGAGCGGGTGTTCGTCGTAGGGCGTCACGCCGCGTATCTGCTGCTCGTAGGGACGATTGAGGTGTGGGTTGAAATACGGGTTGCCGATCGTGAGATTCAGCAACGGCACGCCAAGCGTTACCAGTTCGGCGACGAGTTGTTTCGCTTCGGTCAAATCCCAGTGTTTGTAGTCGTCGGGGCAACTGCAAAATCCCCACGGTTGCTTGATCGCGTCATACACGTTCAGCCGCGAAGTCACCAGAATCCCCGGCCGTTCGTCCCGAACGCGGGCGATCGTCGTTCGCAGGAATCGCGTGCGGTTCTCGAACGAGCCGCCGTATTTGCCTGCGCGCGTGTGCGCGCCGAGCAGTTCGTTGAGCAGATAGCCGTGACAACTTTTGACATCAACGCCGTCGAAACCCGCTTGAGCGGCCAGTTTTGCACAATGGACGTAATCGTCTTGCAGACGGTCGAGCTGCTCGTCGGTGATGAGCGGCGTTTCGGGCGTCACACCGCTGACGGGATCAAGCACGCCGCTGTATTGTGCGATGACCGGTGCCGCATGGAGGCTGTCGGGTTTGCTGTAACGACCCGAATGCGTCAGTTGAAGGATGGCGAGAATGTCATGCCCGTGTCGCTCGCGCGCGATGCGGCGGGTGCGTTCGAGCAGTGCGGCGTAGGCCGCAACATTGCCGTCATGCAGCCAAAACTGGCGCGCGTTCGACCGCCCTTCCGGCACGACGGCGCTTGCTTCGAACCAGATCAGCGGTGCTCCGCCCGCCGCGAAACGGTCGTAACGACGAATCGACAGTTCACTGGGCGTCCCGTCGGCTTCCGCGTCGAAACCTTCCATCGGATTGACGGCAAAACGGTTGTTCAGCGTCACCGGCCCGATGTTGACAGGGCTGCGAAACACGGAGAAATTCTCACTGACCGGCAACGCGACGCCGATGCGTTCGGTTTCTGCGATAAGATCGGCCACGGTTTTCATGCGGAAAGACGCTCGTTTGGCTGTCGTCATGGTCGGTGTCCTCAAAAAGGTCAAGGAAATACGCGAGACGCAAAGAGTCGCGCAAGAATCCGTTGTTCAAAAAAATCCGCCGAAAAAGCAGACGGCGGACGGCAGAACTCCCAGCGCGGCATTGTCGCAACCCAAAAACCGTAACCATTCCTACATCATTTTTCAGCACGCAGATGACACAGATCATTTTTGATTTTCGCAGATCATCGGTTAATATTTTTTTATCTTTCCCTCTGCGTCCATCCTGACCATCTGCGTTCTCTGCGTGCTCATGGATGACGTCCATGCAAAAATATCATGAATTTTATCCATGATTTTTAATGTTTGTAGTACAGTGCGGAATCGAATCATCGAATCAAAATCACACGGAACTCTGAACTTTCCTCACTGTCGCCTGCGTCCCCGCCCTCACAATCTCTGAAAAACGCAAAAATTATCAAACCAAACCCTCTTGTGTATTTTACTGTTTTTCGCAAGATTCATGAATACCAATTTAATCACTTTGTCCCACTTTGTTGCTACAGTATCAAATGACACTACAATAAGGTTTTGTGAGCGTTGGCAGGCGACTTTCTCCAAAAGTTCCCTCCGTTTCGCGGAAACCGACCTACCCCATCATCCCGCCTAAGGCCTGTTGCGATGTCCCACGATTCCGTTCCTGAAGTTGCCATCACCGTTTTCCCGGCGGGTAAATCCGTCGCTTGCCCGACCGGGGCGCGTTTGCACGAAGTCCTCGCCCGTATGAGAATATCCCTGACCACCCCCTGCGGCGGCAACGGCACCTGCGGCAAGTGCCTCGTTGAGATTGCGGCAAAACCATCCGGCGACCGTCGGCATGACGATCACGGCTTTCAGCAGGTTCGCGCGTGCCAATATGTTGTTCGCGAAGCGCTTGAGGTCCGACTTTCCGGGGAATCGCAGTTGCCGGACGCTTCGCAGATTCTGACTTCGCACCAGCCGCTTGATGTGCCTGCGGGCGACGCGGTCCCGCTCACACTCGCGCACCTGGCCGCGGATGCCCTTGCGAATCTTCCGCAAGACCTTACCTGTCCTAACGGACAATACGTTGTCGCCGTTGACATTGGGACGACGACGATTGTGGCGGAACTGTTGTTGGTGCAGACGAGGTCTTTCGAGGATATCCAAACCAACCTCACGCGGAGCTGTGGCGTGCTGGCCTGCCGCAATCCGCAGGCCGAGTTCGGCGACGATGTCATTTCGCGGATTCAGTACGCTTCCGAATCGCCGGAAAACGCCGACCGGCTGCGCCTGGCGGTGGTCGATGCGATCAACGATTTGATCACGTCTCTCGCAGACAAAGTCAAACAAACCGGTTTGCCGGCACCCATCCCGGAGTTGGTTTTTCCGGAACAAATCACACTTGTCGTTATCGCGGGCAACACGACGATGCAGCAGTTGTTCGCAAAGGTTGATGTAGAATCGCTCGGCCATTCGCCCTTTGATCCTGCAACGAAGCACTATCCGCCCACACGGGCCGACGCATTCGGCCTCGCGATCAACCCTTCCGGCTTGGCCGTGCTTTTCCCTGTGATCGGCGGTTTCGTCGGCGGGGACATCGTCGCGGGGATCGTCGCCACGCAATTGTGTTCGCAAAACGCCCCGTCGCTGCTGATCGACATCGGCACCAACGGCGAAATCGTGCTGTGGCAACCCGAAGGCCGCAGGTTGCTTGCCACGGCCACGGCGGCGGGTCCGGCCTTTGAAGGGGCGCGCATCAGTCGGGGCATGATCGCCGCACCGGGTGCGATTGAGCGGGTTGTCCTCGGCGACGACCTGCATGTCGAAACCATCGGCCGTCAACCGGCACGGGGAATTTGCGGTTCCGGCCTGATCGATCTAGTCGCCGAACTGGTTCGTATCGGTGCCGTTGTGTCATCGGGCAAATTGCTCACGGGCGATCAACTGCCGGAAACCGTTCCCCTTGCGATTCGCGACCGCTTCGTGACGCATGAGAACAAACCGGCATTTGTGATCGTAGCGCAACAGGAGTCGGCACGGGAGCTTGATCCCGGTTGGACGATCGACCGCCCGGTGCGTTGCGACTCGCCATGCTCCCTGATGCTGACGCAGCACGACATCCGCCAGGTACAACTCGCCGCCGGAGCGATTCGGGCCGGCGTAACGCTCCTGCTCCGCCGGGCGGGACTCGAACCCGGCGACCTTGCCAGCGTGTTCCTTGCGGGTGGGTTCGGCAACTATATCCGCCGCGAAAACGCGCAACGAATCGGGCTGTTGCCTCCGGACATTCCGACCGAACGCATCCGCTTCTGCGGCAACACGTCGCTGGCCGGAGCCAAAGCCGTATTGCTCAACACCGCGTGTTATGATGCCATGCCAACCATCGCCGACCAAGCCGAGTGCATCGACCTGTCGAAATCCCCCGATTTTTCCACCGTCTTCGCCGAGTCCATGTTTTTTCCAACGCAAGAACAGAGCCGGGAACGTAAGTGACCGGTTAAACGGTCAAACCGGTCACTTGCGTTCCCGTCTCCTGTTTTTTGGCGGCGATCGTGATGCTTTTCGTGAAGTTCGTGGAAGACAATCACGGCATGTCCGGCAGGTAGCCGAGGCGGTCGAGTTGGCGCAACACGCCGCGGATGAAAAAACGGTTTTCAATCGAAAGGTGATACGAACGTTTCCCTTCTCCGGTACGGCAAAGCATACCCTTGTCGAGCAATTTGCCGATCAACCGCGTTGCATCGCTACTGTCTTTTTTGCGTGCCGACGTTTGGATGTCTTTATTTTGGATGATTTGCCGTTCAATGACTTTCCGTAATACAGACGCTTCTGTAGCGTCCACCCAATTTTGCTCCCGAACATAAGCAAGTGAAGGCAGCAAAACTTCCTTTTTCAAATACCCGTAATCCACCAACGTTTCGATTTTTTCGATGTCATCCTTGATGCCGCCGAGTGTAAATTCGCACCAATTCAGGAGGTCTTCCTCATTACCGCCGTCGGCTCGCTCAAGGTTTTCGTAATATAATTGACGACGATTGCAAAAGGCCGCCGTAGGATTGAGAATGCGTCCCTCGCCGACTTTGAAGCCGAGCTTCACCAACATGGTATAGGTCAACAGCCGCGCAACACGACCGTTCCCGTTGGAAAACGGGTGAATCCAGGCAAAGCGATGGTGCGCAATCGCGATTTTCAAAAGGTGATATTGAGGTTCGTCATTCCGGTTGATAAAATCGCACAAATCCTGCATCAGGAATTCAACCTGACAGGCATCCACCGGCGTATGTATTGACCCTGTGATCTTGACTTCGACTTTGCGGTATTCCCCGGGTGTGCGATCCCCTTCCCTGTCCAGTTGATGGACAACTTTTTTATGCAGCTCACTCAAAAAGGCACGATTGATCGGCGTTTCCGGGTGCGGAACCATGACCTCTTCGATAAACGTCAAAGCGTTGTCAATATTCTTGATTTCGAGAATGCCTTCTTTGTTGAACAACGGCTCTTCAGCGTCCAAATGGGAATCGTAAAACTCGACCAGTGTTGTACGGTTTCCTTCAATGCGAGCCGAACCCAGACTTTCCGCCAAGTGAAAAAGCCGCTTGAGTTGGAAAAACAACGCCGGAAGAGTCGTTCCTCGCAATTCTTTCCGGCGCAGATGTTCCAGTTCGAGAATCAAACGTGTCAGTGGTGAACCAAATTGAGGCGCAACTATTTTCAATTCAGGCCATGTGGTTTCTTGTGTTGACATAATCCTTTCTTCCTAAAAAACATCTTCAATTGTTACAATAATTTTCCTTAGATAATCGACGTTAGTTACTTATATAAAATAACTAATGACATGTTATTTTTTTAAAACATCTTTAAACAGTTAAATAGTTATCCTTAAAAAACGGCCATAGTTACTAAAACCACGATAGTTATTTGCATGATACTTCCATAAAAACATCCTGAATTGTTACAATAATTATCCTCAAAAAACAACGTTACATATTGAAATGTAACAACTTACGAAACTTTAAATGAAAAATTATCTCAAAAATCGTAGTCCATGATACGCAAAGGCAAAAAATTGTCAAGACTCTTTCTCCGGAAAGTCTTGCTCTTTTGGTGGCGATAGGGTAAGTTGATTGTTAAACTTTGTTGCATAGAAATAACCGCGCCTATTTTCAATCAAGGATTTGCCACATGACTTTACGAAAGTATTTACCGTTACTGTTCATCGTTGTTTGCACTTGTCCGGTTTTCGGTCAACAGGAATACAAAATCGACCGTCGCGATGACATCGTGCAGGTTTGGAGCGGCCATCCGGTCGGATTTTGTCTCAAATCACACAAAGGCAAGCAGTTCGTCGGCTTTTATGACGCCGAACGCAACATGGTCATCGCCATGCGCGAACGGGATGCGGAGCGTTGGACGTTCAAAAAACTCGACACGAAAGTCGGATGGGATAGCCACAATTCGATCACGATGGCCTTTGACCGCGACGACGTGTTGCACGTTGCCGGGAACATGCACTGTGTGCCGTTGATCTATTTCCGGGCGGAAAAGCCACTTGACGTTGAATCACTGAAACGGGTTGAAACGATGGTCGGCGAAAACGAAAAACGTTGCACTTATCCGCAGTTTATCGTGACCAACGACGGCGACCTGCTGTTCATGTATCGTGACGGGCAAAGCGGCGACGGCGATTGGTATTGTAATATTTACGACACGGCACAAAAACGCTGGCTGAGGTTTTTTGACAAGCCTCTGTTCGACGGCGAGGGCGACGTCAACACCTATTATCACGGGCCGGTCAAGGGGGCGGACGGTTGGTTTCATCTCTGCTGGATGTGGCGGGAAACACCCGCCTGTGAAACGAATCATCTGATGTGTTACGCCCGGTCGAAAAATCTGCGCGACTGGGAAATGACCGACGGCACGCCGCAGCCGTTGCCGATCACGCGCACGAACAGCCAGATCATTGATCCGGTTCCACAAAAAGGCGGCATTCTCAATCCCTGCCAGCGGATCGGTTTTGACGCCGACGGTCGCGTGATCGTTTCGTATTCCAAATACGACGAAGCGGGCAATTTCCAACTGATGAACGCCCGGGTTGAAGGCGATCAATTCAAAATTTATCAAACCAGCGATTGGGATTATCGCTGGGAGTTTCAGGGAGGCGGGAGTATCCCGATGGAAATTTCGTTTGGCCCGGTGGTCGCACAAAGGGTTGCGGATCGCATTGCTCGCGGAGTTGCGGATCGCATTGCTCCCTCCAACGGCGACATCACGCAATCGTACAGTCACATCAAGCACGGGAACGGCAACTGGCGGCTTGACCCGGTGACGCTCAAACCGCTGGGGCAGGCTCCTCCGGCAACAAGAATGCCGCCCGAAATCTCCAGAAACGAGTCGAACTATCCCGGCCACCAGCGGCGATCCGCCGGCGATTCGGGAACCATTGATGAACCGGGCATCATCTATACGATGTGCTGGGAAACGCTGTCCGTCAACCGCGACCGTCCCTGGGAAGGTGATCCGCCGCCGCCTTCGACTTTGCGGATTTTCAAACTTTCCCCGGTTGTGAAAGAGGAATAATCCTCGCGCACACAAACCTCTGATTTTGAAACCATGACCAATCCTTATCAACCGCCGGAACAGGATTTTCCGGAAGACGACGCTTATGATCCCAATCACGACCGGCATGACGGCCCGGACTATGACGAAGCCCGCGAATATTGGCCCACCTGTCCCGATTGCCACGAGCGTTTGACGATCACTTGTCCGTTCTGCAAAACGACCGACGACCTGTTTCCGCTCGGCGACACCGAGTATTGGGACGACGATCTCGGCGGCTCGCTGGTCGAATACCAGCGCAAACTCGACCGTAAGGTCTCGTCGCGATCGGTGTTGTTCGGCGACGGCGACACGTCGATGCCGCTCGACGAGCACGGCTGTTCCTGCCACAAGATGGGAAAAATGCCCCACGAACTGTTCGGCGGATCGCGTCCCGAACTGACCGGCGGTTGCAGGCCAAAGACCAATTGCGGGTGTGATCACACGAACGAGGATGGCGAGGAAGACGACACCGACGACGGTCTGGATGACGTTGATTTCGACGAGGTTGATTACGACGAGCTGTTCAACGGCGGCATCGACAATGATGACGACGAAAACGACGACTACGAGGAAGACGATCCGCCCGAGCGAGACTATGACAGCGAGAGTCTGCCGTTTGTCGTGATTTGTCCGACATGCAGCGAGGCCTTCATCCCGAGTTTTCCCGGCGGATGCAGGCACTGCCGTTACGTTTGGGACAAATCGAAACCGCTTGAGGCCGAACTGGCCGTCGATGCCCATAAAATTCATCGCAAAGCCCCCAATCCGGCACTTCAGGAACCCGGCGGGTTTTCGTTTCTGCAACTGGCGATCATCGGCATCATTGTGATGGTTGTGTTGTTGTTGCTTGCGTCAATGATGTTGCGATGAGGTCTTTCCCTGCAATTCAAAGGAAATATTCTTCAGCCCGACTTCGCGGCAGGCGTCGATGACGTCGAGCCAAAACTCCACGGGCACATTTTCGTCACAGGAAATCACCAGCGGAAAATCGTCTTTCGCTTTGGCGATTTGCACCAGAATCGCCTGTAAGTCCTGCAAATTCGGGCAGTTACGCCCCTCGACCTGACGAATCGGTTGGCCGTTTTCGTAAGAAATCGTGATTCGGGCGTGGTCGAGATTCAACAACGCCGGATCGGTCACGGCCACACTGCCCGTCACACCGGACGACGCAAGTTCCGTCGCTAGAAGGGCTTCGATGCGGTCGAAGTTCGCCGTGCAGACGAAAAAAATCAGCAGCAGGAAGATGACATCAATCATCGCCGTCATCGAAAGCTGAATCACCGGCGGACGTTTTACGTGTTTAAGTCGCATGAGGGCATTATCGTCCTGAAAGGACGAAATGTCTATAACCCCCGGTGAAATCAAAAGTATCTACACAAGTTTTCGTTTGGAAATTGGTATTGGTGATTTTAGGGAATTTTGATAAACTGAACTGAATGAAATTAAAATTACATTGCCGGACAAGCGGCTGGAAAATCGGT
>Ga0123353_10009401_pt1 | contig 13490 bp, 7 predicted proteins | sample TergutLab28metaG_3_FD_92763 | JGI IMG/M metagenome (GOLD analysis project Ga0123353, IMG submission 92763) | Labiotermes labralis P3 segment gut microbial communities from Petit-Saut dam, French Guiana - Lab288 P3 | ecosystem: Host-associated > Arthropoda: Insects > Digestive system > Gut ... | reverse complement strand
TAGATCTCATCGGGAATGTTGATTTACCACCACTTGATGAAGATCCAGTTGATCTCAATGGCTTCGGCAGTTTTTCGGACTTCATGCAGTCGTATAAGCAACAGTGAGGAGTTGTGTGATGTGTGTAAGATAGAGGCTGGTAAGTTGGCTGATGTGAAATTGGCTGTAGATATCATTGCACTTTTACCTCTGAAAATTCTTCCCAGTGTCATATGATATAGTTTTTTACCACAATCACTGAAGTCAGTATTTTAGAAACACAGAAAATTTATTGAACGTTGTAAAGTTATATAGTACTCTCTTGAAGATCGTCCATTGCAAAAGCTGGTTTTGTCTGTGTTTAATCTCTATTAAACTTTGTCATATTCATTAAGAATTCCAACTTTGTATAATGTAGTGTTTAAAACTGAGATCATTGCTTGAGCAGTTGTTCATGTAAGGTTGGCTTTATTGTTCTCAGAAGACCACTGCTTTACCAACAGAATTGTATGTAGTTCTTGAATTTTTAAAATGGTCGTGAAGTTCCATTGTTATTCACCTGGCTTCAAGCAAAATCACACACTAATAGCTGCATTTCAGGTAACTTAAGTACATCTTTTCTGTACATCAAAGGTTATGTTATGTGCAGGCTAATGTAATTCTTAAAACATTTTGTCTGGCATGTATATCAATTTTACTATTGAATGCTGGTAGTAGGCCTAAGAACATGAGTTCTAAAGGTTTATATAAGCTCAGTACATATTCACAATCTAAAATAATTAATTTCATGTTCGTAGTTCATATTCAGTGAAGTCGAAGGCCTTAATTACAGTAGCTTGAATAAATTGTTGGAATGATGTTAAGGATGCCACTAATTTGAATCTGACGTCTTGTATATTGGTTAGTAGTTTGCATGTTTACAGATGTGCGAGGGGAATAATATCCTGGTACAGCCATTCTTCAGAGTTGAATGTTGCTGGTACAGTTACGGCTGTTGCATGAAATTACAGAAGTTATTTGAGAGTTGGGGGTCCTCATAATTGTGACGGTAAATATTGCTATCTTCAAGGTTGTGACAACATGGTATCTAGTTGAAGTAACCCAAACTTTTGGAGAAACTTAACTGCCTTGATTTTTGTCCTAGAAGAATTATCTGATTTAATATTTTTTTACCCTGAATATGTAGGGTATAGGTTCTTTTGAAAAGCATAAACAATTGAGCCAGCTTGTATGACATTTGTGCCAGGAGATGATAATGTACATAACTGATTGATAGTAATGAGTGAGGGATCGTATTTCCTTAATGATATTCAGAAATAAAATTTTTATTCCTAAACCGTGGTGAATGCTTTGAATTGACATGAAAGATTTAACTTTTCATTATCCAGTTGGACAGCATAACAGAAAACACACATAAGAATGCAGCTCTTACGTAAAATAAAATATATAAAAAAAGTTTCAAACTGCAACATACATTTTGAAACTTCACTAAAGCTGTCAGGTGCAGTTTCACAAAATAATTGCAGAAAGTGCCTGTTAGTATCATCGCATCTGTTCAGCTGTGTCTTCATGTGAATGGAACAGAGAAACTTCCATCAGACAGATTTTCTTGAAATTTTTTTTGTTGGAGGTTTCTAATAAAGTTTATTAACATATTCTGACTTTGGTTATATCAGACAAAAGTGCCAGGCCTACATGCATTCTTGGTCCCTTGCTGTTATTGGCCATAATAACCTTGACAGTCCAAGTTCTCTGAGACGTACACGAGGCCAATGAAACAGTTTGAAAACAGAGGCATTGTATTCTCTGTGAGGTACATCTCCCAGCTTATGATATTGATGAATGAGCTGTCATAGGCTTTATAGTATCCCTGTGGTGCAAAAATCCCTTGCACCAGGAATGCATGGGCAGTTAAATTTTGTAAGGTTACACCTAATATTGTGGCTGCTAAGTATACAACTTGCTGCATGCCACCCATCTGGTTCTGAGAATTTTGCAGTGACTTCTATATTTTTAGAACGTTTGTGCTCTCCTGTAGAAGTTGTCTTTGACAGACAGTTTACATAACTATGTTTGTTGCACAATGGTCCTAGTTTTCTATTTTAAGTGTTTCATGTAAAAGGAATTCGTTGCATTTTCATCCAAGTTTCGTGTTTCAAATATTTAATGTAAAGTGAAATCTTGGGGTGTAGGCGCACGTGTATGTGTATGTACACATACTCTCTCCGCACTCCCCTGAATGTTTTCACATCATCATGTGTGACAGTAACATACAGGGTATGGATTGCATGGGTCTAATATCATGAAGTCATATTATTATAAGATTACTGAAGAATTAAGTGCTATCTAATGTGAATTCAGATCCGGGTCTTTGTTTATAACATCAGAAGATAGCTGTAGGGAACCTGAGTGCCATCTTCTGTGTTCTTCTGAAGAAGTAAAAAATAAGTCCTACCGTCCTCTGGATTGGGCACATTTCCCATAGTGAGTGTCTCACATGATATACTGATAATTCTACTGTCTTACTTTTGTGACTGAGTAAGATGGATTCAGCAAGAATGATAGGAAACATTGGTTGATGGCTATTAATTTATATATCTGCAAACCAAGGTATCCAAAAACACTGTGTAGAATTTTGATATGTTCCATATTCCGTGCATTAATGGGGTGTGTAAAATGTATTTATAGACCAACAAATGCACACATGATGCGGTTGTATGTCATAGATTAATTCGAATAGGGGATTTTTTTTCAATTTTGTTCCGTAATAATCAGTGAAAGAACTGAATGTAGTAATTTTCCAAGTTGTTCATTCATTTGCTCTTATGTGCAGAATGTAATAAAGTCATAGTGGTTTCTATGGGCCCATAATCATGTGCACTATTTAGGGTATGGAGGGCATGTGCTGACTGTGGGTTGTTGGATGTGATATAAAGGATTTTTTTTTTAATCTTAGTACTGATAATCATCCAGACAGCAGTTAGAAGTATAAATTTCAGAAGGTGGAATCTGCTCCGTTGAGTGAGTTGGGCAGAATAATCACTGAAGTGCCATACAAAAGAGTTGTAAGTCTGTTGATAGAAATACAATTTGGGGGGGGGATCACTCAACCAATAGGTATGGTTTACTCTTGGTTACTTATAGTTGTAATGGCTCAAAAGTGGTCATGAAATGCTTCATTTGGTGTTACAGAAGGCTTGTACACTGCACAAAGTATTTGTAATTCTTGGTTCAAATGATAGGTTTTATGATACTGTGAGGACTCCTGCAATACACCTGTAGTAATAGCAAGTTTCTATTATGTTGGTACAGCAGGTATTCCATACTCTATGGAGACATCTGTCATATATGTGATAAATTCCAATGACATATGGATTTGTTTGTGATTTTGAATGACAGGATTTCTCATCATTTTGTTTTATTTTAAATCAATTACACAGACATGCACTGAGCACATCTTCTCAGTGTCTTACTCTTTGAAGACTGTTAGTCCAACCAAGCAAACTGATGTAAAATGCCATCATCTTATCCAATCCAGTCACACACAGTTTCATAACTTAAAACTTTTGTGAGTTGTGTTCACATCATTAGGTACGTACATGATTTTTTTTTTCTTTTTCTTTCTTTCTTTCTTTCTTTCTTTCTACCCCATACTCTTCGCTAGCACTTGCCACCTCTTAAATTTTAACAGTATTGTACACCTGTCTTTTTAGCTTGTCTACAAGTAAAACTTTGAATGAATTTTTAAAAAAGCCAGAATTTGTGAATACATTTTGTAAGAAATGAGATCACATTTCCAGTAAGTGCAATTTTTATATTTTTTTAAAATGTTGAAAGCTGGCCTGATGTTAACCTTCTGAGGTTGAAACATAGCTATATTGATATTACATACAAATTGCCATGTTTGATGGCCATTTGTTTCTTTCTTTCTGTATAAAGTAAATTCCTTTGACATTTTGTGTGATTTTAATAATTGTTTTCCAACAAGATGCGACTTAATCAGTTTATTACTTTTCTGTAGGCAGCTCTGTATGTTTCGGGTGTTGACACCCATCTTCAGGAGCTCGTACAACTGTAATTACAGCTTCTGGTGTTGATTAACCGGATCTACTACCATCCGCTCTCATTGTTGAGTTGGAACTTGACAACGAGAGCGGATGGTAGTAGATCTGGCTAATCAATACCAGAAGCTGTAATTACAGTTGTATGGGCTCCTGAGGATGGGTGTCAACATCTGAAACATGTAGAGCTGCCTACAGAAAAGTAATAAACTGAATAACTTGCATCTTGTTGGAAAACAATTATTAAATTCAATTCACGATGCATGGACCCATGTATATAAAATTTTGTGTGATGCTGCTGACTTGAAATATCAACCTAAATGCATAATGTGATCCACATAATTTAGGAATTATTTGATCAGTGTGGTTGTTCCATTTCAGGTGGTTATCTTTTCATAACCCAGGGAATTTTGTATTTACAGTCCCTTCTGTATGTTTTCCAACATAGCCTGTATGAGATTGTTAATGTGGAGAATTCCGTTGTATTATCTCTAGATTTAGTGCCAACACAACTGGCAATAAACTGTGTTCCCATATGAGGCAGAACTGTATGTGACACTGAAGAGATTTCTGACCAGACATTATGACACTAGTGTGATCACTGAATATTGTAGGTTCTGGTAAGGTCCTTATTGTTGGGGGAAGGCCGTTTATATAACAAAATATAAGGGTACTAAAATTGTTCCTTGAATTACTCCAGTTATGTTAGCACAGAGACGCTGAATAGCAGACTGGTATCATATTTGCCCTCAGTCAGTTTTTTAGTGTTTAGTGCTTTTATGAGTTTCACTAAATAACTTCTTTTTTTGGTTTAATCAAAACATACATTGAAAGGCAAGATAACTTTTTACACTTTTGCATTATATATGCTGGAGGAATTTAATGAAATGGTCACAGATTGCCTGAAGATAGGACTGCTGTGTTGGGGTATTTTGAAAAGATTATGGTGTGTAATTATGTAGTTTCATTTTGGCTGCCATTTAGAACTTTCGTTTATGTATTAATTGAAGTGAAAGTTTTTCAGACATAGGTAAGCTGTTATCTGTCAGGGATGTACAGTAAGTAGTTGTACATCAAGCCTTTGCTTGAGTGAGAGGTATTTTACATTGAGCTGTAATGATTTCAGAAGTAGGGCTGTGAGAGAAAAAATACCCAAGTGTTTTATTTCTTATGGTAAGAGGGAAGAATTTAAACTGGTTGCATATGAATTGGGCAGGAGCCAAAAGGTCTTTGTTAATTGCTTGTAAATATGCATTAGTTGCAAATTTGTCACTTTTTATCTACATTTAGTTTGTGTGTGCATACATTCGTGTGTGATTGAGGAATCATCTGCCTTTTATTCAACATGCTTTGAATTATGAGTACTCAAAATTTATCAGAAGTCAGAATTATTATTGAATATGCTTTTCATTTTGTGTATTCTACTGTGAATGTAGCATTTGTGGAGAAAAAAGTCCTCGTGATTTTGTGCTTGTAGATGGTGTTTTGTATGTCTCTGCCTTAAAACAAGGTTGCATAAATATTCTAATATAAATTTCAATTATAAAATTCTGAAGCTGCCTTTATAGGCATTTGTTAGTGTAGCCTATATATATAACAGTGCCTAAGTTTTTTTGTTAATGTCATAGCAGTTGTTGAATGTTAATGTCCAACTGTTGGTTGTTGCTGTTTGATTTTGATTTGTTGCCTGCTGTTGGGAATATTACCACAGCTGATTGCTTCCTGTTCAGTCCTGCTGATTACGATGATCGTAGGATTTTTATGGATGTAAATATATACAGTTCTTTGTTTTAAAATAAGTGAATGTTGTTAGTAATTTTAAGAGTTTATGACAATACATAGAATGTCATATACAAATTTATGCTGGGATATTGTTCATATCTAGAAACTAACATGGAATAGGGGACATAACTTATATACCCTGTAATACTGAACTGAACTGTTCAGCATTATTAATTTACCAGCTAAATATAATTGTTTCTGCAAGAGAAGGAAAACTTTTGCATGAAATGTGTATTGTAATCAAAATATGTACCTTCGTTTGTATGTCAGTGCTTTAATATTCATGTATGGATTCCATATTGAATGTGGATTGACAACACAGACAGGATATTGTTAAGTGCTAAAGTGGTATGAAACTTACAGGAATACAGCTCGTGTTCAGTATGTATCGTGTGAGTTCATGTCACTTGTATGGAAACTGGCAAACTGACCTTGTGGATTACAATTTGTCAACAGAGAGGTCCTACATGGGACATATGTTTGTCCACTTTTGTCTTAGTAATTAAGTTTTTTCACAAGTTTGAGGTTCTGTTTGGAGAATGAAGAGCAGTGAGTATCATGAATATGTAATTTATACATATTTCAAGGTGGTGTAATGAATATCCACACCTTAAAGATGTGTCCTTTTTCAATTCCTGTTTTTGATAGAACTGCACATGTTCTATCATGTTAGTAACACAGCAGAGTGGTAACAATTTGAAGCCAGGCACAGGTACAAAACTTATGTAGCTGCCTCTGTGTTTGTTGGAATTTGTATATAGTTAAGAAGAAAGCACCGTTATGATATCTGTTGTTCTTATACTGTGACAATTATATTGTCACATTTCATACAGAAAATGTTTACTGTTTATTTTCTATCCTTGCAGAAAGTGCAGCACTGTGCATAAAGCAAGTGGCAGTTGTTGTCAAAAGAGTCCATGCCCACTTCTGACACATGCAGTTGATTTCTTATGCTTCAATTATGGCAATAATTCATTGGCTGTTATTTGTCATGATATTGTGCCAAATAATCCGGATTTAGTTCCCCATTTGTCATGATATTGTGCCAAATAATCTGGATTCATTGCCCCACATTTCTGTAGCAGCTGACAATTTTAGTGAAAACCGGGTCTGCATACAAGGTGCAAGCCAAAATATTCTGGTCACATGGAGTGCTAACCCAATATAATGCAGCATTATGCTGCTGCATATTACTGAGTTAATTTATTGTGAATTCGTGTGGTTAGTGTTGCCATAACAGTATGCTGCATTTTTTGTGCAGTTGCCAGGGGCGATTTTGTTGAATTCATTCTTTGAGTATTGCAGCCCTGTGAAATGGCAGACCTTAACAAAAGAGAATTTGCCTGCAGTCTTATTTTAACCTTGAGAAAACCTCTTCTGAGACTTACGAAATGCTGAAAAAGGCATTTTGTGGTGACACCATAAGTGCAGCAAAAACCTTTGAATGGTGTTGTTGTTTCAAGTGGCCATATTTTGATTGTTTTCATCAACCATCATAAAGTTTGACCAAGAAAAATGTGGAAAATACAGTTCATGTCATCCATGACAACAGTGTATAATTAACAACATTCATCATACTCTGGGCCAGCCACATGATTTGTGCTGGTACTGCTGATACATTTAACCAAGATTTAAATATGAGGCAGACTGTTGCAAATTGATGCCCCATTTGCTGAGTGATAGTGAGCAGCAAACTGACTTTCTCTATGCTAGGATCTGCAAGATCAGGATTAAAAGGAGAGAAATTTCCTTTACAACTTTTCCTGTACTCAAAGATGGATGATGTTTATTTTGTAACCTGTTTCATTATCTTCCTCATTTCATGAATGAAGCAGTTTCTAAATACATTGTAAAGAGTCGAACTTGTATTTATATAATTGCAGTGACATTTTATGTAATTGTACATACTGATTTTATGTTGTCTGTCATGTCTCACATGAAAGTTATAAATGCCAGTCGCTGCATCCATAAATATGAAAACTTAAAAAGGAAATATACAATCGCAATGCAAATATTTATTTTAACCGACAATGTCTGTCTCACCTGAAAGTTGATATTCACTGAACAACTTTGCAGTTTGCTGTTGTGTCCATTCTGTATTTGGAGCTTCAGCACATTTTCATTTGAGAACCCACATCTAAAAAAGTACTGGCCTACAGCCTTTTGTGTTTTATTTTTACTACTTTTAATGGAACTTTGCCACATTCATTGTCATAAGAAAATAAATAAATTGCCACAAGTTTTGGCCATTAGTAGTAATTAAAAATAAATTAGAAGTGTTTAAAGAGGTATTCTTTTATAAAACATAGTGACATACATGTAGACAGAGGAGGGGGCTACAGTATGTGTATTTGAAGATATTTGTTTAACCTATGTGCTTGTGTCATTGTTCTCTTTTTGTTAAATTACTTGATAAGTGACAATATCCCACAATTTTTATATGGCAGAAAAAAAGCCAGTTTGCTCACATGTGGTGTATAAAGTGTATATATATTTGCTTTTTAGTCTATGTTTGTTTTTGTGTTTGCACAATCTTGTCACCAAATTAAAGGAAATACTATTTTTAAAGTCTTTAAAATTTGAACTTTTTAAAGTCTTGAAAATTTGTACAACGTTCATTACACTTTTGCTAGTAGCGTGACGCCAATTGTGATCCAGGATGATATCAGGAAGAAGCCTATGCAAACAGAGTAAGCAGTTGATACTTTTACTGCAGTTCCGCCACCTAGGAGTGGATTCATTTTTTGAAGTCCAGTGATGTATACTACAAATTTTGGTTTCATCTCCTGTTCTCCATTGGACTGTGAAGTGGTTAAAAAATGTGGAAATGACTTCATTTGTGGTGTTCCTATTTGCTTCTACCCTTTTGGATTTCAGGTACTCTTGTATATTTATATTGCTGTAAGAAGTAACACTGCAACCTTAGCAGTAGCCCTTCTCCATTTATAACTAAAAGTTACTGAAAATGTTAGTTTTGACATTATACCATCAGATGAAATATATACTCTTCTGTTATATTTCTAGATTACAGTGGTATGCTCTGAACATAGTTAGGCACATTCGCAGAGTTGAAAAAATTGACTTTTAGCTTCTTCATGTCTATACATGGAACAGCTCTGCTCCCACTAGACTGAATTTTTTAAATTTTATAATTGGGGGGGGGGGGTTTTATAATCTGTGCAGAAAGCTAAGTTTTGTTTAAAATTGGTAAAAAGTAATTGTAATTGTAATTTTATTTGTTTCCCAAATCCCAGTGGGAGTTCAATCACAAGGACATGGATGTAGTCATATAGTACAAATAAGTATTGGGCACTTTACGTGTAGACATAAGTACATTGATGATAATATTGTGCTAAATTCTTCCTGAATGGACAGTTGTTTCAAATAAATGTTATAGAGAATACCAGAAACACGTTTCATATTAAAAATATTTTTTCCCAAAAATAATGGAGTTCATGAGATAGTTCCAAATAATATGGCAGGGTCAGACAGGATTGCAGTGATTGAACATATCTAGTGCAAAGATGATTCATTTTACAGGTGTTTCCATAAAAGTGTGGCAAAGCATTTTATATTTTTGACAGTGACATACATGTAGCTGAACTAAACAAAATATACATTACTGTTGCATTTTCATGGCAGCACTTTTAATATTGGTGTTGCATTTCACTGCAAAAGTTTTCCGTATTTCCAAAGGAAATTGTGTGTGTGTGTGCGTGTGTAGGTAAGGGAAAGTGATGTGTCCCTTACAGCCCCTCCTATCTTAGCTACCCTCACTTTCTCATGGTGTACCCTGTACACATGAGGCCCTTACTTAGCATGATGTTAATGACTGTGCCCCTTACTGCTGTTTCTAGTATTTCTCTTAACTAGAGAATACACATAAAATAGTAAGACATATTCATAGGTCCCAGAAAAGAATTAGGACAGTAAAAAGCATGTGATAAATAAGGATGTTATGTTATACATACATTTCATGTCTTGTTAAAACCTTGCATAAGTCAAGGTTTCAGATGTCATAAAAAATGTAAGACTTTTTTGTAGCAGACATGCATCAGACCTGAATTATCAGTCTGAAGTATTTTTCTCCCCCCTCACATACTGTAATGTACCTGTATGCCTTATGAAGAAAGTGAATGCACATTTCTAAGATTTGCGTCCGCAGCAGCTGAAACAAAGCTTTTGGTTTTCTGCAGTGTGATGTTATGCAGTTTGGTAGGTATGAGCTTTTGGAGGAGCTTTGACAGAGTATTGTGAAGATAATTGATACCTACCGAACAACATGGTGTCACATCCAAGACCATAATTTTTATAGAATTTGACGTGATGTCATGTCCTAGAAGACTAATGTTTGTAGAATTTGAGTGTTTGTCAGATAGGTGCCCAAATACATAGATATACAAGGTATTCTGATTATATGTAGTGCAGGGTTGTTGATTATTGCACCATACAGTGCCCCATTCAAGTATTTTTCATTGGTGGAGGAAAATTAAATGTTTTAGTTCCCATAGCAAGCCATAATAATGATAATGCAATTGTAAAGCAGTGTCAGTTACAGGGGTTTGCTTTTACTTAGCTGTTGCTTTTGTGGGACTGTGTAGCACATAAGGAAGTCTTGTAAATGGACTGGGGTTAAAGTTCCACTTGTTCTAAAAGTGGAATATGACATAGAGGATAAATCCAGTAATTTCATACTACAATTTAGAAAATTATGGTTGCTGTTGGAATATTGCAAACTATTATTCCCTTTGTCTTGGAGAAAAAAATTAGTCCCTTCTTATGTACAGTCAGGTAAAGGTAATATTGGCCATTGGCGTAATTAAGCACCACTTTGTGAAGGTGTATGGGGAAGTGGAATGTTGTTCCATACAATCTGACCCTCAGTATTAGAGGGAGGGGTGTGGTCAGCTTATGCACTGGCTGCTTCTCCTGGTACCCATTGTTTAGGAGGCTGGGTGGGCCTGAGACCTGATCAGGTTGCTCTGGAGAAGATTAAGCTCTTGTCTGTGTCAGGAATTGAACCACAGTTTCTTGATAGTTCTGTCCATAATCTTATTACTATGCTGGCTGAGACATCCTGGTCTGTGTACAGTAAGAGCTGTATACAATTTCAGACTGATTTCCATCTCAAGAACATTTTGCAACATAACTAAATATGATGCATCCTTGGATTATACGATGATAATACTGTTAAAGTACTGCGTTGGCTTAGAGAGAAATGTTAGTACAAATAAAGTTGTTAAAAATTTAGGAGTAAATCAGTAATAATGTTAGTTTTTAACATTGTTATGCAGTTTTTATAATTAGAGTAGATGTAGTGCTTTAGGTGTTTCTTTTCTTCCCCACCAGTGTTAACAGAAAATTTGTGTGTACATTCGTTGTGCTAAACAAATGTTTCATATTATTATAGAATGTTAATAAAAATCATATAGTCTTTGTTTACAATGATAGTCCCGTTGATTTTGGATTGGATTATTGTCGTAAAGCAGTATTGTTACTCTCTTCAGCCCAGTTGTGTGACTTCATCTCACCCCCTGTCCCCATCCCTGTCCCTTTTTGTAGCTGTGCTATCTCTGTTGGACTTTTTCCACCACCCCCGGGTTTCTCCTACCTCTCATTGTACCTTCAGGGTTTGTATTTAGTGTAAACTGTATTCATCTCTAAACAGAATCCAGTTACCCCTGTATGGTTGGGGTGAAGGCATTGATTAGGATTATTTTATGGTTACGGAGAACTGACAGTTGTAGGAAAGTGGGTGCATTGAAATAACCGATCAGAAGTAGATAAGTGCATCACAAGATGGTGTGTATTGAGCAAGTGAGTGAAAAATGAACTGTACCACTAGAGCAACAGTATCTTCCAATCAGTGACGTAATGAAATGTTTGCGCGACTTCACCTTCTTTTAACAGTATGATGGTGATATTTGTTCATTTCACAGGATTTGCACAAGCAGCAGAACAAGAAACACCATGACAACTATGCTTTCAGCAGTTATATCCAATTGAGTGTGCACACATGTCTTTAGTGACTGTAACATGTTTTTTAAGCCAGATCTGAATCTCATTTGCAACAGCGGTGAGTTCCAAGGGTTCTGCTTACCAGTTTTTATGACACATTTTATTATAAATGTGACTATTTTAAACAGTATGTTTCCAAGTCATGGGAGATGTTTTAAGCAAGCTGTATACCGTAGATACTTTGATATCTAGCAAATGTCAAATATACCAAAAAACAAGACATGAAAATTGAACAGGCCATAATACCACATCTTTCCCACTCTGCATAGTTAGTTTGCGCTTTGGCATGGTGCATTTAACATTATTTGTCAGTGCAAATGCCTGAAAAGTAATTTCTATATTTCATTCTAATGTTGTGGCGTGGCTGTGAAGGAGTGTGCTGCATGCCATTCACTACTCACAGTGTACCATTCCTAAGTCCAGAGAAACCGATCAAGCTGGGTTTCACATTCATGATATTTAGGTGATGTAACCATCATGGCAGCTGTTGAGACAGACTGTATGACAGTCACGGTGGCTTCATCTTTTTCTGTGTGCAAACACCAACACCCCAACTTGAATAATGACCCATATAGATATATTGTGATCTTAGTTTCAGTGGCAGTGGCTTGTGTGAATATAATGTTATGTTTATTTTTTGGTGTAATGTTTCTATGGTTCTTTTCATTTGTGCTTGTCCCTTGGCTCTTTCACTAACATCCCTTTCCATCCTTTCCATGTCGACAGGATTTTCCTGGCTCCCTTATTTTTCCTCCGCACTGACCCACCCCATATGTGTGTTTGTGTGTGTGTGTGTATGTATATATATATATATATATATATATACACACACACATATACACATACATGTATATGTGAGTGTGTGTGTGTGCGCATGCGTATGTATGTACATATGTCAAGTAGCAGTCCCTGTACAGACCTATTACAGGCCCAGAGGGTTCCAGAAGGTTGAGGCTCCCAGATTTCGAGACATTCAGCACTTGAAGATGGCACCGGCTACCTTTACCCTCAGGGAAATATTCCTGATACTCATTTCAGTTATTAGCTGGGTCAACCCCAAGTCCGTAGTGTTGCCAGAAGGATTATATTGGGATCGAACCAGCGACCTTCTGGCTTGTAGTGTGGTGCCTGAACCAACTGCACCACCCACTACATGTGTATACATAAGTGATGCCCAGTTCTATTCATGGTATAGACCACGTCCTTCGTACACGCAGAGAACTCCGTCAACCCTGATGTTGGATCCAGCTGCCTGCTGTGTACCTAAGTATGCCACATCATTGCAGTGATGATGTGGTCTTGTGGGTTATGTCAGTATGTAGTATGGCTGGTAGTTTCCAGTGTTTCGGTTAAAGATACAGCCTTCTTTTTTTGTGGGATAAGTACTTGTATTGATTGAAATGGGGAGAGTACTGTTGTTCCTTAAGATGCTACTTGCACACATGCATGTGTCTGTGAGGGGGTGGAGATTTGTTAGCAATTATTCATTACTATACTCTTATAGAATAAAAAAAGAATAAATTAAACTTCATGATTTCAAACTTTCGCCATGCTGTGAATATTATATTCTTTCTTTTGGTTCATTCCCCGGCGTCTTAATTTTATGTGCCAGCATTACAGAACACTCTGTCTCTTCCATCTTCATAGGTC
>Ga0123353_10009400_pt1 | contig 13491 bp, 14 predicted proteins | sample TergutLab28metaG_3_FD_92763 | JGI IMG/M metagenome (GOLD analysis project Ga0123353, IMG submission 92763) | Labiotermes labralis P3 segment gut microbial communities from Petit-Saut dam, French Guiana - Lab288 P3 | ecosystem: Host-associated > Arthropoda: Insects > Digestive system > Gut ... | reverse complement strand
GGCGAGGGCGGTGAAAGCCGCCGCAAAATAGCTGAATTTGCCTATTGTCCCCGCAAGCTTCCCAAGACGGAGCTTCAGCGGGCTTTCCCGCGTTTCAAACTGTATTTCCGCCCCGATGCGCCCGTAAACCGTGTTGTCCCCCACCCCTGTCACCCGCATATAGGCCTCCCCCGCGCAAACCACGGTCCCTGAAAACAAAAGGGACGGGGCTGAGAAATCATCCGGCTTTTTATTCGCATCCAATGCCGCGTCGCAGGGATATTTTTTCGCCTCTCTGCTCTCCCCGTTGACCGAGGACTGGTCTGCGTCAAGCCTGCCCTCTATAATCACCCCGTCAGCGGGTATCCTGTCGCCCGGCTGGAGCAAAACTATGTCCCCCACCACGACTTCGTCGGCGGGAATCTCTTTCAGCCCCTTTTTGCGCCTGACGCGGCAGTTTACCCTTGACGCTTCCTCCTGAAGCTTTTCAAAAGCCGATTCGCTGCCGTATTCGGATAAAGTCGATACAAGCGTCGCCAAAAGGATGGCGGCGGCGATCCCGAACGACTCAAACCAGTTCCCCTGCTTAAAAAGAAAAATAACATTTATCGCAAGGGCTATAAGCAGTATTTTTATCATAGGGTCGCCGAAGCCGCTTAAAAAGCTTTTGAAAAAACCCCTGCTTTTCTGAAGGCTCAGGCGGTTTTCGCCGTATTCCTCCCGTGACCGCCTTACCTCTTCTTCCGAAAGGCCTTTAGCATCGTTATAATACATAGCCGTCTACCCCCATATATTATTTATATGTGGACAAACACAAAAAATTACGGCTTAGAATCACATATATTGTAGTATAATATAATTGATTTTTTTCATTTCCGTATGTTATAATTTTGTTGTCGAATTATCGGACTTCTTCGGAACGGACGGATTGTTTTGGAAACTGGGCGCAAAGCAAAAATCATAACAAAAGCTGTTAACCTGTATTACGGGGAACGCCACGCTTTGAAAGACATCACAATGGATATACCCGAACGGGCGGTTACGGCGATTATCGGCCCGTCCGGCTGCGGCAAATCGACGCTTCTGCGTATTTTCAACCGCATGAACGACCTTATACCCGGCGTTAAAATCAACGGCGAGATTTTATTGGACAATATCCCGGTTTATGATAAAAATGCCGACGTTGTTTCGCTTAGAAAAAAGGTCGGCATGGTTTTTCAAAAACCCAATGTGTTCCCTATGAGCATTTACGACAATATTGTCATAGGGCCGAGGCATCACGGCATAAAAAACAAGGGCGAGCTTGACAAAATCGCCGAACGCAGCCTTACGCAGGTGGCTTTGTGGGACGAATTGAAAGACAATTTGAAAAACCCCGGGCAGGCGCTTTCCCCGGGGCAGCAGCAGCGACTGTGCATCGCCCGCGCCCTGGCCGTGGAACCCGACGTTATATTGATGGACGAATCATGCAGCGCGCTGGACCCCGAATCCACAATGAAAATCGAAGAACTGATGCTGGAGCTTATAAAAGAATACACGATTTTGATAGTAACCCACAATATGGAGCAGGCGCTGCGGGTTTCCGACATGGCGGCGTTTATCATGATAGACGACGAAAAAGTGGGGCGTCTGGTGGAGTTCGCGCCCACGGCGGAGGTGTTCTCTTCGCCCAAAGACCCGCGGACGGAGGATTATATTACGGGAAGGTTTGGCTAATTTGTAATGCAGAAATAAAGTTAGGAAATTTATTATGAATGTATTATATTTAAAAAAAGCAATTATCATTTCATTGCTGATTCTTTCAATCTGCCTGCTGCCGTCGTGCCGCGGAGCGGAAGATCGCGTTATTGCCGCGGGTTCAACCTCCGTGCAGCCCTATGCCGAAATTTTAGCCGAAGAATTCGCGCTGGCATATCCTGATACGGAGATAGACATCCAGGGCGGCGGCTCGGCGGCGGGGATAACCGCGGCTCAGTCCGGCACGGCTGAAATCGGAATGTCCTCCCGCGCATTGAAGGATGACGAAAAGGGGCTTTGGGTCGTTGAGATAGCGAAAGACGGCCTCGCCGTAATCATAAACCCCGCGAATGCCGTTTCAGACCTCACATTGGAGCAGATCCGGGATATTTATACGAACGATATCGTCAATTGGGGCGAGGTAGACGGCTCCGACGCTAAAATACACATAATCGCGAGGGAAGAAGGCTCAGGCACAAGAAGCGCTTTTGAGGATCTTGTGATGGGCAAGGATCGCCTTATAACGCCGAAAGCTATAATCCAAGGCTCAAACGGCACTATAAGGCAGCTTGTCGCGGGCGACCCGAACGCCATAGGCTTCATTTCATTGGGCTTGGTTGACGGCACGGTAAAAGCGCTGCGGCTCGGCGGCGTTGAGGCTTCAAAGGAAAACGTGATAAGCGGCAGCTATAAGTTATTCAGGCCGTTTTTATTCTTGGCCGAACGCGAACCGGAAGGCCCGGCGAAGCAGTTCATTGATTTTGCCCTTTCGGAAGAAGGGCAGCGGATATTATCCAACGAAGGGTTGATCCCGGAATAAGAAGGATGGAATATGAAAAAATTCAAGGAAAAATTATCGGGCCGCATATTTTTCGCGCTTGCGCTTTCGTCTATATCGGCACTTGCGCTTATAACCGTATTTATTATCTATAAAGGCGCGCAGACCTTTATCGACGTCGGCTTTTTCAAGTTCATTTTCGGCATGTCATGGTCGCCGGGCAGAGACGAATTCGGGATTTTCCCGATGATAATAGGTACTGTGACGGTAACGCTGGGAGCGGCCGCGATAGGCGTGCCTATAGGTATCTGCTGCAGCATTTTCCTGGCTGAATTCGCGCCCTCCGCCCTGCAAAACATTTTCCGCCCCGCTATACAGCTGCTCGCGGGGATACCCTCGGTCGTATACGGGTTCTGGGGGCTTTTGTTTGTCGTGCCGCTCATACGGAATTATCTCGGCGGGCCGGGCCTCAGCATTCTGGCGGGGGCCATAATCCTCGCTATTATGATACTGCCTACTATAATAACCATATCAGAGGTATCGCTTATTTCCCTACCGCGCCATTATAAGGACGGCTCTCTGGCCTTGGGGCTGACCCAATGGCAGACAATATGCTCGGTGCAGCTCCCCGCCGCGAAATCGGGGATAGTCGCCGCCGTTATTTTGGGGCTGGGCCGCGCGATGGGTGAAACAATGGCCGTTATTATGGTTTTGGGCAACGCCGTCGCCCTTCCCGATTCGATTTTGGCCCCGGTAAGGACATTTACAACGAATATAGGCATCGAAATGGGCTATGCTTCGGGAGAGCACCAGCAGGCGCTTTTCGCTACGGGCATTGTCCTCTTCGTTATCATTATGATGCTGAACAGCCTTGCCCAGTACATCACAAGGAGGAAAGCAAAATGAAGCTGAGCCCGAAAACCGCCCAAAAGATCGCGAAAACGTTGATATGGTCAGCAGCCCTCTTTGTGCTGGTGGTTCTTGTCGCCATTATTTTATATATACTGATTAAAGGGCTGCCGATGATAAACTGGGGCTTTTTGACCGCTATACCGCGCGACATGGGCCGCTCCGGCGGAATATCATCCACAATAGTCGGGACGGCAATGGTAACGGCGGTAGCCATAGTAATAGCGGTGCCGCTGGGAATCGGAACCGCGTTTTACCTCGCAGAATACACCAAAGAAGGCATGATAACGCGTATTATCAGGTTCAGCGCGGACTCTCTGGCGGGCATACCCTCCATCGTATACGGGCTTTTCGGCTATATTTTCTTCGTCATATACCTTAAAATGGGATGGTCGGTCCTGTCCGGGGGGCTGACACTTTCTTTTATGATACTGCCGACTATGATACGCACTTCGGAGGAAGCGATAATCACCGTGCCGAACGCATACCGCGAGGCCAGCTTCTCCTTGGGCGGCACAAAATGGCAGACGATAATAAAGACTGTTTTCCCGTCGGCCCTGCGCGGCATCGCAAACGGGATAATTTTAAGCATAGGCCGCTGCATCGCGGAAACAGCCGCCGTAGCCCTGACGGCGGGCGCGGTTCTGCGTATGCCGACTTCCCTTTTGTCGCCTACCAGGACGATGGCCTACCATTTCTATTTGCTGGCGACGGAGGGCATTTCAATGGAAAACGCGTACGGGACCGCCGCCCTTCTGATTATTTTAATATTTTTTATTAATGTAGTCGTAAACGCGGGGGTCAATAAATTCATGTCAAAAGGGAAATGAACAGGGAGAAAGTTTGAAAAATTACGCCGCGCTTGCAAAGCTCTGCTATTCTTTCAAACTGCAAATTTTGTGCTTCGCAAAAATTTATAAAGGATGGATTATAAAAATTTTGAACGTTAAGATCAGCATAAAAAACCTGAATTTCTATTATAATGATAAACAGGCCATACATGATCTGAACCTGGACATCCCGGCCAATGAGGTCACGTCCGTCATCGGGCCGTCCGACAGCGGCATAACCACCCTGCTTCGGTCTTTGAACCGGCTGTGCGACTTAAACCGCGAAGCGCGGGCGGAGGGCGATATTCTGCTGGACGGGAAAAGCATATTCGGCAAAGAAGTCAACGTGACAGAGCTTAGGCGCAGGGTAGGCATGGTTTTTGACGTGCCGGCTCCCCTGCCGATATCCATTTTTGACAATATAGCATACGGCCCGCGCTTAAACGGCAAAAAAAACAGGAAGGAGCTCGCAGGCATTGTTGAGCAGTCGCTTTCTATGGCGGCACTTTGGGATGAGGTAAAAGACAGGCTGAACAAGCCGGCCATGAGCTTATCGGGAGGCCAGCAGCAGCGTTTGTGCGTAGCGCGGGTTTTGGCGCTTATGCCCGAGGTCATACTCTTAGACAGGCCGTGTTCGGGCCTCGACCCGATATCGACGGCTAAAATCGAGGAATCCTTGATAAAGCTAAAAGAGCGGTTTACCATCGTTATCGCCCCGCACAACGTTCAGCAGGCGGGCCGCATCTCCGACAGGGTCGCTTTTATGCTTATGGGGGATTTAATTGAAGAAGGGACAAACGCGTCGGTTTTTTCTTCGCCGAAAGACCGCCGCACAAATGATTATATTACAGGGAGGTTCGGATAATGAGGTTAAAATTTGACGAACAGTTGGACCGCCTCAACAATCTGCTGATCGAAATGGGGTGGCTTGTCGAGCAGGCTATCGCGGACGCTAATAAAGCGCTGGTCGAAAAAGACGTTGATTTGGCAAAAAAGGTAATCGAGCTTGACGACGAGGTTGACAGCAGGGAAAAGGAGCTTGACAGCCTTTGCCTCAGGCTGATAATGCAGCAGCAGCCGGTGGCAAGCGATCTCAGGTTTATTTCCGCCATATTGAAGATTATAACAAATCTTGAGCGCATCGGCGACCACGCGTCCGATATATCGGAGATAACCATATCGCTTGCGGGCAAGCAGTATATCAAAAAGCTGGAGCATATCCCCCAAATGGCCGACGCCGCCATAAAAATGGTGACGGAAAGCATCGGCGCCTTCGTTAAAAAGGATTTGGATCTGGCGAGGGAGGTCATAGCATCAGATAAATTTGTAGACAACCTTTTTGAAACCGTTAAAAACGATTTGATCCTTTTGATAAAAGAAAAGGCGGACAACGGCGACCAGGCCATCGATCTTATGATGGTGGCGAAATATTTCGAAAAGATAGCCGACCACGCTACGAATGTGGCGGAATGGGTCGTGTTTTCGATTACAGGGACGCATAAGGATATCAAGATAATGTAAATATTTGTTTTTTTCCTGATTTCCGATATTTCAGCGACTTTTCTGTTGACAGCAAAGAAAAAAATTGGTATAGTTTAGATATTGTTCAGTATATCATAAAAAAGGTGGTATTTCTATGTTTAACCTGTTTCCCGTTCCGCTCTATAAATTTTTCTCTTTTTTGATGCCCCTCATTTTATTCTTCTCAGGGAGCAGCTACGCATCGCTTGACTATTCCGATAAGCTGGGGAACCAGGATTACACGGGCCTTTGCGAAGCTTACGAAGACTATTTTAAAATCGGCGCGGCTGTTTATTCTTATGAGCTTGACGACCCGCGCCTAGTCGATTTTATTTTGAAGAATTTCAACTCCATAACCCCGGAATGGGAATTGAAGCAGTCCTCGCTGAACCCGGAAGAAGGCGTTTGGAATTTCGACCCGATGGATAAGCTTGCGGATTTTGCGCGCGAAAACAACCTGCAGCTCCGCGGGCACACTTTGATTTGGCCCGTGCAGGACGTTTGGATGCTTTGGACGGACGAAACGAGAGCGACGCCGGTTTCAAAAGAAGTCCTTTTTGAGAGGATGGACGAGTACATAGGCGTCGTTATGGGCCGCTACGGCGACGTCATTCATATTTGGGACGTTGTGAATGAGCCGTTCCATTATGACAGGTGGATGAGGCTGAAAGAAGATACCGATTATTTTAAAATCGCGGGCGAGGAGTTTGTCACCAAAGCGTTTGAATTTGCCGCAAAATACGCCGACGAGGATGATATTCTGATGGTAAACGAAACTTTCGTCGAAGGAAACGCGGCTAAAACAGACAATATGTTTTATTGCGTAAAAAAATGGCTTAAACAGGGCGTCAGGATCGACGGGATCGGAACCCAGGGCCATATGGGGACTATCAGCACCGTCCCGACCGACGTAAACTTTAAAGTCATCGACAAACTGGTAAAACGCTGCAAAGCGCTCGGCGTCAAGCTGGAATATACGGAAGTGGACATGAAAATCTACGAAAACGAGGCTCAAAGAACCGCGGAGCTACCGGAATGGCTTGAGGTTTGGCAGATAAACAAATACCAAAAGTTTTTCGAGGCGCTGAGGAGAAACAAAGACACCGTTATCGGCGCCACCTTCTGGGGCCTTGACGACGCCCACACCGTTATCAATTACGGTGCCGCGGCGGACAGCCCCAGGGACTGGCCGATGCTGTTTGACGACAACAGTATTCCCAAGCAGAATTTCTATGCGGTATGTGATTTTTAGGAATCGGGATTCAGGATTCAGGCATCATAAAAAGGCGGCCGATAATTTCAGCCGCCTTTTTAATTTTGAATGTTTTAAAAATCATTTAAATCTATGAACGTATAAGACTTTAATTTTCTTGATTTTTTTATTCCTTTATAATACATTATCCCGAAAATAACCGCCCAAGGGAATAAAATTGTTATAGACGAAATAAATATATGCTTGTTTATGAAAATTAACCTGTTCCCCATTTTCGGTATGCAATACACTACCTTCCCGACGACCATTCCTTCTTTTTTTGCATCGCGGTCGGGAACGGGGTTGTTTATGCCTTTCGTCACAAATAGAAACTGCCCCTCGTCGTTAACGCTGATTCCTGTTACGCGGTGCGTCAGGTATGAATCTTTGCCGCTTCCGCCCATATAAAACGTAACGTCGTCACCGATTTCTATTTTCTCCGGTAGCGCTTTTTTAACAAAAAGCATAGAACCTACGGGCAAGTCAGGTTCCATGCTTTCCGATTCAACATTAAAAAATCTGTATCCGAATAGATATTTATCAAATTTGTTGTTCATTGACACATACAAGAGCAAACCGAATATTATGCCAAAAATTAACAAATAAAAGATGCCATTGAACAAAATTTTAAACAAATTCTTTTTTTCAGTTTTATTTGCCGACGGTAAATCAAATGCTGCCTTAAAATCTGAGTTGATTTCATCAAAAGCTTTCGGCATCCGGAAATTGCTCCATTACATTATTTGTTGTAAATATCAGAATATGGTTTATATTGCTGGGCGGGGGGGATATCTTTTTCCGCAGAGTCGCTCATTGATGTAAAATCTTTGATATAATCCTGCAAGCGCTGGAGATTTTCAAAAGCCTGATTGTTTGCCTTCTTTATATTGTCAGCTTCCCAATAAGCGCGGTTGATTATCTCGGTGCGTTCCTTTTCGGCCTTTATCTTCATTTCCTGAGCGTAATTTTTTGCTTCTATCATTACCTGTGAAATCAATTCATCCTGATTATCTTTATATCTGTAAGCAGGGGGGGCTTGTACCGGCGCGGCCGCCATCTGGCTGTTAATAAAAGGCATCTGTTGATTCACGGGAGCCTGCGCCTGAAGCGGATATGGCTGTATAGGCTGATTTACGGGCTGTTGCTGCGGCATTGCGTACATATTTTGTTCGCCGGCGGCGGGCTGCGCCGCATACTGGGCGGGCGCGGCGGGAGGGGCGACGACAACGGAAGGCGCGGCTGCAACCGGGGCGTCCGCCGGCGGCTGAGCGGAGGGGGCGGGGGCTTCTGATTTAGCCGCCTCCAATTCCTTTTTTAATTTTTCAATCTCCGCAAGCGCTTTTTTATACTCGTTGCCCAAAGTGTTGATATACTGCATGACCTGCTCTTTGTTGTAGCCTTTTTTTTCTTCGTTGAAATTAATCATATTAAAATTCCACTCCGCTTTTAAATAAAATTTTTAGCAAAATACTCATTAAAAAGTAAATCTTCAGAGAAAGCAATATATACTTAGTCGAATTATATCGTTAAAGATAATATCATATGATCTTATCAATGTCAATACATTTTTTGCATTTTTTAAAATTTAATAATTTTTATAAATTAAATTTGATTTTTTCTTTTTCTTGATGTATAATAATATACGCAAAAAACGTAAATCTAATACTTTAACAAGGATGGTATAATATGACAGGTAAAGAACGCGCTTCGCGGATTTTGAAACACGAAAAAATTGACCGTATCGGCCTCTTTGAGCATTTTTGGGGCGACACATGGAGAAAGTGGCAAAGGGAAGGCCATTTAGCCGGGGATGAAACCGTGGAGGATCATTTCGGGTTTGACATCATCGGCTCGGGCCCTTTCAGGCTGGTCGCGGATCTGGATTTTGTCCCGGAAGTTGTGGCGGAGGATGAGGACACGATAACGTCGCTTGACGGCAACGGCGCGACGCTGAAACGGCACAAGCATCATGAAACCACGCCCGAGCATGTTGATTTTTCCGTAAAAGACCGTGTATTATGGGAAAAAAACATCAAGCCGCTGCTGACGCCTTCCCCTGAGCGAATTAATTTTGAAGCTTACAGGAACGCGAAAAAGAAGGCGGAGGAAAAAGGCAAGTTTTTCACATGCGGGGGCGTCAACGTATTCGAGAGCATCCACCCCGTTTGCGGCCATGTAAATATGCTCATGGGAATGATAGACGACCCTGATTGGATTGCCGATATGGTGGATACATACGCGAAACTTATCGTGGAGCTTCAAAAAATACTGTTCGAAGCGGAGGGCTGTCCCGACGGGCTTTGGTATTACGAGGATTTGGGATACAAAGGCAGCCCGTTCATGTCGCCGCAGATGTTCCGCGATATGATCCTGCCCGGCTATGAATACAGCTTCAATTCCGCGAAAAGCAAAGATTTGCCGATTATTTTCCACTCCTGCGGCTTTGTCGAGCCTCTTTTGCCCGATATCGTAAAAGCGGGGATTGACTGCCTGCAGGTAATTGAAGTCAAAGCGGGCATGGATTTGTTAAAACTATATGATTTGTATAAAAATGATATAGCGTTTATGGGCGGCATTGACGTAAGGGTCCTGTATTCCAACGATAAAGCCCTTATCGACAAGGAGCTTGAAGCCAAAATACCGATTGTGAAGCAAAACAACAATTTCTTCCTCCACAGCGACCATTCAATTCCCGATACGGTGGATTATGAGACTTATTGCTATTTTGTCGAGCGGGGTTTGGAGTTGGGGAAATATTAGACTTGTTCGGGAATTAATTTGAAAAGGAAAGAGACGCCATCCATGAAAAAAGTGAAATATATCCGAAGCTTGAAAGAATCAATCCCGACTGGAGCGCGTCGCTTTCGGTCAATTACAGCACGGATGACAAACCCTGCGGCATTATGTTCGCGCAGGAAGCGTATTCCGGCAAACAGGACGGGCGGTACGACCTGCTCACACAGCCGGGAGGCCTGTGGCTTCGCGTGAAAAATGAAAAAGAAGCCGCGCGCAAACTGCTCGGGAAGAAAAAAGCGGCCCCGTATGAATACTTCGCGGGGGAACAGGCGCCGATGCTTTGCGCCGCAAAAGAAAACGGCTATATGCAAAACCCGGGCGTCCACATACAGGTTGAATATCATTGCCACGCCGAATATGGCAAACCGCATCCCGCAAATTACGCGTATATCCCGGTCATTGAAATTTAAACGGCAGAAGGATTGACAAATTTAATATAAAATAGTATTATTTTATTTGTATAAAATAATACTATTTTTATTTAAAATGGAGTTGGGTGTTTTGAAAAACGGCAATATAGGCAATTTAAAGACCTACACAAAAACGGAGCGCAATATGTACGGGCTCGGCATATTGGGGCAAAACATACTTTACAATATAATAGGCGTTACCTTAGCCTATTATTTGCAATTTACTATTCTGATACCCGCGGCCGTCGTGGGGACGATGCTGACCATATCGCGGATATGGGACGCCGTCAACGACCCTATGATGGGCACTATAGTAGACAAGACTCGCACAAAATGGGGCAAATGCAAGCCTTACCTTATGTTCGCACCCGTTCCGGTAGGCATTTTTACCATGCTGGCCTTCGCCAACAGGATTTTTGACACGGGCAGGGGCACTTTCGAGGGCACGAACGCTTTTATTATTGTCTGGGCCGTTGTTACATACCTGCTTTGGGAGATTTTCTACACCATAGGCGACATCCCCCTATGGGGCGTTTCCGCACTGATGACCGAAAGCTCGCGGGACAGGGACAAGCTGCTTGCCTTTGCCAGGACGCTGGCGCTGATAGGCGGGGCCATAGGCCTAGTCACTACGCAGTTTTTGCCCTTCCTGTTAAGCGATATCTTTAAGGATAAGTTCGGTATGGAAGGCCAGGTCGCAGAGAGGTGGGGCTTTATCGTTTTCGCGGTCGCCTTTACGGTTATCGGCACCGCAGGCTATCAGCTGGCGGGGATTTTTGTAAAAGAACGAATCGCCTTGAATGACAAATCGAATACGATGCTCCAAAATTTCAAGATAATGTGGCGGAACAAGCCTTTCCGCCAAATCCTTTTATCTGGGATATTGGGAAGCGCGAAAAACCTCATAATGCTCTGCGCCATGCCCCTTGTCACATATTTTTACGCGAACAAGGACGCAACAAAGCAGATATTTTATTTCGCGCTCTTAGGCGGCGGCGTTTTGATAGGCAATATGGTTGCCATGAGCATGGTGCCTAAGCTGCTTACAAAATTTACAAAAAAAGATTTATACAACTACAGCAACCTTATAGCCGTGGTACCTTTTGCCGCTGTATTCGCCTTTTATTCCATCGCGCCCGGTATGATGATTTCCCCCGCTTTTCTCGGGATTTTCGCGGTATTGTTCACGATAGGCGGCATGTCTATGGGGTTGATGACCGTTTTGCAGTCCCTTATGATAGCCGACGCCATTGATTACGAGGAATACCATTACGGCGTCCGCACGGACGGGGTCTTTTTCGCGGGCCAGACCTTTATCGCGAAAATGACGGCGGGGATCGCCACCATAATGAGTACCATTGCGTATTCGATCGTCGGTTTTTCCGATTCAAATGTGGAAATCGTAAACAATTTCATTGATAACGGCGGCATAGCGCGGGAAAACCCTGAATTCGCCCCGTATTTCGCGGTATTGTTTTTCCTTGTTTCCATCCCTCCGGCCATCAGCAGTATTTTGACGGTTATCCCCACATGGAAATACGCCCTGAGCGACAAGGAGCATACGCGGATTATTGATGAGCTTAATGAAAGGCGGCACGGGGAAGATCTGAAAGTTGAGAGTTGAGAGTTGAGAGGTTATGATACACAAAAACATTGAATTATATGACGGAAAACCGCACATCCATATGACGGCCTACATCGCCGAAAAATCAAAGGAAATGCGGAACAATAAACGCGGGGCGGTTTTGGTCCTGCCCGGCGGCGGTTACGGGTTCACCAGCGACCGGGAGGCGGAGCCTGTGGCGAAAATGTTTTTCGCGGCGGGATATAATACCTTTGTCCTGCGATATTCCACGGGCGGGGACGCTTTTATGTACAATTCGCTCCTCGACGCCTGCCTTGCCATGAAAATCATCCGCGACAATGCGGACGAATGGAATATCGACAAGGACAAAATAACCGTCTGCGGTTTTTCAGCGGGCGGGCATTTAGCCGCGAGTTTGGGCACGCTTTGGAAGCTTGGCATAATAAGGGAAACCTTGGGATGCGAAAACGAATATATACGGCCGGACGGCATGATTCTGTGCTACCCCGTGATAACCGCCGGGGAAAAGGCCAACAAAGGCTCATTCAGAAACCTTTTGAAAAACGAAAACCCCGCAGAAGCGGAGCTAAATTTATTTTCGCTCGAAAAACAAGTTGACGCCGATACATGCCCGGCTTTTATCTGGCACACCGCCGATGATCAGAGCGTACCCGTTGAAAATTCGCTGTATTTTTGCGAGGCCCTGTCAAAATTCAAGGTGCCGTTTGAGCTGCATATTTTCCCGCGCGGCCCCCACGGGCTGTCAACAGCGACGGCAGAGGTCGCAAACAGGCCGGAGGAGGATATCCCCTACGTGGCGCGCTGGGTGGAGATGGCTTTGCTGTGGTTAGTAAACAGTGGCCAATGATTAGAAACCGCAGGAGCCGGATTCCTGCGGTTCTGTTTTTCAACCGCTAATTTAAAAATACTAACCACTAACCGCTGACCGCTGACCGCTTAACCGAAAAGGCTTCCATATAATGACGGCTTATGCTATACTCGAGCCGAGGTAGGAAGTGATTTCTATCCCGTCGGGATTAGGATTCACAATTGGGCCCCTCTAAATACCGCCGATTTCGTAGGGGAGGGCCTCGTACCCTCCCGGCAAATAAAACAAAATCAACGGGCGGGTACAAGACCCGCCCCTACGGGTCGCGATTTTTTAAGGTTTTTAGAGGTGTCCAATTTAAGATGAAAATACGGATCGAAATTGATAATACGGTTTGCGAGGACGAGGTTGTCATAAAATGCCGGCAGATAACCGGCTCCATCCGCAAAATCGAGCGGTTCATATCGGAGGAAGCTTCGGGGGCGCCCAATATCACCCTTTACAAAAACAACGAGGAATATTTCCTGCCGCTCGACGGCATACTGTTTTTTGAAACCGGGGGGGACTTTGTTTTCGCCCATACGGCCGACGACGCCTTCCGCGTAAAGCTGAAGCTGTTTGAGCTTGAGGATATCCTCTCCCCTCACTCCTTCGCCCGCATTTCAAAATCCGCCATAATAAACATCAACCGCATCCTCTCTATCGACCGCAATATTTCATCGGCGAGCCTCATACAATTTTATAAAAGCCATAAGCAGGTCTATGTGTCGCGTTCCTATTACAAAAACCTGCGGCAGAGGCTTGATGAAAGGAGTCATTATGAAATATAAGCACAGAAAAGTATTTTGGGGCCTGTTTTTGATAG
>Ga0123353_10009398_pt1 | contig 13492 bp, 8 predicted proteins | sample TergutLab28metaG_3_FD_92763 | JGI IMG/M metagenome (GOLD analysis project Ga0123353, IMG submission 92763) | Labiotermes labralis P3 segment gut microbial communities from Petit-Saut dam, French Guiana - Lab288 P3 | ecosystem: Host-associated > Arthropoda: Insects > Digestive system > Gut ... | reverse complement strand
GCTCATCGGGCAGGCCGTGCACCAGGACCTGGTGCGCTTCGGCATCATCCCGGAGCTGGTGGGCCGCATGCCCATCATCGCCACCCTGGAGGAGCTGGACGAGGACGCCCTGGTGCGCATCCTCAGTGAGCCGCGCAACGCCCTGCTGCGGCAGTTCAAGCAGCTGTTCGCCTACGACGACGTGGAGCTGGAATTCGAGCGAGACGCCCTGGTGGCCATTGCCAGGAAGACCATGGAGAAGGGCACCGGCGCCCGGGGCCTGCGCTCGGCCATGGAGGAGCTGCTCCAGCCGATGATGTATTCCGTGCCCTCGGACCCCATGGTGGAGCGCGTGGTGATCACCGCGGCGTGCATCACGCAGGGCAAGGAGCCCCAGGTGGAGCGCAACCCGGGGAGGATGAAGAGGCGGGTGGGATAAGGGCTTCGGAATTGAGAAAAAAAGGGATATAAAAAGGATATATTGTAGATAGTAAAAAGACATTGCGCGTGATATAATAGATGCAATCAATGAAAAGGAGGAATATGATGAAACGGAAATTCGTGAGGCTGACCGCGCTGGCGGTTGCATTGATCCTGGTGGGCGCGCTGTTCGCTGTCCCGGCGGCGGCGGAAGAGGAACCGGAATTTCCGGCGGCTGCGCAGGAACAGGAATCCACGGAGGCGGAGACGGAACTGGAATTCACGGAACAGGAACTGGAATTGGAGGTGTCGGCGGCGGAAGCGGGGACCTTTGAAGCCGAGTTCAAGAAGTACAGGGGCGAGTGGGCCGGCAGGGGCGCGCTGAAGATGCAGCTGAAGGGCAACACGATGACCTTCGAATACCGCCCCGTGTTTTTCTTCGATAAGAGCTTCCATTTCACCGACGCCGCGAAAGACATCATGGTGTCGGACTGCGCGGCCGCTTTCCAGCGCTGGGCCGGCGTCTACAACATCCGCGGGCGCGAGCTGACCATAGAGGTCAATGTCTTCCCAGAGATTACAACAAGCAAGTGGAAGTCAAACGTGCGCTTCCTGCCCAACGCCAGCTTTCTGGGCTTTTCCCTGACCACCATGGTGCCCGGCTGCCTGCTTTGGAGCCCCAACCGCGTAAGCAAGATTTACTTCCGCGCGCACGACATATACCGCATGGACGACTATGTCGCCCAGCACGAGTTCGGCCATGTGCTCGGCCTGTTCGACGCCTATGGCTACAAGGGGCACCTGGAGGGCCATCCCATCTGGGGATTCCTTGCTAACTGGGTCGACGGCCTGCTCCCGGAGGCCCCCGTGGACCGCGCGCCCTACAACTGCATCATGCGCTCCGGCTGGAGGGTCAGCCCGGCGGAGGCCGAGATGCTCCTGTACGCCTGGTCCCGCAGCAAGCTGCAGCTGTATACAGACAGCGCGCTCACCTGGCTGGGGGCCGAGGTTTCGAAGGCGTTTAAGTGAGGATACTCGCTCCGCGAAAGCTTCCTCAGTCACCGCGCAACAGTTTGCAAGGGGGCAAGTTATTGTTCGCGGCGACAGCTCCTTCCCCAGGAACAATGTCAACAACTTAAGGAAACTAAAATGAACAAACAACCTGTAGGGGTGGCGTTCTCGCCACCCGCTCCATAAAAAACGCAGCAATCTTTCGGTTGGTTTTATGCTTTATGTGCGCGGGTGGCGAGAACGCCACCCCTACAAATTTCACTGCAAACATTAAGTTGTTGACATTGTTTCCCAGGAAGGAGCCGCTCAAGAACGCTATAGGACTGGCCTTGGTTGTAAATATCCACAGGGCGGAATCGGGAGGTTCCGCCCTGTTATACTACTGCGCAATTAGAAGCATAGCAGAATGCAAGCAAAAAGCTTTGGTGTATGGTTTTTTGCGCAGCATGATGCGCAATGATTCTTGTTGCGCAGTAGTATTATTATGTTGTTGTACGTCCTGTTATGAAGAGGGGCCGCCGTTATGTTGAGGCTTGAGCCTCTATGTTGCCGGTCTATCCCAGCCGTATCACCGTGAACTGCGCGCTGGAGCAGTTGATTTCGGCCTTTTCGCTGTCTGCCTGGGCATACAGGGCGAGCTTGTCGCCTTTGCTCAGCCAGGTCACCTGCTGGCCGGAGTCGTAGCCCGGCTGGAGGGCGTATGTCAATTGGCTGGCGGCATCGTTGATCCCCAATTGCAGGGTTGCCCCGCCGCTGGCGCCCGCTACGCCCAGTTCCCACAGCAGCATGTAGTAGCCGTCCGCCGGTACGGTCACGCCGCCGGGCCCCAGGGCCAGGCCGCCGTCCGAACGCTGCGGCTCCAGGGGGAGGGGTTCCTTCCCGCCGCTTTCGGCCGCGACGGTGAAGTCTTTGGCGTAGGCTGAAAGCCAGGCGCGCGCGGGCTGCGCCGGCGGGGGAGATGGCAGCGGCTTGGCTTGCGTTGGCTGTAGCTTTGGCGGCGCGGGTTCCGGTTTTGGCTCTGCCGCCGGGATCAAGGTCGGTTTCGCCGCCGGGTTTGGCCGGGCAAGCGACGCGGCGGAGGCCCTGGAGGCGGGCGGGGCCTGCGCGGGCGCGCGCATCATCTGGTTGGGCTGCGCCGGCCTGTTGTTGCGGTACGGGCACTGGCCGTATGCTGCGGGTCTCCTCGTGTCCATCTGAACCACTCCTACCAATTTATAATGTTAAAAACCTGTATTTAATTCTTGTAATTTTTTTAATTCTCTACATTGCATCATATGCGCTCGGCGCGAAAATGTTCCACGCGCCGGCTGGAAAGCAGATAATTCCCCTGCGTGGAGGGGTGGACGCGAAGCGGACGGGGTGGTTTTTCTGGATAATGTTCCACGCGCCGGCTGGAAAGCAGATAATTCCCCTGCGTGGAGGGGTGGACGCGAAGCGGACGGGGTGGTTTTTCTGGACAACGATACGCGCGGCGGCGTTGATTCTTTTTTGGGCTTTCGTTTGACAGGCGGGTTCCGTTGTGATACAATTCCCTGGTTATTTTTCACCGAGGGGAAGGAATCGCCAATGATCGAGCTCGCGGGCATCCACAAGACCTTCCGCGTCGCCAGGCGGCAGGCGGGGTTCGGCCGCGCCGTGAAGGCGCTGTTTTCCCGGGAAGTCGAGCTTGTCCACGCGCTGACCGACGTCAATTTCACCATCCGGGACGGGGAGATGGTGGGCTACATCGGCCCCAACGGCGCGGGCAAGAGCACCACCATCAAAATCATGTGCGGGATTCTGACCCCGGACAGCGGCGTGTGCGAGATCGACGGGCGCACCCCGTGGAAGGAGCGCGTGGCCCACGTGCGGGAGATCGGCGTGGTGTTCGGCCAGCGCAGCCAGCTGTGGTGGGACGTCCCCGTCATCGACAGCTTCGAGCTCATCCGCGATATCTATAAAGTCGGCGCGAATTTGTATAAGCGAAACCTGGACGAGCTGACCGCGCTGCTGGACCTGGAGGAAATCGTCAAGACGCCGGCGCGCAGCCTGAGCCTCGGCCAGCGCATGCGCTGCGAGATCGCGGCCTCGCTGTTACATAGCCCCCGCACGCTCTTCCTGGACGAGCCAACCATCGGCCTGGACGCCGTATCGAAGATCGCCGTGCGGCAGTTCATCAAGAAGCTCAGCGCCGAGCACGGCACGACGGTCATACTCACCACGCACGACATGCAGGACATCGAGGCCCTCACCGAGCGGATTTTGCTCATCGGCAAGGGGCGGATTTTGCTGGACGGCGGCCTGGCCGAGCTGAAAAAGCGCTCCTCGGAGCGCAAAACCCTCGTGATCGAACACAGCGGCGGCGCGCCGGCGCTCTGCGAAGGCATGGCGCTCTGCGAGGAAAAGGAGGGGCGCCTCGTCGTCGCGCTGGACCCCTCGGTTCTATCCGTCTCGGAAGCGATCGCCCGCCTTGCCGCCCAAACAGAGATCAACGACATCTCCGTTTCGGATATCACGGCGGAGGAGATGGTTGCCGCGCTGTATAGGGAATATCAGATATGAAAGAGCTGTAGGGGCGGCATTCTTGCCGCCCAGGATATCGATAACCTTGTTTCGCTCGGGCGGCAAGAATGCCGCCCCTACAGTTTCTGCGAAAAACAGGAGACCCCATGAAAGAATACCTCGCCCTGTTCCGCATACGCTTCATCAACGGCCAGCAATACCGCGCGACGGCATTGGCGGGCCTGACCACGCAGTTCGCCTGGGGCTTCATGGAGATCCTCGCCTTCGGGGCATTCTACCGCGCCAACCCCGCCGCCTTCCCCATGGAGTTCCCGCACCTGGTTTCGTATGTGTGGATACAGCAGGCCTTTTTGGCACTGCTCGCGCCCTGGGGCGGCACAAACGATTCCGCCGAATCCATCATCAGCGGCAACATCGCCTACGACCTGGCACGCCCGATGGACATCTACAACCGTTGGTTCGTTGAAACAATCGCCAACCGGGTCGCGCGGGCCGCGCTGCGCTGCGCGCCGGTTTTGGCCGTCGCGTTCATCCTCCCGCCGCCGTTCCGGATGACGCTGCCGCCGTCGCTGTTCCAGTTTGCATTATTTATCCCGTCGCTGGTCTTGGGCCTGTTTGTTGTGTCGGCGTATTGTATTCTGGATCAAATCTCAATCTTCTACACGATGTCCCGCTACAACGCAATCTTTATTATCACTGCGGAGTTCTTCGCGGGGGCCTACATCCCGCTGCCGTTTTTCCCTGAACCGATCCGCAGGTTCATCGAATATACACCCTTCGCCGCCATGCAGAACATGCCCCTGCGCGTCTACAGCGGCGACATCGCCGGCGCGCAGGCCGTGCGGAGCGTTCTTCTGCAAGTGTTCTGGTTCGCGGCTTTATTGCTTGCTGGCAAGCTGCTGATGCGCCACTCACTCAAGCGCGTCGTCGCGCAGGGAGGGTAACCCATGAAATTATATCTAAAGTACTTCGCGATCAACCTGAAGTGCCAAATGCAATATAAGGCCACCTTCCTGCTCAACCTCTTCGGCAGGATCGTCATCGCTTTCGCGACGGTGGCCGGGGTATGGTTTATGTTCCTGCGCTTCAACCAGGTCGAAGGCTTTACGCTCAGCCAGGTGCTCCTATGCACGGCGGTGACGACCATGTCCTTCGCCATGTCGGAGACATTCGCCCGGGGCTTCGATATTTTCCCGCGCCTGCTGGGCAACGGCCAGTTCGACCGCTTCCTGGTCCGGCCGAGGAATATCGTCTTCCAGGTCCTCGCCTCGCAGATGGAATTCGCGCGGCTGGGGATATTGATACAGGCCATTTTTGTCTTTGTCTACGCGCTGCCCCGCAGCGGCGTCACCTGGACCCCCGACAAAATTCTCACGCTGGTTTTGATGGTCTCCTGCGGGGCCCTGGTGTTCTTCGCCCTTTACGTTGTCTACGCCGCGTTCGCTTTCTTCACAACGGAGGGCCTGGAATTCATGAACATCCTCACCCACGGCGGGCGGGAGTTCGGGCGCTACCCCTACGCGATTTACGGCAAGGGCGTCCTGCGATTCTTGACCTACGTCGTTCCACTGGCGTTGTTTCAGTACTACCCGTTCCTGTATTTGCTGGGCTTGAAGCAAAGCAAGCTGTATATGTTCACGCCGCTGCTCGCGCTTTTGTTCATCGCGCCGAGCTATGCGTTTTTCAGGCTGGGGCTGCGAAGATATCAGTCGACGGGTTCGTGAGTGCCTCACGGCTCCGGGTAAAAATACTGTACCATAGCTTCAAAGCTGTCCTGCGCGGACTGGCAGGTGCCCGTCAGGTAGCCCGGCGCGGCGGCGTATTCCCTCAGCCCGCGGTAGTAGAACAGCTTGTGTTCGTGGCCGATGATGAATGGCATGACGCCGTGCCGCAGGCACTCCTTGAACAGGAGCAACCGCCCGACGCGCCCGTTGCCGTCCTGGAAGGGATGGATCCGCTCGAAGCGCACGTGGAATTCCAGGATGTCAGACAAGTTCGCGGGCTGTTTGCCGGCGTATTCGGACAGCAGCGCCCCCATGGCCGCCGCGACCTTTGCCGGCGCGGTGGTCGGGGCGTCGCCCACCACGTTGGGCCGGGATTTGTAGTCTCCCACGCGGAACCAGGCCTTGCGGGCGTCCGACGTGCTGCTTTTCAACATGCCGTAAAGCTGCTTGATCAGGTCCTGCGTCAACGGTTCCGCCGCGTGCTCCAGCATGAAATCGAAGCAGGCGAAGTGGTTCGCGGTTTCGACGATGTCGTCCACGTCGGCGCTTTCCTCCGGGGGCACGCCCAGGGTGTTGGTCTCAAAAATAGACCGGGTTTGTTCCTCCGAGAGACGGCTGCCCTCGATGTGGTTGGAGTTGTAGGCCAGCTTCACCTGCGTCTGGTGGTACAGCCCGCCCTTGAGTTTCATCCGCTTTTCTTCCCGCAGATGCCGCAATAAATCCACGCGCCTCACCCTTTTTTCATATATATATTTATATGGGTATCCACTTGAGTAAGGTAACCCCAGTAAGTAGGGGCGGCGTGCCAGCCGCCCGGGCACATAAGCATGATTTTTCGCGAAACACCTATGTTTTAGCCCTTGGGCGGCTGGCACGCCGCCCCTACAGTCAACATTTTGCGCCAATCTTAGTGAAGTGGATAACAGATATATTTATTTCGGAGACGCACAGCCGTGCGTCTCTACTTTGCGATTCCTCACATCCCCCATATCCCCTTCGCGTATTCCAGCACAGCCCTGTCCGCGGCAAAACGCCCCGCCCCGCTGATATTCATCAGGCTGATTTTGTTCCACTGGCGGGGGGCCTGGTAGAGCTCAGCCGCCGTGTGCTGGGCAAAACGGTAGTCCGCGAAATCCGCCAGAACCATGTAGGGGTCCCAGTGGATGGTGTTCCAGATCTCCCGGAACTCCTTGCCGGCCACGCCGTGGTTGATGAAGTCGATCACCCGGCGGATTTCGGCGTTGTTCTGGTAGTACTCCATCGGCACATAGCCCGGGCGTAAGCGCTTGACCTCCTCGGCGCGCAGGCCGAACAGCAGAATGTTTTCCTCGCCTGCGGCTTCGGCGATTTCCACGTTGGCTCCATCCAAAGTGCCAAGCGTGACGGCCCCGCTCAGCATGAGCTTCATGTTGCCCGTGCCGCTGGCCTCGGTGCTGGCCAGGCTGATCTGCTCGCTGATCTCCGCCGCGGGGGCCAGCTGCTCGGCCATGGTGACGCCGTAGTTCTCGAGGAAGTGCACTTGCAGGCGGCCACGCACGTCGGGGTCATGATTGATCAGATCGCCCAGCGCCGTGATAAATCGAATGATCTGCTTGGCGATGAAGTAGCCCGGGGCTGCCTTGGCCGCGAAGAACCAGGTGTGGGGCTGTACGAAACGCGCCGGATCCTCCTTGAGGGCGAGGTATTCGGCGAGAATCGAAAAGGCGTTGAGGTGCTGGCGCTTGTACTCGTGCAGGCGCTTGATCTGCACGTCGAAAATGCTCTCGGGATTCACGTTCCTATTATTTTGTTTGCGCAGGCGGTCGGCGAACTCTTTTTTGTTGGCGAGTTTGATCTGCCCCAGAGCGTCCAGGACCTGCGGATCATCTTGATACGCGCGCAGCTTGAGGAGTTCGTCGCCATCGTAAATAAACTGATCCCCAATCAGCTCTTTCAACAGAGCGGCCAGCCTGGGGTTGGCCTGGCACAGCCACCTGCGATGGGCAATTCCATTGGTGACGTTGCCGAATTTCCCCGGGAAAACCGACACAAAATCCGCGAAGAGCTCCTTTTGGATGAGGTCGCTGTGCAGGGCGGATACCCCGTTGACGCTGTGGCAGGCCGCGCAGCACAGGTTCGCCATATAGATTTTGCCCTCGGCGATGATTGCCGTGCGGGCGACTTTCTCTTCATTGTAAGTCGCGTTCCACATTTCGTTGCGAAAGCGATTGTCGATTTCTTTAATGATCTGGTGGATGCGGGGCAGCAGGCGGGCTACCAGGTCCTCCGGCCATTTCTCCAGGGCCTCGGGCATCATGGTGTGATTGGTATACGCGAACGTGCGCGTTACAATGTCCCAGGCGGCCTCCCAGCCGTAGCCGCACTCGTCCAACAGAAGGCGCATGAGCTCCGGAACGGCCATGGTGGGGTGGGTGTCGTTAATATGGATGGCCGCGTAGTCCGGGAGGGTATCGGCGCTGCGGTGATCGCGCAGGTGGCGGTGGAAGATCTCCTGGATCGTGGCCGAGACGAGGAAGTACTGTTGGCGCAGGCGCAGCGCTTTGCCCTCCGGGTGGTCGTCGGTGGGGTAGAGCCCCTTGGAGATCATCTCGGCCATGGCGTTTTCCTCCACCGAGGCCAGATAATTGCCCTTGATGAAGCTCTGCATATCGATGTCCTGCTTCTTGGCGCTCCACAGGCGCAGGCGGCTGACGCCCCGGCCGTCCATGCCGGCCACCATCATGTCGAAGGGCACGGCGGTGACGGTCTTCGCCCCGGTGAGGCGTACCTGGTGGTAGCCGTCCATCCAGCTCTCCTCCACCTGGCCCTCGAAGCTCACCGTCTGGGACTGGTCGTCGTGCTCCACCAGCCAGACCTTGCCGCCGGGGAGCCAGAAGTCCGGCAGTTCGGTCTGCCAGCCCTCCACGAGGTTCTGCCGGAAGATGCCGAATTCGTATAAAATGGAATAGCCCGTGGCGGGGATACCCTGGGTGGCTAAGGCGTCGAGATAGCATGCGGCCAGACGGCCCAGCCCGCCGTTGCCCAGGCCCGGGTCGGGCTCGCAGTCGTAGAGCTTTTCCAGTTTGACGCCGAAATCGCTTAGGGCTTCCCCGGCGAGCTCCGTCAATCCCAGGCTGAACAGGGTGTTCTTCAGCGAGCGGCCCATCAAAAATTCCATGCTGAGATAGTACACGCGCTTGGCCTCGCGCTTATTCTGCGAAAAGGACGCGCGCATTTCGCCAGTTAAGTCGCGCATTATGCCCGCCAGGGCCTTGTAGTAGTGCACGTCGTCGGCGTCCCGGGGGGTGACGCCCAGGAAGCGGCTCAGGCGCGTGACCAGTTGCTCCTTTAATTGCTCCTTATTTTGCGGCAGTTGCATAAGTTACGACCTCCCTTATGAGGATATTATAACAGATTTGAACAAGAAATGCAAGGGATTTGTTTGTAGGGGCACGTGAAACTAATCTTTCATGCGCTAATACTGCTCCGCAACAAGAATCATTACGCATCATGCTGCGCAAAAAACCATACACCAAATTCCCCTCTGTGGAGGGGTGGCCGCAGGCCGGGGTGGTATCGCGGAGCGACGCATCCCCTTGCATCTCCACACGCACAAAAAACAACCCCCTCCGGGGCTGTTTTTTATCGGCGGGCGGCTTGCTGGCCGCCCCCAGAGGTCACCTACAGCTATTCCACGCTCTTGAGGGCCTCCACCATGTTGATCTCCTTAATCCTCTTGTGCATCAGCAAATTGATCGCCACAGCGAAGATCGCGGTGATGATGGCCGCCGCGAAGAAGTTCGGCGCGGCCAGGGTGCGCACGAACATCATGCTTTCGATCTCGGCGGCCTTGATGACGAAGGCGTGGATGGGCACCCCCGCGGCAAGGCCCGCGCCTATCCCCAGTATGGTGGTGATGATGTTCTCCCGGTAGATGAACATGTCGGCCTCGCCGTCGTAGAAGCCCAGCACCTTGATGGTCGCAAGTTCCCGTACGCGCTCGTAAATGTTGATGTTGTTCAGGTTGTAGAGCACCACGAAGGCCAGGGCCCCCGCCGCCAGGGTGAACACCGCCACGATGACGTTGCGCATCAGGTTGATCATGCTGCCCACTTTGTCGATGATGCTTTGGTTGTATATCACCGTGATGACCTCCGCCGTGTCGCTGAGGTCCCGGGCCAGGGCGGTGCGGGTGTCCTTCACGGCGTTGATCTCGGCGTCGCTGCCCTTAAAGCGCGTCAGCTCTGGGATCAGGCGCAGCAGCACCACATTGAAGGTGGTCTCCTCTACGCCAAAGCCCTGTTCGTAGACCGCGGGGGTCATATAGATATAATGATAGACGTAGTTGCGCGTGATGCCCGCGATACGCAGCGCGCCCTTCTGTGGCCCGGACTGGATGAGGATGGTGTCGCCCACCTTGAGGTTGTAGCGCTCCGCCGTTTTGCCGTTGATGACGCAGCCGCTGTCGTCCAGCGCCAGGGGCTTGCCCGTTTTGTCATCGCTCAGGGCCGCGAAATCGGGGATACGCCCCGCGTCCTGGGTGACCACGATGGTCACGTCAACCTGGTGGTCGCCGCCCTCCACCCCGGCGTACATCTTCTTCATATGCACCGGCAGCACGCTGGCGATGCGCTCGTCCTTGAAGACCCTGTTGAGCAGGGCGGGGGTATCGGCCTCGTGCAGGGGGGCCTGCAGCAGGGCCTGCCCGTCGAAGCGCATAACGCTTTGCGCGCCGAACTGCTTATCGAGCATGGTGCCGATGGAGTTGCCTATCCCGAAGCCCGTGAGCAGCAGGGCCGTGCAGCCCAGAATCCCGGCGAAGGTCATGAAGAAGCGCTTCTTGTTGCGCATGAGGTTGCGCACGGTGACCTTGCCGTTGAAGCCGAGCCTGCGCCAGATCCAGCCGAAGGCCTTCCACTCCAGGAACACGCGCTTGCCGGCCCTGGGGGCCTTCGGGCGCATGAGCTCGGCGGGGCGGCTCTGCATGGCCCGGAACACCGAGAACAGCACCGCGCCCATGGTGGACGCCAGCGCGGCCCCGAGGCCGATGGCCGCCGTGGCGGCAAAGAAGTGCGGCGTCATGGAGGGGATGAGGTACAATATCTGGTAGGCTTTGAAGATCGCGACGGGGATGAGCGTGAAGCCCGTGGCAAGGCCGATCACGCAGCCCAGCAGCCCCGCCGTGAAGGCGTAGAACAGGTATTTGAAGGAGATGGCCGTGCCGGAGTAGCCCGCGGCCTTGAGCACGCCCAGCTGGGTGCGCTCGTCCTCCACCATGCGGTTCATGGTGGTCAGGCTCACCAGGGCGGCGATGAGGAAGAACAATACGGGGAAGATCAGCGCGAACTGCTCCATGTTGTCCGCCGTGTCGCCGTAGTTGGTGTAGCCCGCGAACTCATCTCTATCCAGGACGATCCACTGGGCGCTGTCCAGGGCGGCCATCTGGTTCTCGGCCCTGCGGATGCGCCGCTCGCCGTTGGCCACGGCCTGCGAGGCGGTGATCTCCTTGGTTTTCGCGTCAGCCAGGCCCAGCTCGCCCTCCAGGAGGTACTTCTTCATTTCGGCCTCGGCGGCGGCCAGCTTTTCCGGACCCTCCTGGATGTCGTTCCAGGCCTTGTCCAGCTCGGCCTTGGCGGCGATGAGCTCCTTGGAGGCCCGGTTGAACTCCTCGAGCTGGTCGATGAGCCCCTTGTTTTTCGCCAGCTTCGCTTTGCCGGCGTTGATCTCGGCCTTCGCCTCGGCCAAAGCCTCCTCCTGCTCGGCCAGCTGCGCCTCAGCGTCCGCCACCCGCGCGCGTAAACCCTCGATGGTCTGGTCGGCCGCCTCCAGCGGGAAATACAGCGCCAGGATGCCCATGGCGTTCTTGATACGGGAATCCTCGCCGCTGTCCAGGGCCTGGTTGGCCACGCGCAGAGCGCTCTGCCCGGCGGAGACGGCGGCGCTGGCCACGTTGTAGCTGGCCTCCGCGCGCTCGATCTGGTTCACGCCCTCCTGGTACTCCTCCCACGCGCCGGGGTGCTGGACCACGACCTCGTAGGCCTCTTCGTATTTCGCCTTGCCCTCGTTGTATTTGTTCAGCTGCTCCCGGTAGATGCCGGGGGCGTCCGCCATCTGCTTCTTCGCGGCGGCGAGGTCCGCCTCGGCCTTGCGCTTGGCCGCGGCGTATTCCGGCCCCCCGCTGGCGATCCCCTCGCGCAGTTTGTTCAAATCGGCCCGGCCCTGTTCCAGGTCCGCCTTGCCCTGCTCGATGAGGGGGACCAGATAGTCCGCCATGCGGTCCGCCCGCTGCCGGACGATGGCGGGCCCGGCGGCCTCGAGTTTGGCGGTGACCCGGCGCACCAACTCCCTGTAGTTGGCGGTGTAGGCGGCGCCGTATTTCGTCGCGTCCTCCACGCCGATATACAGGGTGGTGTAGTAGTCCGTAACGAAGGCGTCGTCCGGGATATAGATATACCCGGACAGCTCGCCGCCGCCGGCCTGGCTTGCGCCCAGCTCCATGGCGATGAACTCCGGCGTGTAGACCGTGCCCACCACGGTGTAGAACTCGCTCTGGACCGTGTCGCGTATATCCTCATGGTCCCCGCAGATGCGTATCTTCTGGTTGATGATGTAGTGCTGCGGCTCGTTTTTGTTGGCGAAGACGCTCACCACGCACTCGTCGGCCCTGGCGGGGAAGCGCCCGGCCTTGAGCTCCAGCTGGTTCAGGCGTTCGGCGCCCGTGCCCACGGCCTGGCTGAAATCGTAGCCGATGATGCGCGTGACGTAGGCGGTGCCGCTCATGCTCTGCTCGGGCTTGCCGTCGGGCTTATAGAACACGCCGTCGATCCAGCGCGAAAGGGTGGCACCGGCCACGCCCGGGATGGCGCGCACGGCGGCCACGTCCTGTTCATCGAAGCCCACGGTGGACTGCACAACGATATCCGCCAGGCTGTGCTTTTCGTAGAACGCCACGGCGGCGGCCTTCATGTTGGGCGAGACCGCCTTGAGCCCCGCGAAAAAGCCCACCCCCAGCGCCACGATGATCACGATGGAGACGTAGCGCGAGAGCGTTTTGCGGATGGCGCGCAGGGTATCGCGAAATAGAGCTTTGGTCATTTTAGCCTCCTGGTTTTACTCCAGCAGAACCCGTAGGGGTGGCTGGCAAGCCACCCGCACATCTAAAACTTTAATTTTTGCTCCAGGGCAAGCCCTGGACCCCGTGCGCCGCAAGGCGGCGGGGAATTACACCCGGTGCGGATTCAAGGGCCTTCGGCCCATTCCCTGTAGGGCGTTGCTTTTGCAGCGCCGAAACACAATACTTAGCGTCACCACAATTGTCTAAATGCGCCATGATTTTCTCGCGGGCGGCTGGCACGCCGTCCCTACAGTCTTAACCCCTACCACTCCAAGTCTTCCACGTCCTTCGGCTTCTTGTTGCGCTCCATTTTGGCGATCTTCCCGCTGCGCATGTGGATGACCCTGTCGGCGATGGGCTCGAAGAGGGTGTTGTGGGTGATGATGATCACTGTGGTGCCGGTCTCGCGGCAGGTCTTTTGCAGCAGTTGCAGGATCTGCTTGCCGGTGGTGTCGTCCAGGGCCCCGGTGGGCTCGTCGCACAGCAGCAGGCGCGGGTTTTTCGCCAGGGCGCGCGCGATGGACACCCGCTGCTGCTCCCCGCCGGAAAGCTGCGCCGGGAAGTTGTGCAGGCGCTCCCCCAGGCCCACCTGCCCAAGGACCTCATCGGGAGGCAGGGGATTGGCGCTGAGCTGCGTGGCGATCTCCACGTTCTCCAATGCCGTCAGGTTCGGGATAAGATTGTAGAACTGGAACACGAAGCCCACCTGGTTGCGCCGGTATTCGATGAGCCGGCGGTTGCCGTAGCGCGTGATGTCCTCGTC
>Ga0123353_10009396_pt1 | contig 13492 bp, 13 predicted proteins | sample TergutLab28metaG_3_FD_92763 | JGI IMG/M metagenome (GOLD analysis project Ga0123353, IMG submission 92763) | Labiotermes labralis P3 segment gut microbial communities from Petit-Saut dam, French Guiana - Lab288 P3 | ecosystem: Host-associated > Arthropoda: Insects > Digestive system > Gut ... | reverse complement strand
TAACGGCGCAAAAAGAACAATACGTTTGCCGTATATTTTTTCTTTTATCTTTTTTGCACTGTTATATATTCTGTTTAATATTTCATTATCTGTTACTTCAAGAAGCACTGCTGCTTCCCTGTGGGTCAATCCCTGACAGGATTCAGCTTTTTCAAGAATAAGATCTACTGCATTTTTTGATGTTGCAAGCATTTTTGCTTCATCTATTGCAGATAAAATTTCTTCGTGATCTATAAACTCATTAGAATCCATTGATTTTGGATTATACATATTTGCTCCTGTGCTTTATTGCGACATCCTGTCGCTGCACAGGACACGACGTCCGTGTCGTAGCCCCGTGCTTTATTGCGACATCCTGTCGCTGCACAGGACACGACGTCCGTGTCGTAGCCCCGTGCTTTATTGCGACATCCTGTCGCTGCACAGGACACGACGTCCGTGTCGTAGCCCCGTGCTTTGTTGCAAGCCAACAAAATTGGCTTGCATAGTATGACGACTTTACTTTTCAACACTTTTGGTAATCATTGATTTTACAGATATATTAGATATTCTGCCGAGTTTCCCTGTAATGGCGCTGATATCATCATTACTGCCATCAACAATCAATGATATAACAGATACTTTTCGCTCTCTGTAAGGTAAACCCATTCTTCCCACGATAAGCTCTGAGTATTCATGTAAAATAGCATTAACTTTATCAACAGCTGATAAATCTTCGATTACAATACCTATAATACCTATTCTTTTATCCATACGATCCCCCTTAAAATAATTGGATTTTTAAACTGGTTAATATTCAGACTGATTTTTGGTGTGTCATGGTGAAATTCGGAGTAAAAAAAACCTTTCCAGGAATTCAGGAAAGGTGCAAAACATCAAAATAACACACATTGATGAATGCGTGGCTTTCTGCTTAGAATTTCCTTACAGTCAGTAGAATATATAACCATGCTCTCCAGGCACACATATGTGCGAGAAGAAACATTGTTTTTAGCCTTTAAAAGGCCACCGTTTTCTATCTTTAAGATACATTAGATATTTTTTTTTGTCAAATAGTTTTTATAATGTATAATACTAATTAATAAAAAGGTAATAATCCTGATTAAGGAGAAAAAATGAAAACAAAGAGAAGATCGATAGTAAAGAATTGGTTGTTTTGCCTGATTCTCTTGAGTGTATTTTTTGGTTGTAATAATAGATCTAAAAGTGAAGGAGATAATGTTATATTGACCAAAATAGAAGGATCACAGTTGACTTATCTCTTACCTTCTCCTAAAACCAATGGGAATATAAGTGTGGAAAAAGCATTGGCAAACCGGCGTTCGCAGAGGCTTTTTCAAAATAAAGCAATATCAGCAGACCAGTTATCCCAAATTTTATGGGCTGCTTATGGAATCACAAAACCTGTTACAGAGTATCAGTTCTTAAGAGGAGGATTTCGTACAGCTCCTTCTGCAGGTGCGCTCTATCCTCTGGAGATTTATGCGATCATCGGAAAGGTGGATGGGATAGAACCAGGTGCATATAAATATATTTCCGAAGATCATAAAATTGTAAGGGTCATAGACAAAGATGTAAGGGATGAACTTAGCGAAGCTGCAATGGGGCAGAGAATTGTAAGAGAAGCGCCTGTAACAATTTTTTACAGCGCTATATTCAGCAGAACCACAGAGAAATATGGCGAACGTGGCTATAGATATGTATTTATTGATTTAGGTCATTCTGCCCAAAATATTTATTTACAAGCAGAAGCGCTGCAATTAGGCGCTTGTGCGATCGGCTCGCTTAAAGACAATAGAGTAAGCCAAATACTAAAACTTCCTGCAGAGGAAGAACCTCTATCTCTTATGGTGATAGGGTATTTTAACCCAGTGGGTAAAATCAATAAATTTTCAAATACCTATGCTTTTTGAATATTACCAGCGTATTCATATCTCATCAGAGCTATAGACTTTGGAGTTTACAGAGTGGAATAGAGAATGTGATCTACTTGACCGAGTAGGCGAGAAAAGGACTCTATATCTGCATACTTCTTTCATTAATTAAGTGTGGATTGTAATAGACAGCTTGGCAAGAGATATTTTAAGGGGTTATTTTTCTGGACAAATAGACGCTTTTAAACTTGCTTTGAATCATGTCAAAGATATTGTGAAAAACATGAGGAGGGCGTATCAAAAAAATAATGAAGCAAAAAAGAAAAATCTGCTACGGCTGTTAAGCATCTTGGCGGATCTAGCAACCGTAGCATGGTTTATCCTTATAGTAATTAGATACATATAGACTAGCGGGTAGAAAACCAGTATAATTAAATATATCAACTTATGGAGGCAAAATTAATGGATATTTTAACAGTTGGAATTATATTGTTTGTAGTCGGAATTACTTTAAGGTTTATTTTAAAGAGAATAACAAAATAAAAAAAATGCCAGAGTTATCTGGCATTTTTTTTTGGTGGTGGGGCATGGAATCCACGACTATAGCATAAGACTTTGAACAATATGAAAACGTATGAAGAAGAATATAGCGAATTAGTAGAATGGTGCAAAAAAGCTGTCGCTGAAGCTGATGAAGAAATTAAAAAACTTCCCTATATGGGTGGTGGGTATGATGACAGAGCTTCGTATATTAAAAATCCAGTATGGCATGAGTGGAATAGAAGATTAGTACAATTAAAAATTAAACACAATATTACTTTTTCAAAAAAAGATGAAGAAATGAAAAAGAAATATAATTTATAAATTATCCATAGTTTTCAGGAGCGGCTATAGTTTGTAAATAAGGAGTAAAGAATTTTATTTTTATTCTTTATTTGTCATAATTTTGAGCATATCTATCTAATACTTCATATTCAACCTTTCCTTAGCTATTTTGTGGCTTTGGTTAGAATACCGGGATTGTCAACAGCGTATTTTAAAACATCTGCCATAATACCAGTATAGCCATTCCCTAAGGATTTATACTTATTCAATATATCTGGTTGAATACGAATAGTTACTGTTAAACGCCGTTTTTGTCTATTCATTTCCGCTCTTTGCAGAGCAAATTCTTTTAATGCTTCTGGTGTTGATTCAGGACAGTCGGCAGTGTATACGATTGGATGCTTTGCAGCTTCTTTTAATTCTGCTTTGATCCTTTTCATTTCCTCTTTAGAGGGCTTTTGTCCAGCCCTTACCGTCGATTTGATAATACCCATTATAGCTTTTCCTTTCCGCCTTATCTGCAAGGCGTGCAGATATAATAAATTTGCTTCTCTTTCGCTCTGTATAAACGACAAAGAGAACCCTGTTAACCATGCCGATAGTTTGGAGTCGTTCCTCTTCTGATGTATTATTTTCGCTTCTATCAAGGCGTTCCAGCCTTTCGGGATCAGAAAAAACGTATTGCGCTGTCTCAAAGCTTACCTTATGTTTTTCAAGGTTGATTTTCGCTTTTTTGCTATCCCATTCAATCCCGTCTATTGGCATAGTTATATTGTCTTACAAAATGTGTTACGTGTCAAGAGGCTTTTATGTGTGATTAAATTTTCTCACTTGTATCGTTTGGGATAAATACAATAATAAGCAGCATAATATAATGAATAATTAAAATAGTATAAAGATTTACAGAGCATATTAATATTGGAGGTGGGGGGAGTTGAACCCCCGTCCTAGAGAGTGAAACATAAATATCTACAGGCTTATCCGCTACTTTATTTTGGAAAAAACTTGGCGTAGCAGCTGACCTTGTTTTTCCCTTATTCTGCTAAATGTCCTGTTATTCCGCAGAAAATTAATAACAGCAAGCCTCGGTTTATTACAAGCAAATCCGAACTTCGAAGCAGCATTTCGGGTGCCCGTTAGCAGCAACTAAGCTGCTAAAGCGTATTCTGCGTTGTTAGCAGTTATTTTTTTGCCCATTTAAAGAGGTAGGCTCTCTACCTGCAACCTATGCCCCGACAGATCCCCAGTCGAAACCATTTTCACCCCCGTTTAAACAGGAGTTAAATCATAAGTTGTTTATATGATAATAATTTTACTTATAAAAATCAAGCCCCGCATATCAGTATAAGTGATTACCACAAAGTTTAATTTGCTTGAAATGGGTATTATTATCAGATAGGATAACTTGTACAATAAAGAACTATAAAAAGTGGGTAGTTTTTGTTTATAGGTATTATCTATTCCATAGTAATTCTTGTCGCATGTATTTTAGGCGCGATAGTTGGTCTTAGCGGCGGTCTCTTTTTTCGTCCCATCTTCGATGCCATAGGTCACCATAATGTAATGAACATTGGCTTTTTTGCAAGTACTGCTATCCTGTTCATGGCTATAGTCTCTACCATAAAAAAAATCCAGGATGGTACAAAAATCAACCCAAGAATCGCTATATTGATCTCCCTGGGCGCAATTTTGGGTGGTGTGATCGGTAATCTTCTGCTGGAACATCTTCTTGCTTTTTTCCCAAATGAAACTGCTGTCCAATTCATACAAATAGCACTGACAGTAATGGTGCTCATTATTTCCCTGATCTTCACTGCTAAAAACAATCTGCATTATGAATTAAAAAATAATGTCATAATTATCACTCTTGGTATATTACTGGGCACCATTGCTTCTTTTTTGGGTATAGGTGGCGGTCCCTTAAATGTTCCCATATTCATGATTTTCTTTGGTTTGGGAATTAAAGATGCCACAGCCTATTCAATTGTCATCATTCTATTTGCCCATCTCTCGCGTCTGATAACGCTGGGGCTGACTGTGGGTTATTTTTACTTTGATCTTGCAATTCTTCCCTATGTGATAGTTGCAGCTTCGCTCGGCGGGCTGATAGGCGCCAAGCTAACTAAAGTATTTTCTGACAAAACAGTAAAGCGGCTGTTCCAGGCAACACTCTGCCTGGTTATGCTGTTAAATATAGCAAGCGGTCTGATTCTTTTATAAAGCAGTTAAAAAAGAAAGGGAAAATCAATATTTGCTTTTTATTTCCCTTAATGTTTCGCGGTCTGTGTCTCTCTCTTTTATCGATTCTCTTTTATCAAAAACTTTTTTACCTTTTGCAATGCCGATCTCAATTTTTACTTTGCCTTTTTTCAGATAAACTTTTAAAGGGACAAGGGTGTACCCTTTTTCAGCCACTTTTCTCCCAAGTTTTTTTATTTCCGAAGCATGAGCAAGAAGCCGTCTTTCCCTTATGGGGTTATGGTTATGTATATTCCCAAAATCGTAAGGAGAAATATTAAACCCTACAAGCCATAGTTCTCCATCTTTTACCTTGCAGTATGAATCAGAATATGAAAACTTATTGATCCTTATTGATTTGACCTCTGTTCCTCTTAGCTCAATACCGCACTCAAGAGTATCTTCGATTGCATAATTGAATCTTGCTTTTTTATTAACAGCGAGAATTTTTACATTAGTATCAGCTTTTGCCATTTTATTTTAGATTCTCCGATACTAAAGCTACCCTGAATCCTGTAAAAGGGGTACACCAGTTAGGAGGTTGCGATGCTCTTGTAAATGGTTTTACCTCATCAGCTTTGTTTGCCCAGCTTCCACCGCGTACAGATTTTTCTATACCATCAAGATTATTATGCCCTGCAGAAGGTAAAGAACTATTCGAAAGTTTAGTAGCATAGCATCTTTCAGGATTAATATAATCAGCATAATTAAACCAGTTTGAACACCAGTCCCATAAAACATTATTCATCATATTGAGAATATTCCCTGCATTCTTCTGAGCAACTTCCCACATATATTCATCAGGGATCACTGCTTTTAAATTGTTGATATTTATTTTTTTTGTTAACCATTGGCAGTATGCTTCTGCAGCATACCACGAAATATTATACACAGGGGCATTCATGTCGCTGTTTATTGGATTATTATCGCCTGCCCAGTGGCTAAGGTATGAATTAGTTGCAAGATTATTTTCAATAAGTTTTTTTATATTGCTCCTGTTCCATGAAGGGTTTTCATTAATAAAATCAAGAAATTCGCGATTGGTTATTTTATTCTCTGCAATGTAGAATTTCTCAAAAGCAAGATAATTGCTGTATGAAGGGGCAAGGTCATGATTATTAATACTGATTCTTGTTTGAGGGTATTCTCCTGTAAAATAATTTCCTTCAGGTATTGCTGCAAATCTTTTGCCTGCAACTGTTTCCGAATGAACAGCGGATTTTCCGCTTTTATTTTGGGAAATATCTTTTTGTTTAAAACCCTGCATCCTTTTATTATCAATAGCAAGTATAAAATTATCCCTGGCATCCATATTCAATAAGTTTGGATCTTTTACTATTGAAAACAAGTGGATCATCAGAGAAGGATTTTCTGAAAAACTTTCAGCATAATATAAAAGAGAATCAATTATATCAGAAGGGAGAAGCGCTTTATTGCCATTTCTATAAAGAAGAACCCCTTTTATAAAATCTTTAAAAAGATTTTCGCTTGTAATATTTTTAAAACATTTTTCAAGAAACAGTTCTATATATTTATTTTCATTGCCGCTATGTTTAAGCATGGAAACTGTTTTTGCAATAAGATATTCAGGCTGATAAGATTCATGAAAATCTTTAGCAACTGCCCATCTTAGGAAATCTTCGAGTGCATAGTTATATATTTCAGCATAGTCACTGATTTCAAGGTCTTTATTTATAGTTAGTTCAGGTTTTTTTAAAAGAGTTGCAAAAACATACCCTTTTATTTTTAATACTTCTCCTGATTCTTTAAAACCAGGTTTCTTAAAAACTATTTCATTTTCTCCTTTTGATAAAAAACCTTTAAATGGAGTTGTTCCGGAATATTCTCCGTTAACCCAAACAGACGAATTGGGAGGAAAAGAGTTAAAATAGACTCTTGTCCCATTATTAATGATGCCGGGGAGAAAAAAGAACATAAAAAATAATAAAAGCAAAATTGTAATATATATTACTGAAAGATAAGCACCTGGATGAATTCCAGCAATCTTTTTCAATTCTACCTTTAAATCAATATGCTCTGATTTTATTTTTTGTTTTTTTGTGAATAAATTACTAAACATGTCTTGTCGCATTATATGGATAACCGTTGTTACTTGTCAATGTAATAAAATATATGATAATCTGCTAAGATTCGATAAAGGATTAGGAATAGCTCTTATAATGACAAAATATTTTGATAAAATACAAAAAATCACAGAGTACTTGCTCACACAGCGCAAGATAAGAAAGTACAATAAATATAAAAAGCATAAAGGCAAAAATCCTGTTATTGACTGGATAGAAGCATTTTTATGGGCAGCAATGGTAGTGCTTCTTATAAATCAATATTTTTTCCAGGCATATCAGATCCCTTCAGGATCTATGATCAATACTCTTCTTGTAAAAGACAGAATATTTGTTAATAAAATGATCTATGGACCGGAACTTATTCCAGGTGCTTTGAAAATTCCTGGATTATTTAAACCTCAACGTGGGGAAGTAATTATTTTTGAAAGCCCTACTTATCTTTCAAAGGGGCCTCTTTTTGATATTACGCAGAGAGTTTTGTATATGGTGACCCTCTCAATGGTTGATATTGATAAAGATCAGTATGGAAATCCCAAAGCCCATTTCCTTATAAAAAGGGCAGCAGGAGTAGGGGGAGACAGAATTAAAAATACAAATGGAAATCTGTTAATAAAGCCAGCAGGGGTAGATCATTGGATTGCTGAAAAAGAGTTTAAACAAAAAGAGAGAGCTTCAGCGCCTGTAAGAAGACTTATAAATGAGAACGAATATGCTTTATACCGGAGAGCTGCGACAGCGATGATCTATTCTTTTTATAATGCTAAACCTTTGGCATCAGATATGGAGGCTTATAATAGATTAAATTCTGCTTATGCTGATTTAAAAACACTTCCAGATCCAATAACTTTTAATGAATACAGGTCTGAAATAGAATATTCGATTCAACCGCATAATCAATGGATCAGAAAAAATTACAGAAAATATGAAACTGGCTGGTATATCCCCGAAGGTTGGATTTTTCCGCTTGGAGATAACAGGGATAACTCAAGGGATGGCAGATACTTTGGCCCTGTAAGAGAAAAAAAGGTTCTTGGAAAAGCCATGATTAAGTATTGGCCTGCTGAAAGATTTGGAGCAATAAGGTAGCAGATTTATGATTTTCGGCAAAAAATATCAGTATAGTCTTTACAAACCCAGTAGAAGAAAAAACTCTATATTTCTGAAAATAATTAAATTTATTTTAATTGCTTTTATACTCTATGAACTAATAACAGGATTTTTTATTTTTACTGTAAATATTGAAAGCAACTCAATGGAGCCTCTTTTACACCAAAACAATAGACTTCTTATTTTTAAACTATCATATCCGCAGAATATATTCAATAATAGATTCACAATTCCAGGTATAGGACAACCCAAAAGAGGAGATATTGTTATCTACCATCATAATTTTGAAAGAGATTATCCCTGGTATTTAAAGCCAATAAATTCAATTATCAATTTTTTTACTTTTCAAAAAAGAGAACTGAAAACAAAGTATGATTATAACAATAGGGTAAATGTTCGCAGAATAGTTGGTATTCCCGGAGATACAATTAAAATAAAAAACAATATAGCTCATATCAAGCCAATGGAAAGCAATAACTTTGTAACAGAATTTGATCTTAACAAAGATAAATATAATATCAATATTTCTTCTTTTCCAGAAAACTGGGACAGTAAAAATAACCCTTTTTATTTAGATATTGATGAAATAAAAATAGAAGAAGGCTTTTATTTTATTATGGGAGATAACCGTGAACTGTACTTTGATTCCCGCACCAGCGGTCTTATTCCTGAGCAAAATATAAAAGGGAAAGTAGTTTTTAGATTTTGGCCTTTAAAAAGAATAAATGTTTTTTGATACAACTCCTAAATCGCTCTATATTCATATTCCCTTTTGCAAAAAAAAATGTAGCTATTGTGATTTTTTTTCAATACCATTTTCATCACCATCCGCATTACCAATAGAAGATTCTTTTATTGATAATATTTTGAAAGAAACTGTTAATCAGATAATTTATTTTAATACACAGTTTAATATTAATACCTTAAAAACAATCTACATTGGGGGAGGTACCCCTTCTACAATAGGTGAAGAAAAACTTGAAAAAATGATTAAAACTGTTGTTTCAATGTATGATAAGAACCCTGAAGAATTTTCTATTGAAATAAATCCCGAAACAGTTAATTGCGATTTACTTAAAATGTTAAATGATTTGCCTGTTACAAGGATAAGTCTTGGAGTTCAGTCTTTTAATAAAAAAATGGTTAATACTCTTGGCAGGAACGCTACTATAGAGGCTGTTTATAATGCTCTTGAATTGTTAAAAAAATATAGCGATAAAAAATTAAGTATTGATCTTATATCTTCGATTCCAGGACAAACTGTTGATGAAGCATTGTCTGATCTAATTACTGCTCTTTCTTTTAAGCCTGAACACATATCTCTATATTATCTCACAATAGAAGAAGGGACAGAGCTGTATAAAAAGTTTACAGAAAAAGATCAGGATGAGAGGTGCTGGATAGAAGCTTGTGAATCACTTGCGGCATCTGGTTATGATCATTATGAGATATCAAATTTTTGCATTCCTGGAAATGAATGTCTCCATAACAATAATTACTGGAAAATTGAACCTTATATAGGATGCGGATTATCAGCAGTTTCAACTTATTGCAGCAATGGTTCATTTTATAGAATATCTGTGACAGATGATCCTGATATTTTTATAAAAGGTGAAAAAACATCATGGGGCATGGAAAAAGAGATTATAAAAAATCATGATTTTTTAATTGAACTCCTTATGATGGGGCTTCGGACAAAAAAAGGTATAGATCTAAAAGAGATTGGTAGTTTTTTTAATATTGATTTAATGAAAGCACTGGAACCTGTTATTTCAAAATGGGATAAAAAAGGTTTTATAACACTAAATGACCATGTGCTTGCATTAAACAAAAAAGGGAGATATTTTCACACTTCTTTTATGATCGATATAATGGATTTTATTGATAAAATAACAAAAAAGTGATATTATTAAATGGGATGGTTTTGATCATGTGACACTTGTAAGGTATATTTTTATAAAACTTGATTTAAAGTGTTATAGTGGCAGGAGTAGAAAATGAAGGATATGACTAAAAGTAAAATCATAAACTTCTCGATGATAATTGTTTTCTGCTCATTGTTCATTACCAGTTGCCCTAATCCAATTATAGCCAGCATAGTTGAACCTAAAAAAATAACTTTCAATAGTAATGGCGGCAGCTATGTTGAAAACCAAATCATATACAAAGGCCAGACAATAAAAGAGCCATCAACCCCAATAAGAAATGAATATAATTTTGATGGCTGGTATCAGGATAACAATAGATTTCAGGTAAAGTGGAATTTTGAAGCTGTTCCAGATAATGAAATAACTCTGCATGCGAAATGGATGCCAATTGCTTCTCATGATATAATGCTCTCTGCATCCGGAACTGTAGATTTAGGTTCTGTTGCACTTGGTTATACAGCGCAAAGTCCCTACATCGTAACCATTACCAATGCAGGCAACCAGCCAACCGGGGATCTAACTATAAATCCTTCCGGCGCCAATCCTGGCAGTTTTACCATGTCAGAAACCATGATAAGTAGTCTTAATACAGGCGAGAGCAACAGTTTTTCCATTGTTCCTGTTACAGGGTTGGGCATTGACGTGTATACTGCTACAATTACAGTATCTAACATCGCGAATGGCATTACTGCAGAATTTTTTGTGATATTCAGCGTGGGCATGATACCAATTACTAATATTGACATTATTGTAACTGAGCCAACAGCAGGAGAGCCACCCGACAATACAGCAATTGTTACAACAGCTCCTGCAAGCGCTGCAACCATAACCAATGTAACATGGAATCCCGGCGATGACCCATTCTTTCCTGAGACCTCATACATGGTCAATATTACATTGCAGGCAGTAGCTGATTATGTTTTTATTGGATCAGCTAGTGCTGCCATCAATGGGCAGTCTGTGACTGTTCCTGTCACTACAAGCACTACAATAACGCTTTCCCTCGCATTCAACTCAGGTTTAGCATACCTTGGCGATGGCACACCAGCAAGTCCCTATCTTGTCAGAAATGAGCAAGAGCTTCAATATATTGGAAGAACCAATAATACTGCCCCTTATGAGGACTGGACTCCTGATAAGCACTATAGTCTTAGCAGCGATATAAATTTGCCATTGACAGGAGAAACCAACTGGATACCAATTCCTTCTTTTACTGGAACTCTAAATGGTAATGGTTATATAATAAATAACCTGACAATAACAAACACCACAAATAATCGTCAAGGTTTAATTGGATATATAAGTGGAGGAACAGTCAGGAATCTTGGGCTTACAAATGTGGATATTAATGTTAATGTAAATATGGTTGGTGGAATTGCAGGACAAGCTTTTGGTACAATTGAAAACTGTTATGTTATTGGTACTATTGCTGGTATCGGGGATGTTGGCGGAATAGTAGGGGTAATGACTGGTAGTACTGTACGAAATTGCTATGTTGCAGGAAAAATAACCAGTGCTATTTCACCTACCAGTTCCGTTGCCGGAATTGCCGCAGATGCTTTGGATACAATAGAAAACTGCGTTGTATTATTTGAAAGTCTAATTAATACTACTTCAAACTCTACAAATATTGGGCGAATAACAGGAAGACCTCCAATAAATCCAGACTTACTTACACTCAGTAATAACTACGTATGGATTAATATGGATGTAACCTTTGTTGGCGGGACATATGTCAAAAATCCCGGACATGATACAAGAGATGGCGAAGACTTGACCACGATGGAAGCAAAAAATATGAATAACTGGCCTGCTCAATTTCAAAGCGATCCATGGGTATGGGAAGACAATAGCAGTATGCCTCGCTTGAACAACAGCACAGCTCCGACGTGGCCATCATATCTGCAGTGATGCTTAGGTTCTTGAATTTGCGAAAATTGAAAGTAGTTTTTACACATAGAAGGAGATGATATGAAAACAAAATTGATGTTATTAACAATATTCATGATTTTTTCTCTACAGGCAATGTTTATTTCATGCGGTAATCCTTGGTTGGATTCAATTTTAAGTTCTGGTAATAATAAAAAAGATGATACTACATCTATTGAATTCACCAGTATAGATAAAGCCATTGAATGGCTTAACTCACAACCAGGTGGAGGATCTGCAACCAATCCAGTGTCACTGAATATGAAAATCCCTCTTGGCAATATGCCAAGTAATGAATGGGTGGATTTGCTTAATGCCATTGGTTTCACAGGCAAGTATGTAAACCTTGATCTTTCTGCCTGTGCTTTAAACAGCCCCTATATGTTTGACCCAGCGGAAAACAATTCTACTGCCAAGTACCAGATCACCTCTCTTATACTCCCAAATCAGGCTCAAACTATTGTTGATAATTCTCCTGTTGCTGCCTTCAATCACTTTAGCAGCCTTACCCATGTGAGTGGAACAAATATAAATACCATTGGTGTCGCTGCCTTTTATAGCTGCAATGAATTAATAAGTGTTAACTTCCCTGCTGCAATAGTAATTGCAGATGCTGCTTTTGAAAACTGTCCCAAATTGGAGAACGTGAATATACCCAAAGCAGAATATATTGGTGGCTGGTCCTTTGAAGGATGTGTTGCTCTTAAAACCATAAACTTCCCTGAAGCAGTAACCATTGATTATTGTGCTTTCTCCGACTGCCAAACTTTAATAATTGTGAACTTGCCCAAAGCAGAAATCATCGGAGGGCAGGCTTTCACTCGTTGTTACGCATTACTAGACTTAACTCTTCCTGCTGCAAAAACAATCAATATTAATGCTTTCTATGATGCTCCTGCTCTAACAAGAGTGATTTTGCCCAAGGCAGAATCCATTGGTACTTACGCTTTCCAAGAGTGTGAAGCTCTTATCAATATTACCCTTGGACCTGCTGCCCCCACGCTGGGGACAGATATCTTTACTGTAGTTGGACCTCCTGTCAGATCTGTTATAGTATCGATCCCATCTGGAGCAACTGGTTATGGTTTATCCCCAGTAGATACCATAACTCAAAACTGGGGCAATGCTTTTAGAGGCATGGGTTGGGATGGAACCAGTTACTTAACAGGATCTGTTAACCCCAATATCAATCTTATAATACAGAATTTACCATGACCCAATATTTAATCTATCCATCTGAATGATGAATATCAGGTTTATTTTAAGTGGCAGGGAAATAATGCTTTTGATGTGAAAATTATTGACTATCATTAGGGTACTTGGAATCTTTACCCCCGTTGACTTTTAGCTTTCATATATAGTAATTTAAATTAAGGAGAAAAGATATGTCAGGTCATAGTAAATGGGCTTCCATAAAACATAAAAAAGGTGCAAATGACGCAAAAAGAGGTCAGATATTTACCAAAATAATTAAAGAAATAACTGTTGCTGCAAAGCAGGGTGG
>Ga0123353_10009395_pt1 | contig 13492 bp, 6 predicted proteins | sample TergutLab28metaG_3_FD_92763 | JGI IMG/M metagenome (GOLD analysis project Ga0123353, IMG submission 92763) | Labiotermes labralis P3 segment gut microbial communities from Petit-Saut dam, French Guiana - Lab288 P3 | ecosystem: Host-associated > Arthropoda: Insects > Digestive system > Gut ... | reverse complement strand
TTATGTTAGCGCGCGCATCCACTAAAACATTCGTTAGCCGAATCCATATTCGTTAGCCGAGTCCGAAAAACAGCAAAAAAAATCTTCGTTAGCCGAAAAATTCGTTAGCAGGGTCACTCGTTAGCCGAGGTATCACCGTATACCTAACACTTCACCACAGCTTACGTCCCAGCGTAACGGACAGAATACAGGTTACAACATTCTTAGTAAAACATAGAAATGTGTATTCACAACAAGTCTACACTACCACACCTTAAAAAACCTTGCATCTACATAACATAAATCTTTTCTACCCCACTCTGGCCTTGCAACATGAAGGCGGATCGTCTAGGTCATTTCAATTCCGTCATTTTACCTAAATTTGAGAAATACAAAAAAGAAAAGAACTCTTCTAGTGATTTTTCTTTTAGTCTGGAGTTACGGATGTACTGCACACCGCTCACCTGGTATGAACAGGAAAATCTGGGGCACAAGGCTCATTTAAGGCCTTCCCCCAGATCACTATGGTTTTTGCGTCTCTCCTCTTTCAAAGATAGATCACAAAGACACTGCACGTCGGTCCTACAGGCCGACACACGAATTCACAAACCCATAACTCAGCGCTTTTAAGTTCGCTTGGCAACGGCCTATGCAGACATAAAGGGACTGTGCTGTTTGTTACTAAGGAATGTTGCAGGGTACAGTTTTACTGCTGTTAGCGCGTGCAGCTTGTTCAGCCAAACTTATATCTTAATTACCAATTTAAACTTTCCACCATGCCAACACAAAAATACAAGTTACACGAAAAAATCACCATAATTCACTACAGATTTCAAAATTCTAAACAAAAACCAAATGTCAACTAATTTCTGTCTTTCCATGCTTTACCAAATGTAGACTTAGAATTGAAGCATGTTTTGAGATGGAATGTGTTGGTCTGTGTTAGAAATGCACGAGTGGGACTGAATGTAAATATGATCCTGTTGGTTGTTTGGATAAGCAGCAGTAGGCATCGTAAAACATCGAATGTATAGATGTAGCGTTCTTCTGCAGTGATTTGATATAGGGCATACATCATATGCTATTTTACGTGATCTCAGTTTCATCTGAGAAATAGACATGCACACTAGAATCACTAATTTGATCCGAACGAAAGGCACTAAGTTGCATTATAACACGTACACTCAAGGAAAATTGAAATAAACGCGTATCTGTAGCTGCGCGTTTCACAGCGTATCCGAAGTATCTTCATGAACCATAATTTCTTCTGTTTGGTGGACGCCAGACACCTTTCACTTGAAGCGTGCTAATGACCGCGTCCCTACGTCTACAGCCAATATCTAGAAAATGTAGAATGCTAAATCGCAAATTTCCCCTCCCCCCACGCCCCATTTCGTAATGTTTCGGTCGTTCGGCTCACTGGCAATTATACTTGGGGTCCAGGTTTTGTCATCATGCTGGTTGGTGTACCGTTAGAGCTGTAGGCTTGTAAATGGAATTTGTCGCTTAAAAGTACTGTATATATTTGAAATTACGGGCTCAAACAAATTTCCAGTCCACCTATAAACATGTTGAAATTCTGCGAATATGTGATACGATCTTTACTGTTTCAATGCACGGATCATGGACTGAAATATTTCAAATTGTCGCCTGAAAAATTCTGCAGAATTGGTCTAATGAATTTTTTTTGTGCCTGGAACAGAAATATGGGGCCGATGTGTGCTAGCGATGTTAAAAATCATTTAATTAATTAATTAATTAATCCATTAAAAATTTTAGATTTATGAAGCATTATTGTTTTATAAAGTTTTTATGTGTAGAAAATTAATATCTTCTGTTTTGGTTGTTATCAGGTTCCTTGAAGTTTTTAAGTGTCAGTAAACCGCATCTGTTTTATTAGTTTTAAATGGTCGTTTGTATGGAAGCTTTTTGGTCACTTGTAATCAGGTTGCTTGTGGTGTTGTAATATTTGATAATGCAACAGTTCTGGACTCTCTCGCACCTGACTTTGTTACATTTTAGTGCAATGATGTTAGTCTATACTGTCACCTCGTGTTACCAGTTAAAGTACTGTTGTTGGTGACAGTGTGTAAGTGCGTGTTGTCTACATTAAATTAAAAGTAAATTATGTTGTGTGTAGATACATGTTATGTTGAGAATCTAACTGCATGTGTATCAGCTTGAAGCTGTCCGAACTGAAGTAAATTTCACTGCCATAGCTCTAAGTTCTGCTTGATTTTTTATGACATTTTCGGAAGACATTTCAACATCTGTGAAGCCGGAGGGATAATCAAGCCTCGTGATGTTTATCCATAGACTGCCTTCGTACTTATGTGCAGTTTAGATATCTGTTAAAAACAATGATTTAGTTCACAATATATTTTCTTTCGGAAATCAGGAATATTAACCGTTTACTGTTCTCATATTAATCAGAAAATTTACTATTCCTCGACTTTCTAGTTACAGTTCTTGCAGAATTTGGTACGGATTTCAGTTGACATAACCTGCAGTGTAGAACTAGTGTCAATTCTTTAAACACATGTAACCCATACATTTATGTTGTAATATCGAGTGAATCATATTTGGTGTACAGCGGTAGTCTGCAAACTTCATATGGCATTTGGGGCAGAATTACTTTTGGACACTAGCTTTTATTTACTGAATATCCCAATGTAAATTATTTTTGTGGAATGACTGAACAGAGTAAGAGGAAGGACATGAGCAGTTTTAGTTTGGGATTGATATTCCAGCAGCAAATTAGATGTGACTCTATTATCATAATATTAAAGTCAGGAACGTACAACCAGATGCTCTACTGAATAAAAGAACAGGACATAAAGACCACAGCCATCGCTGTGTTAACGTGTATTGTTGTGTTGTCCTCGTTATTGCACCTGTTTCGTTTCTTTATTCTTGTCTTTCACTTGAAGCAGAAACATGAAGAAAGACAGAGTCTCCTGCATTATCTGCAACAGACAAATACTGCGTTAGCGACAGATACACACACACACACACACACACACACATATATATATATATGTGTGTGTGTGTAGTAAATCAAGAAACTGGTGGAAATGGAATTAAATGTCGAAAATTCTGATTTGTCACTGAAGATATCGGATTGTGTGTAATGTGTGAATCGCCAGGGTCAGTAAATTTGTGACTGGTCTGCAAAATCTTTTTAATTATGGGTATTCTTTAAGCCATGGTATTATTGACATTACTTGTTCTTTTCCTAGATTTAGATTGCGAAGCATTAGGAATATTTAAATACTACAATATCTGCTTTTTGTTGAATTAATCGGTTGTCGATATTTGCTCTTGAGAGATTTAGAACCATTTAATTTATTTTACAATGTCGAAAAATACGCTTAAAATCCTGATCTCAGGTTAGAAAGAAAGCTGCCTTTATTGTGTTCTCATATCCATCCTGTATTTGTGTGTGGTGTCCCCTCGTAATTGCAAAATGAAAGTCGTGAAACTAGGTATTTTGTTCCAGTCACACTAGATATTGATTGTGAATAGCAATGTTCAGTACCTTATCTTGCCAGTTCTACTGCCAGATTACGTTGATGAATTTACGTATAATTGTAATTCTTTTAAATCATGGGTTATGATGGGCAGAGCCATATGCACCACTTTAAATAGAAACATCCATATCAAAATATTTCAAGCTTTCATCGAAACTGAGAATATTTTAGAATCGAAAACCGTGACATTCTTCAGTAGTTTTATAGTTATAATAATATTGGATCTGGTACTGATAGTTAAAATAATTTTAAAGTGTAATTACCATGCAGTCGTTTAAAACACGGTCTAAGTTACTTGACCACTTTTCGAGTATGTTTTTGCTTGTGTGCAGTGGGTGAGAATGACACGACTGTTAAACAATCATGTACGGACATCGCGCTTTTAGCGGTCTGTATTTGCGTTCTGCGTGTCGGAATTGCCGAGATTGATTCATAATTCCGCAAGTGACCGGTTAACGTATTTCGTTATTCGTGCATTCTTTGCACACTGATGTTAATGTAGTACCCTAATCCAGGCCGTTTGTTTCCATCCACAGATTCAGAATTCTTCTTTTATTTTCCAAATCGATTCTGCAAAAGGGACCGTCTGGGAAAAAAATTTTCTCTTCTCCATAACTGTAAGGTACATCCATGGGCTCACACAGCTTCCTGTACAAGACACAAGGGTTCTTTTCAGGGAGAATGGCAGAAGGATTATGGCCTTGACCACCCAACTGCATCAAGCGCCAAGGCCAAGAAAGGGTACTTCTGTACCTCCATTACCGCTCTGCGCGTATATCACATATTATTACATGCTTTTTAACATTAGTGTTATTATTATTATGAATATTACAATAATACCATAGTAAGTGTACGCGGTAACCATGCATGATTCTGAAATAAGATGTATACTGCCATCATGTACTAAACGTTGCAAAATACTGCGCCGTAAATGGTCTTGGCCGAAAGATCCGTTGTAAAAATATACGGTGCCTGAGCAAAATAATTGCGTGCTTCTGATAATTCATACAAACGCTTTGGAACATTCGTTTTCCAGAAACAGAAATGTAGAGTCCGGAACTTGCTGTCGATCCGACGGTGATTTGTGACCCTTCGGGATTTTGACCAAAAGCTTCTTACTTATTTAGCTATCACACCTGAACGGGATTGCAGTAGTGACTGAACAACTGCCAGTCAATTTGATATTACTGTTAAAGTATACATATTATTAATTGTTGGCTTTATCCTATATTTGTAATTACATTTTGGGTAATACACAGTTTTGACAACAGTATTCAGGGTGTCATAACGATTTTTATTGATACAGTGTTTCGTCTAATTGTACAGTCTCGTCAGCTAATAAATAATTAAAAGGGGAAGTACAGCATGTATAATAAGATAACTTTTCTGGGTAAAATGAAGACTGAACTCACTTTGTTGAATAACAATAGTAATATTAAATTGTGTGGTTTAATGTAGCCTTGTGGTTGATAATTTCCTAGTTAGAATGTATTGAAATGAAACTGTAAACACTTTTAGATATAATGTAGTCATTAACTTATGCGCGTAAACCTTTGATTTTATTAGTAATGAAGTGTAGTTGTGACGTAAATTGCTTTGTTTATTATTGAGCTGTATATCGGCATTTTGGGATTTTATGTAATCTGTAATGTAACTCTTAATGCTTTATGGATTGTATAGTGGATATTTAAAATTGCTACTGGGGAATATTTGGTCCTGATAAATAAATGAAACTTAGTTTTACATGGTTTTTACCTTTACATAGAAAATGTTCACTTTCACTTTCACCGTTGTGTGGTTTTCTGATTTCCGTATATGAGCTTTGTCCTTCTTGTTTGTTCGCATAAAGCTTTCTATATTTCATATTAGTTTGTAAATTAGAGGGGCGGGTGGTGGCGTATTTGTTTGAAGCAGTGCGCTACAAGTCGGAAGGTTGCAGGTTCGTATCCTGATGTGGTCAGTGAATTGACCTAATCCTTCCGGCCGCATTGTGGCCCTGGGCTCGACTGAGAATTTAACAGAAATGAGTACCAGGAGTTCCTCCTGGGACGTGCAGGCATCCAGTGCGTTGAGGTGACAATCTTAACACATTCATATGCCGATTGTCTAGAAATCTTGGGAGACCCAAACACCTGTAAACCTAGGGGCTTGTCCAGGCCTGAACAGGCATTGGTTTACCTGATTATTAAAATCTAAGGCGCTATGGAACATATATATCTGAAGAATAAAGTGGGCCATGTGGACAGTATCGAAGAGTTTTACATGTATAAAGGAACTACCGGTCACAACCAGTTTTGTAATTTTACTTCTGATTGAATGCCACCATCTCTACAGAAAGCTAATATTGATCATACTGAAGATACCTCGTATTTCAAGAGAAACTTCACCACCACAACTTAGTAAGAAATTGTATGGTTGATATGTCTTCTTTAAAAAAAAATTCACCACCATATTTTATTTAGAAAGAATCCGAAACATTGTATACCCACATAACCACTTCGTAAATTTTAATTTATCTGTTTTTAATGATTTTTAACGTTAATCCCATAAAACACTGTGGGCCGGATAGCTCAGTCGGTATAGCGACGGACAACCGGCTTGACTGTCAGGGTCGAATCCCAGTGGGGACGAGATTTTTCGCACGTCCAGACCGGTCCTGGGGCCCACCCATCCTTCCGTACAATGGGTACCGAGTCTTTCCTGGGGAGTAAAGTGCGGCCGGGTACTGCTGCTGACTACTCACCCCCTTCTAGTGCCGCGTTCATGGAAGAGTAGAGCTATACCTCTACCCACCCTCTGGGCCACACCGGAACTGTAACGGCATCACTTTACCTCTCTTATTGTATAAAACACCACATTTGAATTTTAAAGTTAAATTTTTTGTACGTATAACACACCACAATTATTTTAACCAATTCGTGTAATACGAGATCTTGAAAGCATTATCAATTGTACACTCCATTTACTCGAAGATCAGCCTGAAGATGGCCTTACAGTTGGATCGAAACATGCAGATAGAATTATAACCTAACATAATAAAATATCAAGTTGCGTATGACTGTGTTATGTATATAATGTTTTATTTTATATTTTTTGTATTATATTTTCGTTTATTTTAACAAGTTTTGTAACAAATTGAAAGAGCTTTTACATTTGTAATCTTGGTTTATCATTACGGATGGATCATGCATAGTGACTTTAATGGATGAACTGATAACTTTTGGATTTTTTATCGTCATTAAACGCGATATTTTATTTCAATATGCCGCCAGCTTAACTCTTGTGTTTAGGAATTAGTGTTTTTGTAATTATTGAATAGAATGACGTTAAACACAATTATGAATAAGCAGCAATGCAAGTAGTCTTGGTTGGTGGGTGAAACCACAGATTGTGCGAAACGACACATTAGGCGCATAAAACACTTTTTATATGAATGGGAAAGTGAAGAATCAGACATACTGAGAAACCACATAAGAAAATGTGAAGAAAAATTTTAGTTTATGCTAAGCAATTAGAACACCGCCTAATAAAAGAGAACACATATAAAAAAGTCTTACTGTGTTGTTGAAGTTAGAGATCACTTATATTTCCTTGGTTGCTGGTGATAACTATGTAAAACTTGAAACCTTACTCCATGTCCTAAGAACACTCTTTTCAAATGCCTGTCAGATGCATTAACAGAATATTTCATTATATTAAGAAACGAGACGCTGTAACGTATGCCAGTAACTCTGTGTGAATATTAACGTATATTTTATATTTTTTTAAATTTAATTTTAAACTCTTAAAGTTTACTTTGTTTATTTGAATATCATTTTCTCCCAAACAACAATGTCCCTTCCAGATTTAATTGTATTTAGTATGAATTTAAAAATGTTAAATTGTGACTATTCAAAACAATCGTTATGTTATTTTAGTCAAAGCAGCCTTGGTCAGTGAAAGGAAGCCCGTTCTCTTTTGTAACGAACCAAACATTTTGGAATCTCCTTATTTCATGTTTGATCCAACAGAGGTTTTCACTTTGGACAGGACTTGTGCAACTCCTTTCTGACAAATGATATAGTTGTTTTTCAACCGTAACTTGTTTAAATTATTGTTGACAATTAGAGCACCTTGGATAGTCATATAAGTTGCTGCATTTCTGTTTTTGCAAAAATAATGAAATTTATTTTTTGGTGCTTCTCAGTATTCTGATAATTTCCTTAATTTTTACTGGCGCATTTCACATAATAAATTCCACCATTAGAGGATGAAATATTCCCATAATTTTTACATTGCATCACCTTCTGATATTGTGGTTCCTTTCTCCGAATTTGACATATTCACTTTGGATGCTCCAGACCACCACACACACAGACAAGCCTTAATTACTGTTACTTTACACACTATTGCCAGTTTTTATATCCCATTTTATTCGCATTTTTTTTGCGACCGTGAGTGTAATTTTCAGCCTCTTTTTGGGTTCCTCCTTTTCTAATCGGTTAATCTGTAACGATGAGAAGTACATATGTTCTGTCTGCATTGTATTAGAACGTCAATAAATGGATGCAATGTTATTACAAATTCCCTTTGGTTTTTGGTTATGTATACAATATTGAATATTAATGTTAATTATACAATCATTTCTAATAATAATCAAAAAGCGTACTTAAATATTGTGGCATGTTTTTTTGTCCTAGTCAATATGGAGGAATGTAAGAAGTTAATGCGGTATTGTGGATGACTTTTTAATATTCAAAATTACTTTGGCGTCTTTGATGGAAAACTTGTTCTCATTCGTTGCCCTAAACGAGTTGTTTAGACTTTTATAAACGTCAAGATGGCCAGAGTATGATTTTATTAGCAACTGTGCATAGGGGCCGAATTTCCGTACATTGATTCTGGAAAAAATGGAAGACCGATTGACCTAGTGGTATTTTAAAATTACTCATTCAAAGAAGAACCGTAAAAGAATATTCTTAATTTGCCTGCTGCAGGGATTGTGTGGATCATGTTGCTGTCCTTCTCAGATGTAATATTTTGAAACTGTATTTTCGGAAGGGACCGTTGACAAAACATTTATTTGAATGTATTTATTGACTGTCGAGTGCGAGGCGTGTGACGGAAAGAGCGTTTGGGGTAATTATGTTAAAAGTTGGAGTGTAATAAGAGTTGATTGCTTTGCAGACTAAACAGTTGTTCAAGTGGCAAAAACCATTCTTATCCTACACAAGCACCTCAGGCAAAATTCCACTGCCGGGCTCCGTTACGTCATAGACGGAATAGCCAATATTGAAGTGTGGGAAGAAGGAAAACCAGATCTGGCAGTTGGCTGCTATACGTTGTGAACGCAACAGAAGGAATGATAAACATCGTGTTTATTGACAGTTTTAACAACAGAAAATCTCCACGTTCCGTATGTATTCAGTACGCAGAAAAGTTCTTTCCTCAGACCTGGTCATATGGCAGTGATAATGATTTGAATATATACTGTAGTTACAGTGAGAACATAAATGTAGTTAGTTTAAAGGAAATTGTCTTCTGATCATAAAACATAAAATTATTTTAAAATAGTTGTCAGACACGTAACACTACCTGCATAATAATATGTTATTTTGCAAACACACATACATATAATGTACATGTTACTGTAATAAAAAATGTAAATTAGTACGTCTTTTTACCTTTGTTGGCTATGAGGGTCGTGAAATATAAACTCCGTGCACGAATAAAAGTCCTTGTTTCGACCAAAAGAAAATTCAGGACATAACTGTCGCCTGAACTTGCAACATCTCTTTCTGATTTTATTAGCACTGCAGAATTCCTAGTACGATTTTTTTGTATTTTCAATTTTTGTTTTCTCTGCGGTGAGTCCGGGAAATTTCTTCTCCAGCGCAATTTTCTATAGTAAAATTTAAATAGCCATATTGTTGTCTTTGTGTTCAAATGTTATGTTTCAAAAACGTACTAGATATTTTGTAACATATATGACAAAAGGAAATTATCTTCTGATCATACAACAGAGAATTATATTAAAATATTTTACAGGTACGTAGCGTCTACAATTGCAATTATTTTTTGCCAACACACACATAGCTATAATGCACATGTCCCGTTAAAGAAAAATTTGAAATTTTTATGTCTGTTTACCTGAGCTCACACTGAGGATAATGAAATATAAACTCCACGCAGGAATGAAAGGGCTTGTTGCAACCAAACGAAATTCAGCTCATGAATCGTCACGCATGATTGTACCATTTCTTGCCGAGTTAATTATCTCAGAAGATTGCCTAGTACGAACTGTTTATATTTTCAATTTTTCTTTCTCTGCGGTGAGTTCCGGAAAATTCCGCTCCTGTACAATTTTCTGTCGCACATTTTCGTGATCATTTCGTTTTTTGGCGTTCAGATTTCATGTTTCACAAGAACATGCCATATTTCATGTTTCACAAGAACATGCCACATTTCACAATATCTGTCACCAAAAGCGTGTGTTTGTCCTTGCATTTGAACGCATAGGATATTTTTCTCATACAGAAAAATAAAAAAGAACCCTTACAGCCCATAGAAGGGCCGCTTGTTCACTGCGGAGCAACACGCAGTGACGTGACTGTTTCGGTTTATCACTTTCGACGGTTTATACAAATTGAACCAAAGTTTGTCGCTGACATTATTTTTATCTTTCATCTCCTATGATAACTTTTGGTGAAATGACTCTTTACATTTTTCACGTTTATTGATTCATCCCAAAGGATCATCAAAAGTGAAAAATACAAAGGCTACTTCCAATCAGAGAAACCACGAAAACCTTATACAAGTCAGTCTCATTTGTTCAACGGGGCCAACCTTGTCCAAATTATTGTTCAACTACCGACACACAGTCCATACTAATCAACATTTATATTACAGTGTGGATACAGTCTGAAGTACCGATATTCAGTATAATACACAACGAAGCCACTTACATAAGAACTAGACTCCAATAAGTAGTAATGCCTTACTGATCATACTTTTAAGCGCACAACGTAATTACTACGTTGCATCTAAAAATATTTAAATTTTTATTTCATTACATTGTACAAAGAAACTAACAGAGGGAATCACGGCTACATTAAACGACCAGACTTATAATATTTGCTCTCCTTACACAACAATTTGATATACATCTTGATTTTCCCAGGTAATGTTATTTTATTATACATGTTCTATATTCCATTTTAATTACTTACAGTCGTAGGATGTGGCATTATGGTATTAATAAATGAAATAATTCCCATAGACTGAATAGTGTTGTCAAAATTGGACTGTTTAACCATTTTCCTCAATGATTTATCTGATAGTTATGTCAAACGTTCAAGGCCGAACGCAATTTGCAGACATTCTTCTGTAGCCTGTGACAGAACTGACGTAGCTAACTACCCAAACTGCTACTCCGAACGCAACTGTTGAGCTGCTTGCCTGGCAGTAAATTTACAAATTAACAAAGAAATTCATTTGTGTCCTCGAACCTCAATCAACGTAAGTTGTGTCTACTATACATTTGGTGTGTTACAAATCCCGTAAAATCCATTCAAGTTTTTGTCTTCGCGAGCCCCAAGTTCCGATAGTTACATGTCATTTTGCAGTCGGTGTTATGTGAATCTTAGAACTTGATCTCGATATACAGCAGATGAAAACCTATGGATTAATTCTGCCAACGCTGTAGTTTTGACACAATAAGCATGTAGGTACTTCGCGTTATGAAAACAGGATTCTAGTATGGAAGGACTGTATTTTGAAAGCAGAATGTGAGGTAGCGTTCTTCTTAAAAATCTTAAAGTTTTGCAATATTAAAATGAAATAAAATTTATACACCGTCTCTCACCAATATCTTTTTGTTTTATTATTTCAAATTTTGGCAATTAGTTTCGGTCAGACTGGAACCATCATCAGGCCAACTAGTTGCCAACATTTGAAATAATAAAATAAAAAGGTAATTGTGACAGACGGAGTAGTGTTTTATTTCATTCTAATATTGTAATTTAAACACAACGAGTTGTCCTCTAAGAAGCACAACTTTTGGTGTGTGTTAGGAAGAGTCTTTGTCGTGCTGGGAGGACTACACCGGTCTGAAGTTTGATTGTTTTAATAACAACTGTGCGAACTTGGAGAGTTTGTATTATGTACGTCAGTTTCAGACAAACATGTATGGACATATTGGCAAAAGGTGACAGAGGAATTAAAAAAATAACTTGAGAGAGCAGCATAAGTGTATGGACAGATGGTGAAAGGTCCATCCGTATAAATGATGAGGTTGAATTTCTTGCGAATAATGAATTCAACCTGTCCAACCACATTACATTAAGAATGGTTAGAATGTTATATTCTCAGTCTTACATTGAAGTTAATAGGCCATTCCGTTCTCCGCCCTTCTGTGTTCAATCCCGAAATTTAACCTAAAGATAAGCTGGACGTTCAGCTGTTGAAATGACCGTGCAGTGCTGAGGTAATTTAATTGAATAGAAAAGTTGCCGGCAGAATATTAGCATTTTTCTTGGTGTCTGTCACTGGGCCAAAAACGTTTAAACCGTGATAACCTGTGCGCTGCGGAAGAAAAGAATTTAAATTCTCGTTCGCAGTTAAGTGCGTTACAGTAGCTGATGTCTGCTGTTATTCTGTATCGTTGAGGTAATGCAATTTCTGGCACGCGTAAAATTATATGTGATCATGTTAATTGTACTTGTTCTCTTTTGTGATTTTCTGATCGTATTTTAGGTACATACGTTCAATGTAGTCACATTTGACACCGGAACAAACTTTCCAGGTGTCAGCTGGAAATCCTTGTTAGCTGTAGCAATGATGAACATCAGACATCGCTGAAATGGGATAGCAGTTCCCACCCAGTCACATCCGAATGCCGCGTCTCTCAAACTCTCCGCCTGTAACGTTTCACCGATGACGTGTTAGGTCGCTTTGAACTGTGCAGCTGCACATTCAATGTACCAGCTCTCTGGCATGCCGATTATACTTTCAGATAGTGACGATCTACAATGCATCCCCAAAACAGAAATTTCGAGACTACAAATCAACTCATAGGATGAAACCAAGTTGTTCTGTTACAATATTCGTTACTTGTAGTTAGTTTTCATCATGTTTTCGGTACTTTAAAACTATAATTACCTTCTTTTCTTTGCCATCACATAATATTTCGTAAATTTTTTGGATACATTTCCATGTTGTGCGTAACTTCCTGCCTGGAAATTTTACCCAATTGCTGTGTGACATAAGTGGCCAGACTGTCGGTATCAGTGATCTATTCTAAACAACAGAACATGTTTCACGACATTGCATAGGAAATAATGTATTGATATGTGAAATAGAGAAACACATTTAAAATAAGCTAATAACATCGCAGGTACACTTGTTTCACGTATAAAATAGATCATTTAGACTAAAACAATTTACAACAAATTAACGGCGTTTTCCTTTAACCCTCGTCTTGCGCAGTCGCAGTATGACGCTGCGTATCCTGCAGCAAGCTGTTGACAGGCGTTTCAGGTTCACTTAGACATAACTGAAGGCAGTATTTTAAATGTTCATCTGTCTGTCGCCTTCGGTGTTATGATTTAATTATCTTCATTTATTTGAAAGTTCCACAGAGGCAGGTTTTATCAAAATACAGCGGCGACCAACCAAACAACTTACCACGATCGATTGTTAGATCGCTCTATACTGTTTAGCCACCTCTGTTCTATTATATCCTAGCTGTTATGTAAATAAAGTAGTACTCATATCTGTTTTAATTTTTAATCACGCATTCTGTTTTGATTGAAGTGTACAAACTTTTGTTTCCCTAATCAAGGACCATGATTTTAATAATCATGGTACGTCAGTATATTACTCCTGGATAACATGAATATTATTTTTTCATTTCACCAGGAATCATTACTTTTTGCTTCATGGTTTTACAACTGTTTTTGTCAAAGAAAATATAATTATAAAAAATAGAAATCAATGATGCTGCA
>Ga0123353_10009394_pt1 | contig 13493 bp, 4 predicted proteins | sample TergutLab28metaG_3_FD_92763 | JGI IMG/M metagenome (GOLD analysis project Ga0123353, IMG submission 92763) | Labiotermes labralis P3 segment gut microbial communities from Petit-Saut dam, French Guiana - Lab288 P3 | ecosystem: Host-associated > Arthropoda: Insects > Digestive system > Gut ... | reverse complement strand
ACATGCGCCGACCAGATCTGATTGATACCGTGTCCCGCAATCGTCACAGCACCAGCTGAGATGTTCGTGTTTACAGCATTGCCATAAGTGACTCTACCCAAAGTACCGATATTGTTAGTGCCGTTACAGCCGGCTGCAGGAAGATCTATAGCGCCCAGTGGTGTTACCGTATGTGCGCCACTCACAACAGAGGTCATCTCTCCGCAAGTTGCAGAAGTGACTACGCAGTAATAGTACCACGTGCCCACAAACTCAGACGATGGACTGTAGGACGTATCGGTGGCTCCGGGGATAAGTGTACCTCCAAAATTCGTATTCGTATCATTGATATACCATTGATATGTAAACGGTCCTGCACTGGATGGATGGCTTGTTACTGTAAGTCTGTAATTCGTTCCAAATCCTGCGCAAGCACCTTCTTGAATCGTGATAGAGGTGGTATCCGGTCCGCTAACGGTAACGATGGTGATAACATCTGTGTTTACAGGTGTTCCCCAACAGCCGGTGATATCGTGACGGGCTTGGAATCTATACGCTCCACTTATAGTAATGAGTCGGTTTCCGGAGCCTTGAGTGGTATCTTGATGGCCAGACGGATAGGTTTGCCAGAAAATCGTTCCTCCTACGCCTCCTGAAACCATCAGCGTTGTGTCTCCGCAAGCCATTCCGCTCATCGGATCAACGGTCACAGGTGTTGGGATATCCAATACGGTGATACTACCGGAGCTGGTATCTGCAGGACAGTGGTTGCCGGTGGTGGTGAGAGTCCAGCGGTAAACTCCGGGAACGGTGATCGTTCCAAAGAAGTCATGATCGGAGCCGTGGATGGTTCCAGGCTGAGGCATGCTATCCCAAACAATAGCTGCAAAGCCGCTGGCTCCGCCGCCATAAGTGTGGATAACCGGATAAATCGGAGTACCCGGACAATGGGCCTGGTTGCGAGTCGTATCTTGACCGGCCAAGCTAATGCTATGGGTAGCATAGACAAGGGCATGTACAGGGATGCGACTTGAACGGCAGACCGTGGTGATAGCTTCTACATAATAGGTTGTTGTATCGGCTGCCACTCCGGAGAGAGGAGCGGTGAGAACAGGCGTAGTCCAGATCTCTCCCGAGTTGGTTGTTGCTAACGTATCGTTTTCTGCTGCTACAAGTGAGCTGTACCAGGCAATGCGGCCTCCGGGGGTAGCGGTGAAGGCGGCCAAATTGACCGTTCCGGTGCCGCAGCGAGAGCTGTCGGTGGCCGTGGCCGTGGAAGCAGGTGCTTCTACGATAACCGTTGTGCTGTCGCTAATTGCAGCAGGACACAACAAATCAAAATCTCGCATCACAACGCGGTAATAACCCGCAGAAGCTACCGTATTGAGAACTTGATACGTTGGACCGGTGGCCGTGGAGATGTTTTGCCAAATGGGGCTTGAGGTGGTGCTCGTATCGGCGCGTTGCCACTGATGTGTGATAATGCGAGGAGAAACATCGGGAGCGATAAGCTCAGGAAGAACTCCGCCTACGCAAACATAAATACTGTCCGGATTGCTCCAGCTCAGGGTCAGAGGGTCGCGCGCGTATATAATAATGTCTTGGAAGTTATCGCAAGAAGACTGGTTGTTGGTCACATAAAGTCTGTATTCTGTTGTGGTGTCAATTACAGCCGTTAAAACTCCGGTGATCGTATCAAACGTGGTCAGGTTAGTGGTATCGGTACCTTTAATAGATACCCATACAAATGTGGGTGACGTTCCGGCATTGGTCAGGCTTGGCGTGATGGTGATCGTATCGCCACCGGGCAGGATACACACACTGTCGCTGGATGCCGACAGGCTGATGATAGGTTCGCCCAAATTGGTTGATGTAACGGTGGCTACAACGCCTGATCGGATACAACCGGTGGTGGTATCCCGTACAGCGAGGGTATGTGTACCCGCATGAAGGCTGTCGAAAATCGGACTGGAAACAAAAGCCCCGCCGTTGATACTGAACATCATGTTTGTAATTGGAGCCGTAATGGTTACCGTTCCGCTGGAACTTATAACATGACACGCCGAATCCGGTGTCATCGTATAGTGAATCGAATCCGGTAATGGATTGACGGTACCTTGAATCACGTTCGAGTATGCTGTTCCGCACGTTGGGTCAACAAAAATACGTCTAAACCAGAGGTGTGCGATATTGACCGCTGTATCTTCATAGATTTCGCTTCCGATGGCTCCGGGGATGGTATCAAAGGTTATACCGTCTGTAGACATTTCCCAAATATAGCTCGGATTCAGGCCTGAGCCGCCGCTTCCGGCTACGGCTGATTCGATCAAACCAAAGGCCTGACCCCAGCAAATCGTGTCGCCGTTTTCAAAAAAGATCGTGCCGCCTACTAAAGAATCATAAATCGTTATAGAACCGCCCAGCAATGAATCGGCCTCACAAGATGAGCCATGGTCGGACGTGAATACGGTCCAGTAAAAGGTTCCGGACTGGGTTGGATTTCCGGAGAGAATGAAGGTGGAAGAATCATAGCTTAGACCGGCAGGCATGCTAACGGGGTTTCCGTTTTCGATCCATGAAACCGTGGTCTCGGTTGCTCCACCGCTAAGAGAGGCTATGAGTTGGATATTCACTGCGGCTCCATTACAGAACGTATCTCTGCGGAAAGCGCCGGCAGGTGTAATTTCAGGACAGTCTAGCACGGTTACCGTGAACGTTCCCGCACAAGTACCGATGCCTTCGGGAGTAAAGATAATCGTTACAGTTCCAGGAGTTACACCTGTAACCAATCCCGTGCCATTAACTGTTGCAATGCCAGGATTTGTCGATACCCAGTAATTTCCGGGAAGGTCGGCCGTGAGTTGAATGGTTTTATCAAGACCCACTACAGTGTCCCCGCTAATAACTGCCTGAGCCTTTACGGTGATAGGAGCGCTGGTAAATGAACAGCCGGCTTCCGTGGTAAAGGTTAAGGTGAAGGTGCCCGGTGACAAACCTACCATGTCTACAAATCTCGGGGTAGCAACAACAGGGGTGATCCGTACAATAGTCGTATCGGATACACTCCAGGTTCCGGGTTCAAATTCCGCAGGTACCGAAGCTCGGATGGGCATACCATTGATACAAATCGAGTTAGGCGTGAAAATCGAAGGCGTGGGACTAACGGCCAGGTGAACCGTATCTCGGCAACCACCGGCAGTGGTATAGGTGATAACGGTATGTCCCGTTTTCACTCCGCTTACCAAACCGCTTGTGTTTACAGTAGCTATAGCCGTCTGCGAACTGGTCCAAGTGCCGCCACCGGGAATACCGGTAAGTGCTGTCGTTAAACCTTCACAAACGTGGGTAGTTCCGCTGATGCTCGGCTTTTGAAGAACGTTGATGGTTTTTTCAGAGTAACAACCGCTGCTCGAGAATGTAGCTCTGAGCACTGCGCTTCCGGGATTGACACCAAAAACATGTCCATCGCTGGCAACCGTGGCAACTGAGTTCGGGGCTATGCTCCAATGGTAAATGTATCCAAGCGGCATCGGATGAGCCATAACCGAACCTTGACACAGGTTGGTATCCAAATTGGTAAAAACCGGATTCGGATGCACGGTGATAGGCAAGGAGTGTACAAAACATCCGTTGGGCAAAGTGTACTCTACCTTAGAGCCGGTGCCGGCAGACAGTGCTGTGAGAAGTCCTGTAACAGGATCGATATCACAAACACCGAAGGAGGAAACCATACTCCAAGTGCCGCCCAAAGGGGAAGCCGTAAGGGTGATGGTGTCGCCAACACATAAATTAAGAAAACCGGAAGTCGTGTCCAGGGTCGGGCTTTGAGCCACGGTAACTACTACACTTACACATGCGCTACGAGAGCCGCAACTTTCCAAACCCACATAATACGTGGTGGTGGTGGTCGGACTCACTGTAAAGGTCGGACGTACAGCCTCAGAAGAGTCTATCAGCGTGCCGCCGCAACTACCCGTATAGAGTAACCAGCGGCCGGAGTTAATCGAGCCGCCTTCTACGGTAAGGGTGACAGGCTGAGAACCTCCAAGACAATAGACCCCGTTGTTGCTCGCCAAAAGGCTGGTCGGAACTACACCGGGGGTACACGTGGTATTGACCACAGTGAGAGAATCCTTAACTTCACAACCATTATAATGATAGAGACATTCTATAATCAAATTGCCAACAGAGGGCATAACTTGAGTCAAAGTCGATAAGCTTGTACTTTGTAAAACACCATTACTGGTCCAAATGTAAGTTCCTCCAAGCGGAGATGCATGTGCCGTAATGGTAACGGGTTGACCGATGTCGGCAGGATTGGGATTGGCTGAAAGCGTCAGAGTCGGTAATGGATTAACATGAACGTTATACGTCAGCATAAGCACGTTTTCTCTGTCGGCTGTGGTGATAATAACCGAATAACTGGCACTGCTGTAAAGCGGGCCAACCGTAATACTGGGAGTTGTTTCTCCCGTGCTCCAAAGGAAGGTGCTGCTCTGCAAGCCGTCTCGCCCTAGAGTGATGCTTTCGCCATAACAAATCGTGGGGTTGAGCATCGCTGAATCCGGAAAAGGATCCGGATAAAATATGTCTATACTGTCTTCAGGGGTCAGCATAATTTTTTGATTGGCGGTAATGGTGTTGTTAACCAAACTCAGGGTCGTTCCCCAAACTGCAAAACCGTCAACACCGGCTTTGTTACCTTTAATCAATGTACTGATGACTCTTCCATCGCCTACGCCGTAGATTGCTCCACCATAATTGAGTGCTATACTGCTCAGTATATGGCAGTTTCGCACTTCTGCGCCTACTTCCATATATACAGCTCCGCCATTGAACCTATCGAAGGTGGCCGTGAGTCCGTTTTGAATCGTAAGCCCGTCAATGGCTGAAGAATCACCTAAGTGAACTACAGGACCAAAGGCTCTACGAGCATCTAGGATAGTCACATTGACGGCAAAGTTCCGTGCAGATAAAACGCTCTCGGTGCCGTTAAAACCTCCATAAAGTTGCACTGAACCCGGAACTTGAACCGTACCCGAAGGCATATAAATGCCCGCCTGGAGCCAAAGCTCACCTCCGGAAGAAAATACTCCGGCCAAACTTAGGGCCGAGTCTAAACTTGCAGCATCAGACCATGAGGTTCCGCCACCTGTACCGGTAGGGCTAACATAGATCCGGGTTGTTTGTGCCAGCAGAACAGAACAAAACAATGTAAATGCGATTGTGAAAAACAGTTTTTTCATATTGTTGATTTTTTATTTTTTTTTATTTGCTTCTTGAGCCGCAAAAGCTCGGTGTTGTTTCGATAGGTAAAAGATTAAAAGATTTTGATTTCAACCCGACGGTTTCTTGCACGGCCTTCCGGCGTAGCATTGGTAGCAATCGGTTTGGAATAGTTATAACCCGCATAACGCAAACGATCCGCAGAAATACCTTTTTCAATCAAATAATCGCGAACAGCCTTGGCTCGACCTTCGGAAAGTTGTTGGTTATGAGATAACGTACCCACTACATCCGTGTGACCGCTGATCTCAAGGCGAGCATTGGGATTTTTGTGCATCGCTTCAACTATTTCATTCAATTCCTTGATCGAAGCCGGACGTAACACGGCACTGTTGTTGGAGAAAAACACACGTCGTAAAACCAAAATCTCGCCAGGAACATTACGCTCTACAAAAACTTCGACAGGGACTTCAACACGAACTTCGACTATACGTTCAATAAATATAGTGTCCGTTCTTCGAACGATCCGCTCACCATGCAAACGGGCAATCTCATCATTGAGACGCATGATCTCCGTATTGGCAGCAACCAAACCTCGGTTAGCTTCTGCATCTTGGGCTTGAAGCTGTTGGCGTTGACCGGCAACCTGCGCTTGATTCGGTGCTCTGTTCAATAAGGCAAGATCCGAGTTTTGTTTTGTAATAGCTGCGTTTCGATTGGTAATTTCTGCGTTTTCTTTGGTGATAGCATCATCCAAACGTGAACGCTCACTTGAGCGCTCTTCAGGACTTTGACCGGCGTTAACTCTTGCCAAATCCGCATTACGCTTAACTATTTCATCGTTCAAACTAGCAATATCTGCATTGAGCTTGGCGTTTTGGGCCAAAAGTGCGTCTTGTTGGGCATTGAGTTTGGCTACATTGGCACCTCTTTTCGATTTCTTATCCTGAAGAGCCAAAATTTCAGCATTGTTCTTCGAAACTTCACTGTTGAGATCAAACACGTTTTTGTTGAGTCGAGCTACTTGCAAATTAAGTCGAGATTGCTCAGTGTCCGTGCGATCAGGCATCTCAAATCTTACCAAAGGCCACATCCGATCACCATGCAAACGAGAAATATCATGGTTCAATCGAACCATATCATCATTCAGAGCTATCAAGTTGCGGTCAGCATTGCGTCCTTGAGCCTGGAGTTGATCCCCTTGGGCCATAAGTTTGGACTGCTCCCCTTGGAGCTTGGCTTGCTCGCCTTCAAGTCTGGAGATTTCTGAAGAGACTCTCGCTTTGTCTGCATCAAGCTTTGCCCTGTCAGCATCTGTTGTAGGATGTTGGGCATTCAACCGAGAAAGCTCGGACTGCTGAGCTGAAAGGTCATTATTAATAGCTGAAAGAGGGGCTATAACACCTGCCAAATTTCTATTCAATAATGCAAAATCCGAATTTTGTTTGGTAACAGCCGCGTTTTGCTTGGTAATATCTGCATTTAGTCTGGTGATAGCATCATCCAAACGTGAACGGTCATCAGGGGTTTGCTGCTCGCTGATGCGGGAAAGGGTTCTGTTGCGCTGAGCAATTTCAGCGTTGAGCTTAGCAATATCGGCTGTGTGTTTGGCGTTTTTGGCAAAAAGAGCGTCTTGTTGGGCTTTTAATTTTGCAGGATCTGCGCCTACTTCCAACTTCTTGTTCTCAAGAGCCAAAATTTCAGAATTGTTCTTCGAAACTTCACTGTTCAGATCAAACACCTCTTCGTTGAGATGAGCAATTTCTCTGTTAATTCTGGCTTTTTCAGTGTCCAAACGCTCAGGCATAACAAATCTTACCAAAGAAGGCTGCATATGTTCGCCGTGCAAACGGGCTACATCATTGTTCAAACGTGTCATGCCATCATTGAGGATAATCAAGTTGCGGTTAGCTGTGCGACCTTCATCGTTGAGCTGGTTGCTTCGAGCTACAAGTTTGGACTGCTCGCCTTCAAGTCTGGAACGCTCGGCTTGGAGTTTGGAAATCTCTCCCGATACTCTGGCTTTTTCCGAATCAAGCTTTTCTTTTTCTGCAGGCGTTGTAGGGGTTTGTGCATGTAATTTCGACAGTTCGGACTGCTGAACTTCAAGGTTCTTATTCACAGCTGAAAGAGGTGCAACAACTCCTGCCATATCTCTATTCAATAAAGCAAAATCCGCATTTTGTCTGGTAACAGCTGCGTTTTGCTTGGTAATATCTGCGTTTTGTCTGGTGATAGCATCATCCAAGCGAGAACGATCATTGGGCGTTTGACGATCGCTAAGTCTGGCCAAGTCTCTGCTGCGTTTGGCTATCTCGTCGTTGAGCCTGGCAATATCTGCAGTGTGTTTGGCGTTTTGGGCAAAAAGAACGTCTTGTTGAGCTTTTAACTTCGCAGGATCAGATCCCTTTTCCAACTTTTTGTTCTCAAGAGCAAGAATGGCAGCATTGGTTTTCGAAACTTCACTGTTCAGATCAAACACCTCTTCGTTGAATTGTGCTACTTCTCTGTTAATCTTGGATTTTTCCGTATCCAAGCGATCAGGCATAACAAATTGTACGCTTCTGCCTGCAAGAGGATCTAAATGTGTGGCTTGCCGTGATGCCAAATGTTTGCCCGGAGCATCAAAGATAAAAGGCTCGCGATCAAAACTAAAAATCTGATTCCTGTTTTGCCCGCCTAAGGTTCGATTCGAAATAAAGAAACCGCCGTTGGCATCCCCTTGAAGCAAAAACGAAACATCGTCAGCACCGGAGTTGATAGGAGCTCCCAAATTAACAGGCTTGGTAAATTCCAAACGCTCTAAATCGCTCTGGGCCGAAAGCGAATGACTCACGCCATTAACCTTGATCTCCGTATAAAAAATATCTAAGCCGCCCATACCCAAATGCCCATTGGAAGAGAAAAACAACAACGAATCGCGAAACAGTTGAGGATAGGTCTCCTCGCCATTTGTATGGATACCCGAACCCAAAAGCAAGGGCTCAGTCCACGTGTTTCTACCCGTCTTTTGTGCTATATATAGACTCGAACTGCCGCCTTGAGTGGAGGTGAAAATCATAACATTGCCGTCCGAACTCAATGTGGGATGACCAATATTGGCGCCTGTGTGATGAAACGACTGACGAGCCGGACTGCTCATTCTGCCGTTGGCCTCCTGGCGATAGGCATAAATGTTACAGCGATGATCCAAGGCATCGGATTTAACCAAACAGCGTTGAACATAATACGTCGATGTGTTGGGATCGTAAGCAAAGGAGTGAACGTAATATTCAAGATGCGATTCTATACGCTCAATGGGTTCAGGAACAGACCAAACAACACGATTCGTGTTAAAATCATAAACCGGACGGGAAAGAAAAAACGTGGTCGGGGCCATAGCCAAGTTTTTGTTTCTGCCCCGAGTATCAACTCTATCGCTCGAAAATAAAAGCGAACCCTCATACCAGGCCAAAGCATATTGCTGATTCGAAACGTTGAGAGCGCTTTCCAAACTTACAGGATGCTGCTCTACTCTGGAATCGCCCCAAGAGGCCAGATTAAATTCGGCACTCCGAATCGCATTTTGAACTTCCAAATTATCGGGATTGCCCGCTAAGGCCTCACGAAAAACTTCCAAGGCTTCACTGGCTTTATCACTCGCTTGCAAGGCACGACCATAATGGAGTAAAAAATTCAAGTCGTCCGCTCCATGCGCTCGAGCTCTTACAAAACTAGCTTCCGCTTTAACGTATTCTCTCAAGAAAAAATACGTCTCCCCCAAACGTGTATATAAATAACTTTTGGTTTCAAGAGGCGTTCTTCGAGACCGTTCCGCAGATCGTATGGCTGCTTCATAATCCAAAGCGGCTTGGCGAAATTCATTCTTTGCAAACCAAGCGTCAGCTCTGCGAATCAATCTGCTATTTTGAGCCGATAACGTAATGGTGAACATTATCAGGGTGAGAAATAAAAACTGTTTTTTCATAGTATTTAGGTTTTTAATCGTTGAATTGTTTAATCGTTGAATTGTTTAACATTTAGTTGCCTACAACCATAATAAATCTATTGTCCTTGCCTTACCCCAAATATCGCGGAGCAAATAATTGATCGAGATTTCATGTGAACCCCGTTGATGTGGACGGATGTCCCCAAAGAAAACATCATACGAATAACCAATTCGAAGGTTATCGCTGAGCATCGCTCTGGCTTGGAAGCTAACGCCTTTTTGACCCGTCAGATAATTCACACCAACACTATACCGGTTCACGTAATACGCATGAACGCCAAAGTTGGCCGAAAGCGGAGTATGATGCACATAACGCAAAAGCACTTCCGGACGGAATGACCATTCCCGAGTGGCTTGGATGTTGTAACCACCCATTAGAATAAACTCCGGACGAACAAATTCCGTATACCAACTCGTATCTCCAATGGTGGTACGATCGTATTTGGGATTGTTCAAATGTCTAACCGAAAAACCCAAATACCAATCAGGAGCAAGATAGTAAGCTCCTACACTGGCATCAAATTTGGCTTCGTTAACACGACCCTGACCTAAAGTCGGATCCTCAGGATTGGTCACCTGATGAATTTTATTCCAGTTGATCGTGTGAACCATAACACCGGCTTGAACACCCAAACTCAAGATACTTCTTCTGAAATACATCTTGTAGGCATAATTAGCCAATGCAAAATTGCCTTGAAGAGGACCCCATTGCTCGTTCTGATAAATAAGACCGCCAGCATGCTTATGATTGCGAAAAGGGGCATGAGCATTTAAATTAACCAACTGAGGAGAACCCGGAATCTGAATCCAAGATTTATGAACCGTTAAATTTACCGACAAAAGATCATAAATACCCGCATAACCCGGATTAAAGACAATTTGATTGCCTGAAAATTGAGAGAGCGGTGTGCCGATTTGAGCAAAACCTTTAACGCTAAAAATAGCGAAGATTAAGACTATAAAAAGTTGCTTTTTCATTATGTTTGATTTTTTGATTTTTAATTGTGTTGTGTTTAGAAAATAAGGTGTCGGATATGAAGTACAACCCGTAGCCGACACCTAAATCCATATCTAGAATTTTGAAGCACGCATCAAAACCCAACCTGCCATACGCTCATGACCTTCTGCTTCGATAATATAGTAATACACTCCGTCAGGAAGAACTTGACCGCGATCATTCTTACCGTCCCAAACTACATTAACATTATCATAGTCTCTAAAGGATCGGATTTGCTCACCATAAGAATTCAAAATAATAACTCGGTTTCTCGGGAAATATTCAATGTTGTTAATGATCAAATAATCATTCAAACCGTCATTATTAGGTGAAATATACATCGTCGGAAGTATAGGAATACTGCTCAAACATCTCAAGGTGATAACGGTTTGCCCTTCACAACCCTTCGAGTCTACTACGGTGAGCGTGTAAGTCCCGGAATCCATATGGTGACGGAAAGACTGATTGATAGTTCCGAAAGGATCATCGCTCCACAAGTAAGTGTAGGGTGGAACTCCCCCTGTTACCGTTGTAAAGATAGATCCATCGCTGCAGGTCGAATTGCGAGCAACAGAAGTCGTATCCCATATCGCAATAGGTGCATCTAAAGCAATCGTAAACGGTTTTACAACTACAGAGTCTAACTTATCCATGATCATAACCGAATGGTCGCCTACAGCTAAACCGCTGCGAGTACTGTCGGTCGGACCGCCGTCGCTCCAGAAATACCTGAAAGGATCTGTGTTGGCGCCTTCTATAATAACTACCGCCCAACCTGTACTGTCAAAACAGCCAATACCGGACTCAACGATAATATTAACACTCGGATCGGTAATAGGAATATCAATTATAATAACATTAACAACAACCGTATCGCTGAACAGACCGCAGGTATGATACAACTCTGCTACATAAACATAAGTGCCGCTATCTGATGGACTAACAAATTGATTGCCCTGACCTAAATACGTATCCGGCAACAATGTCCAATGAGCTGTATTAGGAACAGACCAAAGCTGGGTTCCTCTTCCTAAAACAATGGTGGTATCCGAACCGGCAACAAAAGTCGGAGGATAAACAACCGTAATATCTATGCTCGCATTCACCAAACAAACGCCATCATCATACCAACCTATATAAGTATTGTTCTCCAAAATCGTAATCGGATTAAACACGCGGGTGGTATCCGAAAGCGTCCAAAACGTAGCACTCGGGGATGACTGCAAAACCGTGCTGCTGCCTATACAAACCTCCGAAGAAGATAGAATCTCAAAAGCCGGCTTGGCCTGGAAGGTGATCGTAGAAACAGCATAAACATCACCGCAAAGAACATCGTATTCCCAGGCTTCAAAAACATAGGTGCCCGCTCCGCGCATGATAACAGGCCCCAAAGTAGACGGATCATAAGGAACTACAGGACCACTGCCGGGAGGAGCATCAGGAAAAATACGCTCCCGCCATACAACAGGACGAGGGGCAGTAGCGATCAACTGAACTGATGAGCCTTCGCAAACGGTCGTGTCCTGAGGAAAAACACTAATAGTTGGTGGATTACTGTAAATCGATACAAAATGTTCTACAGAACACAGACCATCATTCCACCTGGCTGTAACCACTGTGGTTTGATTGCTGGGAACGGTTATGTAAATATCGCCAACGCCCAAAAGACCGCCGTGATCACCCCACCACTCGGCTACAGGAGGAACTGACCAAAGTAAAACATTATCCTCCCAATAACAAACCGCTAAATCATCCATAATCTCCAAGGCTACCTTATGAACAAAAATCGTCAACGTATCACTACACTGATCGCCCATCGAATTCTGACCAAAAGCAACAAAACGGGTTGTCGTGTCCGGACTCACTATAGAAAATGGCGGGAGCGGAGCGCCCGTATTCAAATTAACCCAACTGTACTCTACCAAAGCACTATCCAAAACCAATCGATACGAATCCCCAAAACAAATCGTCGTGTCAGAACCAGTCACAAGCAAACAACGCGTGCCATCCACAAAAATCCAAACACCAGCCATCGCACTATCCGCACAAGCACCGTTTTTAGAAACGGCTATATATTGAACACTCTCTGTGATATTCGTAATAAGAGGATCCAAAACAACAGTCTGAAGATCGCTCTCATACCAAGTGACAGTACCTACAGACGAAATTACATACAACTCTACACTCGAACCCGAAACAACTGTCGTATCAGTCATAACTACAAGCATCGATGCCGGATCAATATCAAAAATAACCTCTACCACATCCGACGTATCACTGCAACAGGCACCCTCTACAATCACACGATAAAATCCCGATTCCGAATGATCACCCGAAAAATTTAAAAAATTATTCAACGGATTACCGGGAAGAGTCTCCCAATCACTCAAAACCAAACGCTGCCAACGATATGTCAACAAATCTCCTGCCGCCAGTACACGCAATTGACCAAAAGTGCCCTCACATAAACGCAAGGCCTCCGGCTGAACCAAAATCGTCGTAGCCGAAAATTGAAACTCATACGCCCCTATGTCTACCTGAGCACAACTCACTCGAGAAGCATAATCCAAATCCAAGGTATCAACTTCCGATAAATGTAAAACATTACCGGCATCATTAACAGGACTCATCGCATTGACCTGATAAAAACCACTGTCAATAAATGGGGAAATCAAAAGATGAACGTTGTTGTTGGTTACAAATAACAACGAATCCGAAGCCGAATGGCGTAAAACAACACCAGACGAAATCGGGGAAATAAAGGGATTCTTCCAAAAAATCGTGTTCAAAACTTCTACGTCCGAATTCAAACGTACAGCACTGGGACCAAACACTACCTGTGAATAGGTCAACTGAACACAACACAACAGAATAAGCATTCCAAGAAATTGTTTTTTCATATTATTTTTAGGTTTTTTTGATTTTTTTTATAGTATGTTATAGCGCAGAAAACTAACAAACACCTTAATAGTGCTCATAAGACTTCTTACGAAATAGCTGTTATCAATGAAAAAAAAGTGTGCCCAAATCCACTAGTATACACACCGAAAAAAGAAAAAAAGAAAGTGAAATAAAGGCTAGAAAACTTGTAGTTATTACCATATAGTAAATTGGTTTTTATTAGTAATTTTGTTTTTTTTATAGGTCTTAAGTTTTATACAACATAAATTGCCAGTTTATAAAATCTATACTCCCCTCTTCTTTTTATCCTACTCTTGTTGTTTTCTAAGACTGGCGAGAAACCGCCGTTTTTTCAAAAAAGCATACAAAGGTACAACTTTTTTTTCAAATAAACAAGTTTTT
>Ga0123353_10009391_pt1 | contig 13495 bp, 10 predicted proteins | sample TergutLab28metaG_3_FD_92763 | JGI IMG/M metagenome (GOLD analysis project Ga0123353, IMG submission 92763) | Labiotermes labralis P3 segment gut microbial communities from Petit-Saut dam, French Guiana - Lab288 P3 | ecosystem: Host-associated > Arthropoda: Insects > Digestive system > Gut ... | reverse complement strand
TTCTCCGTCCTCGCTTGGCGATTTTAACGCAATAGTCGCCGATGCGTTCCAAATCGCTGTTGGCTTTGACGACGAAACAAATCCGCCGCAGATCAATCGCTGCTGGTTGATACAAAGCCAGTACCCGGAAGTTGTTGCCGAATTGCAGAAACTTTTAAGAGATTTCGTACAAGAAATGCGAACCGAAGCCCGCCCAATGGGTCACTGGGAAGGAGAAATAATTGGGTGGTAGACACAAGGAGGCAACGATGATGCCATTCAAAAAACAATTCACATTTTTCAGGAGTAATCGCTTGATGGTATTTCATTGATGCCCGTTTTTCACGGACGGGAATCCGAGATGCCGCAAAGGGATTTTTACTTCATTCGTCGTGAAGGGGGAGCAACATTTTTCGGTTTGACGAGTGAGGCGTTCATTTCCGGCGATTGGAAACTCGTCCACAATTCCCCGACGAGTCAGATGGAATTGTTCAATTTATCGAATGATCCCTACGAAAGAACGAACCTGGCAGGACAAGAGCGTGAGCAGTTCACGAGAATGTTTCGTTTGTTGCAACTTCATATCCAGCGGGGTGGACGTGTACCTTGGCAGGCACCCGAATTGCATGTTCCGGTGCAATTTTAGATGCGTGGGTTTGGAAAATTCGTGAACGCTTGGCATTATTTTTCAGCAAAAACCTTGCACTACCACTGTACCCCCAGCGTCGCTCCGAATTTTCCCTTGCTCACGTTTCCGGTTCCGTAGTACGGCATAAACGACCGCCACCATGCTACGGCACTGACACAACACGCAACACAACCCCCTTCGTGAAATCATCGGGCACTTGAAACACCTTGACACCGCCGGTGTGCGAAAATTTTGCACCCTCGACAGTCGTTCCCCGCACGGGCTCCAGCCAATTTGCGGCGTATTCTCCAGGCGGAAGAGTCACACGCAACGTTTTTCCTTCCGAATTCCGCAGAAAGATGGCATACTGCTTACCCGGCTCCGAAAGAGTGTAATCTTCGTTCCCTTCAACACATGCAGTATCTGGCTTCATTCGGATAAAATCGAAGCTCTCGATAAACCGCTTCAAGGTTGCGATGTGTTTGCGGAGAGCAACGCTCCCACCGCCGGGAGTCGAAGCGGGTAGGATAAAAGTTCCATCCGGGTGTTCCACAGTGAACGAAAAGTCGAGATGATTGTAAAGCGCGCCGCCAGCCAAGATAAATTCCCAAGCCTCGTTGCGGTAATAATCGTCCCCGGTTCCATTGAAACCCGTTTCGTTCAAACCGATCACCTTGTTCAATCCGTCATTCATCGCCACGGCAACAGGCGGCGAGGCGTAATGGAAATTGAAAATCGAGATGCCGGGATGCGGATTCTCCACTTTTGCGCTGCCGTTTTGCATATTCCAAGAAACGAGGTGCTTTTTCGGAAGCGTTCTTTCCGTTTCGTGAATCACATCAACGATTCTGTCGTGCCACTGCATTGTTACGCCGCCGAAGTAAGGTTCGTTGCACACTTCAAAATAGAGGTTGTCGAATTCATTGAGTTCACGCACGATTTTTCGTGTAACTTCTTCTTGAATTTCGAGCAAAGCGGCTTCTTGGTCAAGCGTATAGACTTGATTTAATGCGACATTGCCGATGCCGTTAATGTTGTTTGACGCTTTCATCGGACTAATATCCCACATTGTCTCGTTGTACATCGGACAAAACAGAACAACTTCGACGACGATGCCCCGTTTGACCGCTTCGGTCATAAAACGTTTGAGCCGTTCAAAGTATTCAGGATTCCATCGTTTGAGGTCGAACTTGTTTCCGCCGTTTGCGTAACCCGGCTGATCACTTCGCGCCCAAGGAGTGATATATCGTCCCGGTTTCGGTGCAAGCGTGTTGTTGGGGATATTGAAAGCAGTGTCCGGTTCCACATAAACGCCGGTGAAAATCCGGGTACTGTTCAAACCATCCGCCGCCAGTGTGTCGAAATACTTGACGAAGTCGAAGTCAAGGTTGAGCAGTGCTCCGTAGTGTTCGCCGGAGGTAATCAGCACGGTCGGCTTGCCCTGATAGATGAAATAATGCGGATTGTCTGGATGCAAAGCAAGCGGTCCATTGGCAAAGGACGGCACTGTCGCACAGAATAGAAGGACAAACGTCGGTAGCAATAGTTGTTTCATTTTTGGTTCTCCGCAGGAACTACGGCTCGATTTTACCATAAAGGAAGTAATGATTCTATATCGAGAGGGGGGCTACCTTTGACATCACGGACAATCGTGGTACGATACTTCTCCCGCATTGGTAGCAACTCCAATCCCTACAACTCATGAACAATACAAACAGATTTACACACTTGTTAACCATCCTTGGCGTTTTCCTTGCACTGGCATCGGCTTCTGCTCAAATATCTCCGGTCGCACCACCTGCACCGACCGCTCCGATGACCGATGCGACAGACCCGATGGCAGGTTTAACGAATCCTGCAATACTGGCGGAACTAGAAAATGCGGCAACCGCCTTCAATGCGTCGCAATTTGATGAGGCGTTGGATGTCCTCAAAGCACTTTTCGCAGAGCACCCCGAACTTGTCCCGCCGCGTATCATTATGGCGCAGTGGTTTGCCCAAGCCAATATGGGCAACGCCGCCTACGCCAACCTTGAAATGGGAACCGAAGAAGTGCCAGCAGACCCCGAAGCCTTTCTCATTCTTGCGGAGATTTCGCTTCGGCAGGGGGCGTTGACGGCGGCGGAAGCGTTGCTCAATCTTGCTGCGGCGAAACTCAATGCCTATACGCTCAACCCGGTGAGAAAGGAAAACCTATCCCGGTCGCTCCACAGTAACACGACCGACTTGCATGAGTTACGGCGACGTTGGACACGGATGGAAGAAAGTGTTGACCGGCAAATCACAGCAGACGGTCGCACCCCTGACCTCTTGCGAAGAAAAGGGTTTGCCATCTTCCAGCAAACGCGGGATGCTGAAGCAAGAGCAGTGTTGTTTGAGGCAGATCGATTGGATACCGAAACCGGCGAGTTAACACTTCCCGCCGATGCCGTGATGTCGCAACTCTACCTCTTGCGGGGCGAGAGAGAGACTGCTCGCCGACATCTCGAAGCGGCACTGACCACTCATCCTCATTCCAGAGAAGTGCTTGTCCTCTTGATCCAAATGAATGTCCACGCGGACAAACTCGAAGAGGCAAGAGAGTTAGCCGACAAACTTCTGGCGGACGACCCGACTTCGCACACATTCATGCGGTTACGAGCGGACATTGCCTTATATCTGGATGATTTTCCAACAGCAGAACGATTGTTCGAAGCACTCGTGCTTGCCAATCCATTGGAATCCCAAAATGCCAACGGGCTAGCACTGGCACTATGCGAACAGGATTCGCCGGACAAACTACGCCGCGCCTTGGCTTTTGCGGTAGAAAACGTCCGAAAAGAGCAGAACAACAGCGAGTTTTTGGGAACGTTGGGTTGGGTTCTTTTCAAAGCGGAAGACTTCGATCAAGCAACCGATGCCCTGCGGCAATCAGGCGCATCGGGACGAATCGCCGTGGCGACAGCATACTATCTCGCCCGGCTTGCGATCAAGGCTGGGCAAATCGAGGAGGCGCGACAACTGTTGAGTGCCGCCATTCAAGAGGGAACTCCCTTTGCCAAACGACGCAATGCGGTGCGGCTACTAGAATCCTTGGAGGCACTTCCGAGATGAAGCAAACTGGCACGCAGGTAGCCGACGTAGGTAGTCAATCGACCGCCGGGCGGTTGACTGACTACCTGCAAGCGACCAAAAATTTCCACAACCTCTTGCAATTTGCCAACAAGCATGTTATACTGTCCGCGCAATCAGGAATGTCGTCCGGCACGGTGCCGGACAAATTGATTTTTAGAGAACGTAAACAAACTAAAAAGAATCGCTTCGGCGACGACAGTTTTCTACATGACAACCGGACAACCGGGTAGAAAATAGTCAGTGATATGTGCAGTTGCGTTGCTCCCAGTAGAGGGAGTGCGCGTACATATCTGCGGACAGCATCAGCATTGTCCATTTGGCTAACAATGCACCTCTTTTGTCGGAGGGATCGCTCCGTTTCTTTTTAGGCGTGCCGCTCCCGTTTGCGCAGTATGTGTTCTCTGCAAACCACTTTTAACGAAAGGAACCATTTATGCAAAAGCAAACCGTAAGTTTTTCTCGCACACTGACATGCCTCGCCCTCGTCGGGCTCTTGGTTTTCTCAGCACATAGTGCCGTCGGGCAAATCTATATTGACGGAACTCTCGTAAAGGTCTGGGGGCATAACCCTCATGATTGCGATGAACACGCCTGTCAAGTCGGGCGATGTGCGGACTGCGAACGCGACAACCTCGCAAACTGTTTTCCATGCCAAGATTTGGGGATGAATGCCAGATCCTGGTCGCTCAGCGAAGGTGCATACCTGAACAACACCCGTCCCAATGGTGTTGCCTCAGGTGCTTTGGTGACAGGATATTACTTGTACGATGGTCCTTATGATGATGGTAACACATGGATCGGTTACACATTGGACAACTATGGATATATCGGCAACGCAACCGTCGGCGGTTGGCGGGAAGAGCGATACAACCCTCCGACAATAATCAATCGTGGTTACATCGGCTCGGCAAATGTTAATGAAGGCGGGAATCTTATGAACGGTGGTATCATTGGCACACCGCTCACAGGACTATATGTCAATGGCGGAGACAGCGGAAATGCATCCGTGAACAACGATAGCAGCGGCAGCATTACATCCATGTACGTTCACAACAGTAACTGGGTGTATAATGCCGGAAACATCGGCTCGTTATCTGTTACGGGCGATAGCCAGGTGCGGAACGAATCTGGCTATATCGGTACATTGTACCTTGAGGATAGAAGTTTTGTGAGCACTTATCGCGGCACGATTGATACTGCTTACATTAGAGGGGGAGAGTTCGTCAATGCCGGGGATGTCCGTAGACTTGTGTTGACCGATGGTTCTGTGGACAACAGAGTCACGCACTTTTCATCTCAAGGGTATGGCATTGGCAAGATAACTGATGCCCTCGTCAATGGCGGGGAACTTTCAAACTACAGTACCTTCTATGGTTCAAACGCGGTCATTGAGAACCTCACACAGAATGCCGGTGTTGTTCACAATGGCGACTCGATCACAAATGCCAGAGTCAACGGCGGACAATTCAATAACCGGGGAGAAGTGAGGAATCTCACGATGTCCTGTGGTACAGTTGGCAACGGCGGGACGATTGTCAACCTGACCTACGCTGGTGGCACTTATGGTGGGTATGATTATTACGGCAATGGAAGTTATTTTGTCCCCGGCACCATCGGCACACTTACGCTTTCGGGCAATTCTGCTAATAACCCGGGAGACTGGGGCACCATTGAAAACCTCCGGTTTTCCAGCAACGGTTCGGGCATTCTCACCATCGCCGCTCTTGTCGAACATGAAGCCAATAGTTTTGGCATTCAATCGGCAAGTGCACGGTCGATGCCGGAGTTTTCGTCTTCCATTCAAGCACAGAACATTGATTTCACTTACGGCAGCGTTTCGCTTGACTTGTCGGGGCTCGGTGCCCTTGGCAACAGTGATGCCTTCATCAATATGTTCGATGCCGGGTTTTCTCTTGCGGCATTCTTCGGCGATGCCAATGTTGAGGGACTGGAGAAAATCCACGGCATTCAATTTGTTTTGGGGGATGAGTTCTATTGGGAAACAGCCTTGTCCTCGTTCCTGAGCGAGAGTTTGGGCACGCAGGGTTGGAGACAAACCGATGCTGGACTTTTTTGGAGCAATCCCAACAGTGCCGTTATTCCCGAACCCGCGACGCTGGCGATTGTGGGCTTGGGACTCGCGGGGCTCGGTTGGGCACGGCGGCGTGGGAAATAGGAAAAGCAAAAGAGCGGTGTGGCGTTCGCCCGCCGGTTCACAACGGACCGGTTCACCAACGGAGGAGTCTCACGTACCGAACCGGAGGGCTAACGCCTTCCGCTCTTTTTATTTCCCTTCTTTTCCCTTGCTTACGCGGCGGGCTTTGTCTTGTTATGCAAACCGATGTGTAGGCGTAGGATAGCCCGGCATTAGGCAACGCAGTGAGTCAATAGTGACGTTATGCTTCGCACATAAGTCACGCACGAGTGCTTCCAATTCTCCCGGAGATGTTTGCACTCTCGCATTGATGGTCATCATCGCATCGCCAGATTTCGGTTCCGTGTCCCGAACGTCAACGCTGCCATTCAGAGCGGTCAAGTTGCCGACCCATTCTTTGTCCCCCACGTTGAGCGACATTTTGACGTGACCGACTTCCCAGTCCGCTTTCTTGATTTCCGAATGGAATGCCGTCAATACGTCGGTAAGCAATTTCTTGCCGTCGGTGCAAGAGCACGGCGTAATGCTTGCCGTTGCATTGAGCCAACCGAGCACCGCTTCGCCGTGAGCGTATCGGTCATAGTCCACCGGTACAATGGTCGCCCCGGCATCGGTCGCGTTCATAATTTCCGAAAGCCAAGCGTCGAACCCTTCGCCGGTCTTCGAGGAGATGAAGTCGATTTTTTTGCCCGGATATTTTTGTTCCAGTAGTGTTTTAGCACTTTGCTTTTCTGCATCGGAGAGGAGATCGGACTTGCTGACAAGGATTCGGTCGGCTTCCGCGAGTTGGAGTTCCATGATGTACAGTGCGTCGGCATCGATGGCAGTTTTCGCCCCGCCGAGAACTTCCCACAGCCGCTTCGGATCAACGAGAACGGTGAGCGGAGCGAGCGTCCAGTTCGGCTGATGTTTTTTGAGCGGATTGATAATCGTCGCCGAGAGGTCGGTGCAACTGCCAACCGGTTCGGCAATGATGAGGGTCGCTCCCTTTTCGATGAGGGACTTGATGGAATCGACATATCCGTTGAAATTGCAGCAGAAACAACTTCCAGCGAGTTCGGAAACTCCTTTTCCGATGCCGGTGAGCAATCGGGTATCGACCAATTCGGGTGCTTGGTCGTTGGTAACGAGTCCGACTGCTTTGCCTTGTTTGGCAAGCCGTTTGGCGGCTTCTGCCAGTAGTGTGGTTTTGCCGCTTCCTAAAAATCCGCCGACGTGAATGAGTTTTTCGATCATGGGAGTAACCTTTATTGTTAGATGCCATCTGATATATGATGTTATCATCTAACGTGCGGAGGTGCAACCCGGGGACTGTGCGGAGTACCGCTCCGTCCCTGGCTCCTATTCTTCCTCCTCTTCCTCTTCCTCTTCCAGTTCCCGTTTCTGCCTGTCCGTCTCTTCAATCAACCAGGCAAGTCGTCCGAGTAATCGGAAAAAGAACAACGACTGAATGGCAAACAGACAGAAGAAAAATGTAAACAAAATGTAAAACCCGATTTCGCTACCCTGTAACCACATTTCTGCAAATACAAGGCATAGATCCGAAAGAACGAAAAGCACGCCGGTAAGCAAATAAAACCGGAGCCAAGCGAACGGTTGACGAACCAGTGAAACAAGAGTGTTTTTCGCCAGCAGCGCGAGCATCGAACCGGACTCCATGCTCGATAAAAAACAGATCGGAAAGAACAACCAATGGGAAATCCGTATCATCACGTAAGTGAGGAAAGGTGCCCCAAGTGCTTGTGTCAAAATATTTCCGATGAAACAACCGGGCAAGGTCGCGACAAATGAGAATAGGAAGAGCCAAAATCCCATGAGGAAATAATCAAATGGCGCAATCTCCCCCTGAAATTCCCCCTCGTCCATTCCACCGCTCGTAAAATTGTATAAGTGTACCAAAAAGGAAGCGAAGTAGCAGTAAGCGACGAGCCACGCGACAACGACTGCAAGACCAAATGTGAACATTCCGATGCCCCCTCCGCCGCGGGTCGCCCAAACAATGATCATCATTCCCAACGAACCGATTACAATGGTTGGCAACAGATGCAACCACGTGCTGAGAGAACCAAACGGCACAAAGAACCGCTCCGTCAACGGTCGGTTCGGGAGTTGGGGGCGATTAAAAGACCGACTGGAAACCCGTTTGCCATCTCTGTATCGTTCCTCACGAAGTTCGTTACCCAGCGAGCCCTCGACGGTTCGATAATCGACCCCCACCCGAACAGTGGGACGAGGAGTCGGACCATTGGCTTGGCTGATTCCGTAAGCATCGGCACTGGTCGTCGACGTTTTGATCTTTTGATGTTTGGGGACTGCTCTGATTTCCGTTTTCTGACCGCAGTCGGGACAGGTTTTGAACTGTCCGATCTGCGATTCTTTGGCATACAATCGTGTCCCACAAAGACGGCAAATGACCGGTACAAGATTTTCTGTCGATGAACCGGAGGTCGATTCGTCGTCCTCTTCTGTTACCAAGGGGGGCAACGGTGCGGTCTCGATGTTGACCGTCTTCGGCGGAACTTTCGTCTTTGTGGTGCAATCGGGACAAGATACCAATGTACCGACTTGCAGTTCCGTAGCGAATAACCTTGTTCCGCAAAGCCGACAGAGAAACATAAATTGCTTCGTTCCTTCATCGCTTGCCCCTTCACCGCTTGGCGCGCTGGTTCCGCTTGACAACGAATAAGTGTCATTGAGCGACTTCCACTCAACGGCAAGTGCCTTATCGAGTTTGTTCTGGAGCCTTGTTTTTGCCATTTCGGCGATTGATTTCGGTACGATGATCTTTTTACCGCATTCGGCACAAATGATTTCTTTGCCGATCTGTTCTATCCGAACACCGATAACCGCGCTGCAAAGAGTGCAAGGGAACGAAATCAGTTCTTGCCGTTCTTGACCATCCCAAGGCTTGGCATCGAAGTTGTAGAGTTGCGATTCGTCAACCGTCTTTTTCGTACTTTCAGCAGGGACGGTCAACGGGAAATAGCAAACTTGGCAGTACACTTGCTGCCCGGCTTTGCTTTCGTCAACCGTTTGCGAATGCTGGCATCGATGACAATTAAATTCAATAGGCATGGTTTAGGGGGACTATATTGTCTGTTCATTATATCAAAAAGATATTCTGGTAGGGCTTGGCACAGGAGTTGGCGCAAGTCCTCCGATTTCCGACGGGCGACTTTCACGCAAAGAACCGGGGGCTAACGCCGTCCCGCTTTTGGGTTCGTGCAAATTTCGATTGCGGCTAACGTTGCAACGTCCGCTAGACCACACTCTGGCACAATCGTAGTGCTGCCGTCCGACGTACTGCGGGTCAAGCACCCGGCTCGACGATGCCAACGGATCGACCGCCGGATAGATACCGCTTGCACCGATGTTATCGCCCCGCGATTCGTCGATGCAATCCGCAAATACATGGAAGCCGAAAGCGAAACAACGTGGAGCGACCGGATTATTTAGCCGGTACTCCGGCACTCGCCTCTTGCAATTTGAAAAAAGCATGTTACACTACGCACACAATTAGAAATCCCGTTCCGGCACTCTGCTGAGCGGATTGATATAGAGAACGTTAACAAATAGATAGAATCGCTTCGGCGGACGACTGTTTTCTACACTACGAACCGGGCAACCGGGTAGAAAAGTGTCGGTGATATACAAAGTTGCGTTACTTCCGTTAGGGAGTGCGCGTGTATATCTGCGGACAGAATCAGCGTTGTCCACTTGGCTAGCAATGCACCACTGTCGTAGGTGGGATTACTCCGTTTCTATCTAGCGTGCCGCTCCCGTTCTGTGAGCGTTTCGCGTTGCCGTTCTTGGATTGATGTTCCCTACTTTTACGCGAGCCCATGAATTTTTTCTACTTCGACCAAACCAACCAAAAACGTGGTCCCGTTAGCCAACAGCAACTCAAAGAATTAGCGGCACGTGGTATCATTGGACCGCATACGCCATTGGAGACAGATGGCGGACACAAAGGAGTTGCGGGACAAATTGCTGGATTATTTTCCACTCCCGCTCCGCCACCTCCTCAACCGGTTCCAGTTCCGCCAATAGCACAGCCACCGATAGGAATTTCGTTTGACGCACAACAACGCAAAGCACGCATCCATTTGTGGACAATGCTATGTTTAGGTACCTACGTAGCAAGCGTGGGCGGTGCATTGGTAATGTTTGCGCTCAATGTCGCCTTTCCTGATACCGCCCAAGACATCGACAGATGGGCAGATGAAGATAAGCCTTTGTCATCTGCGGAGATGCTGGTTACACTTGTTGCTTTTCTTTGGTATCCTGCTGTTATAGCCTACTTGTTTTGCTTTTATTTTTACCTTCGTCGGCTTTGGGAAGAGATACCCGGTGAATTTGCCCGAACAACGCCGGGGAAAGCGGCAGGATTTATGCTTGTCCCACTTTGGAACGTATACTGGATGTTCATTGCGTTTTGGAGGTTGTATACTGGAATGAATAATACGTCAGAATCATATGGATTCGGTTCCCGTTTCAATGAGTCACTGATCTTGAAAATCTGTGTCGGCTGGCTTGTTCTGGGTTTACTCAATGGGGCAATGGCATACGGAGGGACAACACTACAAATAGCTGGCACAGGTGTTGTTGGCGTTTTATATCACATACTGACTATTTGGACGTATTGGTTCATCCGTAAAGATGTCCTCGAATTCATCGACTTCAAGGCAAGCGTGGGGAGATAGAATTAACATCACATCAACAACAAGGAATAACAAATGGCAGACTGGTATTATTACAACGAAAGCGGCGAAAAGATTGGTCCAATTTCTGGTAAAGAACTCAAGCAACTTGTCAGGGATGGAACAGTTACGCCAGAAACGCGACTCGAAGATAGCGAAGGGCGTGCTGCTGCCGCAGGAAATGTGAAGGGTTTGACGTTTCCTGAAATGGCACAGTCGCAACCTGACCCGTTTACAATTGCTCCGCCACCGACAACAAATCCGTTTGGGATTACTCCGCTGCCTTATGTACCGCCTCATCAGCAAGCCGCAGCCGGTACTGTCCCATTGGGTTATCAAACGGCAGGGGAACCGTTATCCGGTGCGAAGTCGCCGGGAATCCTTGACATCCAATTTACACGATTCATTACAAACGTCTGGATTTCGGCAATCTGGGTCATTATCATTGGCACTCATTTTCTAACCTACCTCTGCGTGATATTTGGAATGTTAATCTCGGTGGGTATGGCACAAAGGGGCGGCGATGACGCATTTGCGGAAGCAATAATGATGTCTCTGGTACTGTTTCTGTTGGTAACGGTGGGGTTGGTTCTTTCACTCCTTTTCTGGCGGATGACTTTGGAGTTGATCATTGTCATATTTCGCATCGAATCGAACACGCGACCGATCAAAGAACGGACAGAGAGTAACGTCGCTTTTTGACATTTGCGGCGGGTTATCCCGGTCGATTTGCTCCCGGCTTGCATACGCCATTCTATCAAATTTTCATTCAACAACCGTGCCCCGTGAACCTAGCGGGGAAAGTCTCTCGTCTAGATTCCCGCCTGCGCGGGAATGACAGAAAGTGGCAAATTATACGAGCCATTTTTTTGTTGCCGTTCGACGAAGTAAACAACGAAAAAACCGTTGAAACACCCAAAGAAAACTACCCATTTTAACTGGAGTAAACTGGATACCCAGATCAGTAAAAAAAAGGCGGCTTCTGGTCCCATAATGATTTGATTTGGATTCGCTTCGCACAAAGGCACAAAGCACACAAAGAGTTTTCAAGAAAACCCATCTCTTTGTGTCCTTTGTGCCTTCGTGCGAAACAAAAAACGGTTTTTTACTACTTCCTCTTCGCCGCCGCTTGCAATCGTTCCTCCTGCTCCGCCGCCTGTTCAATACCGCCGACGTACATAAACGCTTGTTCCGAAAGATGATCCCACTTACCGGCGGCTATTTCCTCGAACGACTTCACCGTATCTTCCAGTGGCGTGAACTCACCCTTCTTGCCGGTAAAGACTTCCGCTACCATAAAGGGTTGCGATAAGAACCGCTCCATTCTTCTGGCACGATGCACGACGAGTTTGTCCTCTTCTGCTAATTCATCGACACCGAGAATCGCAATGATGTCCTGCAATTCACGATACCGTTGCAACGTCCGCTGTACCACTCTGGCACAATCGTAGTGCCGCTGTCCGACATACTGCGGGTCAAGCACCCGACTCGACGAAGCCAATGGATCGACCGCCGGATAGATACCCTTTTCGGAAATCGCCCGCTCCAAATAGATAAACGCATCCAACTGTCCGAACGCCGTCGCCGGTGCAGGGTCAGTCGGGTCGTCCGCCGGAACATACACCGCTTGCACCGATGTTACCGCCCCTCGATTCGTCGAGGCAATCCGCTCCTGCAATGCTCCCATTTCCGATGCCAGCGTTGGTTGATAACCCACCGCCGACGGCATCCGACCGAGCAGAGCGGACACTTCCGAACCTGCCTGCGAAAAACGGAAAATGTTGTCCACAAAGAGCAACACGTCCGTACCGGTGGCATCACGGAAGTATTCCGCCATTGTCAACGCAGAAAGGGCAACCCGGAGTCTCGCTCCCGGCGGCTCATTCATCTGTCCGAACACCATCGTGGTTTGGTCGATAACGCTTCGCCCTGTATCGCCGATTTTCGCTTCGGACATTTCGAGCCAGAGGTCGTTTCCTTCACGGGTTCGCTCGCCGACCCCGGCGAAAACGGAGTTTCCTTCGTATTTCGAGGCGATACGAGCGATCAATTCTTGCAAAATAACGGTCTTTCCGAGACCTGCCCCGCCGAAGAGACCGGCTTTACCACCGCGAACAAACGGGGTCAGCAGGTCGATAACTTTGATACCTGTCGCAAAGACTTCCGTCTTTGTGGCAAGGCTGGTCAGCACAGGGGCATCGGTATGGATGGGGCGATATTCTTTGGCATTGACGGGACCTTTGCCGTCGATAGGTTCGCCGAGCAGGTTGAAGACCCGACCGAGGGTTTCGGCACCGACCGGCACAGATACTGGTGCGCCGGTATCGAGGCAGTCCATTCCGCGAACGAGACCGTCGGTAGTTCCGAGGGCAACGCATCGGACTTTTCCGCCGCCGAGGTGTTGCTGAATCTCGCCGACGAGATGGAGGTGAACCCCCTTTCCCCCAGTATCAACGCCTTTGTTCTCAACCCGGACGGCATTGTAAATGGGCGGAAGTTTATCTTCCGCAAATTCCGCATCGAATGTAGAACCGATAACCTGTGTAATCCGACCGATGTTCTTGTCCGTTGGCATGTGCTCTTTTAGGATGGCTAAACGTTGGGGGTATTGTACACCGAAAAGATGGAGAATGCAAGCGGTCGCCCGGAGAGTTGTACTCGCTCGGGTGCATAAAACTTTAGTTGGCGTTTTTCCATAGGGCGTCCCATTGTTTTGCGTAGAGCAGTGAGCAGACGAGTGCCATTCTGTTCGCTCGCTCTATCCTCCAACTGGCTCCGGTTTGCTTCATGCGCCGCCCCACCAAGTTCTTGCAAGCACCCTCAATCAAGCCGCTCCCTATCGGCTGCCCCGCCGCCAATCGCTCCGCGTAATGCAAACGCCCCTCATTCCCACGAAGATACTCTCGTAACGAAGACACC
>Ga0123353_10009390_pt1 | contig 13495 bp, 9 predicted proteins | sample TergutLab28metaG_3_FD_92763 | JGI IMG/M metagenome (GOLD analysis project Ga0123353, IMG submission 92763) | Labiotermes labralis P3 segment gut microbial communities from Petit-Saut dam, French Guiana - Lab288 P3 | ecosystem: Host-associated > Arthropoda: Insects > Digestive system > Gut ... | reverse complement strand
TGGCACCTTGGCAACACCCCGGCGAATTGATCGCCTTCATGAGGTGCCTTCGATATGATACAATGCCTTCAATAAACCATTCTCCTTACTTCAATGAAACACGAACCGGCGGGCGGAAATGTCCCCATTCAGGCAGATGCTGTCATGGTGCCGCATGCAGGCTGGCAGTATTCAGGCAGACTGGCGGCTCAAACATTAAAGCAGGTGAAGATACCACGCTGGGTCATTATTCTTGCGCCACAACATCGGGGCGGCGGAGCAGAGTGGGCGGTGGCACCCCATCAGACGTGGAAACTTCCGGGAAAAAATGTCGAAGCAAACTTACCCATGACCGAACGAATGATTCAAGGGGTTGATTTTTTTGCCTACGATTCGGTGCCGCATGCTCAGGAACACTCCATCGAAGTTCTGCTTCCGATACTTGCCCGGCTCGCACCGGAAACTAAAATCTCTGCGGTGGCAATGACCATGTCCTCGTGGGAAATGATCCGGCAAGGAGCCGTCCAGTTCGCTACATTTTTGGACTCGCTCCCGGAAAAACCGCTGTTGATTATTTCGTCGGATATGAATCACTTTGCTAACGAAGAGACGACTCGCCGGGTAGATCGTGTTGCTCTCGACGCAATCCAGCGGGCGGTAGCGGAACAGAATCCCGAACACGCATTGCGGACCATATACGAAGAGCAAATTTCGATGTGTGGAGTTGTCCCGGCGGTGTTCGCCATGGAAACGCTCCGGCTTATGAATCGGCTCGACCGCGTGGATGAAGTGGGTTACACAACAAGCGCTGAGTCTTCCGGCGATGCAAGTCGTGTCGTCGGCTACGCAGGATTAATTTTTCGTGCGGAAACGTAAACACTACGTATGAATGACAACGAGTTTATGCGGCAGGCTCTTGAACTTGCCAAGAAGGGAGAAGGATTCGTCGAACCCAATCCCATGGTTGGTTGCGTGCTCGTTCGGGACAATCAAATCATCGGACAAGGCTATCACACGCAATGTGGACACGCCCACGCCGAAGTCGAAGCCATTCGTTCGGCAAACGGCGATCTGACCGATGCCATCTGTTATGTAACTCTTGAGCCGTGCTCATATTACGGCAAAACGCCGCCGTGTACACAAGCAATCCTGCAAACCGGCATCCGGCGAGTGGTCATTGCGATGCGCGATCCGAATCCAAAAGTTAACGGCAGAGGAATTCAAATCCTTAGGGAGGCGGGACTCGACATCACAGAACATGTTCTCGTAAAAGAGGCTCAATGGCTCAATGCGCCGTATCTCACTTTGTTAGAGAAAAATCGCCCTTGGATTCATGCCAAGTGGGCAATGACTCTCGATGGTAGATTAGCCGCCAAAAACAATGATAGTCGATGGATTTCCGGCGAGGAGTCCCGAAAAATCGTCCATCAATTGCGTAGCCGAATGGAGGCGATTGTCATCGGAGTCGGAACGGCACTGCATGATGATCCGATGTTGACTGTCCGGCTTGACGAATCGGACCGGCTCGGAAACAAGACACCGTGCCGGGTTGTTTTGGGTGAGCCTTCGCCGGAGAGTCAACTCGTTCGGTCTGCCCACAAAGTTCCGGTGTTGATTGTTTCCGAAACGGAAGACCCGCACAAACTACGGCAGTGGGAAGCGAGCGGCTGCGAAGTTTTGCGTTTGCCCTGCAGGGAAATTGATCCCTTGCTGGAAAATTTTGCATCGCGGCAATGGACACACGTACTTGTGGAAGGTGGTCGGCACGTTTTCGGTACGTTTTTCGACGCACAGTGTATTGACGAAGTGCATGCGTTCATTTCACCGAAATTAATCGGCGGCGACTCGGCATTTCCCGTGATTGGCGGCAAAGGCTTGGCGGAAATGTCCCTCGCTGCTTCGCTTGAATCGCCGGTAATGAAACTCATAGGACAAGACGTTTATATGCATGGGCGATTACGTTGGTAAACAGAGAATCGCACCTAATACTACAGCGCAAATATCAAACTGTTGAAACTTTATTTTCACCTTTATTATTTGACAAAACTACCTCAGTAGCAACGATGCACAAAAAATTTTAACCTTATAGGTTGTTGGAATGGAAAATCGCTATGTTTTCCAAATACGCCCCTGACTCTGTGGCAGGCACCGTGAGGGTGGCAAAAATGGTTTTCGAGTGGGCGGTCGATCAGGATTGGTTACGCCACCTCTTTTTGGCACTGCGGCATTTCGCCGTTCCAATTTTGCCGGTATTGCAATGCCGCAAGCAGTTCGCGAAGCGTAAGCGTTTGACCGTCCAATTCCAGTGGAATCTCCGCTCCGGGATCGCACACCATGTCCACAGTACCGTCTTCGGTGATAAGGTGATCGAACTCCCGAATGAGACCATCTTTGACCGCCTGCCGGACTAGATGTCCGCGCGTTGCGGAAATTTCATCTGCGCGGGCACCCAAACTGTCCGCCGCCCGCTTCGCCAATGCCGGAATGTACTCGCTGGCTATCTCGACCACATGGGGGGTATAGACCTTCACTTGCATAAATTTCTCCTGATGAATGAAAGCCGGAAGCGCAGGCAAGCTGGAGCGACCGCCGAAACGATTCATCCGGTTGCTCCGCTCCCGACATTCAAGGGTTAATCGACATTTTTGGCGGTGGATTGTACTTTTTATGCCGATTTTGGGGGTTTTTCCGGTTATACCGATGGCATTTCCGTTAATTTGGGTAAAATTGGCAATTTTCTAACTTCCCACATTGACAGAATGACCCAATTTATCTAAATTTCCCAAAACATTGATATTACCCTTTTTTCCGAAACAATTGGCATAACCGCTATGAACGTTTACTCTCTTACGAACACCCCCGAACTGCGATCGATTTTCCTTTTCAATAGCGTCAGCAATCAAATTTCCGAAATCGTTCGCCGTCTCGAAACAGGTCAACGGATCATCTCCGGTAAAGACGACCCATCGGGACTCTTTTCGCGGGAACTGATGCGAGCCGACATCCGAGGAATTCAATCCGCCCAAAAAAACACGATGATGGCAAACGAAATGCTCTCGACCGCAGATAGCGGGTTGGCAAACATTTCCCGAATGCTTCTCGGTGATATCAACAACAAAGACGACAACGGCTTGATCGGCTTGATCTACGACATAACATTGCCCGCCAGCATGAAGCGGCAGACAATCAACGATATATTGACGATGATCGACGGTACAATTCGGACAACGACCTACAACGGCAAGAAAATTTTCGATGGTTCCTTGAATTATCGGCTCTCCGGCATTGATCCCGGTAGACTCTCCGGTGTCTCCGTTTCAAAAGCGACGTATGATACGGCACAAGGACAGACCGTTACGGTTTCCGTTTTGGAACAAGCAAGACGAGGAGCGTTGCAGATTGACGACATTGTTTTGACCAATCCTTTCGATCTTCGGCTGATAGGGCAAGACGGGACGGAGATCGAAATCAACTGTTCGTCGGGGAGTGGCTATACCAAAGGCGACATTATCACTGCGGTCAATGCCAAAACCGATGAAACCGGCGTACAGGCTCGGTTATACGGAACGAGTATCATCTTCGAGACGCTTAAGGAGGGAAGTCAACACTCGTTCACGCTCGTTGATTTGAACAATAACTTTACCATTACCGACATGGCAGGCAAAGCCGCAACCTCCGATGCTGGTCGGGACGTTTTGGTCAAGGTCAATGGTAATTTGGTACAAGGGGATGGACGGACAATAAAGCATGAGTCGGGTGATCTCGAAATGTCGGCAACGATTTCCTCGGCAATGAAGGTCGGCGAGCGGACGCAGTTTCAAGTTGCAGGCGGTGCATTGTTCCAACTCGGCAAGGATGTTCAAACAGCGATGCAGTACCGGCTGGCATTGCCAAGTATGACAGTTTCAAACCTCGGCGGAACAAGCGGAAATCTGTCCGAATTGCGGACGATTGACTTGGATACCGATGCGGGAAAGGCAAAGGCTTACGCAATCGTAACGGAAGCGATCAATAAAGTGGCAGTGCAACGCGGCACGATTGGAGCGATGCAGAGGAGCGTTATAGAAAGCAACGCCAAAAATTTGGACATTCAGTTGGAAAAGGTTTCGGAGGCGGAAGGACTCATTTCCAATGTGGACATGGCACTGGAATCTTCCCGACTGAATCGGGCAGAGATTCTCGCTCAATCGGCAATGAGTGCGATCCTGTATGCTCGAAGGTTCGAACAGTTTCTTATCAGTTCGTTGTTTTAGAGGGACGGAAGGCAACGCCGTCGTACCCTTCGCAAGTCACGCAGTTGAACGATTGCTACTCGGTATTTGCCGTTTTGTGGTATAATTTCAGTCGAAATGCTATGAAACACAATCGGTTTTCGCAAGTTCGATGGGGAGAGGCACTGGCGTTTCTGACAATTTTAATCGTCGGACTCGTCATTTTTATCCTCCAACTTTGGACTTGGGCAATTCCACAGTTGACCTTATATCAAGAGTTCGTCCCTTCGCGTGGAACCATTCTCGACAGACGGATTGTGGAACAAACTGTCGGTGCCGAGTCCCGATACCGCCCCGAAGTGCGACTCGAACACACTGTCGAAGGAAAAACTTACCACGTTTGGACATTCGATTACTTCACTCTGCAACCGAAAGGGGGATTTACTCCCCACCAAGAACTCGCTCAATCGGTACTCAAACCGTTTACCATTGGTCGACGGCTCAACTGCTGGTATCGAATCAATGATCCTGAACAGGCAATCGTCGTCTGGCAAACGCCGATCTGGGGTTGGTTTTTGCTTCTACTGTCATTTTCGTTGATAATTCTCGGTCTTGTCGGCTTACCTCAATCGGTTCGATTGCTGGCGGTGTCCAAGGAACGGCAAACCGCTTTATCAACATTACCAAAAGACTCCGCGAAACCGAATTCGGATTGGCTTACTATTCCCGACATTCGGGGGATCAACGAGAGTCCGGGAACGCATCTTTCCTATCGGCTGCCGTTGGGACACCGCCCGATTTTTTCACTGGTGGGACAAACCGTCTTTGCGACGGCGTGGACGATTATTGCTCTCGTCATTTTGATTCAATCGTTTTTCGATTCGTCGGGAAACTGGACGGATTTCCTCGTGAGCATTGTATTTCGCGGTTTGTTTTGTGGTGTCGGACTCGTGTTGTATTGGGTGGTTGCCCGACAACTTTGGATTACGTTTCGCGTTGCCCCAACGCTGTTGGAACTCTCCGATCATCCCATCTATCCGAACAGGAAATACCGGGTACTGCTTCATCAAGACGGTGTACTACAATTTCAGGATTTGTCGGTGGACTTGGTTTGTGAAGAAATTGCCCGATTCCATCAAGGAACGGACACGGTAACGAACCGATTGGATGTTTTCCGGCAGACGATCTTTTCCCGAACCGATCTTACGACCACACCGGGCACGTCGTTGCATGAGGAGTTCTTTTTGCAATTACCGCCTGGCTGCATGCACTCCTTCCGTCATAAGAACAACGAGGTGGCGTGGAAGTTGGAGTTCACGGCAAAGTTGGTTGGCTGGTCGGAACTACGTCGGGACTGCCCCGTTGTCGTGCGACCGGGTATGTTCAGCGACCTCACCATGGAAGGCAGCGGATTATGATCGGAGCAATGTGCAAGGCACGAGTCCCTTTACTTTGTGCTCTTTATCAAGGCGAAAACAGGACAGCGAGCATCAAATACCAACCGGAACCGCAACATTTCGTATTCGTTGTGTCCACGGTTGGGTCAGCGGGACCGACTTCGCCAGCGCAGAAGCAACCGAATATCGGTTTGTTTGCAAAGCGTTTTTGAATGGCATTGAGTTCATCGTCCAGTTCATCCAGTTTACTTTTTCGACCGGCACAACTGAATGCAATCATTCCGAGCGGCGTGCCCTTTACATCTTTGACGGCATCTGCTGTTGCCTCTTCTGCTGTTTTAACGACCGTGTCTCCTTGATTGGCAAATCGACCTGCAACCGCGACTTGAAACGAACCCGACAACGTCAACAGCATGGCTGCATCCTCATAGCAGACACCGCGGAAATAAACGTGATTTTGCCCGGGGTTTTTGTTTGCCGAACCCCCGAGAAGCAAGGCATCCTTTCCCAACTTTTCCTGAATACCATTAACTAGAAAACTGTTCTTCGGTGAATGGGCATCGGCAAGCACAATGTCGAACCTGTTCTCGGACGAAACGATATTTTTTTCTGCCAATGTTCTGCCCGCACGTAGGAGTTTCGTCTTGATTTCTTCCTCGGCGGTGTCCATTGTCAACTGAGCGACACCGAGTTCCGTTTGCAACGCCGAGTGGACGGTTAGATCACCGCCAATACCAAGCAACGTCACGCGGTCACCGTCTCCGACAGCGTTCCGAACAAATGAACCGTAGGTCGATAGTCCGAACAGTTTTTCTTTTGGTAGCACCGAACAGAGTCCTTCGAGCAATTTTTCCTTTGCTTCTTTTCCGGCAAACGATTCCGCAATCAGTACGATTCGAAGATCGGTTCCATTCGTTTCGTCGAGCAATTTTTTTCCGGCGAGTTGACCGGCTTCAAAAGGTTTTTCCTTTTCATCGTCCACGAAGACAGTTTTCAAGATGATGGTTTCCGATGCAACGGAAACGAGTACGCCAAGCACGAAGGAAAGAACAAGGAACAAGGGCAATAGAGATGTTGATTTCATAGCATGAAAAAAGGGTTAAAATTTGGAACTACACAGTCCCCATTCGGCACGGGGCATGGTTAATGCGGTGTTGCCGATGGAATCGCCCTTCCAACGGCACCATTTTTCGGCATTTTCGTTGGGCAACAAACAGGTTCGCCCCCAATCGAGTACCGTTTTGCCCTCCGCATTGTGAATCAGGAAGGAAAGCGTCAACTCTCTTCCTTCGCCGGGTCTAATGGCGGGAATCGCGGTAAAAGGGATTGCCATCTCGAACCAGACTGTATTTTTTTGCTTCCACACGAACGCTTTCGATGTGTCGGTGTCCGGCAAAGTCCGAGGCGATTTATCGTTATTGAGGGAAACGAGATGTCCCTTTCCGGCTTCGTCACCAAAAAGGAGGAATTGATACAGTTCCCCAAAAGTCTTGTCTGACTTTACTGAACCGAGTGCAATCTGTACTGCCGTTTCCGTAGGAACGAGTTCAAGATCGTCAACGCCCACAAGCAAACTGAAACATCGACGATTCCAAACCGTGTGAATGCGGACTTGCTTGTCCTGCACCATTGCGACATTTGGAATCGCGTAACTCCAATCGGCGGCGGCAACTCCTTGCTCGTTCGGACCGGCAACATCAAGATTGCTGTTCGGAGCCGTGGCGACACGGACGTTTTGACGGTGAAGGAACGTCGTATCACCTAGACGTTGAACCGTAACCGCCAGAGCATATTCGTTCTTGTCGCTCGGTCTTCCTTGAGCAACCGTAAACACGAACCGTTTCTGACCGGTTGCAGTGATTGTTTCGGGTGAAATTCGCCATCCCTCGGGTGCGGACACCCTCACCGCACCTTCAATCGGAACTGTGGAGAGGACTTCGACATTCGGTTTTTGCTCCGGCGAGAGCAACAGGTTCGCGATCCGCAACTCGTCGGCACCGACTCCGGTAACGACGATTGCAGTCGAACACAAAAACAGGGAAACTACAAGGTAACATTTTTTCATACTTGTCATTCCAGTGTCGGGAAAACGTCTTTGCCTTGTGCCTGAATGCGGGGATTCTCGTGTGCTCCATAAAACACGCTGTTGGCATCAAGCCACAGGTCAATGCGGTAGCGTTCCTCCGGCGATAATGTTACACCGTAGTGGTTCGGTTCCAAAAATTCTCGGAGTGGTGCAACGGCAGCACCGAATTGCCCGGCAATAGTACGTGAACCGCCATGTTTCGGATCATGCAAAGACCCATTCGTCGTATGAAAATAGAATCCGTAGTTTGCGGCAAGACTGTGATAGGATCGTGTCCAGCCGTGCGGAGCATCGGTGAATCCTCGCAGATCGAATTCATGCTTCACGGACTGCCCGACCGCCAGCGGCGAATCCTTATCGCCGTGGCAACGTACACACTGCGCATCCAGCACTGGTTGAACAAGTTGCACGAAGTTAAGCGGATAACTGCCCGAAACGTCAGGACGTAAATGGGAGGGAGGTCGTCTGAACGCCAGTGGAGCCGCTACCGTTGCCCTGTTATGGACGCTCCATTTGTTTTCATGACAGCCGATACAGGTCAACTGTTCGCCGGAATGCAGGTACGTCACACTGCGCATCGACTGCACAGCCCGACCATGTTCATCAAGGGCTTGAAAATAAACCGGTTTTCCCGGCGGAACTTCAAAATATACACTGCCGTCTTCTTCGACGGGTACCGTCCCAAGCGAGCCGCGAGCGTTGGTCTGATAGGCAACACCGATTCGGGGATCATCTGGGACGGGCGTTGATTTGGCAAAAAGTTGCATGACTCGCAACGCCGTGATTTTGACTGGTTTACCGTCAACAATAGGCCAATCGAAATCACTTTGATATATGTTGATGATGCCGACCGTTCCTGTTTCATTACCGGTTTCACCATCTTTTCGATAGCGAGCCATCTGCGTCGTCTTCGAAGGAATAACCGGCGGCTTCGTCCTAGCGGCAAGCGGCATCGGACTGTGTGCACTAATTGTCGGGTCACGGTAAATCAATTCCTTGTTTCCGGCGGCATCGATCCAATAGATTCCGCGATTCTTCGCCTTGGAATCATAGACGCACAGATAGTCGTCCTCACTGAAGGGCCACGGCGTGCCATAAGCCATGGGTCCCCCCTCCGCCTCGGGGAACCGCACCTCCGGTGTCAATCGAGTAAGTTGCGCCATCGCATTGTCGTCTTCGATCCGCTGGTCAATCAGGACGAGCGAGCCGAAAGCGTGTCCGTGATGAGCCCCCGTTACGGCAACGTACCGGTGCGAGTCGGGAATGGCACGGATATCCATCTCCATCCACGGACGCAACTCACGCCTATCAGGATAGTTACCGTGATACGATCTCGGATCGCGTCCATCGGGAAAACACGTCCAAATATGATGAGCGATATTCGTGTCCCGATCAACATAATCCCATCGGGTATAGACGAGCATGCCATTGTTATCGACACTTGGCTGCCACTCGTGAGTTTCGTGAAAACTCAAGCAAACGATGTCGCTGCCGTCAGGTTCCATGGAGAAGAGCGTGTAAGTCGGACAGTAGCGACCGCAGCGTAGGAATCCGCCGCGCCGTTCACTGATGAAGGCGATACGACCGTCCGGCAGTTCACAGGGATCAAAATCGTTGACGTTGCCGTCGGTCAACTGGACGAGACCTGTACCATCGGCGTTGCAGCGGAAAATATGATAGCACGTCGTTTCCGACCATTCATGATAGTAGGGGACGCTCTTTTCGTTCTCCCATGACTTGTCGGACGGTCTCGCTTCGCACCACGCGAAGTAAATTGTTTTACCGTCAAAGGAAACTTCCGGCGAGAGAAACGCTCCATTTTGGAGTTTGCGTCCCTTCATTTTACCCTTTTCGACAACAGAATTTTCGAGCAGGTTGACGAGTTTTGGTTCATCGCCGAGCGGATTTTCAAGGATGTACAGTCCGCCGCCGGGTGTTGCCGTGAAACCGTAAAACTGATCGCACATGTGGAACTGAGTGTCAGTGGCATCGTGTTTTTTGAGAAATAGTAGTTTGCTGATATTAGTTAAGTGCGGAATACATCGCACCATCTCCCGTTTGAGTTTTCGGGATTCCATGTAGAGCAATTCGTTCGGTTCCATCCCTATTTTGAATGAGCGGAGTGTGTCGGTAAGAGCCGCCAATTTCGTTTCATCGGCACCGGGCAATGTTTTGATGCGTTCTGCCAGGGCAAGAGCCGAATCGACGACGTGCTTCGTGTGTTCGGGCGAAAATGTTACGTCGAGTTTTTTTGCCGCTCGGAATTGCTCATCTTGGGCGATCCAGTCTTTGACAATTTCGTCGGAAAACGACACGGCGAGCATACTACGCCACTGCGGGATGTCGCCGTAACGCAGAATCCCCGGTATAAAGGGGAGTTTTCCATTGTTGTAGGAAACCGCATTCAAATCAAGGTCGGTCTTCGTAATTTTCGGGTTCAACAGGGCGGCAAACAACCCAGCAACGGCTAATTCTTCGGAATCCCTGCCAACGAGACGTACCTCTTTGGGGTTCGCACCGGAACACTGCGTACTTGCAAAATCGACGACCAGACTGATGTCCGTAACACTCATTCCCGTGATCGACCGTCCCCACCAGACACTCATCCAATTCCATGCATCGCGCATGCGGGTAGCAGAAGCATTGCCGTCAATAGAATCACCGTTTCCTTTGATCAGTTGATCGAATGACATGCTGCCAGCAAAACGAATGTCGGGAATCACGACCAGGTAGCCAGCATCAATCAACGACTTGGGTAATTCGGCATCAGATGATAAGCCTGTGCCATCCTTGTCGATAATTACAGCAACCGATGTTGGTTGGAGAGCATCCTGTTTCTTCAACATGACTGTCGGAATGCCTAATGGTCCCTCGCCGGGAATCATCACTTTCCGAATCACCAAGCCATCTTTGATGGTCTCGGAAAGCACTTGCATTTCCTTTTGCTCCGGCGGCAATGCCAGATCAATTCCCAACAGATCACGCAGTACATCGAGGTCGGGTTTGAGATTCAGTGCCGCATCTTTTGCCCGGTAAAAATCGGAAAGTGCCGACAGCGGTTTTCCGGGAATCGTCACATGGTGGTCTTGCAGTGTTTTCAGGTTGAACAGGTACAACTCGTCCGGTTCCGTACCACATTCCGCCAAAGTGTTGTCTCGCAAATGCTTATCCATCCACCAATACGTCCATTCCCTTTTGTTACGTCCGTACTCGTGATCGGTATTCTCGTAACGGCACTCCACGAGATCGCCGCAACCATTGGCGGCGTACAGTGCCTTGATTTGCGGAAAATTATTCCTTTCAAACGTTTTCGTCCAGTCATTCATCGTCAAATACTGGACGGGACAAGGCATATTCAATGCGCTGATTTCTGGCTGGTCGGTAAAACGCATCACGTCGGGGAAATAATTACACACACAATGATGCGTGGTCAGAAACGAGATTTCGCGGAAATCGCAAGTCAACCCGGCTATGGTTGCCGCCTTGACCCGGTCATCCAGAGAGATCAGCATTTGAACCTGTGTTCCGCCGCCGGAACACCCACACGCTCCAAGTCGTTGCGGATCAACCTCCGGTAGCGTTTGCAGAAAGTCGAGACCACGAATATTACGCCAGATTTGATGCGTTTGGTCGGTTATACCCAGCGGAACATCTTGGTAATGGTCGTTCGGTGTCGAAAAGACAATAAAGCCCAGCCGAGCCAATCCCAGACATCGTGCCTGAACGGTTTCACTATAATAACCGTTCTCGAAATGTCCGTGCGGACAGAGAATTCCCGGCACCGGAGTCTTCGGCAATTCCTTAGGGACGAAAAGCAATCCGACCGAGTAAATGTTTGGAAAAAGTTGATAGGCAACTTTGTACACTTTGCACCACGGATGGTCGAGTGGCTCGGAGTAACGAGGGTCAAGCGGCACCCGCTCCGGCATTGGAAAAAGCCGAGTTGACTTGAGAAGTTTTTCACGAACCTCGTCGCGATGCTTATGAAAATCGTCGCCCGCTCGCGGAAGCAACGGCTTCGGCTCACTCATGATCTCGTAATACCTGACAAACGACTTGGTAGTTGCGTCTTTTTCCTGAATGTCTCCCGGCACATCAGCAAACGAAATACCGGTCATGGCGATCAACGTTACCACGCCAATAATAGTCGTATTTATGTAATAAGCCATTGTGATAATATAGGTGATTTCCTACACGATGCATGCTAGGAACGTTGTTCCCGGCAACGTTTGAACCGAGGTTCAATTATAACACAGAAGCACGGCTGTTGGAGAAGCACAGAGGTGGACTGACCACACCGCTCTACACGGCACCCCTCCAAAGCCTTACGCCGTGATCCCTTTTGTGAGCGTCATAAATGCCGTCTCGAGATTGATTTCGTCCTCCTTGAACGACCGAATTTTGAAGCCGTTTTGCACCAAAAGCGTTGGCAAATCACAGTAATCATCGAGTCCTTGATCCTTGTTGAGTGAAAGGCGAATATGTTGCTTGCCAGCAAGTATTCGGATTTCCACTTGGCTTACCGACTCGTGTTGCTCCAAAAGTTTGGCGGCATCCTCGATCCGTTCTACCACTTCAACATTAATGACCAAGTGGTCGCGAACCTGCCGCATCACTTCGGCAACGTCCGCATTGACGAGCAGTTCGCCGCGTTCGATAATTCCAACTTTGTTACAAATATCTGCAAGTTCCGGCAAAATGTGCGACGAGACCATGATCGTTTTGCCGCGACCGCCGAGCCGCTTGAGCAGTTCCCGCATCTCGATTCGTGCTCTCGGATCAAGCCCGCTTGCAGGTTCGTCCAGTAGCAATACTTGCGGATCGTGGAGCAATACACGTGCCAAGCCGAGTCGTTGCGTCATCCCCCGCGATAGACTGGTCGCCAGTGCGTCTCGCTTGTAACCGAGATCGACGAGTTCGAGCATTTCGTCGCAAACTTTTTTCCGTTTTTCGCCTCGTATGCGGTATGCTGCCGCAAAGAATTCGAGGTATTCGATCACTTTCATGTCATCGTACACGCCGAAGTAGTCCGGCATATAACCGATCAACCGCCGGATTTCCTTCGGCTTGGTGTAAATCGACATATCGCAAACGTAGGCTTCACCGTAGGTCGGTTGCAAGAGTGTGGCAAGGATTTTCATCGTGGTCGTCTTGCCGGAGCCGTTCGGACCGATGAAGCCGAACAAATCACCTGCGACGAGGTCGAGTTTCAAATCCTTTACGGCAAATAAGGTGCCGTATTGTTTGGTGAGGTCTTCGGTGTGTATCATTGTGCAAAATCAGGAGTCAAAATAAAAATTTCCTCATATCGAGGGCTGGTCTATTCCGACTCCTTTCGTCCATATTTTACCGTAACCGTTCTGAAGTACCAGTAGCGCATACAAAGTCCCAAGTGCGGGCGGCACGGACAATAAGAAACGTACTATTCACCGACACATTCAATAAAATCTATCCGTATATCCCTATTACCGGAGTAAAACCATATTTGCATACCAGTAAAATTCGAAGCCGAATGAAAAAATTTGTCTGCGTCAAGTGTGACGCAGGCAACATCGCATAGATAGTCGGTATAACCGTTTCCACGCTTTTCCTTCCTAATCGGTCTTGAAGCGTAAGCCCAGTTTATATCGCCGTTATCTGTCATGACATACATTCTGCCGTCAAAGTCCGACGTGTCCCCTTGGAGTCTTATTCGCACCTATACCCTTTCCGGCTAGAAATTGCTCTTTTTCGCTTTTTTGAAAATCGGTATCATGGTTTTTTGTTTTTTGTAATTATTTCACAGAGGAGCCATGTTACGAATTTCGATCCGTTCCGAAGAT
>Ga0123353_10009388_pt1 | contig 13496 bp, 9 predicted proteins | sample TergutLab28metaG_3_FD_92763 | JGI IMG/M metagenome (GOLD analysis project Ga0123353, IMG submission 92763) | Labiotermes labralis P3 segment gut microbial communities from Petit-Saut dam, French Guiana - Lab288 P3 | ecosystem: Host-associated > Arthropoda: Insects > Digestive system > Gut ... | reverse complement strand
GGCGGCAGCAGCGGCAACAGCGGAAACGGCACGGTGTTCACGCCTTCGATGTTCGCAATAGAGGAGCAGCCGCTCACTATCGCCATGGACCCGGGCGCAACCCCGGGCAGCGGCGAGGTCGCATTCAGGCTGCCGGATGAGCTGGTCGCGATAGACGGCTTGCTCGGAGGGAACCTCAACAATACCTCGCAGGTAGTCAAAAGCTTCGTTTTAGACTATACATCACCGCTCGCCCATGTTATCCTAGAGACGGAATCAGGCGCGGGCAGCCTCACATACAGGTACGCATACGGGCTGCAGAAGCTGTCGGCGTCGATGTCGCCGATCACAAACGGCGCAGGCAGCCTGATACAGAACGGTAGGGTCAAGCTCTGGTTCCACCAGGACAGGCTAGGCTCCACCAACTTCCTCACGGACAACGTCCAGGGCAAGGCCACCAGCTATGTGAGCTACGACTCCTGGGGCGCGCCTACGATGAAAGCGATACTCAAGCTGGGCGTGCGCGAACTCGACCTCGTCACCGCCTACACGGGTCATATGTACGACCCCGTGCTCAGCGTATACTACGCAAGGGCACGCATGTACGACGCCGCGGATAGAAGGTTCATGGCGGTAGATAAGGTTAAAGGGTGGATAGCGGAACCTGCTACGCTGGTGCAGTACACTTATGTACTCAATAATCCTATTATTCGAATTGATCCGCTAGGGCTTGATAGCTACATTCTATGTGTACCGCACGAGAAAGATAGCCCAAAAATACTAGCCTTAAAAGCAGAGCTTGAGCGCTACTTTAAAAAGCCAGCGCATATTAGACCAGTCGAAACAAAAGATGAGTTTGAGACCGCCTGGAATAGTATGGGTATTGAAAAAGGGAAAAAGGTAACCATTGACGCTGTGGTCGCGCAATTCCACGGAGATGGGAATGGGTTTGGCTTTACTAACAAAGAGGGTAGTTTTATAGGCGAGTTTACTATAGATGATATTAAGTTACTTAACCCCAAGACTATGGAGTTATTTATTGCTTTCAGCTGCAACACCGGCGACCAAAGAGAAGGAGATAACAACTTTGCAACTCAAATTATGTTACAACAACCAGGGATCAAAATGGCTATTGCAGCTGATGGAAGTGTAGATGTAGCTCCAGTTTTTTCAACGAAAACAACAGGCTGGTGGTTTTTTAAAAAAACCACAACAGAGGTTCGTGCGCGCATTACGACAGTAGAATCATATAGAGAAGGCGAGATACTTCAAGGATTTAAGTTGTATAGTAGAGACAGTGAGGGTAATCTCAAGTTCTTCACACCAATAGGAGGATTTGGGCATGTTTTCGAAGGGATAAGTGATTTAATCGATGCAGCAAAAGCGGTACGACCTCCTCGCTAACTAAAAGGGAGACACAATGAAACTTAAAGCTGCTCTCATATCAGCGATACTGCTTACTGTTCATCTGACAACTAGCTGCACAGTAACTGAAGTCACTTGGGAAGACAATGAGTTTGACCTGAACACAGATATTAATGAAATAATCTCTATATCGTTCGAGTATCTCGAAGAAGGAAAGTGCGACATGGATGCCGTAATCAACAAAAGAAGACTTGAAGACTGTGGTCTGTTTCTTTTTATCGAAGAAGTACCTAACTACGAGAGTTTTGAGCGATTGGAAGCGGAGGGAAAGTTTACTTACACTGAAGATTTTGACTTTGATACTTACTACATGCTTATAGCATATGGCAGAGAAGTTGTGGGGCTTGAGTACGTAAGCAGCAACTTCATAAAACGACATTATGGAACTCGATACTATAGTCTCAGAACAACTTTTGGGGAAGATTACTATGATGACACAGTTTTCATTTTCCGAGTAGCTTTCTGTAAGGATCGAGTTATAATCCCAACTAGGTACCTGAGCTACGCCTATGTAATGGAAGGAACAGAAAAGAAAGAAGTATATTTGCACCTTGCAAATTACATTGAAAAACCTCTGGAATAGGAGGTGAAACGGAAATCAAACTGCACAGTTGCTTACTCTGTCACTATCTATGCTAATCATGCGTAAGCGACAAACCTGACGACGCCTCGTAATTTTATATTTCCTGTGCTACAGTCACTTTGAGAGCTTGAAAAACCACAAGTGTTAAGTTACTGGAATCACGGCGAGGGTAATATAATGTACACTTGTGAAAGTGAAAAGAAGGAAAAACAACGTGACATAATATTTGAAGGTAAAAAGGAAAGTGAAGAAAAAGAGGCTGTGAGAGATCCTATAGGGCTGAGTCCATCACCCCGAGTGGTAATTGGAGGAGCGACTGATGTAATTTGGATAGGCGGCGGATACAGAAAGCAGGGGGACACAAGGGGACGGTTCTCGATGTCATTTAGTTAGTTGAGCAAAGTAAAGAACGAGCAGGCCAAAAGGCGAAACATATCAGAAAAGAGGATAGGCAGGGTATCAGAAATGGTACCCTGTCCTACTTATGTAACAAAAAAACGAAAAAATGGAAATAATTGGTAAGCGGTGAATAGGGTGGAAAAGCAAGGGGACGGTTGCTCAATGCTTCCTCACACAGACTCGATTATTCTCAGCGCGCCTGCGAAGTCATAGTCGTCGACCTTTTCCGCCAGTTCCTTCATGCCCACGATGCCGCGCAGCGTCTTTACATAACCCGTCGCGCCGAAGTCCCCCTTCTCCAGCAGCACTTTCAGCTCGCCAAGCAGCAGCGCCAGCTCTTCCGCCGGGACCTGTACGGCTTCCAGTTCCTCGGCCTCCGCCGCCTCCATAATGGGCTTGAACTCGGTGAGCGCGTCTTCCAGTTCTTTTTTGAAAGAGTATAGCTGCGCAGGCGTAAACGAGGGCGGGTCGGCATGAAGCGACGTTTCAAGGGAAAGCGCCGCATCCTGCAAAGCCTTCTTTCCTAAGTATCCCGCGCTGCTCTTGAGCGTGTGCGCGATCCTGTGCGCGGTCACCGTGTCGCCCTTATTCAACGCATAGGTCAGGTTCTTGTATGTATCCTTGTTCCCCTTCGCGAAAGTGACGATGGACTTTCGGCGCAGCTCCGCCTCCCTGTCCGAAACGGTCTCCTTGTCGCCGCTGCTGTCCCTCATCCGTATCTTCTCCGGCGGCAGGTATCTCTCGACGATATCCTGCAGTTCGCTCGCGTCGATCGGTTTGGAGATAAAATCGTCAAATCCGTTTTCAAGAAACATAGTGCGAGCGCCTGAAACTGCGTTAGCGGTAAGCGCAATGATTATCATATCATGAAACCTGCCGCCCATGTCCCGCATCCTGCGGACGGTCTCGACGCCGTCCATCTCCGGCATCATATGGTCCATGAAAACGATATCGTACTCGTTTTCCTTCACGAGTTCGATCGCCGCGGCGCCCGAATCCGCCAGTTCCGCCTCTATATCCATAAAGCTCAGAAGCCCGCTCGCGACCTTGAGGTTGAACCAGTTGTCGTCCGTGACCATGACCTTCGCCTCGGGCGCGCTTATTGCATGAGCCATTTTCCTTGACTCGAGCTGCCTGATGTTTTCGGCGCTGCCCTCGACGATGGGTATTGCGACGGTGAACGCCGCGCCAAACCCGTACTCGCTTTCGACCTTGATCTCGCCGCCCATCATTTCAACGAACGCCTTGGTTATCGAAAGGCCCAGGCCGGTCCCGACCACTCCCCTGTTCTTGTTCTTGTCGACCTGCTCAAAAGCGTTAAAAAGCTTTGGCAGGTCTTCCTCTAAAATACCCGGGCCGGTATCTTCGATTTTGAAAGTGAGCATACCGCCGCCCGTCGTCACCGACAGCTTGACATGGCCCTTTTCGGTAAACTTCACGGCGTTTCCGCAAATATTGGTCAGCGCCTGCCTCAGCCTGATATCATCGCCGAGCAGGCACTCCGGGATATCGCCCGAAGCCTCGTAAATGAAATCGAGCCCCTTGTTGCCGGCGACATGGGTGAACATTGAGACAACGTTGTCCATAAACTGCTCGAATATGAAATCGACGGGGTTGAGCTCAAGCTTGCCCGCTTCGATTTTCGACATATCCAGAATATCGTTGATGATGCCCAGCAGCGACTGCGCCGAAACCTTGATGTCGTTGACATAACCCACCTGGCGGTCGCTGAGTTCTTCATGCCCCAAAATCTCGGACATGCCCAGGATGGCGTTCATAGGCGTTCTGATCTCATGCGACATATTTGCCAAAAACGCGGTCTTTGCCTTGTTCGCGCTTAGGGCGGCTTCTTTTTCCGTCTCCAAATCGTATAAGAGTTTCATCGTCTCGGTTATATCCATCAGCGCGCCCGCGACGCGCAAAGCCGCGCCCTCTTCGTCGCGGATCGTCGTGCCGGTGACGCGGTAGCAGGCGTATTCGCCGTCTTTCATTTGCAAGCGGCACTCCACGTCGAACGGCGTGCTGCCCGTCATGTCCGCCAGATGCCTCTCAAACGCCGCGAGCACTCCTCTTATATCGTTGGGGTGCAGGCGTTCGCTCAAACTGCGAAGATTGTTCGGAAAGTCATTTTCGTCGTCAAATCCCAGCATTCGCCTGAACTCGTCCGACCACATGAACGTGTTGTCGGGATTGACCGGGTCGTCCTTGTTGACCTCCATATCCCACAAACCGATTTTCGACGCCTTGACCACGAGGTTCAGCTTCGCGAGCTGCAAGCTCGTTTCCGCTGCCTGGAGGTTCCGGTTGATAGCGTTTACAAGTATCAGCCCGGCGGAGTATAACAGGTTGAGCTCGCCTTCCGTGAAATAACGCTCCTTTATGCAGTCGTCGACGCAGAAAACGCCCCAAAACTCATTTTGATAAAACAGGGGCAGCGTCACGGTGGACGTTATCCCTAGCGGGCCAAGCAGATCCCGGTCCTCCTGCGGCAGCGCGGAAAGCGGGCCGTTGACGCACTCGCCGCGATAGAACAGCTCTTTCCATCTCTCGCTGTATCGCGCCGCGGTACCGATGGGGATGTGCGGGGCTTTTTCGCCGATCTCCGACAGCCATTTGTACTTAAGCGCATAGTGGAGCTCGCCGCCGTGCACTTCGTTCGGCCAAATCTGGACAAAATCCACGCCCAAACACTTGCCGATGAGCTCCATGCCTTTGAGCAGCGACTGCTCGAAGTTTTCAACATTCGCCGCCGCGAGCAGCAGCGCGGCAATGCGGTTTATCACGTTGAGCAAGGCGTCGCTGTTTGACTCGTTTTTTTCCATCTTCCGGTACACTCCTTTATCGCGAAACGCTACACGAGTAGTATGTTCGTTATCGCCCTGTTTGTCAAGTGGATGTGAAGATGAGAAAATCCGCGGATTTTCGCGAATATTTTTTTGTGCGAAAAAGCCTGTAATACCAATCGTTTCCGCAATAGGGTCGAAGTTTGCTGCAAAATTCACCCTACCCTTTTTATGCGTTTTGTGATACAAGTATGATGAAGAATTATTCAGCATGAAAAACGCGGACGTATCACACGGATCATTTTGCCGGGCACAAGGACAAAGGACAGAACGTACGGATAAACCGTGTTTTGGGGGACATATCTGAATGCAACTGACAAATCTGACGGCCGCCGGAGTTTACTTTATCCTTATCGCTGTCATAATCTTTACGATCCTGATCGCTTTTATCAAGGACAGGCATAAACCGGCCACGAAACACCTTATCCGCTTGTGTATAATCTCTGCAGGCTGGCAAATCTGCGCGGCGCTGTTCTTTCTCGTCAGCAGCGAAGCGACGGCGCTGTGGCTGTACAGTTTCAAACTTGTTTTCTCGGCGTTCTCCGGCTGGCAGCTGCTGTTGCTGAGCGTCAGGTTTTACAGAACGGAGTCATCGCGCAGCATTACGATGCTTTTTGGATTTCTTTGCATCATACCGGTCATTACCTCAGTGCTGGCAATAACCTCGCCCCTTCATACCCTCATACGTGAGGAGCTCTATATCATACAGAATGTGCCTATCCGGCTTGTACACAACGTGCGCGGGTTTTGGTTCTATGTAAACTCATTCTACTCCTACATTCTCGCGGCAGCTGCGATCGTGGTCGTGATTTTTCAGCATGTCAAACTCCCCAAGGGTTTTCGCGCACCCTCGACCCTTGTGGTCATCGGCAGCTGCGTCGCGCTTCTGGGCAGTTTCATCGTCGTCCTTACTCCCTATAGCGGAAGGATCGATCTTACTCTGGTCGGGCTCAGTATAGGCACGATCACTTTGTATATCGGCATCACCATTTCCGACGCAAGCAGCCTCATCGTGCTTGCTATGGACAGCATTTTCAGTTACATAAAGGACAGCATCATCATTCTGGACCGCAACCGAAATATCATCGAGATGAACAAGACCGCCCGGGATTGGCTGCAAAAACTGGATATTTCCGCGAAGAACATGTCTTTTGACGACCTGATCGAAAGGTTGGCGTCGAACAACAAAGACGCCTTGCGAGAAGGCGACGACGGGGAGCGGGATTTTTATTTGATGGTCGACCGGCAGATCACGATTTACAATCTCAATGAGCGCCCTATCGTTGACCCTTCCGGCAGAGTGAGCGGTGGTTTTGCGGTGTTCAGCGACGTCACCCGCTACCAGCTTATCATCAATCATCTCGAGCAGGTTTCAGGCATCGACCCTCTCACTGCTTTGGGCAATCGCCGCGGGTATGAACAGGCTCTTGACAGTATAGATATTCCGGATAATCTGCCCCTTTCGGTCATCCTTGGCGACGTCAACGGGCTGAAGCATATCAACGACACAAGGGGGCATGAAGCCGGTGATACCATGCTGCGCACAGTCGCGCAGGTGCTGTGCGATTCATGCCCGGAGGACTCCCGCGCCTACCGCATCGGCGGGGACGAGTTCGTAATACTCATGCCCCGCACCGAACAGGCGGCCGCCGAGGACGCCATGGACCGCATACGGGCTTTGCTTTCGGGCGCAGGCGATAATTCTTCGTTTGGCGTGACGATCGCGCTGGGCTACACTACGAAGGAAACCGAAGAGCAGGATATTCGCGAGTGCATCGCTATTGCTGACGATAATATGTACAAGAACAAGCAAAACGACCGGCGCGGGCGCGCCTTGCCGTAAGGGCTTCGCACCTCGGGAAGATAAAGGGGACGCGCAATGCGCGTCCCCTCAGCTTATCCGTACGTTCTGTCTTTCGTCCTTGTCCACGGCAGTATTATACGCGTGATTATTGCCGAGGCTTCGGCGCGTGTGATGGTGTTGTTCGGGTTGAACCTGCCATCGTTGCCCGTGCCCATGATGACGCCCGCCTCGTACAGCTTGATTATCGAATTATAGTATGACGTCGAGGAGTCTACGTCGGGCAGCTTGTTGACGGTGTTCAGAGCGGCGTATTCGCTATCAGGCAGTACCCGCGCGAAGACGTATACCATCTCGGCGCGCGTGGCGAAATCGCGGTATCTCCCTGCGAAATCGCCGGAGAGTATTATCCCCTCGTCTATGCAATAGTCCACATACACCTGATACCACGGATCGCCTTGTACGAAGTTGTGCGAGCCTGTCATATAGGTGCTGTGTATGCGCGCCGCCACAGCGAGCACGTCGGATATCCTGTAGTTTGAAAGAGGAGCAAAGGTCCTTGCGCCTATGCCCTGCATCACTTCATACTCATATGCCAGGGCTATCACCTTCTGATTGTCAAAGCCGTACCATGCTTCCTCCCTGACGTCTGTGAAATGGCCCCGGGTATAAGTCAAATTATCCTTGAAGTTGGACATGCTGCCCGCGGAACCCGGTTCTGTAGCAGTCACCGGCAGAACAATAACGTCAAAGTCTTTGGTATAGGGCGTTGTTGCTGTCGCGCCGTTTACGACCGTGGCGGTGATGGTGGCTGTGCCGGCTGCTGTCGCGTTGAAAGTATCGCCGGAGATAGTCGCGCCTGTCGCGCCCGCGCTCTTGACGCTCCATGTGATCGCCTTATTGGTTGCTGTGTCCGGTACTACCGTACCCGTGAGGGTAAGCGGAACGCCTGCCGCCGCTGACGCCGGTACACCCGTTATATCCGTCACGGCGACATATCCGCCCGTCACGGTAAGCGTCGCGGCATTAGACAGTTCGCTGCCTGCTGAGTTCGACACCAGACATCGGTATAAATATCCGTTCCAGTTAGCTTGGGCATGTGTAAATAACAGGTTTGCCGTTTCCTGCGAAGGATTATTCCCCTGTTCAGAAAGAACAAACCAGGAAGCTCCGTTATTGTTTGACACCTCCCACGAGTATGATAAATTACCTCCGGATGCCGCGACAGAGAACGTTACATCCCCGCCCACCGCCACTGTCAGGTCCTTTGGATGCGTGGTGATCTTGGGCGCTGTATCCTGCTGCGCGATCTTTGCGTATTTATGCGCGTTGCCGATGACAAAGGTTCCGCCGCTCACGGTTCCCGCGCCGCCGGGGTCCGCTGCGGTTGTGTTCACCCAATACCTGTATCCGCTTGGCACGATGTAATCAACCATAATAGCTCTGGTGTTGCCTCTTGCAATAACCGTGTTGTCGCCGCTGATTGTGATGCCGCGGTAACTTAAATCAATACCGACGCTTATGTGCGAGGCGGTTTGACCCGTGGCGGTCACAGCCGCACCGCCGCTGACTGTGAGACTTCTCGTAGCTATGCCGGCGCTCCATAGTCCCCCGTCTCCGCCCGTGGCAGTTACAGTCGCGTTTCCGCTGATCGTAAGATAGCCTTCATACACGTAAACTCCGACACTGCTGGCGCTTGCTGTCAACGTGCCGCCCGTGGCGGTCAGACTGCCATTGCCGGTTATAGTAACGCCGGTAAAAGCCTCATTTACATATATCCCACTGGAGGTTTGGTTGCCGACGTATGTGCTGGCGACTGTGTTTGTGCCGTTTAGCACGATGGTCGTGCCGTTTACTACCTCCAACGCGATACGGTCAGTAGTTGTAAAGTTGAAGTCGGTAAGCGTGAGCACCCACGCGCCGGACGAACCGGTGACGACCGCTCCGGCGCTGCTCATGGCGGCAGTTATGTCAGCCAAGGTATCAGTTCTATACAGCTTTCCGTCGTTGCCCATCTCTACCCCATAACTAACCGACAACGAACCGGCCCCGGCCGTCATGGGTAACGCTGCGAACAGGGAAAAGACCATCGCAAGTGTGAGCATAAGGCTCAATACTCTTCTCTTTTGCATAAGTTATTCTCCTCGTTTTCTTTAGATTTAGCCTGGTCGGCAACCGGGTATGTTTTTGGCGCGCTTGGCATACCGGCCGCACTGAGTGCCGCCGGATATATGCGTTTATAATATATCCGGGCGCATGGCTTTGTCTTACCCGCTGCGGGTAAATTTTCAAAGCGTTTCCTTGATGTGGCCGCAATTTTTAAAATTACCCGCCGCGGGTAAGAAAAAAGAAGAATAATGGTTTATTATGGGCATGCAATAAATCGCCGGTCCATAGGCGTGCCGACGGAAAATACGGTTTTTGAGAGTTAGGAGGTTGCAAGATATGGATGCAAGTGATATTCTGGTGGTACTTATAGGATTGGCTCTTGTATTGATCGGCGTTTTTCAGATACTGAGACGATATGTCTTCCTTAAAAGTCATTGCAAGGCTCGGGTGGCCGGCAAGACCCTTGATGTTGAACGGACTGAACGACAGCGCGATGTTGATTCCTATAAAAGAGTCTCATATTATGTGAACTACCATTACTTTGTAGATGGCGTCGAATATGCCAGAAGACGCATGATCAGCAAACGCCAGCTTAAAGCTATTGGGAAACATGATGATTTCACCGTGTTTTACGATCCGTTAAAACCGAAACGCCACTATGTCCTGGAGATCAGATTTCGCATACTCTTTACGTTACTCCTGATCGCCCTCGGCGCAGTCCTTCTCTATTACTCTTTTATATAAGACAGAAAAAAACTACCCGCTGCGGGTAGGACGAAGATGTGAAGGGTGTATTATTATGGTAGTAATCCAACGAGAATTATGGAAAGGAATAGGCACTATAATGAAAAGGATCATAGCGATATTTATAGCATCAATGATGTGTTTATCCTGTCTGGCTGCCTGCGGCGGGATTGAAGAAACGCTGGACCTCACCGCAAGGCCGACGGGGTCGCCGGCGTCCGAGCCCGAACCTTCGCCTACGTCGGGATCCGGGCCCGGACCTGTAACGGACGCGGCTCTTAAAGGTTTCTATACTTTGATAAGGTATGACGTTGCAGGCACAGATATGCTGGGGTTGGCCGAAGATTCAGGCGAATCAACTCTTTTCATATACATCGAGTTTCGCAACGACGGCACAGCGTTTTACTTCTTCATGGACGAAGGGGATGATATCACTTATAAAGTCTCCGGCAATCAAATCACGCTTACATTTGACGTCGATGGCAATAACAAGCTCGAGGGTACTATCGAAGGCGATACCATAACCTTTGAGCAAGAAGGGACTGTTATGGTCTATCAGTTAAACCCTGATTTTGACCCGGGCAGCACGCCGCCTGTGACGGACAATTTCATCTCCGAAGAAGAAGCAAGAGGGATTCTGCAAGCCTGGATAGACGCTCATCCTTTTCAGCTCGGCAGCGATCTTGAGCCTTCAAGCGCCGATATGACCGTTCGCGGTGTAGAGTATTATTTCTATCGGCTGGGAGTCGAGAGATTCGGCGTCGTCGAAGTTTTAGTACAAAAGGAAACGGGCGAGCTCTTTCATCTGTCCTCGCTCGGCAACAGGTCATTCGAACCGTTGGATGACTGGTATAACAGAGATCACGGAACACAGGCGTCAAAGATCGTGACTTATGGCGGGAAACCACTCACTCCGCTTATGAAAAAGACGCCGGACGATGTGATCAATGCGTTAGGCGCTCCGGTGTCTAGCAGCCTTGATGACAGCGGCGGCACAATCAATATATATTATGACGACGTCCTTCTTTGGTTCGATGACGGCCTCTTTACATATGTCGAGAACTATAACCCAGGCGCATTGGAAGTTGACGGGATCTCGCTGGATAAGGATCGGGCGGCGCTGATCGGACTGCTCGGCGAGCCCGAACAGGAAGGCTGGGGTGAAGGGGCTTACGGCGCGGAAGACGCGTATTTCATGGATTATTATATTCAAGACTACAGATTATATTTTGAGTTTTGGGAAAGCACGGAAGAGCCGCCGGTTATGGTGTTAATCAGCAGCCGGTAATATTACCCCCATTGCAATGGCGATCTGAGGTTAAGTCCCATTTTGGGACTTAACCTCGTTTGCAGCTTTTATTGAAGTTTTGTAATCGCTTCGATGAAGGCGTCGGCGGCTTCCTGTGAGAAAACCTCCGCTTCTACGAGCGTGTCTATCAGAAGCTTTTCATCGAAGTCTTTTACCAGCGTCAGCAGCGCTCTAACCATCGCCGCGACCGCGTCCCCCCTCAAAAATTCCCCGTTGCTCAAGTCTGCGAGTAGGTCTTCGTCATACATTTCGATCCCGAGCGCCATGTTCAGAGCTTCGAGATACTTAAAGTCGCCGCCTGCGTCGTCGCTGTATCCGAGTATCCTCAGCAGGAATGTCGTAAACTCACGGCAGGTCACAGGGCGGTCCGGCCCGAACGCTGCGGCGCTGACGCCTTTCGTTATCCCCCTGCCGTAAGCGAACGCGACATAAGGCACGTTCGCGCTGTAGGTCACGTCTTTAAACGGGTTGGGCCCTGTGTACGCGAGCGCTTCTTCCTCGAGCCCGAGCAGCCTGATGGTCAGGATCAGAGCCTGCAGGCGGGTCAGCGGGCCTTCGAGCGAATATACGGGTTTGCCTTCCTCGTCGGTCGCGGTCCCCTTGAACAATCCGAGCTTATAAAGCTCGTCGGCGTAACTCGTGATGGTTGAAAGGGGCGTGTCCTCATCCTCTATGACGACTGGTCCGGGCTGGCTGCCGCCCGGGGCGCCGCCGGATGATTTGACCAGGACATATACAAAGCTCTCATTAGAGCCGTCGTTATAAGAATACTCATACCAGTTTCCGCTGACTCCGTTAGGCCCGGCCACTATTGACGGATACGGGCTTTCGCCGACGGGAACATCAGCGAAAACAGCGTTATCCCAAAACACTATGTAAGCTCCGCCGGAGGTTATCGCACCTTTGACATATACAGACGCGCCGTATCCTGCAATAACGCCGCATCCGTCCGCGTCGGTTACGCGGACATTTCCGTTTACGGTGACCGTCGCGCTATTATAGGCAAGCACACCAATATACGTTGCGGTGATATTGCCCTCTACCGTTACCTCGTCGCCTGCATCCCTGACGTCGACGCCGGTCAAGCCGATCGCGTTTGTCACTGTGGCTTTGCTGCCGTCGAAAGCTCTTACGCCATAGTCCGTCCCGGTGACGTTTATCGTGGCGTCGGGCGTCTTGGTCAACTGACCGCCGTCAAAAACATACGCGCCCGAGCCATAATGATGAGTAGATCTGGCATTTAATGTTCCGGGCCCGATCACATGGAGCAAAACGCCTTGTACATCGAGCGCGCTATCCCACGTGGTGTCGATGGTCAGGGTTTTTCCGTTGAGGTCAAGGATGATATTATTATAGTGGGCATAAAGCCCATAACCAAACTCAATATCACTGAGGAGTTTGACTGTGTAGTTGTCATTACTCATCGTCAAAGACCAAGCATCTTTAAAGGACATCGTGCCCTGTGATACATTTGAGTCATCGAATACTTCGCAGGTATCGGACTCCTCCGAGTCCGCAGCTCTTGCCGTCATAGGCAAAACAGTGAACAGGGAAAAGACCATCGCCAGTGTGAGAATAAGGCTCAATACTTTCTTCCTTCGCATAAGTCGATCTCCTCTAAGTTTTAGATTGCTGATATATAGTTTTCCTGTGTTTCTGTTTCGGTATCACCCTCTGCCGCGGGTTATGTTGAAGGCTGCCATCCATTCAGGCAGTTGAGATTTTTTCAGGAGGGCGAACTTGAATTCGCCGGAATTCGTTTCGATCGCAAAAAGCGAACTAAAGCCCTGCTTGCCTTCACTGACGGATGTAATGGTAAAAAGCGGGATGTCAAAATCGATATTGCCCTTTGCGCGCTCCGCCGCAAAGTTCACAGCCGAGCCTTCGGCGATTTTTTTCAGCGCTCTGCTGTTACCGAAAACAAACCGCCTGTCCGTCAGGACGCCGTACCCGTTCTTGCCCAAGTTCCTGCTCGCCGCATCCGCTACGCTTCTTCCGATCAAGCCGCCAACCGCGCTGCCCCCAATGGCTGCAGCCACATCTTTAATGTTTAGGTTGGTAAAAGTGACGGCCCCCACTTTGAAGACGACTTCATTGGAGGAGTCTATCGGGCATCCGCAGTGGGGACAGGCAGCCGCAGTGTCGGCAACAAAATTCCTACAATTCGGGCAATACATAATATCTCACCAATCTTTCTTATATTATATGAAAAACTTCTGGAGTTTTCAATATGTTAAAGGAAATTAATCTGATATATCTCCAAAAAGGTTACAGGTCACGGTGTATTCGGAAAACTCGCAATGG
>Ga0123353_10009387_pt1 | contig 13496 bp, 7 predicted proteins | sample TergutLab28metaG_3_FD_92763 | JGI IMG/M metagenome (GOLD analysis project Ga0123353, IMG submission 92763) | Labiotermes labralis P3 segment gut microbial communities from Petit-Saut dam, French Guiana - Lab288 P3 | ecosystem: Host-associated > Arthropoda: Insects > Digestive system > Gut ... | reverse complement strand
TGTTTACGCCAGGTGAGTCTCCGGTCTAGATTGATACCTAGGTATTTTACCTCGTCCGCTTGGGGTAGGTGATCATTGTTTAATTTGACAGGAGGACATGTCATCTTACTGAGGGTGAAGGTGACCTGTACTGATTTTGCTTCGTTCGCCTTCATTCTCCATGTTTTAAACCATGATTGCATTTTGTTTAGGTGCATCTGTAGTCTATGCGCAGCCATTGTAGGGTCCTCATGGACTGTTAGGGTAGCGGTATCATCAACGAAGGTGGCAGTTGTACTGTTTGCCAGGGTGGGTAGGTCAGCAGTATAGATCAGGTATAGTTTGCGCTATGTAGATTAAAAAAAAAATCTGATCAAAAGATCAACATATATATCTAGGCCGTTGCTCATTTGTAAATCTGTTACTGTGCAATGCAGTGCGGTCCATGTTGACTGACCTGCGGGAACCTCTATGAAAGTGATTCGCAAAACCCACACTACTGAGTTCCCCTTCTGCAATGTGAATTCCCGTCTTCAATCTTGCACGAGGGTAGGGAAGCACGTACCTGGATAGCGACCGCGGGGTGTCCCACTTAAGCACGTTAACCGGGTTCACACGGTAACACGAACATGCCGCCACTGCAGAAACACAGTTTGAACATGCGCTTGTCCAACGAGCAAACTTCTCGTCTTGCAGTGTTGAACTACGAGAATCCGGCTGGTTTTCAAGTCTGTGTATCTCCCGTTATAAATGTGTGTTCAAACATTGTCTCTGTAGTGGCAGAACGTCAATAATAACCGTATGAGCTTGGCTAACATGTTTGAACACGAACAGTCTGCTTCTCCTTCACACAAAAGGGGCACTAACAACACACCCCTTGGTATCATAAGTTCCTGGTTACACTAACAAACGACAATACTCCATCAAACTTTAGCAGCAATCTAACTTCGGCTGATGTACCACAATTACCGTGTGTGTGTTTAGAGGGGACAAGATCCTTCGTGAACTGCTTCACGGCAGTGAATTGTAATTTCTTTGTAATTTAATCACGCCAGTGTGTCTGTTCAATAACACTGAACCATATAACTTATTTTCATGTAGCTTTGCTTGAACAACAGGCCACTACACGCTTCTACAATTATTTACGTTGACATTTCCTACACTGGAAAAGATAAAATGCTGGCGGTCGTGCCTACATTCAGAGACCCAAGTAACTTTATGTTTTCCATCCCAAAGTGTTTGATATGTATATAATTAGCAACAATATTCAGTCAAACACAACAATCATATGGTATGTTATTTATTAAGTAATAAATCAACGAATAGGGTTTCTCTTCCGTAATACGTAAGTACAGTGTAGAAACACTCGTAGACTCGTCGCACCATAACAGAGAAATACGTGTAACTTCGAGTACCATTTCTGTAATTACAGAAAGTGACAGAGACGACTCAGTCAGCATAAACGACGGGGCACATAGTCAAGTCCTAAAGACAACATTACAACTCAACAGCTAAACGGGGAATTAACAAGAATAGTACCGAAATACAAGGACGACAGCTCATACCTAACGCGGTAATGCCACAGAGTCATAACTGTTTTAATTGTAATAAGTAAATATTTCATACAAGCATAGCAATCACACATAACAAGGTTTTAAAGATTTAAAGTTAAAACACTTATCTAGATCGAATAGCTTGAAAACAAAAACATACGTATTGTGAACATGAGGTGGTTGTGAACGTTTGGGATCCCATACCGTGTTTTAATAGCTCTATGTAATGGATCTATGTTTTTTAGAGAGGGCCTGATGATGATTCTATGTGAATCGAAACAGGTCGCCCAAGTTTATTAGTTAATAAATAACATACCACATGATTGCTGTGTTTGACTGAATATTGTTGCTAATTATAGACCCAAGTAATACTAGTATCAATTTATGCGGACCCCTGAAAAATTATGTGGCCACCAACTTTTCCTTACAAAATACGTAGAGACGGCTGTAAGTGAGGCTTTTGTTCAGCGATAAAGTTGCCCGAGTAACTTGATTTGCTGAAAATCCATGAAATAAAAGTCATGCTGACTGTACTGATTTCCTTTACATGTCTAAATGCTACAACGGGCTGCATGACATAAAAAAAAAAATTTGTTAGGATTTTAGCCAAATGTTCAGTTTTGTCACCGAAAATCGCTGCACCTTGGTCTGCAGTATTGCCACACATTGCACATATCTCGTCTGTGAATATGACCATACAACAGCTACGATAGCTGAAATTTTTCGTTAATTTCTCTCATTTCTTTCAGAAAAGACCTTTGCAATTTCCTGACAATTACTTCCCAATTCATTGGTAAGTCTAATCCCAATATAATTCAACGCTCTGAGACAACGCAGCTGATAAATATACAATAATTAAATCAACAGAGGGTCAGTTTCGTTTCTGACTAACGGAAATGTAAGTTTTCCTCGCCAGTATGACAAAAGACATCGAACTGAAACACGTGTTTAATAAAAAGAGTTTGTAGTCTTTAGTCAGATCTGAGGTTTTCGGGGCAGTAAATACAAACATTGCTGTCTTCTGGGACGTGACGCCGTGTAGTTTAGTAGAAAAGTACCTCAGTTTCACAGCCCTGAAAGCAGCAGTTTTATATCTTATACTCCCTCTACTTATGTAAGATTCTTTCAAAACGGCCTCAAGAACGAAATTATATAACTCAAACTCAGATCGCACTCGACCCGCCATATAAGGCTCTTGTAATGCGTCTAACTTACTTACTTACTTACTTACTTACTTACTTACTCCATGGTGCAGAGTCCTTCTTGAGAAGCTAACTTGTTTGCAGCTAGTCAAGAAATTCCCCGCATTTCACGGAATCCGAACGTTCATTACCGCACTCACAAACATCCGCCACCTGTCTCTATCCTGGGTCAGCCCAATCCAGTCCATATACCCACATCCCACCTCCTGGAGATCCATCCTAATATTATCAACCAATCTATGCCTAGGTCTCCCCAGTGGTCTCTTTTCCTCCGGTTTCCTCACCAAGACCCTATACACCCCCCTCTCCTCACCCACAAGCGCAACATACCCAGCCCGTCTCATTCTTCTCGATTTTATTACCCGCACAATATTGGGTGAGGAGTACAAATCATTTAGCTCCTCGTTATGCAATCTCCTCCATTCCCCGATTACCTCGTCTAACACCGACATTAAATTAATTAACTGCAGTGTGTAATGAGACAATTATTTCGTGTCATATTCTGTATCACACTCACCGCAATATAATAGGACTGTTAACCATTTAAGGACGAAAACTAGTCCATTTTATTTAAAGACCCGGTTCGTACGAGCAGTAAACACTTGTCTTCTCAGTTATAAAAAAATCAGCTAATGCTGTGTAGGAAAAACTTCATTGTTACTTTCTGAGACACATACAAAACATATAACTATTCTGTGGGCAGTATATAAGATTTTTTAGCGTTAAGACTAGTGGTACATACACTAACCGCTAGGTTTTAAAGCTTTAAATATCAAATATTAACTAATGCTAATGATACGAAATATATGATATAAAATTAAAAGTTATTCATTTGTCGAGCCCTTCATTACGTAATTCTCAACGTGAGGCATTGAAATGGTCACTGAATACATTTGTACATTGCATGGAACGAGTATCGTCAATTAACAGTTTGGAGGTCTTGCCTGTCTGTTCGTCAGTCCTGTTGCTTAATTTCCGAATTTACTTATCGGATTTACGTAAAGCCTGTAATAGCAGTTCGACACTGAAATCTGTAAGATGTATCACTTTCTATCATATCGGTGCAATGTACAAATATTATATATAAACAATTTTATTCTTTGTAAAACATAACAAAATATCTGATAAGTGAAGGAAAAGTGGATGTTGCTCAGATCGTTAAGTGCATTTGACTTATCTTCCTGTGTGGTGACTATTTAACAAATACAAGGAAGTTATATTCTGGTGTGGACGAGACATGATTAGCTTTATCACCACAGACAGTGGACGAGGCATGATTAGCTTTATCACCACAGACAGTGGACGAGGCATGATTAGCTTTATCACCACAGACAGTGGACGAGGCATGATTAGCTTTATCACCACAGACAATCAAGTATGAACATCAGCAAGGACCTCAACTGAAAATTCCTAATGTGTTAGAGTATTTGCCTTTCTAGGCGTCCGATTGCAGCAAACGTAGGTTACAGGCTACACCATTAATAATGTAATGGAGTAAAATAACGGAACATTTGATATGAAACTTAAATAAAAAACAAGGAATGAAGTATTAACTAAAAAGATAAGCCACTGTTGCTATCTGCTCCTGTGTGAGGAAGGCCGCATCTTGTCGCCTCTTCTGTGACTGTTTACTCGGTACGTGGAGGCCTTCTCCACCACCTGGAACCTCAGGACGCGTCATGTCGTGGTGATAAAGTATTCACAGCCGATGGTGTGCGGGAATAATCCGTATGTGGTATTTATAACAACGCATTGTTTATCGCTGTCTGCAAGGTAACCTGGCAGATTTACGCTAAAATTTAGACGATTATGAGTTGGCATATATCGATCCGGCAAGATCCTGTGATCGCTACAGCACCAACTCAGACTGGTAAGCGCCTCTCGTGACAACTAATGGCCGGCCTTACCACCAGCTATGTTCACTCCTAACACGGGTGCCAGCTGTGGTGTGTCCTCGTACAGCTCCAGTTCTTCGCTGCTCTGCCGGTAGAGTTTAAAGAGCCAAGCCTCACACCGCAGTCGCAGTTTGGTGTCACGAAACGTAGCACTGTCAGCTTCCAACTTCAGAGTAGATACTGAAGTTTCCAGGCTTCCTCCAGGTTCCGTGATGATAACTGTAGGTGAAGGACCCGGTGCCTGAAAAATAATATACTTGTAAATAGGCTATGTGTGTAGGTTTTGCGGCCAGCGGTCAGTATTTCAGTACCGCATGCGTGAGGAGGCAGAGTGGTATACGTTTTACATACACATTCTTACGTAATAACTAATAATATACAGCCCCCATCATAATGTACCATTGACCTAATATCACCATTAGTTTCAGTGGTTTAGCTTTTATTCTTAAGATTAAAATACTGGGATTTACAGGACGCTATGATTACACCACATATTAAGCCTATTCAAATAGTTATTTTTGGTCAATTTCAGGAGTTTCTCCGCCCTAATACATATAAATGTATGTACGTATAATCATATTAGAATATGACCCGAACTTCGCTAGATACTTCGTCAATTACTGACATCTCCAGGCGCAGCATAGACCAAAATAGCAAGTTACAATGCACACGTCATAAAACGTAAAGTAACAAAATGAAACCAAAATCTTAGGGGCTGTTACTTGAACAATTACGTACAGAATTATTAAAATCGATATATTTCATAGGCTTCGAGCACTGCTGTTTTAAATCCAAGTTATCATGCTTATTCAACGTCACTATTTCCACTGAAGGGTAAGGAGATTAAATCGCAAATTTAATTTTGACATTCAGAGGACCGTGCATCGTGATATATTCTTATAATAAAACTAATGAGATGCACTAATTTCTCAAGTTTATTTTTGGAATACAATTCTACATGTTTCGGGCAGGTTTCCCGTCCATCATCAGGAGTCTAGTACTGTAAACACAGCAATAGGTATATGTCATACAGGTTTTGCTGACTGCTTACTAGCGGGATCCTGTTCCCGCTAGCAAGCAGTCAGCAAAACTTTAACTTGTTTCGTTTGTTTTTACGTGTTTGTAGTGTGGGTATTTCGAAATTCTTGCCTTCCACATATTAGCTGTCAATACAAATGACATTATTCTTATTCCTATACACAGACAACCCTTATGTATGTAAAACAAATATGTTGTTTTATCGCCTAAACAAACATTTAAGTGAATAAGTGACTAGCCATGTGAACGTACAACTAAAATAATGATATTCGGCGACTGTAAAAAGTTTGTTGTAGTGGACATCTATACAAACAATAACTCATAATATTTTATTTGTATTTTATGTTATTTTATATTGTAAGAGACGTGAACTGTAATGTGGAATGTGTCTAGTCTCCCCTGAAGATGGAAGAGACTGCGCAAAATAGCGAAGTGCAGTGCAATTTCTAATGTGAGTCTGTACAAATAAGCTCGCCTTAGGACGAAAGAAAAAGCGCAGATAGTGATTCATAAACTAAAACAAAGCGCAAATTACGCAAATGTTATTAGGTAACCTTTACTTGTAAACATTTAAAAAGCAATCGTCCTGACGCTCTGGGCGTATCACTTTCCTCTTTCCTCTTCTGTCCGATTCCAGCAGTACATAAACTGATCCTTCCGTATCACACAAGAGCTTTCAGGACATTTGCTTCCTGTAGCTGATACAGGCATACGTAAGGGCACTCAGTGGTCCGTCCTGTGGCATCCGAAAAACGCGGCTTCTCAATACTCATATGCCTTCAACATCACAGAATGTTGCTGAGTATTCCCAGCACTATAATAACAACAGCTTCAACTGCCAATGCAGCAGCATGCTACTATGCTCTGTTGTCATGGATATGCGATATTACATGAACTATATAGTAAGTTCTGAGACGGATTTATGAAAGAAAAATTTCCCCCTTTTCTAAACTGCGTTCTCAGCGGAATCGTTTTTACTGCAGGCGTTTACGTCCTTTTGAAGTAGGGACTACCGGGTTTCTGTATTGGCAGTGTTGGGACCTGGCTTTGTAACACCACCTGTTCCGTCTATCCATCTATTCCTTGGCCTTCCTATAATCGGACAAGGCCTCTGAAAATTCTTTGACACAAAAGCTGTTTTCTCGTTAGTCTTGAAATCTTCCTGCATGTACAGCGTACTACAATGTACTGCCTCATAATCCCCTTATTTACCACACATCTCGATTCAACGATTTAAAGTATCTTAAAATTGCATTTTCGCGTCTTGTCAAGAATAAAATTCCGGGACACAGACTCTAAGAACAGACACACATGAAAAAAGAAAAAAAAACTCTTGCTTTCCTCAAAAGTAGTTTCCCTTGACTGCAACACACATTTTACATCTTTCTAAAAGCTGCAATAAACTGTCATCGAAGGCTTTCAAAGGAATTACATTTAATTCGTCGGTAATTTACTTATTGATGCCCTCAATGTCCTCGTAACCTCTTACTCTGAGTGCGGTTTAAACTTTATGGTATAGAAAAAAGTCTACTGGCAGGATCCCAGTTGGTCAAGGTGGGCGGCCGTTCAATCGTGCCCTCTTAGCCAGGAATCATTTCCTTGCCGTGTCATAATGCCTTGTAGGGAGAATTCTCTCTTCACTGCTTTGCTTTGTTTGTGGCTCACTCCTTGTTTATCAAGAGAACCGATCAACGTCCTTCTGATTCTCAGCTTCTGAGAGAGTAGCATTTTTTTTGCCTCCGTGATGATTTTGTTCTTCGGTTCGGGATCTGAAGTTTTATTTCAGGTTCATACTGAAACATTCCAGACTCGTCTCCGGTAGCGATGTAAATTAGAAGGTGTTGATTAGTTTGAGAGGTCTTGTGACACTGTGCTCCTTTAGCTCATCCGTGATGCTGTGTCGAACAAACTTCGTGTAAATATTCCCTTTTCCAAGATCTTCAAAATAATCTGACAAATTGTCTCCCGGCTGATGTGCAGTTAATCCTCCATCACTTTTAGGGTCACTCGACTGTCTCTTGCCACTATATCACGAGCCTTGGCAACTGTTTCCGGCTTTCGAACGGTTGACAGCCGTCCACTCCTTGGCTCATTTCACAGGTTCTCACTTCCCTATATTAAACGTTTAAACCAACTGAAGACAAGAGTAAGTCATAGGGCTTCATCTTCACAAGGATTTTTCAAGCACGTCACGTGTTTCTGTAGCTGTTTATCCGGGTTTCAAGAACAAACGGATATCCGTGCGCTACTCCAGGACAACAAAGAAAATAAAAACTTAAGCTTGAGTTTCACAGATGAATTTATTGAACTAGATCTATGGCAGGAAACCGACTCAGAATCTTTTATGCACCAAACCATACATACGCGATGTCATTAATCCCGCAAATTTACACTTTGACGCCATATTCTTTTACTGTTCGTATACTCCGATCATCATGGCCACGCTAGAAAAGAATTCTTTATGCATACCGCATTCGATGGCTCTCATAAACGTCTTATACCTTACTGAAAACGTTCCCTTGAAGACTGAGGGGCGTATCTGTTTTGACACGCAATCCCGTGACGAAGTCACGTCTGTATAAAATTTACATCACGTATTCTGCTAATAGCGCTACCGCAGTTCATTCTGCGTACATTTCTTACGTTGAAATTTGTTTCATTGTTTTTTCGTGTTGGACAGTAGTATAAAAGAAGTTACAATACGTCGAACAAACGTAGTGTCACACAGTACTGAAGTACAAGTACTGAGGCTGAAATGAAATTCGAAAAGCATTTATTAGGTGTCTTCTAATTTTGTAAGTGATCCGGGTTATCTTAGTCGGTTAAGTGACTAGGCTACGGGCCGAATGTAAGAGAAATCATGGTTCTCTTCCCAGCTGGGCCAACAAATTTTCATCTTCTCCAAAGCGTCCAAATTGCCTATAGGGCTCACTCAGCCTCTTATTCTACGGGTAACGCAGGCTCATTCTCCGGGAGTAAAGCAGCTTGGTGTAAGTCGACTACTCAACCCTATCTATTGCCTAGGTTAATAATGGGTGTTGCTATGCCTCCACTCACCACATACTTGTATTGTGTGCATTGGGACTTCTTTACCTCTACACCTTATTATCGTCAGGCACATACACACAGAATTACAACTGATCAAGGAAACACGGTAGCAGATAGTTGTTAGGCTGATCAGGAAACTTCCCGACTGTTAAGGAACCGGAAGATTCATTAATGCGCTTACAAGCTTTTACCGACCCGGTGAATGCACTCCACATCCTCACATATTACTTAACATTCACTTGAATATTATCCTATCTCATATGTCTTGATCACTACCCGTGCGTTCTCCCCCTTTCAAATTTTCCGACTCAAATTTCATGTGCCTACTGCTTATCCACAATATGACAGAGTTTTTCAGAAAAAAGAAAGTCGAGAATGCAGTTTTTGTTGAAAAGAGCTAGATATGGATAAGTAATGTAATATAGAAATATAATAAACTGCGAGAAATGTGGAAAATATTTATACAAAGCGTCAGTGCAAAAATAAGGTAAAATAAATGTAAAAATCAATATAATTGTATATACGCATGAAAGGGACTGTACACCAAGACAGTCAGGTGTCATACAGCGAAGCGTTCCACGAACCGTGTAATACGAAATGAGCTCAAATGTCCAAATATCACATCCACTTATCCGTCGTCTGATCATCATGACGGTTGGTAAAATGTACACATCATAAAGCTATTTTTCCACGAGCGTTGCGCTGCTGTCAAGGTCACAGCGCTGCTAGCGCTGCCAGCCGCGGGGACCAGCGTTGTTCCCGCGGCTGGCAGCGGCTGATTATGCAGCGTTACTAGTGCAGGCAGAGGCATAGGAAACAATCGAGCCTTTCCACAAGCGACTGTATCACGCGCTGCTTTTAGCGGCAAGTTGCTGATGGTGGGGGTAAGGGTAGCAGCGAACGGCAGCGCCGCTCATGGAAACAGCTGTTGTCCGCAACAGCAGCGCTGCTAAAAATCGCTCGTGGAAAAGAAGCCTAAAGCTCCCGTATTCTCTGCTGTTCTGTCTCTTCCCTTCCCTTCCTTAGCGTTTAAGTTTTATCCTCCTCACTCGATCGTCAAACACGGTTAATTGTCTTTTTCCTTCAGGGCGAGAGACCAATTTGTATAATGACACTAGCAAGAAGAAAACTAGAAATTTTGTGTGTTTCATCTTTACACTGAGAGGCGGATAGTAACCCTGGGAATACCTTCAGTTGAGGTGAAGCACGACAATTTCTAACCAGTCGCATCCAATTTTTGCCATCGGCAGCACAGGTAGAAAACTTTAAACCATCAATGCTGTTGACAACACCACGGAGTTCAGTCTTCAGCAATATAGTTTTAAATAGTAAAACTGGCGAGTTCGCTGCTTTAAATAGCAGTCTACCTCCATATATCTAAACATTATTAATATTTCTGTCTTTTTCTAGTAAAAAGACACCAAAACTCATGCTTAAAAATATCTCAGAGAAAGGCTCAATTACAGCCTTAAAAGTACGCTTTCGTAATGGACAACAAACAATACAAAACTCACCAAGGGTATACAATTACAGGTAAAGGTAATGCATTCCCTTTACAGGCCTGGACAGGCCCTTACGACTGCAGGAGGTTGAGGCTCCCAGAATTTCTAGACAGTCGGCACATGAAGGTGGAAAGGTTGTCAGGTCTAAACACCGGCCGCCTTTACCCAACAGGAGATAAACCTGGTACCCATTTATGTTAGAGGTTGAGTCGACTCCGGAGCCAGAGTGCGGCCGGAAAGGTTAAGTCAATGTCAAATCGCAGTGACCTCATCGGGAATCGAACCCGCAGCCTTCCGGCTTGTAGCGCGGAGAAAATTATAGGTTCAATGAAAAACTGTTTACATTATCGGCTTTAGAAATATGCTTTTGTGATAGATATGAAGTTCATCCAGGGTAGAAAATTACAGGATCCACTATAAAAAGTAGTAAAATATCGGTCTTAAATCTTTCGCAGTTTACAATTCCATTCCATTTCATCTATGGCGCTACAGCCCCTTCTGGGCCCTGGCCTCCTAACAAGACGCCTCTATTCTTCTCAGGTCTTCTGCTCTTCTCTTTCACCCTCGTATTCCTAGGATCTGTGATGTGTCCTTCGCACGAATTCCAGTTTTCCCACTGGTTTTGTTTTGTGAAATTGTCAATTAAAAACCTATTTTGTGAATAATAGAGATATTAAATTACCAGGGTAGAAAATTATTGGTTCAATTGCAATGAGACTTGTTAAGATATCGGTCTTAAAAGTAAACTTTGGCAGTAGAAAATACAATACGTAAAATCCATTCAAAGAAGAAAAATGTAAGTTCTGTTTGGGCTTCTCGAAAACAAATACAGTAGAACTTCAATTACCCGGACGCTAGTTATCTGGATCGACAATTTTCCGGATCGGCCTGGCCCTTCGGGTAAACATTTTCTTCCTGTAATTGCACTACGCCTTTTTAAGGCTTAAATTTTTCGCCCAGTTATCAGATACATATAAGGAATTATGTATTAAAGTTTTATTTGTACGTAAATAAATATGCAGCCTAAAACAGCCGTTAGTAGAAATTTTTTCCACTTCAAACTACCAATGTAGCCTATTTTCAAAGAAAAATTCAATTATCTAGATTTTATGCATAACCGGAAGACTCGATGTCCCAGTTAATCCGGAGAAGCGGAGTTCCGCTGTATTGAAATTTAAAATTGATGCCGTTAGAAAAAAAAACGCGTGCTCGTTCTTGAGTCTGTTGTAGCCTGCTTCTTCTCTCAAGGAAGGAAGTGGCAACTGAAGATCCTGAGTACCAACGACAGCTTCGATTCCTCCAGCCTCCATTATCTCACACGCCAAATGTGGTGTTTGTCAGGGACATGACCTCGCGCGTGCCTATACTCTGCAGTATAATATAATGCTATAATATAATGCTATAATATAATGCTATAATATCAACGAACGTTCCTACAACAAGGGAATGAATTCACATTAACCACACGGTTCACTTTGCAGTATGACATACAATTGCATGTGACACTTGAAATGAATGACGTGACCATATTAGAGGCGCTAATACGAAAATGTGTCCCAGTCATGGGAGCGTCGCGCATCGATGACCAAGACGAACGAAAGTAAGCCTACCCACAACCAGTGATTTATGCCAACTGAGACAACACGGGGGACTGGATTAGCTGCACGATGGGGACGTAGATTATGGACCTATTACATTTCAATGTAAGCTTCTTGCAGAGCGCAAACAATCGTCGAAACGACAGCAAATACTTGTAGCCGATAAACACATACATCATATCAATTATTCATAAATGGTTCTTCCCCTCGCCCTGCTAAATAAATTAGTACGACTCACTTATGGGCTCAACAGTTTCTCCGAAAACAGTTGCCAATTACGCTGAGGGATGCTGGGACTTGAATATAGTTAGCGTGTTCAGGCAGTTAGAGTGGGATTACCGTATATGGATAACGATCACACACGGGCAATTTATTCCAAAGTTCCGTTAGGACTACAATCAATCGGTGGATTCAGCATTTTATCAGTGGCAGTACTATGGGTATGTGGTTAAATTAGACAAGTGATTTATTACAAACGATAATGTTATAACCCGATAACAATGTATGTCATTTTTCGTAAACTGTGAGGGCCATTCCCATGGTCCATGGCGCTATTTTCAGTTAACATTCCACGCTTAAATTAATCAACAAAGAGAAGAAATGCCATTTAAAAACTATTTTATATAATTAATAACAGACACTTCTGTTTCCAGAATGGTTAGTCTGCAAATTATTATGAATAATATGTAAAGACACACACATACACACATTGGTCACATCTTCTAAAACACGTTATTGAAGGAAAGATAGAGGGAAGGATACAAGTGGTGTGAAACGAGGAGGAAGACGTAAGCAGCTACTGGATGACCTTAAGGAAAAGAGAGGGCACTGTAAATTGAAAAAGGAAGCACTAGATCGCACTCCATGGGAAACGCGCTTTGCATTAGGTTAGGGACCGCTCGGTAAACAGACAACAGTACGATAGATGACAAACACATAAGAGTTTATGTATGTATGTACTTATACACACATACGACACCCATAAACATCCTCAGTAACTGGGCTTTCATAGCAACAGGCGTTTGTGTCATTAGGATAAAATATCTGACCCTAGATACGTGAGTAAATTAATAAAGAGGAACAAGGAAACTTTGAGCCATTTTAATAAAAGTACGGCGACATGAAAGCGGCTCCTGATGTTTCTTGCAATTCGTCTGTGATTTCCGGTGGTTTCTTTAAGACCCTTTCAGTACCTCAGATTATACATGGTAGGTAGCATGACTCACGTGCATGGGTTTAAGGATGTTTGGCAGGCAGAAATACACATAGCAGAACCACTAGTACCTGAGCCAAGTGCCTCTGAGGTTCAGCTGGCTTTCGACAAGCTAAAAAGTCACAAATCGCCAGGTATTGACCAAATACCGGCAGAACTGATTAAAGCAGGGGGTAGAAAAATTTACTTGGAGATTCATAAACTTATTACTTCTATTTGGAAGAAGGAGTAACTGCATGAGGAGTGGAAGGAGTCGATCATAGTACCTATTCATAAGAAGGGGGATAAAACAGATTGTAATAATTATAGGGGCATATCACTTTTACCAACCACTTACAAAATTTAATCCAACATCCTGCCCTCAAGGTTAATTCCATATGCGAAGGAAATTATCGGGGATCATCAATGTGGCTTTCGACGTAACAGGTCGACTATTGATCATATATTCTGCATTCTCCAAATACTTTA
>Ga0123353_10009386_pt1 | contig 13497 bp, 11 predicted proteins | sample TergutLab28metaG_3_FD_92763 | JGI IMG/M metagenome (GOLD analysis project Ga0123353, IMG submission 92763) | Labiotermes labralis P3 segment gut microbial communities from Petit-Saut dam, French Guiana - Lab288 P3 | ecosystem: Host-associated > Arthropoda: Insects > Digestive system > Gut ... | reverse complement strand
ATTGTACTGTCCCACTTATAGTCTTCTGTTATATTTTCTTGTGGCAGTATATTTCGTTCATAGTAATGGTAGAAGTATGCTGGTTCCTTTCGAGTAGATCGTTGCTGTGCCTTTGTTTCGATCTGTGAATCTTGTTCTATTTCTCGTTTTCGCTCCTCAAATCACCGTTCCATCGTGAAAACTATTCGGGAAAAAGCAGAGAGTACATAAAAAACAAAGGATCAGGAAAGAGCAACTCAATTTTTATATTGGACAGTACAACTAACAGAACCGCCGGACGGCAAGAGTTACGTTTTGTCCGCCGAAGCCGAAACTGTTACTCAATGCGACATCGCACTTTGCCTTTCGCGCTGCATTGGGAATGTAGTCCAAATCGCATTCGGGATCAGGAACGCTGTAATTCATCGTCGGCGGCAAAATGCCGTCCCTGATGGCAAGCGTACAGTAAATCAATTCGCTTGCTCCCGCCGCCGCAATCAAGTGTCCCGTCATGCTCTTCGTACTCGACACCGGAATCTTGTACGCCCGCTCACCGAAAACCCCCTTGATGGCAAGCGTTTCAATCCGATCATTGACGCTTGTACTCGTTCCGTGTGCATTGATGTAATCCACATCGTTGATCGACAGTCCCGCATCTTCCATCGCCTTTTTGATGCAACCGATGGCACCGCGACCTTCGGGATGGATGTCGGTAATGCGGAACGCATCCGACGTTGCTCCGTAACCGGCAAGTTCCGCGTAAATTTTTGCTCCCCGCTTTTGGGCATGTTCGAGGGACTCCAAAATAACCACCGCCGCACCTTCACCGAGAACGAATCCATCCCGCTCCTTGTCGAACGGCTTGGATGCACCTTGCGGATTTTCATTATTGGTACTCAATGCGGTCAGCAAATTGAAACCGGTAACGCCGAAGGGATGAATCATCGAGTGGGCACCGCCGGCAATCATGATGTCCGCCTCGTCTCGCTTGATGAGTTGCGCTGCCTCGCCAACCGCCTGCGCGCTGGCTGCACATGCCGTCAGGCAGTTGATATTGGGACCGAACGCTTCAAACATTGCCGCCAGATGCGCGGCGGGCATATTCGGCTCCTGTTCGAGTTCCTTGATCGGATTTAGAATTTCGACTCCTTTGGCAATAAATTTGCCCATGTCGAACTGCCCATCTGCTTTACCATCAAGTGAGGCAAGTATCATTTCGGCAAAATTTCCGAAATCCTGCATGCCTTCTCCGGCACCGGTGTAAATGCCGATGCACTCGGAATCGTAGGGAAACGCCTTCGCCTTCTTCTCGGCATCCCAGAGTCCGGCATCGACCATGGCTTTGAAACCGGCACCGAGGGCAAACCGGGTGTGCCGATCCTGGAGTTGCCAGTCTTCGGGATTCTCGCCGATGACGGACATGTCAAAGTCTGTAACTTCGGCAGCAATTTGCGTTGGAAAATTTTGGGCATCGAACAACGTAATCTGTCCCACGCCGGACTGACCTGCCAAAATCCTCTGCCAAACGGTTTCGACCTCGTGGCCCAGCGGTGTTACTAATCCGATTCCAGTGATAACAATTCGACGTTCCATTGTGTTAAGGAGTTAGGAGTTGGAAAACAGTGCCACAATCTAATGATTACGGCTCTGTTAACCATTCACTCCTCTTCATTATACCACATCGATCCGGTCACGTAAGCAAGGTGTCGCAACAACCGTCCTAGAAACCAAAATTTCCGAGGAACGTTCGCCGAGGCGGCTGTCGTACCGTCCGCTCCTTCGGGAAATTGATACCGAGTTCCTGCGTGACCTTTATGTAATCCACCACTATTGCCAGTACCTCATCAACGTAAAAGTCCCGCTTGATCTTTTTGTCTTTGTTAAGCAAGTCTTCCAATCCTTCTCGTTCCCACTCGTCGGAATCAAAACGTCTCATCTCTTCCATGTACTTTGCTTCATTGAGCGGCGTTGCTCTCTTTGCCCGGTTTTCTTTATAGGCAACGACCTTTTCCAGTTGCTTCGCAAAGTCTTCATTTGCCCTGACCCGCTCGCCGGATCGTCGACTTAATTCGGTAACAAGTTGCGGCGTAATATACTGTTTCGGCGAAAAATTGGATGCAGGGTCAACCTTTCGCAATGTCAGCGCATTATCCAGTTCCGATTCCATCACATTTTCCATGACATCGGAGAGAGAGGGCAACACAACGTCGGCTTCGACCCCGATTCCTTGCGTTGTAACACCACTGGGTCTGTAAAAACCCTGTATCGTGATTTTTCCCTGTCCGATAGACTCGCCACCTACTAGGAGTCGGTTGCTCAAATTGACCACCGATTGCACCGTTCCTTTTCCCAGCGAAGTGGAATCTCCAACAACCAGCCCACGCCTGTGGTCCTTGATTGCGCCAGCAAAAATCTCACTGGCACTGGCACTGAATTTGTTGGTAATAACGACAAGCGGTCCTGTCCAGTCACAACCGGTGTCTGTATTGGCTCTCGGCTGCGGTCGGTTACTGACTTCGTCCTTCACTTGAACAACGACTCCCGCCCCGGTGAAAAGTCCCGTGAGTTCAATGGCTTCGTGTAAGACACCGCCGCCGTTGTATCGCAGGTCAAGAACAACCGCATCAACTTTTTCTTCGACGAATTTACCTAAAAATTGTTTGACATCTGTTGTCGCACTTCGGACATTGGCTTCACGCCGCCGCGCCGCATCCATATCAAGGTAAAAGTTGGGGAGTTCAATAAAGCCGATCTTATACGGAGTACCGTCCTCTTTTCTGCCAACCTCAAAAATCGCGCTTTGGGCGGCTTGATCCTCCAACATAATTTCATCCCGAACGATCTCAACGATTTTTGAGGGATTTTCACCCCCGGGCAGAATATCCAAACGCACCATTGTTCCTTTGTTGCCGCGGATTAACTTCACCACGTCAATGACTTTGAAGTCAATAACATCTTCGATTTTTCCGTCTTTTCCTTGCCCTACCCCTTGTATTTTGTCTTTTTTGCGGATACCTGCCTTGTCTGCCGGACTGCCGCCAATCACACTCATCACGACTATGTATCCGTCTTCGGAAGAAAGGGTTGCCCCGATCCCCTGAAAACTTTTTCGCATATCATCATCGAAAGCCCTTTGCGACGAGGGGGACATGTAACTTGTATGGGGATCAAGAGCCCCGGCAATGGCATTGAGGAACTGCTCCATGACATCATCATTTGCCTGCTTGCGGATACTTTCGAGAATTTCGCTACTTTCGATCCGTCCTTCAAATAACATACGTCGCTGAAAACTAACATGCCGCTTCAGTAAACGCTCCACCGGATCACGGTTGTCCACATCCGGTGGTTCTTTTCCTTCTGCGAGGGCTTTCTCACGTTTTTGCTCGCTGGTGATGATCTCGGCTTTCCTCAACAGCAGTTCGCTTTTGAGCCGCTTGCGCCACCGTTCGTAAGCCTCGTCCGGTGTGCGGGGAAATGTATGAAGTCCCTTTGCCTTGATGACATTCTCGTCAAGCGTGAAATCTCTCTGTTTGTCGAAGGTGTACTCTTCATCCACCATAAAATCAAATGGCTCAGACAATATCTGCCGTATCGTGGCGACCCGCTCTTTGATTCGGATCAGATACCGGTTGTAGATTTCAAACGCCGGTTGGACATTCACCGGTTGTTGCTTGATCAAATCGCAGAGTTTTGACTCATATTTCGTCTTGAATTCGTCGATGTCCGATTGATAAAAATATAACTTTTGCCAATCCAGCGACTTGATGTAGAGCCGAAACGCCTCTTTGGAGAGTGCCTCTCTGAACGCTGGTTTATCAAAAGCGGGTTTTGAAATGTGTTGTTCTTCCAGCAGATTGATAAAGGATGCGGCAACGACTCGCTCACGGACACCGGGTTCCAACGGCAACGGCGTGAGGGGTAGGTCTTGGGTAGTTCCTCTTTCGGGAACGATATTGAGTATCGTAACGGTGAGGAGGAGAAAGAGAGCAAGCAGGAGTACTGTCCGATGGTGGCGAAGTGTTGTCATTCTGGATTTTGTTTTAGATTTCGTGTCGGCTACGGTACTCCGTATCCGCAAAGTCCCTCTATTATAATGTTTTTGGGGAATATGTACAACAGCGATATTTTGGGGCACGAAACCACGGGTGCATAAAAACATTTCTGCACTATTTTGCTTGGTTCCAGTATTTTTGTCATTGTTTGTTGTATCGGAGTGAGCAGAGTATCGCCATTTGATCGAGTCTGTCCGCCTTCCACTTCGCCCAGGTCTGTTTCAACCTCTTTCCAATCAAGTGCTTGCACGCCCCCTCCACCTGACCACTTCAAATCGCCCGACCCTCCGCCAATCGCTGGACTACGGTTGGGCAATTTCGTAACAATACAAGAACGTCCCATGCCGGAGGTACAACCGCTTTCCAAAAACGACAGGATGCGCCCAAGTCGATCCTTCCCCCTCTTCCGGTAAGTCGAATCGGCTGATAACGTCAAATTTTTCTGGAGTCGGTCGGACCAATAACATCTCCCCCTTTTCATTGAAGAAATAGAGCAACTCCTCCGCCCAAGTCAGCGACCCCCTCCCGGCAGTTCTGTTGTCGTACTTGGTTACACCAGTCTTCCAATTTACGCACATGAACGTCCCATCCTTGTACGCATGGGAGGTTCCATACAGAAAACCGTCGAGAAAAATGATGCTATCATGCAGGTTATCGAAGTCTCTGTTACGCCATACCTCGTCGAGCAAAACCTTGTCTTTGTCCATGGTAACGGTGAGTTTGAGCATCACGGCTCCTTCTCCGCCCTGTGACAGCGAGTTCACGAGAACAATATGCCCCTCCCGGTAAATTGGTCGGGTACAGTTAACATCATAACGCTGTTCATGTCTGAACGTAAACAACAGTTCTCCCGTGTCCGCCTTGACTCCGAACATTCCCTTAGCAAAAGTCGTGATCACCATCCGCAAACCATCTTGTTCAATGATGATCGGACAGCCATAACCCGTATTTTCACCCAGTGAGGGAGTTGTCCAGATGACCTTGCCGGATCGCTTGTTCAGGGCAACGAAACTTGCTTTTTTTCCCCCGGGAGCGCAATAGAGTCGGTCGCCGTCAATGCGAATTGACTCGGAAAGTGCCCAAATAATGTTTTCGCCTTCAAAATCGGTCAACATATTTCGTCGCCAGACTTTCTCCCCCTTTTCAACCGTGAGGCAAACAAGTTCCCCCAGTGGCGAAAAATCATAGACGAACTCACCGTCGATGGTCGGCGTACTTCGAGTGCCGGGATAACTTCCCGTCCATGCTTCTCCGTTATCGTATTCCCAAAGGGGCTTACCATTGAGATCGAAGCAATAGACGATGGAACGCCCCTCGCGGTTGCCGGAAGTAAAGAGGCGATCACCCTTGATCGTTACACTGGAATAGCCCGATACCCCATCACCGATGTTGTTGGCTTTCCAGAGTAATTGGGGTCCGCCATCCTGCCAAGATGTAAGCAGTCCGGTGTCTGGTGATCTGTTTTCACCGTCGGGTCCGTGAAACATTGTCCAGCCGTCGGCAAGGACGGCGTTCGCAAGCAAAAGAGAAACGAGAGTAAGACTCTTGATTGGTGTCATGTTGTGTTCTTTGTAAAATTATATCTTTCGCTACATTATAGTGTGGGTTGGGGTGGAGTATAAGTCCCCCTGGGCGAGACGGCGAGACGCGTCCAGTATTTGCGGGGGCTTGACGAAATCAATAACTGCCGTTATAATGCGCCCAGTTTTCGGATGTGAACCGGCAGAGAGTGCCTGCCCGATATTGCAGATAAGTACCCATGATTCAGATGCAGTCCCGATTGGATGTGGCGGATAACACAGGCGCAAAAGAACTGATGTGCGTGAAGGTTCTCGGCGGTACACGGCGGCGGTTTGCAGGACTCGGCGATATCATCGTTTGCTCTGTAAAGTCCGTCATTCCCGGCAGTAACATCAAAAAAGGGTCGGTAGTCAAAGCGGTAATTGTCCGGACCAAGAAACCCGCCCGACGGGAAGACGGTAGTTACGTCCGATTCGATTCCAATGCGGCGGTGTTGATCGATAATAACAAAAACCCTATTGGAACCCGAGTTTTCGGGGCTGTTGCCCGGGAACTGCGCGGCAAAGATCAGAAAAAAAAGGCAAGAGGAAAAGCAAAGGGCGAGGAGGGTTTTGTCAAAATCATCAGTCTAGCCAACGAAGTAGTTTAGTAAGGTTTTGTATAGAGAGTTACGATCATGCGTGTCAACAAAGACGATCAAGTGGTTATTTTGTCGGGGTCACAGCGGAAACCGCTCGCCAAACAGTACCGTGTCCTCTCCGTGGATAGGGCTAACGGAAAGATAACGGTGGAGGGAGTCAACGTCGTTCAAAAGGCGGTGCGTCGAAGCCGGCGGAATCCCCGGGGAGGAATGCTGTCGATGGAAATGCCGATAGCAGTTTCCAACGTGCAGGTTGTTTGTCCCAAGTGCAACAAACCCACCAGAGTTGGGGCTCGCTTTGCCGAAGATGGCGCGAAGTACCGCGTATGCAAAAAATGCCACGCCGACATCAGCCAAATCTCTCCTGCAAAATAAGGGGGATAAAACAAGGGGGATATAGACTGGAAACGACATGGAAATGTCATTTTTTACATTAACCCCCTGTTGTTTTGTTGCGTAAAATGACGGGGTGGTCAAACAATAATCACGTCGCGATAAAATCGTCCTCTTCCTCTTCGTAATCGGTCACCAGTCGACTCTTGTCGGAGGGTTGCCCTCCCCCGCTCTTACGTATGTTACTCTTGCGCCGCCAGTCTCCCATCGATACGAGAACACTTCGCGGTTTTGAGCCATTCGCTTTGCCCACCACGCCATCCTCTTCCATGAAATCCATCATCCGCGATGCTCTCGGATAACCGATGCCCAGACATGTTTGCAGCATCGATACCGAACCGCGTCCTTTGTTGATCACCAAGTCCACAGCCTTATAGTACACATCATCCCGGACAATTTTACCTTTACCGTCATAGTTTTCCTCTTCGTCCGAGTTCTCCGACTCATCTACCGTGTCCATTTCCAAGAGTTCTTCATCATAGTCCGGTTCATCCGTGGCAATTTGTCCATTGATGGCATCAATTTCTTCGTCCGTTACGAGTGCCCCTTGTCCACGAATGATTTCGTTCTTCTGATAGATCAACATATCTCCCCTCCCGAGCAGTTGCTCCGCCCCCGTGCGGTCTAAAATGACCATGCTGTCCGTCTTGCTTGAGACACGAAAAGCAATTCGAGCAGGTAGATTCGATTTGATGACACTGGTGAACACGTTTGCCGTCGGCTTTTGCGTTGCCAATATCACGTGGATTCCTGCCGCCCTGCTCTTTTGTGTTAGACGAATGATATGAGACTCCACTTCTTTGGTGCTCATAATCAAATCCGCCACTTCGTCCACAATGACCACCAAATAGGGAAGATACTGGGGAATTTCTGCCCACTCCTCGTCACTGGCATCAATCATGTTCATTTTACGCCGCAAATCGTCTTCGGACAGTTTGTTGTACTCGGCTAGATTTCGCACTGCTGCTCTTTTGAACAGGTCATAACGGTCTTCCATTTGCGACACCGTCCAAGCGAGTACCCCTGCCGCCTTTTGCATGTCGTCCACGACCGGATGAATCAAATGCGGAATCCGTTGATATTGGCAAAATTCGACCTGCTTGGGGTCAATCATCAACATACGCACTTCTTCGGGACTTCGTGTCATCAAAATCGACACGATAATCGAATTGAGGCATACACTTTTTCCTGTACCAGTTTGACCGGCAATCAAAAGGTGGGGCATTCCCGCTAAATCGGTAACAATCGGATCACCCGTTACGCCTTTACCGAGAAAGAGGGGTATCGCAAGTTCATTGACGGCATCGGGATGGGCTTCCATCACATCACGCAATCGAACCTTTTGGTGAATGTCGTTCGGCAGTTCCACCCCAACGGTGTTCTTGCCCGGTATCGGCGCAACAATCCGTACGCTCCCCGTTTTGAGTTCCACACCGAGATCGTCTTGAAGTTGTTGAATTTTTTTGATTCGGGTTCCTTTTTCCAAGCGGAGTTCGTACTGCGTGATGACCGGTCCCTTTTGAATGTCAACGACCTTTGCGGAGATTTTGAAGTTTTGCAACACCTTTTCGAGCAATTTGGCGCGTTCGGCGAGGGCATCGTTGTACTCTTCCTCGTCTACTTCTTCTGAAGGTTCGAGCAATTCCGACGAGGGGAGTTCATATTCGTACTCTTCATATTCCTCTGACTCTTCGTCAAATTCATCCGCGTCTTCGTCAATATCGATACTCTGCGACCGGGCATGTTTGAGCAACGTTGGTATTCCAGCATTGCCTGATCCGGTTTTCGATGTACCGGCAAATTCCGGTTGTTGGAGAAAACAAAGGAGGCGAAGGAGTGTTTGATCGCTGACCAAAACGAAGCCTGCCAGTACCATGCTTGAAAGGAATATAACGATTCCGGTGGAGGTGATGTTCGGGGAGAGCAGCGTGGCGAGGATTGTGCCGCTGTACCCGCCGGGACCAATGACCGGACAGGGCGATTTCAGCGACCAGTCGGGCAAAAATGAAAAGAGTCCCGCAAAACCCACACCGGCAAGGAGAAAACCGACACATAGCATGATCGGTTGGTCAAAGGTCTGGGCAGGGGAATCGGAGTAGCGGAGAAATCGAATACCGTACACGCCAAGCGGAACGAGCATCAAATAGGCAGCGTAGCCGAAAGGGATCAACAGCGCAGCAGCAACGACGGCACCGGGCAGTCCGAGCCAATTATGCAACATTTCGGACCGGGGAAAGCCCAAAAATTCCGGCGGATCAGCCGCAGAGTAACTGAGGAGACTGACTGCAACACATATTCCGATGGCGCAGAACAAAACGCCAACGAGAGGAACGCGGACAGATTTCATGGCATACTGCCTTTCACAGGGGGGACGCAAGCGTTTTCCCAAATCGGCAAATCAAGCGACATGGGTGAAAAACGTGGACGGTTCCCGCATAATGCGATAAAACGGTATATTAGGCACTTCACTTGCGTCTCTTTGAGTATTGTTGTAAAATGGAGTGAATAAGATAAGAATGAACACTTCTTAAACCTCTATGCTCCGCATCTACGATCAGATTCAGGAATCACTAAAATATGTCCGCTCCAAGTGGCAGGGAATGGCAAAGGTGGGAATCGTCCTCGGCACAGGACTCGGTAACTTGGCAAAACAAATCAAAGTCGAGGCGACTTTTCCGTATGAAGAGATTCCGCACTTTCCCCGCTCGACGGTCGAGACTCACGCGGGCAACCTCGTTGTCGGTACACTCAACGGCGTACCCGTGGTGGCAATGGAAGGACGATTTCACGCCTACGAAGGGTATGATTCGAAGCAAATTACCTTCCCGGTCAGGGTCATCAAGGCACTCGGAGCGGAAATGCTGGTCGTGTCCAATGCCTGCGGTGGAATGAATCCGCAATATCGGCAAGGGGACATCATGGTCATTGAGGATCACATCAATCTGCTTGGCATCAATCCGCTGGTCGGTATCAACGATGACCGACTTGGTCCACGATTTCCCGATATGGGCGAACCTTACGACAAGAAACTGATCGACTTGGCACTGGAAGTTGCCCGAAGGGAAAACTTTGTGGCTCACAAAGGGGTGTACGTCGCCGTGTTGGGTCCCAACCTCGAAACCCGCGCGGAATATAGATTTCTGCGGGGAATCGGCGCAGATGTCGTGGGTATGTCCACGGTTCCCGAAGTTCTTGTGGCAGTGCATTGCGGAATGAAAGTCCTCGGCTTGTCGATTGTTACCGATATGGCGCTTCCCGATGCACTGAAACCGGCGGTTGTGGAAGAAATCATCGCTACGGCAAATGCCGCCGAACCGAAGTTGACGAAAATCGTCAGCGGTGTGCTGGCGAAACTGGGATGAGCAAGGTTACTGTTTTCTCGAAATGATCATGCAACATCAAACTGTTTATTTATTCCTGCCGGTGTTCCTTTGTAGCATTTCGGTTGTAGCCGAACCGTTTCACTTCGTGGAAAATGATAAAAAACAACTGACCCTCTTGGAAGGGAATTCACCAATTTTGACCTACCAATACGATGTGATCGAACACGAACACGTTCCGCACGACGACCTGCGAAGGACTGCGGGTTGCTATGTTCACCCACTCTACGGACTCAACGGCGAAATACTCACGGACAACGCTCCTGCCGATCATTACCACCATCACGGTGTTTTTTGGACGTGGCCCCACGTCGGTGTCCACGAACAGGACGGTACCGTTACGGAATATGACCTCTGGACAAGCAATACCGCTCTGAAACAGCATTTTGTCTGCTGGATGAAAAAGACCCAGTCGGAGCAAGCGGCTTCGCTCGAAGTCGAAAATGGTTGGCTTGTCGGCGATCCACACGAAAACAAGAAGATTATGACCGAACGGGTATGGATTACCGTCCATCGGATTCAAGAAGATTTAGCCGGTGCTCCGGTTAAAAGCCGGGCGATTGATTTTGAATTCCGGTGGCAACCCTTAGGAAAGCCAATCACCCTGCGGGGTGCGGAGGACAAAAGTTACGGCGGATTTTCGGTGCGATTCAAACCCTTTGTTCCAGCCGGTAAAACGGCAGCCGAACGGAGTGAAATCAACAAAATTACCATTCCCGCCGGCATTGCGGAGAGTGATTTACCAGAAACCCCGTTGGCTTGGGCTGATTACACGTCGATCTTTTGCCCTCCTGCGAGTGATTCATCTGGAAAGGATCGACCGAGTGGAGCGGCAATTTTTGTTCCGCGTTGGCATCCTGATTTTCCGCCGACGTGGCTCACGAGATACTACGGTCCGCTGTGTGTCGGCTATCCTGGCGTGAAAGGTCGGACTCTCCGAGCCTACGAGATACTCTATTTACGCTACCGAATTTGGATTCATGAAGGATCGGTAACGGTACCGCAAATTGAGAGAGCGTACACGGAGTATAACAAGTAGGGAATGTGTATAGGTTGGGGCGGCGTTAGGGGAAACAGTGCAATGCCTATTTACCTATGTTTTCCAATCGCACAAGAGGATCTTTATGCACCCCCAGTGAGTTCGCAAAGTGCAAAATAAATTTTTCCGGACAATCTTGCAAATCCGTTTCAAATTAGATAAAATATCCCGCATATTGTGTTTTACTTCGTTGTTTGGTTGACGTACGCCATTGATGGGTGAATGGGAAGAAGAGTTACAGAGGTTTCGGAAACTCACCTTGTCCTGTTGGTATCTGACAGGTCCGACCGGGGTCGGAAAAAGTAAGGTAGGATTGGTACTTGCGCGCAGTTTGGATGCAGAAATCATCTCCATGGATTCGATGGCAGTCTATCGAGAAATGGATGTCGGTACGGCAAAACTGCCCCCCGAAGAACGCGAAGGCATTCCGCACCACCTCATTGATGTCATTGATCCGAACGATAATTATTCCCTCGCCCAGTATGTCAATGAAGCGGCAGATAAGATTGCCGAAATTCACATGCGCAACAAAAACGTCCTCTTCGTCGGAGGCACTCCGTTGTATCTCAAAGCGATGTTGCGGGGAATTTTTGAGGGTCCACCCGCCGATCAGGAATTTCGGATGGAATTGCAGAGAAAAATGCAAGGCAAACCGCCGGAAGTGCTGCACGGTTTACTGGAAAGGATTGATCCCGTCTCGGCAAAGCGGTTGCATCCCAACGATATTAAGCGGGTGGTCAGAGCATTGGAGGTTTTTGAAAAGACGAAAAAACCCATCAGTGAATTTCAGAAGCAGTTCGATGTGGGAACTCCGCCGGAACGGTGCAACGTGTACGTCTTGCAAATGCCGCGGGATACGTTGTATGCCCGAATCAACAAGCGAATCGATCGAATGATCTACGACGGTTTGCTTGATGAAGTCAAAATGTTGGCAAAACGAAATTTTCCCATCGGTACATCTGCGAGACAAGCACTCGGCTATAAGGAATTGTTCGATTACCTCGAAGGAAAGAGTACCTATCCGCAGGCGGTTGAATACATCAAACAAAACACGAGAAACTTTGCCAAGCGGCAGGAAACGTGGTTTCGGGGACTTTGCGAATGTAGGTTTATTTCAGCCGATGAACCTGTTTTTGAGGGGGTTGACGATTTCCATATAGACAGACCCACTCCGCCCGTGCCCTCGGGACCTCGGATTTTGTCCGAAGACGATGAAGTATAACCCGCCCCATTCAAAACCGGCAGAGATACAAATGACCCCGTTGATCGATGTTATTTTTCTGCTACTGGTTTTCTTCGTTTGTACGGCAAATTTCATGCCGCCGGAGGAAGTTCTGCCTATGGACACCACGCTTCCCAGTGAAGTGACTACCGAAGTGGCATTGCCCGATCCGGTCAACCTGGATGTCGTGTTCGTTCAACTTTTTTTTGATCGGGAACCGCGTTGGCAAGTCGAGGGGAATCAATGTACCACACTCTGGGAAGTACAAAATATCCTGCTGTCGATTCGGAATATCAAGGCGGACATTCCGGTCATTATTGGGAGTGCCGACAACGTTCCGATGGAGGATGTGATCGATGTTTACGATGTTTGTCGCCGGGTGGGACTTTCTCGTATTCAGTTTGTCGCCGATTGATTGCCTTGCTGTGAAAATTGGAGTAGAATCCCGCTTTTCCAATCCGAGGAGACAAAACGATGATCGTTGTCAGTACAGAATTTGTGGCGGGATATAACGTTGTCCAAACATTGGGACTGGTTCAAGGAAATACCGTGCGGACGAAGCATGTGGGACGGGACATTGCCGCCGGGTTGAAATCCATTTTCGGCGGTGAACTTCGTGGATATACCGAACTGCTGAACGATGCACGAAAAGAAGCCATGACCCGAATGATAGAATCGGCGAGCAAAATGGGAGCCAACGCCATACTGGGGGTACGATTTGCTACCAGTACCATTTTGCAAGGGGCAAGTGAACTGTACTGCGTCGGCACCGCTGTGGTGATTGAAGAAGAAAGTTGAGAGTAAGTTTTATTGAGGGACAGCCTACCATGGAGGAATCCAGAAAGGAATACAATCGGCAAATGAAGGAAACCCGCAAAGCGGTATATTGGCGTACTTGCTTGCGCGATGGTCGAGGACAACGTCATAAAATTTGCACAAAAGAACGGCATGTACTTGCGAGTCCCTGCTCGGCGGGGGCGACTACCGATTGTCTTGGTTGAGATGGTGTAGTCGATTCCGTTTCTTGTTTGTTACAGGAAATTGTCGAGCATAGCAAAATCAAAAGAATGCAAGCGGCGGGTGGCACAGTGGGTGCTTTTCTTTCTCTTCTTCGATTGAGAAACCACAGGAGAATGATGATAAAGAGTATCGTCGGGGCAAACAAGGCGGCGAAGTCGCCGAGTGCCCGGTAGAAAGGGGAAATGCGAACGACAAGAGCAACGCCGTCCCAAACGTCGGCAATTTCGCCGATCAGTTTTCGCTGGTGCAAT
>Ga0123353_10009385_pt1 | contig 13498 bp, 7 predicted proteins | sample TergutLab28metaG_3_FD_92763 | JGI IMG/M metagenome (GOLD analysis project Ga0123353, IMG submission 92763) | Labiotermes labralis P3 segment gut microbial communities from Petit-Saut dam, French Guiana - Lab288 P3 | ecosystem: Host-associated > Arthropoda: Insects > Digestive system > Gut ... | reverse complement strand
GTAAAAAATAATGATGGTTGTTCTTGCAAAATATATTAAAAAAAAATATGAAAAAAAAGTTATTTTCAAAAAAAAAAAAAAAAAAAAAGCTAAAAGAAGGCAGCTCTTTCATTTCCTGTGTATGAACAATCAAAGCAGGTGCTCCTGTATAAAGGTCTGTGATAAAAGCACAACACGGGAAATAAACATGACAGTCATTTGAATTGCATGACATTCTTCTGAGGACTGCCATGAACAACCTGCTAGTCTCATCTACAAAATGTCTGCCATTGTTCGGTTGATTCATGAATGAACTAGGGTGATTATGTTGGTCTTTGTGTTAACTTACAATGTGAAGTGTGTGTCTTGCGATGGCTTTAAAAATAACTCTTCTCATGCAGCAATACTTCCGTGTGAAAATGTCATTTTTGAGATTTTTTTTGTAAAATGTAACTGGTCAAAAATATTTAAAAAATTGTTAAGCACAGTTTTTTCTGCATATTTGAGTCTCATCCTCTTGTGATGCACATTTATTGTATAATAATAATTGTTAAAAGTCACTCAGTGGTGAAAATTCTTTTTCCTATTGCAAAAGAAACTGTTAAATGTATGTTTTTATATGTGTTGTTTTGCGCTAAAAAAAAGTGTTCCATAGTCCAATCTGATACTGTTTGCTTGTTACAAAACAAAGAAAAATATTTATCCTGTTCTGATATCTTTTGATCTTTCCCTGTGATTTTATAAAAAAAAATACATGTATATTAGTTAATATCATATAGTTTGTTAATACTTACACAACTTCCAGCTACTACACCCTGAACTCATATTCAAAATATACAACCTTACTGAACTTCTCTTCCTGTAGTAATCCAAAACAGGGAGATTAAAACACAAAGACCTGTAAGGTACACATCAGAACTGCTAAACTTATACTAAAGATTTCTGGACTAACACTGAGTAGTCCGGTGTCAATTTTTTGCCCCTTAACTTCTGCTTCCAATCACATCAAGGCTGTGCCATGGCTCAGGCAGTCAGCTGCTGGCCTCTCACCACAGAGGTCCAGGTTTAGTCCTAGACCAGTCCTTGTGTGATCTGTTACAAAAATTGGCACTGGATAGGATCACATCTGTTTTCACCCCTCATCATTTCACCAATGTTCCATACTCATTCATCCATCAATGATATTACATAATCTAAGCATGGCAGTGTCATTAAATAATGAACCTAAAAACAGTGTCACAACTTTACGAATGACAATACCCCCAGTTCAATGTTCATTCATTATCACCTACCACCAATTTCAGATAATTTAGTCTGCCTGTTTGGTTATTCCTCTCAAGAGTGAATGGATTAAAACCCTACTACAAATTGACAAAAATGAGTAAAACAGTTTCATGGCACACAGTCTCCATCATTATAAATAAGAACCATTAAAGTATAAAACTTATAAAAGAGAAATAGAACTAAAAAATATTGATGTCACATAATGGATTTTCAGTCACAAGCAAGTGTTCTTAATCAAATGCTGACTAATGACTGACGCTATGTAGCCTGAAAAGGAAATTTCTGATACAGGGAAATTTTTGTATGCTGCTATTTGAAAAATCATGGAGAACATAGGGATGAATTTAAAATGGGACTCACTCACTTGGGGTTTATTCAGTGGCAGTGGCATATGCTCAGACTACACAGCATAAAATTTAAAAAAAGAGAGAGAGAGAGAGAGATTGTTTTATGAATAAATATAAAAACTACCATCACTTCAACATTACTTTAATAAATAAATGTGCACACATATACAGCACTTCTACAGAATCCAAAAAAAAGTTTGAGGCCCTTCATAATATTTTTTAACATGTAGATTTTTATGTTGAGAAGCTGTAAGCTCCTAACACAACCCCCAAACTGCAGGACCACCCAATGTCAGTTCTCTGCAACTGCTTATTCAATATATTTGCAGCTACCCTCCATATCTGTAGGCCATCTCCTCAATCCACAACCTATAGTACAAGAAAGAAATGTCTAAACAATGGAAGCAGGGGGTCTACTGAGCTACAGGTGTCCCACAACCCCTGTATAAGAGACAAACCAAAGCTCTTACCTAAGCCTCTCACACCATTTAATCGGTGTCCCACAACCACTATACAGGCCCACGCTAGCCAAAGCTACCTAAGCCTCTCACATCACGCAATCATATCTACTGGCAAGATATCGACACCTACAGCTCAACGGGCTGGAAGCAGTTTCTGATTCTACCTATTTGTAAGGATGATAAAACTGCCTGTGGTAAACTCCTGAGGTACCACTGTTACCAGCCACACACAAAATTTTATCCAAGGCTAACTCCAAATGTAGATGAAATTACTGGGGATCATCAGTGTGAATTTCAATGCAGTAGACTGACTGTTGATCACATATTCTGCATTCATCAAATACTTAAAGAGAATGTGGGAATGCAATGAGGCACAACATCAGCTACTTACAGGCTTTAAGAAACCCTATGATTTGGTCATGAGGGAGATTTTATATATCCTCAGTGAGCCTCAAATACCCATGAAACTAGATAGGTAAACTAAAATATTTTGAAATAAAACTTATAGTAAAGTTGTTACAAGCAAATATATGGTACATTTCCTATTCACAATGCTCTGAAACAATGACACACTTTATCAGCTCTGATTTTCAATTCTGCCTTTGAATATTCCATTAGGAAGGTCGAATAAAAATAAGAAGAAACTGGATTTTAATGGGGGACACAACTTAGGTCTGCACTGATTATGTTAATTCAATGGACAAGAACAAATGCCATAGATAAAAACACAGAAGCTCGAGTTAAAAGGTTGATTTTGGTGTAAATGCTAATAAATGAACTGTATGTTCACGTCTCAGCATCAGAAAACTACAGAGTATTGCAAATATGATGATCACTGTCCACCTCCGAAATATATTACTGGAGTTCGCATCATTTAAATGTATTACTATAAATAACACCAATGCCTTCTTCCTGAAAACATCCTTCACAGATATGGCCTTGGTGTCCTCAGTTTATCACACCGTTATCCCAGAGGCGGATGTCGACGTTTCGGAACTATCTGCTGTATTAATCTTCTACGTTGAAATCAGAGGCCGCATGATCTCCATAACGTTAACAATTTACGAAACTAAGGGTGCAGTAACCCAAAAGATCACAACCTACACTTTTAGATCATGACAACTTCAAGTCTCATTCACAGAGCTTACCACTAACATCTAATTTAGGCAGTTGTATACCAGCCGATTTAGTACCAGTCTACTACGAACATAACCTACTTTCGGTTCAACAGATCGTAACCTTTTGGTAACGTGAGGCGCAATCACCGCACACAGAACGCAAAACAAAATCACAGCATTTAGCGCTACACAACTCACAGTCCTTAAAAAAAACAGGGAGCTCAACAATTTTTCCACGAAAGGTATATACACGTCCCGCGCATAAAATCACACAATAACCACCACTCTCCACTACACGAGCGCCGCCCAGCGACCCTAACGATGAACCTCTGCCTTGCGCGCCGGCGTAATTCAGCCCCCCCCTTCACTCGCGAACTAAACAAAAGACTTGGAAGGAATGGCTGGCCGTTCAATTCTGTGCTCTGTTCCCCCAGGTATGTTTATATAGAATAATGATTAGTTGCTGTTATTAAAGGCGTTTATCTATTATTATGATTGTACGATTTAAAAGTTAGTTACAGTTCAGCTAATGGTGTGTTTGTTGCCTCAAAAGGTTTATATATTAAAGTATAATTTTATTTTGTTCGTACAGTAGAGGGTAAACGTTTAAGTATGGGAATGTCTGCATCCACCAATAGGAAATGTTTTCTAGAGGGGTTCCAGTATTGATGTCATAAAGCGCACACTCTAGGCAAGATAGATATTACTTTCTTGAACAACGGAATGCCTCGAATTTAAAGTTATCAGTCATAATTCGTATAATTGTGCCATAATCTGTTTGCCAATTCCTATAGTATTTAATTGTGTAATAATGTTATCACTTTGAAAGGAAAACTGGCATGTGTGAAATGTATGTAGTGTGTTTGAGTAGTGATGCAGGCCTTGGCCGGTAGTTCGTTGTAGTGGATCGTTTGTTGGAGTTTCTGTTCGCATTTACGTCGTATTCCGCCATTGTTCGGAGACATTTTTCAACAGAATGATACGAATATCGGTCATTTGTAGCTGCGTATAAAATGAAAGTGTTACCGGGTAAGCCTGTAGTGTGCTACATTGTGGTTTAACGTTAGATACGTTTTAATGATAACGTTTCAGGCAAGAGGGTATTGCATTATTTTGTCCTGTTTGCGGTGTCGCCACATACGTATCATAGGCTCGGGCTTTGTCACGTGGGTGTTGGTGTTTGTGCTACAGTGGGAGGGGGAAACACGATGAGGGTGTTGGAGGAGCGTGTTGTGTCCTGCAGTGTTTGTTTAGATATCGTATGGTTATTACGTACATTAAGTAAACATGTACTGTAAGGCAGTGTTAACATTTAGACCGTGCTGTTTTGTTTTCAGGAAATACATTTTGGCGTGTGTAGTTCAGGGAATGAAATATGAGTTTTGAAGGAACGGAACCTGCTGGAGATTGAAGATGTGTGGCGAATTATGTGCCCGTGACTGGTGTTTGCCTTTGCGTTTCAACATTGAGTAGCCAGTGAAGGTACATGGTAGTATATAATTAGGGTGATATTTTTCACTGCTGTGGCGAACCAGAGTACCTGTGATAATGTTCCAGTGAAAGACATGAAGAGTATTAGAAGCGGCATTGTCTGTTGCTTTTGATAATGTTCGTAATTTTAAGATGCCAGAATTCTCTGAAAACAGAACTTCCGCAACTTGTATGTAATACTCATTCCTGAATACGATGTCTGGGATTTTGTGTGTGATGCCGCTGAAATAAACCCATGGATGACTGGGACTAAGATTTGCCTCGTTGAGGCATCCCAATGTTGTCATGGCACCAGCTTTGACAGAAGCTGGTCAGTCTCAGAAATTCAAATTACCTCCATCTTCACATTCCTTGCCAGCATCTCCAGTAGGCGTAACATTAAGTGGATTAAATAACATATCACAGTTATTAACGAATGGGCATTCGTTACGTAAAGATGGGCACATTGGTCTTGTGACAAAATTTACAGGAAAGAAGAAATTAGAAGGGCAGTTGAATTTTATTGGGAACGATTTAATCAAGGAAATTCAAACAGAACCTGGTACCTTCCCATTCAACAATTTGACTACCCTAGCTATAGCATCTGCAAGAAGAAGTGGGGGCTTGCAGTCTGCAGGTAGCAAATTGGGAGCCTCGGAAAGTGTTCCAGTGAAGGAAGGTAGATTTATGATGAGTAATTGTGACCCATCTATGGGGGACCAGGAAGATAACATGGGTTTACAGAAATCAAACTCAACGGTGCCATGTTTGGAGTCCGGAAATTTTTTGAAGGAGAAGATTCTTTCCAGTGATATGGATCAACTGTTTAAGAATTTGGGTGCAGCCATTTCCATTAGTGACTTGGGTGGTAGTGTGGATTTGGGACAGAATGTAGCAGAAGAGCTACTTCAAGTTATAAAGAGCATGGAATCTAATCCTACAGAACCAGATGTTCCATTACATGGGGAATCTGTGGGCATGGATCCAAGTGAGGGTGGTGAGCCAGAAGGTATGTTTGCAATATCAGATGGCACTGACATTGGTAGTGGGTTGTCAACATTTGAGAGACTGTTAAATGATGTGGACATGATGAACATGTGTGTTGATGTTAATCTCGCTGAAAACTCCTTGGTAACAGAAAACAAAGAGGCTCTGACAAAGGAACGTATAGAGGAAGCACGCAAAAAACAATTTGAGATGGAACGTAAGTGTGAGTGGCTTCTAAGAAGGCTTAGAAAGCTGCAGGCTAGGACGATGGGGAAGCATGTTAGTGAAGAAGTGACAGGATTGTTGGAAAATGCCCATAGGATGTTGAACCATAGTGCATCTCAGAAAGAACAAACAAGTTCTGTAGGATTAAGTAGTGGTGCTGTTGGTGTGTGTGTGCAGAGTGAAGAAACCAGTGCTGCAAAATCTGAGATTTCTCGTAAGGAAAAGAAAGTGAAAGGTATATCCACATTTGCAATGGCTAATCTCTTTAGGCGACTGGATATGTTATCACAGCAGCAGGCAGCTGTGTCAACACGAAACCATTCATCTCAGAGGTACTTTGGATCTGGTTCTGGAGATCACGCTTCTTCATCTAGTAATGGACCTCGTGTGCTGCCAAAGTTCAGTGCAGAAGACAAGAATGAACTGGAGAAGGTCTCTGGCCAACTCCACACCCAACTCAAAATGGTGGAAAATTTTGTGGACTCTGATGCAACTGCCAGCAGCTCAGGAGGAGAGAGTTGTGATGAGATGCAGCCCTTCAACAACCAACATCAGATGCACGTCAGCATGTAAGTTGTAATAGTATCATACAGTGTCATTATTCATTGTTAATAGTAATGCAGTTTTATGTTTTTCTTATTGCATAAGTTTTTGTTAGCCTGATGTTGCCCTGTCGGTAGTAGGTTTATACCATCATCACACCCATTTTCAGAATTGGCTTCAGAAGGAGAGTAACAGTAATTTCTGACCAGTCATATACCAGTGGTATATAAATTTCATGTATTCTCAGTGTATGTACACATACATACATTGTAGGAGCTGTGTCATTTCACCTCCCCCCGGGCCTCTGGCTGCCCCCCCCCCCCCAGCCACCCTTTAGTGGGTGGATGCCTTTTCAGCTCGCTTTCCTGCCCCTCATTTTAAGGGGGTATGAGTGGAAAAGTGATACATATGTGTTGAGAGGTTCATCTCTCACACATGCATCTGTTTGTTGCCATAATCCCACGCGGGATCATTACGATTTTATTATACAGAGTGCTGTTGGAAGACTACATATGTACTGATCCATACATGGAGGTTGGACATCATCTTTTGCAGAGAGCTGCGAACTGTTTAATTTGTTCATCATGTATCAGGTCATTCCCAACAGGTGCTTTAACATTCGCTTATTTACATAGTGCTTATTGTAGATGTAGATTTTATGAGCAGGTTTGTAATTTCTATGAGTGGGTTCAACTTTAAGGTTGGATGCCCTGTACTGCTTAAATATTGAAACGTCATATTGCATCCAGTCCTGAATGTTCTGTACATGCATCGGATGTAAAGGACATTGACTCTGTTAATACACGCGTGCACACATACATGCACATGCACATGGGCGCATTCATTTGCACACACAAATGATCTCTGGAGTATCTCCATGCCCCATGTTGCAGCTTGTAACTAAAGTGATGATAAAAAAAAGTGCTGTCTGCATATTGTAAACTAATGAACTGTATAATAATCATTGAAGGAAGACTGAACTATGCTTACTAAGATTTATTACATGTGTGTGGTGAATTCTTGAGGTTGCAGAGGACTGAAGTTGTTGCGTCACGTTGTTTGTTTGAAATCTTCCTGTTGTGGCCAATTAATATTTACCGTGATTTTATTTAAGCTTTCAGTAATTGATTATGTAAATTTTCTTTTCAGAATACTGAATACACAGGAGTAATTATGATAATGGGAGCTGTAGTGTTGTAACTGTATTGTGACATGATAGAATTATAAGATTGACATGCACATGTTAAGCATGAAGCTGAGGTTCGATACAGAGTTTGTGACATCATGTTTAGGCATATAAAATAAGTTTTATATTTGTTAACTGTCCCTAAACGTGTGCTACTCGTCAGTCTAGAAATCATACAAGGCAAACTGCATGGTAACAAATAGCCTTGAACCCCAACACACAGGGTAAAATTTAACATGGAATAAAATTTTCAATTCCTCACATCAGTCTGTGATACTTCATGACCCCCATTAACAGCTGTTAAGACAGGTTGGGATTTTCTTTGGGGTAGAAGGGGCATTTTGTCTGTTCATTTGGTACCAACACTCTCAGAGAAAAACACTGCCAACACCCCTGCGCTTGAAAGACGGAAGAAGTTCGTTCAAAACTTTGGTGTCCCCATACCAGATGACATGCTTTTCATATGAAATCTTATGACAAATGTGTGAAATTTTATGTATGCCGTGTACAGTAATTGTGTTTCATTGTCACTTGCCATTGAATTTTATGTTTGAGAGATATTGTTCCTTTGAGATACTTCATACCAGCTTTAAAAAATTATGCCTAGTCTTTTAATGTATATCACCTTCCATCCCACATCTTTTGACCACATATTTAGTCATTTGTTCTCAGGATGCAACAATTTTGGGGTTGTCCTTCCAGTTTGTAAGCCTTGTTTATTCTTGGCATGACTGTCCTGTTACATAGTAGCCAAGTTGGAATACAAGTGCCAGTTTATACCATGTGAATCTAGTTGGCGTTGGCCTGTATACAATCTGAGAGAACAAATGATTTTTAACCTAGGTAAGAGATTTGAAGAGTCAAGAACGAATTGGCACATAGCAACTCGGAAGGAGGGGAGAGGGTGTTGGCTGGCAGTTTTAATTTAAACACCACGTTGTGCAGTCTTAGCTGGATGTAAGATACAGGTCACTCCAGAACAAGGGAAATTTGTTTATTTTGAAAACAGTAGGCAGTGTGCCTAGACAGAACAGCGACTGCTTCTAACCAGAACAACCAGGATATGGACAGTACATCATATAATGGATTTTAATCCATATGAGTGAACTAATGAACTGTTGCTCAGGTAGTGAAGAATTCCTGGATTTTATGAAATAAGGCCTGTCTTCATAAGAGCCCATTGTGGTGAATGCCTTCTCACTCTGTTTAACATAAATTTTAATATTATCCTCCCATCTATGCCTTTTACTTCCATGTTGTCTCTTTCCTTCAGGTTCACAGACCAAAGTTTGTATGCAAGTCACCACCCATGCATACTAGTTGACCTGGGAGCATATCTTCTTTCATATGATCCTAATAATATTTGGTGATGAGTACAAATTATGAAGGCCCTCATAACTTCTTTTCTTTTCCACCTCATGTTCTTCTCAGGTCCAAATAGTCTTAGTGTGCTGTGTGCGGTTGTTATACCTGCACAATGAGACCAGATCCATGTTTCCCTTAAGTCAGCTTACTGTATCCATATTTGTGTTGTAATCATGAATGAGATTAGTATCTCAATAATTTATTTCTTATCAGTGTATGATTACACAGTGCCATCACTGCCGATATGTCACCCAGTTCTGTTTTGTAAATCCTATTAAACCCCAGTCCTATATTCATCTTCCAGTATGCTGCAGTGTTACTGTATCAATTGTGTAGATGTATTCAGGGTCTTCAAGATTATCTTGCTATAAATAGTAAGATTACAAACAGGTGATGCCGCATAGTTTCACGTCACGTTTGGTTTCAATAAATGTAAATCAAACGAGCGGTTTTGTTAGGGCTCTCATGAGAACTCAGTAGCTGGAAGTTGACTTGGTGTATTTTTCTTGTGAGCCAACAGAATTTGTTTTGTATATCCAGGGCAGATGTAGAGCACAATGCATCTTACATCAATGTATTCAGTTAATATTAGACTTTTCGCCACCATATTTAAAGGTGCAGGACAGTTTTGATGTCAGTGCATTGGTATCTCAGATATGTTTTACTACTTCTGTTTGAGAAAAGTGTTGGATATGGTTCTGGCAATGGTTCCCTTTGGCTTCCCAGAACTTGTCATGTGTAACAAAAACATTCTTCGTAGCACATTTAATTTCTGCGGGTGAAGTTGAACACACTGCACTCTTAATGCTTGCTTCCAGATTGCCTTAAGTGTGAGGATCATGGCTATACACTTCATGCCTTAACATATCCCATAAATAAAAATTGCACTGCGTGTTGTCTGGTATACAAGGTCACAGGCCACCACCTTATTATTCAGACACCAGAGGGGCAAACTGTAAATAATGCAAGTGATTTGATTACAAATAGTACAGATGTAACAGATAGTTTTGGAGTGTGTGGATCATGCGATGTTCCATATCCGTGTGCTGAGGAATATTAACGCTGCAAACCCACACATGCGCATCGATAAAATATCCTGTGTAGTATGTTACTATTTACTGACATGTTTCGGTTGCAGGGTGTCATACAAGAATACAAACAATGTACAATATTTTCACAAAATGCATAACTAAAACCACCCGATGTTACAATTTTTGCCTTTAAGCACTCCCAGTGGGCATAAAATGTCACATTGTGTCTGTTCTGTTGAACGATATTGCTAATGAAGACTTGCTGTCAGTCACTGTAGACGGTAACAACTCTATGACAGCATGGGTTCAGCCAGCTTCCTGAGTCAGTCTATTTTGATTCAGTAAGGAAGCCAACAGGAAGTGACCAACGATATGGGCCAGATAAACTGGAACCCTTTAGACAGAGGGATTAAAGTCGGCCACAGTACTTAACCACCCTACTGTACCGATCGTGTCTGCCAAACGACATTGCGTCATATTCTTGAACACCGTAATATTCACGTTATGAGATCTCACATTCCGCTGTTTTAACTCTTTGGTTGTTGAATGCTAAGGTGTTTTTCTCATCGAAGTGTAAGAATAGTTTAGGGACGGGAGAGAAATAAAATGTGCCAGTTGCGGTGTTATACAGTGTGAAGGGCATTGTAAGGATTGTTCCTGAGTAACTTAATTTTGTTGGAACTGACTTCACGTTCGATACCCGGCGGGGCAGAGATTTTTTTCCACCGCATCCCGACTAACCGTGGGGCACACGTCAATATCAACGTCATACTCCGTGGATACCCTGTGCTCTTTCTACGGCGCACGACACCTAGTGCCGGGTTGAATAATATGTGTGGTTGTAATTCCACCTCCATAGTATAGAAACAACTTTGCCTTTTCGTTTTACGTGGCTGGACAGTTCTGGTGGGCGGAGGCCTCTTCGTGGTCGTTAAAAGATCATGCACACACACACACACACACACACACCATCCTCGGTACTACGCTTTTGGACGAGTGATCGGTGCGTCGCAGAGACCACTACCTGGCATCAAACAACACGCACAATTGACACATACCAGACCCCGGCGGGATTAGAACCCGCAATCCCACCCCGTAAGCTATCGGCCGCAACCGTACGCTTTAGACGGCATGGCCACCCGTTTCATTTTACTTTGCCATTATGATTCCTGAAAAAATATAAATACGCGTACATGCATTGAAATGCGTCTGGTAACCCATCATACTTGTGTTTGTAGTATAGCGTGATTGGAATGCCCATTCGGGACTGGCCGTCATGCGGTTTTTCTCAGCTACTCCAGGGAGGTGTAGTAAAAACGTACAGTTCGTCCTAGAACAAGGTATGAAGGCTGAGATGGGGAGTAGGGGTATAACTCTACGCATTCTTTAACCGCGACGCGGAATGAGGTGGGTCGTCAGCGCCACGCCCCTGCCACTTCCCCCCGGCAATAGGTGCCGTAGTGGTACCTTGTAATTCCCCACGGCCGCGTCTGTATTCGTACCAATTTGCAGTCCTACCGTATGACATTCGTTATGGGTTGATACAGCGTGTAAACACCCGCATAACCATCCAGCAGACGTGAGTTCTTAAGTTCACAGGGCGGTGGCCGTGAATATTACAGCCCTCTGAGATAATGACGCCGTGTAGTCTGGTTGAATCATACTTTTTCTCCTGATACCGCTGCGCGTGTACAACAGTTCAGGGCCTCGCAACCCAGCAGATGCAGTACTGTGTTGGGTCTTTATGATGACGAAGAGGAAATGTGCGTGTCTCTCTTTATATCGTTTGTTCCGAACATGGCAGGTTTATCGCATAGAAAGCCCGCATCCGCCGGTACATCCCGTAAACAACCATTGTGATCAGGGCAGCAATAAAAGAGACGCAGTGTATATTCCATTGGAGTTGAATTTACCGTGCTGTTTTCTTACTCATAGCTGTTATGAACACTAATTTAGACACTGCAGTAAAGAGCAAATTCACTTACGTTTTGTTTCCTTTGTTTTAACTACATCCGTAAGTTTGTTGCGTATAAATTACAGTTTTCAGCCAGAACCAATCAAGATAAAGTGACCGGTAATCCACTCAGTGACTGGGTGTTGATTTATTGTACGACGGGAATTTTACTGCAAGATTTGAGGTTCTCACATCGGTGTTGCTGCAAATTCCTGTACTACGGGGATGTTGCACCATGTTAACTGGAAAATAGTTCGCAGCCAACGCAACGTACGGTAACCAGAACTGAGTAGAACCTTCGTCAGTTTCACTTTTCGCGACCGTGCCCAGATCGACTCGGGGTCAAGTCTTTTCCCTTATCGAAAGTGTACCGGAGATTATTTCTCCAGCAGTAAATTGGCCTTGTCTTAAATTGGCCAGTCACGTCTCAGAGGTTAAGAATGCGTGGAGCTATAGTCCGCTCCTCCATACATATTTATAGCGTGGTGCGTAAATAAGCTGAGATAGTGTTCACTTATCTCAGATATTCTTTCGGGTTAATCGTTTGGGATAATTTTTTGTTGACGTTTCGAAGGTACGCGCTGCTTCCATTTTCTTAATTACTGAATTAAGTACAGTGGATTGCTGAAGTAATTAGTACGCGGAATGTGTCGATTAGAGTTAGGGGAAGGCAACGCGGGGGTAGATCTTATACGCCACCCGTCCACTGCGCGTCTGTCGCAAATGTCGGAACGATGTAACGAAATAGAAGATACCATTTTTTGAGCAACACTCACGGCGAAACCGCGAGGCCTTTATGCTGTACCTTGTATCTGTATTTGCGTTGCATTTGTGTACGATGAGTTTTTATATTTTGGATTGGGGAGGGGGGGGGGGGTTTGAGTACTTAAACTTTGGGCTTCATGCAGAGTTTGGGTAGTGACCAATCAGCTGCAGCAGCAATGCGTAAAGCAATCCAGGCATTTCATCTTCGTGGTTGTTGGCCTGTCCATCTTTTCCGCCGTCGACCTCCATCTCATCTGCTACGAACTAACTTGGCAATGTGCGTAGCGTGTTGGCAGTGACCATTGTGTAGCAAAACTCGGCCAACCAACGTTTAGTGTGGATACACCATTACCACATTTCTTCATATTCGTTGAATATTTGCAAATGGATGGGATACTCGTCTTCCATACTTTTGTTTTATGTCATTTTTCCCCTTTTCTCCGAACTCCCATCCCTCCCCATACAGCCCACGTTGCGTATTGGTGGCATTAACCCTTTAAATGCCGAGTTAAATCCCCATCTGCTGGCATTTTTCGGAGCTCACAATATTCTCCACGTTAGCGGGGTAAGGGTTAATAATGTTCAAACGTGATGGTGGAATTCAGTAATGCGTGTCTGTGTGTGTGTGCAGAGTCCTTCTTCAGAAGCTAACTGTTTTGCAGCTAGTCAAGAAATTCCCCGCATTTCATGGAACCCGAAGGTTCATTACCGCATTCACAAGCGTCCGCCACCTGTCCCTATCCTGGGCCAACCCAATCCAGTCCACATACCCACATCCCACCT
>Ga0123353_10009384_pt1 | contig 13499 bp, 9 predicted proteins | sample TergutLab28metaG_3_FD_92763 | JGI IMG/M metagenome (GOLD analysis project Ga0123353, IMG submission 92763) | Labiotermes labralis P3 segment gut microbial communities from Petit-Saut dam, French Guiana - Lab288 P3 | ecosystem: Host-associated > Arthropoda: Insects > Digestive system > Gut ... | reverse complement strand
CGCAGGCGAATGGCGTTGGGCGAACCGCGCCATACGCGCGTCCGCGTCGGGCGGGAGGATTTCCGTGTCGGCCTTGAGTATCCAGTCCATCGGCACCCAGTCGAGCGCGCGCGGGGGGATTTTCATCCCGACGACCTGCAGCTCCTCCCTGCTCTTCTTCTCGACAGGGAAGGCAAAGATGCCGTCGGGATATTTCGCCTTGTCGTGGTACTGGAAGCTGACGCCCCAGTTGACGACCCTGTTCGCGTCCATCGTGCAGATGGTGCGGTGGCCCTTATCCACATAAAACGTCTTTGGCCACAGCGAGCCATAGAAAACGATTTTCTCGATTTCGACTTCCTCCTGGAGGTCAATCTCGAACCATGGCCCCCACTCGTAGGCCGCGCCCGGCGCATGCCAGGTGATCCACTCCTCCGAGCCCCCGGCCGTGTTCGTGTCGCCATTGACGACGTCCCGGCACGCCCGCGACTCCGCCGTCGAGATGATGGTGTTCTCGCGGCTCGGGTTTTTGTTCGACGGCAACGGGTGCGTCGTCCCCATTACCCACTCGGGGTGATTGAGCACGATATTTTTCCCGCCGCTATACACTTCCAGCTGCCGGCAGCGGAACACCAGCCCCGACGGGTTATCCACGCGGACATACCGCGCCTTCACCCCAGCCCCGCACGTCAGCGCAGCAGCAAGGGGAAACAAGAGAACGTAACGCATTGATTTCATAAGGGGGAACAATAGTGTATCAGGGGCGGTGTTGTCAATTTCAATTTGGCGTCGCATCCGTGAATCGCGATTCGGTGTTGCAAAGCGGTTGCCAACGGGTGTATCATGGCAACGAACAAAAAGGAGGAGGTGCGGGATGTTACAGGAGAATGGGTTTCTGGTGCGGAACGGGCTGGATGTGGATGCGATTGACCGCGAGGGCCTGCTGGCGGTGTTCGCGGAGGAGATGGATGCGGGGTTGGCGGGGAGGCCCTCGAGCCTGAGGATGATCCCGTCGTTCATCCCGATTGACCGGCCGGTGAAGACCGGCGTGCCGGTGGTGGTGCTGGATGCGGGCGGCACGAACCTGCGCGCGGCCGTGGTAACGATTGATGCGTCCGGCGGCGTGGACATCGGCTCGTTCGTGAAGCGGCCGATGCCGGGGACGCAGGGGGAGCTTTCGGCGGAGGCGTTCTTTGAGGCGTTCGCGGATTTCCTGATGCCGGTTGTGGGTGCGTCGGAGACCATCGGGTTCTGTTTCTCGTATGCGGCGGAGGCGCAGCCGGATGGCGACGCGCGGCTGCTGGCCTGGAGCAAGCAGGTGCAGGCGCCGGCGGTGGAGGGGCAGCTGGTCGGGTCGGGGCTGAGGAGGCACCTGGCGATGCGCGGGTTCGAGCGGCGCGTGGTGATCCTGAATGACACGGTGGCGACGCTGCTGGCGGGCAAGAGCGCGGGCGTGGCGAAAAGCTATTCGGCGTATGTGGGGTTCATCCTGGGGACGGGGACGAACACGGCGTATGTGGAGCAGAATGCGCGGATCACGAAGCGCACGGATTTGGCGGCGGGGGCGTCCATGCCCATCAACATCGAGTCGGGCGGGTTCAGGCGGATCGCGCAGTCGGTGTTTGATCGGCGGATGGATGCGCAGACGAGCGATTGCGGTTTCTACACGATTGAGAAGATGATTTCGGGCGGGTATCTCGGGAGCCTCGGGTTCGAGGTGCTGAAGGCGGCGGCGGATGAGGGGCTGTTGTCGGCGGCGGCCGCGGCGGCCGTCCGCGCGTGGGAGGGGCTGTCGAACAAGCACCTCGATGATTTCTGCGGCGGCGCGCCCGGGGCGGATAACCCGTTCGCGGATGCGGCGTTCCTGGCGGATGACCGTGAGGCGGTCAAGCGGCTCTGCACGCCTGTGTATGAGCGGGCGGCGGTGCTGACGGCCATCAACCTGGCCTCTGCGATCATCAAGACGGGGGAGGGGCGGGACGCGTCGAGGCCGGTCTGCGTGAACGTTGACGGCTCGACGTATTACAGGACGCTGACGGCGGATTTCCAGAACCGCGTGAAGCGTGAGCTTGCGGCGCTCCTGGGGCCGCGCGGGATTGCCTATGAGCTCGTCAAGGTGGATGACTCGCCCGTGATCGGCGCGGCGGTCGCGGGGCTGGTGGTGGGGTGAGCCCGTCCGGGAGTTTGAGGGTGAACGCAAGCCATTCCACCTATTGTGATGACCCGTCGGCGGTTGAGATGGTGTTCCGGCAGACGGTGCAGTCGCAGCGGTTGCTGCAGGGGGTTTCCCGGCTGGGCATTGCGGTCTCGGGCGGGGCGGATTCGGTGGCGTTGCTCGGGCTGCTGCTGCGGCTGTGCCGTGAGCGGCGCATCGAGGCGGTTGTCCTGCACCTGAACCATGGGCTGCGGCAGGAGGCGGCGCAGGATGCGCGGTATGTGGAGGAGGTGGCGGCGGTAACGGGGGTGAAGTGCCTGAGCGAGGCGCGGCCGGTTGTGCTGTCGGCGGGGGTCTCGCTGGAGATGGCGGCGCGTGAGGTGCGGCAGGCGTTCTATGCGGCGTGCTGCGAGGCCGCCAGCTTGGATGCGGTGGCGACAGGCCACAATGCGGATGATGTCGCGGAGACGGTCATCCTGCGGCTGGCGCGCGGCGCGGGGCTGTCGGGGATTGCCGCGCTGGGGTTCCGCTCCCGGCCGTCTGGCGCGCATCTGATGATCCGGCCGCTGCTGAAGGTGTCGGGCAAGGCCCTGCGCGGCTGGCTGCGGCAGGAGGGCGTCGGGTGGCGCGAGGATGAGTCGAATGCGGATACGGCGATCTTGCGTAACCGTGTGCGCCACGAGGTGCTGCCGCTGCTGGAGCAGCACCTCGGCGAGGGGTTGCGCGCGTCGCTCTGCCGCACCGCCGAGATCCTGCGCGAGGAGGAGGCCCTGCTCGACGTGCGGTCGCGCAAACAGGCGACGATCTGCACGACGGGCAATGCGTTGCGGTTGAAGACCCTGCTCAAGCAGCCCCTTGCGTTTCAGCGGCGCATCGTCCGCCGGTGGCTGTTTGCGAACGATGCCGCGTCCGCCAGCGGGTTCGATTCCACCGAAAGTCTCTTGGCGCTGTGCGCGCGCGGCGCAAAGACGCGCTTGCAGCTTGCGGGCGGCTTCTATGCCGTCAGCGATGGCACGGCGGTGGTGCTGGTGCGGGAGGCGACGACCGTCGCGCCCCTGGTCTTGCCCACAGGCACGCCCTGCCGCTGGCGCGACCTGATGTTTCTCTGCACGCCGTCGAGCGGCATCGAGAGCGTCGCGCACGGCATCGGCAGCTATCCGGCGGTCTGCACCATTAACCCGGTGGCGTGCCAGGGGCACCCCCTGGTCGTGCGGAGCCGCGAGCTGGGGGACCGTCTCACGCCGTATGGGATGAAAGGCATGAAGAAGGTGCAGGACCTTTTTGTGGACGAGAAAGTCCCCGAACATCTGCGCGACACCATCCCGATCCTCACCTGCGGGAATATGCTTGTCTGGATCCCCGGCTTCCGCATCGCGCAGCCCTTCGCGGTCAAAGACGCATCATCGCCGTGCCTGCGGATTGAGGTGGGTGAAGTGGCGCCGGACGGGTGAGCCTCCTCGTGCGGCGGCCGCGGCTTGCGCTTGCTTTCGCGCGGCCGTTCCCCTATACTGGGGGGCCTTATGCAGGTATTTGAGGAGACGATTGATTGGCGGGGCGTGGCGGGGCTGCTGGGGCAGGGGTGCAGGGTGTCGCTGTTTGTGCGCCATTCGGAGCGCCCGCCGATTGACCCTGCTGACACGGGGTTCGGCCAGGCGCTGGCGCTCACGCCGGACGGGGCGGCGCTGGCGCGCCGTGCGGGGGCGTTCCTCGCGGGGTGCACGGACGTGCGTTTCGCGGCCAGCCCGATGGTGCGTTGCCGGATGACGGCGCAGTGCATTGCGGAGGGCATGGGGCTGGCGGGTGCGCCTGTGGCGGATGAGCCGACGCTGGGGCTGGATAATTTCTATTACGAGGATGCGGGGAAGCTTCAGGCGGCGATGCGCGCGCGGGGCTACCTGGCGTTCATGCTGGAGTATCTCCGTACGGGCGTTGCGCCGTATTCGCGCCCGCTGGATGTGGCGACGGTGCAGATGGTGGCGTGGCTGAAGGGCGCGACGGTGCGCCCGCTGAACGTGCTGGTGAGCCATGACATTTTCGTGGCGGCGTTGCTGACGGGCTTGAAGGCCCGCGCCTACACGGCGGACGACTGGGTGGGGTTTATCCACGGCGCGGCGATCGTCCATGCGCCGGACGGGGGCTGGCGCTGCTGGCCGTGCGTGCCGGAGCTTGCGGCGGCGCAGGGGATGGCGTTTGTGGAGTGAGGGCCGTTACGCCGCTCATCGCGGCTCGCTGCCCTCGGCAAAGAGTTTCGGGTAGAATTCGCCGAGGAAGGCTTCGAGGGCGTGGATGGCGTCGTCGTTGTCGAGGGGGGATGAGGCGTTGACGGCGACCATGGCCCAGCGGTTGATGCGGTTGCGGATGGAGCGGTCCCACATGTCAATGAGGATGCGTTGCGTATGGGATGCGTTTTCGCGCTGTCGGCTGATGAACCAATAGGCGAGGGAGAACTGTTGGGAGGAGGAGGAGCGTTGCGCGATGAGGATGCGTACTTCGCGGGGTTTGCCGCCGATGACGCGTAGGGGGCGGGTTTCGGTCCCGAGCATGACAAACCCTTGCGCCGGCAGGCACAGTTCCGGGCGGTGGATGCTGCCGCGGTTCTGGCCGGAGATGACGACGCTGACGGAGTAGGATGTCCCGTCGGGTGAACGGTAGATTCGCTTGAGGATTTTGGTGCCTGGCGGCAACTTCTGCTCTCCGGCGGACACCCGGTGCATGGGTTTCCCGCATGACGGGCATTTGAATCCGTCGCCGTCTTGCAGGCTTTTTGTCATCAATGCGTTTTCCTCGCCGCTGGTGTTACATTGGTCGTCGTGGCAGAACCACGGGCGGTCGCTGGTGTAGCCGGAAACCTGGCGGGGGAGGTCGTCGGCGATGAAGCTCACCTCGTCAAAGGTCGGCTTGCCCAGCATCCGGCTGCTCTGGAATGTGAGGATGACCATTCCGGCGGTCAGGCAGGTGATGAGGAGGGCGCGTTTGGGGTTCGCGCGAGGGTCGGCGGCCTCTTCTTTCTCAGGCGGCCCGGCTAGCCAACGCGAGATCAGCGATTGATTCCGCAGCCATGCGTCGAGCTTGATGATCAGCGGCACGAGGCTCAGCATGAACAGGATGCCGATGACAAAAATAACGAACCCTGAGTAGTCGTGGTAAAAACCCGTCGCGAGGTCCTGCCCGAACAGGAGGGCAACGAGGCAGATGGAGAAAATGCGGAACATGTTCCCGACCACGGCGATCGGGACCGCGCAGATGAACAGCGCCCACCGCTGGAGACGGGTCTTCAGGGTGAAATACGCATACCCGGCGGTCAGCGCCCCCATCGCGACAAGGGAGCGGATGCCGCTGCACGGGTCTGCCACGTCCACGTTAAACGCGCGGCCCGGGACCCGCGAGAAAACGGCGGTGCCGGAACGCTCGATGTCCATGCCGAACCCGTTGAGGATGTCCGTCGCCATGCCCGAGGAGAACATCCGCAGGTGGACGGAAAAATTAAGGAAAGAAGAGACAGGGACCGTGAACAGGAGGAACCATGCGGGGAACAGCAGCAGCCGCCCGACCCCCTTGCCCCAGAGCGCATACGGGATGGACCAGATCAGGCCGATCATGGAGACTTGCGAGATACGCGCCTGGCCGCCCCGCGCGCTGAACCAGGCCACCGCAAGGAACAGGAGGACCCAGCCGAACCCCCGCCACGAGGGCATCCCGGCCAGCCGCCGGAACGCGTCCCGCTGCTTCCAGGCAACGAGGAGGCAGAACGGCGGGACAAACCATGCGTGCGCCATGTCCTCAATCGGGGCCTTGATGAAGTCCATGGTGTATAGGATCATGCCTTGGTAATGAAACCCGCCGATGGCAATCAGCGAAAGGAGGATGCCCCAGCGGAGCCAGTCGAACCGTGTCTTAGTCGTCATGGGAGCATTCCTTGCGTAGCACCGTGCAGATGCGGTCAATGTCCTGCGGCGACAGGCCCGCGCCGGACGGGAGGCACAGCCCCGTTTGGAAGAGGCGCCCGCCGGCCGCCCCGCCATAGACCCTGGCCCCCTGGAAGACGGGTTGCAGGTGCATGGGTTTCCACACGGGGCGGGCCTCGATGTTCTCGTTTCCCAGCGCTTGGATGATGCGGTGCGCGCGGGCCTCGGTCTCGAGCCGCGCCACCGTGAGCCAGCGCGTCGCCTCGCCGTACTGCGCCTCTGGCATGAAGCCGATCCCGGGGCAGTCTTGCAGAAGCTCGCGGTAGCGGTTGAAGAGGGCGCGTTTGCGCCTGACCACCTCGGGCAACAGCCGCAGCTGCGCGATGCCGATGGCCGCAAGGATGTTGCTCATGCGGTAGTTGTAGCCGAGCTCCTCGTGCTCATACCACACCTTGTCCTCGCGCGACTGCTGGGCGCGCTTCCTGGCCCGCGCGACAAGGCCGTGGTCCTGCGACGCCAACATCCCGCCGCCGGAGGTGGTGATGATCTTGTTGCCGTTGAACGAATAGACGGCCGCACGCCCAGCCGTGCCGGCCGGGCGTTGCCGGTACGTCGCGCCGACCGCCTCCGCCGCGTCAATGATGAGCGGCACGCCGTGCGCGTCGCAGAGGGCCTCGATGCGGTCGTAGTCGCAGCACTGGCCGTAGAGGTCAACGGCGATGACGGCTTTCGGCAGCGTGCCGGCCCGGCTCGCATCAGCCAAGGCCTCGGCGAGCAAGTCGGGGTTCATCGTCCAAGAGGTCTCATCACAGTCAATGAACACGGGCGTTGCGCCACGGCGCACAGCGGATGCGATGGAGGCAACGAACGTCAAATCCGAGCAGAACACGCGATCGCCTGTTTGAATATCCAGTTCGTGGCACAGCAAATCCAGCGCGGCGGAGCAGCTCGACAACGCACAGGCGTAAGGCATAGTGACGGATTGCGCAAAGTCGGTCTCAAACTGGTCAACCATCGGACCGCACGGCGCGATGTAGTTTGATGCGAATGCCGCTTCGACCATCTCCTGCTCGTTTCCGCCCATCCACGGCGGCGACAAGAAAATCCGCTTGCTCATGGTGCCTCCACGACACGGTATAAAATGCCATATGCCTGAAACCGCTTGGTTTGCAGAAGCGCACGGGGCGCATAGCCGGAGACAGGCGAGACGACAAAGGTGCGTCCCTCGGGCCGCCGGGTCAGCGCAAGCACATCGTCCTCCGTCTCGCCGGAGTACGGCGAGACGAGCCGCCACGCGCTCGGCTTGTTCCGGATGGCTTGCACACCCATCAATGGGGGTGCGGATGTAGAGTCAGCGATAAGCACGTCATTATCATCTACTATTTGCTCCACTTCGTCAACAAACTGTTGCGCGGAGGCCTCATTCTGTTTCCATGGCAAGGCCCAGTAGCGGATTTCGTCGCGGTACGGCAACGCGCGCGCTTTTTTCGGGATGATGCCGTGCGTGTACAATCCGCCCAAGCCCCAGCCAGCCGCCGCATACAGCAGGCTCGTCCCTGCCGTACCCAGCACCACCAGCGCGGCCTTCCGGCGGCGGCCCCATTGGCGGCTGAGCGATGCAATGCCCGCGCCGCCCGCGACCGCAAGCAGGGCCACCGTCGGGATGGCAAACGTCGCCTGGTCGGCAACCGGATACCGCAGGAAGAACAGCGCATGGATGAGCAGCAGCCCCGCGAGCGCAACCCATGCCGGGCGCCAGCCCTTGAACCTGGCGCGGCGCCGCGCCCAGCCCCACAGCGCAAACAGCCAGAGCGGGCTTAAAAAGTTCAATGCGAAGATGACCATGTTCGGCAACCAGAACGGACCGAAAAAGCGCCGTCCGCCCAGCACATGGCCCGTATAATTTTCACCGAACAGCCCGTCCGTCAACCCCGCGAGGAAGCCCTGCCTCGACATGGCCTCCATCACCGCACGCCACCACCCCACCGCACCCGCCAGCCAGCACACCGCCGCCAGGGGCAGCGTCCACCACGGGATTTTCCGCTTGGCCACGCCCCACACCCACAGCACCCCGTACACGGGCAGGTTCAGCAGCGGCGTGTTGGCCAGCGACAGGTGCAGGCCGTTCACGAGCCCGAGGGCGCACCCGAGCAGGATGGCGTTCCTGCCCGAGGACATCCGCTTGCACAACGCCACCAGCACGCACCACTCCGCCGCAAGGAACGCCGCGCCCCAGGCGTATGTTTCCGTGATGGTCCCCATCCACCAGGGCATATGCGCGAACCCGAACAGCACCGCCGCGAACAGCCCGGCCTCGCGCCGCCCCGTGGCCGAGGCCGCGGCCTGCCACACGAGCGCCGCCGCAAGGCCCATGCCCAAGGCGCTGAACAGGTTCATGCCCCAGAAAAGGTCCCCTGCCCAGCCGCACGTCTGCAGCAGCCGCAGCCACGCCCGCGCCAGGCCGATATACAGCGGGTGCGCCAGCGCAATCCCCTCCACCCCGGCGTAATCCCCGGCGAGGATGCGGTATTGCATCTTGCCGCTGTCCTGCCATGCCGCGCCATGCTGTGCGGTAGCGGCGTACAGCAGGAAAAACAGAAGCGGCACCGCCCCGTAGCGTATCCATTTATCCAGACGGTCATTCATTGGCAGGTCGTATCACGGTTGCGCCGGTGCGCCGGATGGCCGCATCAACGGCAGGGTGCGGGTGAAGGTAGGCCATCAGCCAATAGCGGCCGTCGCTCAACGGCCATGCGATAATCGGGGGGGTGGGCGCATCGGCCGGGAAGTGGATTTTACGGACCGTTACTTTCTCGGGGGCGACCCATTTGCCCAAAAACCAATAGCTGAGGATCTCCTTGGCCTCCCATGCGAGGACCTCGCTGTCTTGCGTAACGACCCACGGATGATTGACGAGCAGGTGCACGCCTGATGCCATGACCGTCTCGTATGTTGCGATGCGCACATGGCCGGGGAGGTTGCCGAAGCGCGGGTGTGCCTGTACGCGTCGGCCGGTCAGTGCCACCTCGCGGCTGTTCAGGCCGAGCAGGTCAAGCGTCGGCATCTGCGTGCGGAAAGGGATCGCCCCTGCGGCCGTAATGCCGATGGTTACGGATTTGCGCGGTTCGCCCAATATCCCGTTCAAGTCGGCGGCCATCTTTTCCCATTCCGAGCAAAACCCCAGCCGGGTGAAATTCTCGATCCCGGGGTAGCTGAATTTCATCACGTTCAGGAACAGCGAGACGCACACCACGGCGGGGAGCGTTACGCAAGCTATTTTCTGGCGGGCCGTTTGCCCGCCCGTTGCCGTAACCGTTGCCAGCCCCGCGATCAACAAGACAACCAACGGGAGCGTCGGCATCATCATGCGGAACTCCATGAAGTCGCCGCCGACGGAGATGAGGTAGAGGTGCCACAGCACAATGGCGGAAAGCACCGGCAGGTGGCGCTTGAGGTCAAGACGCTGCAGGGCCGTCTTGGAGAGCAGCGGCAACAGCAGCCAGAAGCCGTACACGGCATAGAAGAGGCCCATGTAGCAGAGCCCGCGGAGCGGGGTCGGCCCCTGCCCTTTGATGAGGAACGTGTTGGGCAGCCATGCGCCGTAATAACCGTGGCGGCAGATGAGCCAGAGAACGACCGGAAGCGCGCCAACGCTGGCCGCGAGAAGGGTGCGGAGCGGCCGCTTGAACGAGCCTTGGCGAATCTCGCCGAAGGATGCCGCCGCATACCAGAACGGGAACACAATCAGCACCGCGTCCATGCGGGTCATCACCGCGCAGGCGGAGCACAGCGCGGCCAGCACCAGGCGGTTGGCGTGCAGCAGCCAGATGGAAAGCATGAGCCACGCGATGCCGAACTGCGTCTCAAGCCCGCCTGTCGCATAGCTGGAGAATGAATAGTTCGTTGCCAGCAACACGATGGCGATGAGGCCCGCCCGCGCGTCATTCCAGAAGGCGTGCGCCAGGCTCGCGGTTACGGATAAGGTAACCGCGAACGCGAGCAGCGAGAGCAGGTAGCTCCACGGCACCACGTCCATGCCGAGGATAAACGCCGGGGCCATGCACACCGTCCACAGGAAGTTCGTGTAGCCCTCGACACGCTCGCCGATGTTATAGACCAGGCCGTGCCCCTCCGCAAAGTGCCGCGCATAGCGGAACGAGATGAACGCGTCGTCTTGGACAAAGCGGTTGGCCCACGCCAGCGCAAGGGCGCCGCCGATGAGGGCCCACCGGATCACATTCGGATGCTTGTGGAATCGTGTGTTCATTGCGGCGACAACTCCCAGATGCGATAGTGCTCGCTTTCCTGCGCCAAGCGGTAATGCGCGTTACGCCATTGCTCAAAGGCCTGGAAATGCGTTTCCGTGTCAATGCCCGAGGGCCGGGACCCGGTCCGTGTTTCGAGCAAGAAGCGCGGTTGGGTTTCGTCGAGACGGGCTAAGAATTCACTGCGGATTTTCTTGATGAGCGGGTGGCTCACGCTGTGAAGAAAATAGAACGCGTACGGGAAGCGCGTGGCCAGCGGGACATCCGCCATCAACATGCCGTGCAACGCGCCTTCTGCCCAGTCAATCGGCTGGGCGCGGTCGCCCGGCGCGGCGTGGGTTTTGAGGTAATCCGCAAAACAGTCCGGGACACCATGTTTCAGGGCGGAGATGCTGGGGTGGGTAACGGTCTCCCCATAGACGCGGATCGCCGTAGAAGAGGTCCAGACAACGGCCATCGGTATGCAAACGCAAGCGACGATGAATCGGTTGGACATCAGCAAGAACCCGGACAGGAATAAAGCGACGTAATAGAACGGCAGGCGGTGATAGCCCCAGAACTGGCCCGTTGCTGCGGGGATCGCCAGTGTCAGCAAAAACAATGCGCCCAGCGCCACGCACAGGCGGCGCGGGACCCGTTGCTTGCGCCACATCACGAGCAGGCCGAGCACCGCGACGATGGCGTAAGGCGGGGTCGCCAGCATTTTCCAGATGCCGCGAAGCGTGTCGGCGAACCGTTCCGCCGGCGTAACAAAACGGCAGTTGAACGTCATTTGCCCGTAGAGCCCCCAGTATTGCACCATTTCAAGGAACGCAGGCCATGCGCCGCTCCGCACAAGCCAGAAGGCGCAAAGCAAGACGGGCGCCGAGAACGCAGCGCCGATGATCGCGAGATGATACGCGCGGTTGCGCCAATCCGGGCAACGCATCATCAACAGGACGAGCTGCGGAAGGCCGTACAAGACGAATTGCGGTTTCATCAGGACAAGCGCGGCGAGCAACAGGCCGGCCAGGATGCTCTTCGGGGCCCCGGGCGCCTGGCCCCGCAACGCAAGCGCAAGCAGTGCGGAGACGGGGACCAGCGCGATGAGTTCCCGCTGAAGCACGAACGCAAACTGCACGTGGTAACAGCGCAAGGTGGCAAGGGCAACCCCGAACAGCGCACACAGGCGGAACGGCTTGGGACAGGCCAAAACCAGTAACGCCCCAATCAGGGCCAGGAAGAGCATGTTTGAGAAATGAACGGCAACATCCGTCGCGCCCAGCACCTTCACAATCAGCCCATAGACGAGGTAAGAGCCGGGCAGGTTCATGTCGAAGAAATCGCGGTAAGGCACCGCGCCATCCATCACCATGTTCGAGAGGTAGAGCATGACCGGCACGTCGTGCACCATCCGCCACGACAGCGAGGCCAGCGCCGCCATCAGCGCGGCAACCCCCGTGATGATGCAAAGCGAGCGCTTGAGCCCGATATGGTCTAACCATTGAAACATGGAGGTTTTCCGTTGAGGAGGGGTTGCTCGAGGCGTTGCGACAGGGCCGCGAACCCATCCGTGTCGTGATGCGTGGCCGCCTTGACGCACAAGTAGAACAGCAGCCCCGCGCCGGCGAGACGGCAGAACGACAACGGGAAGAAGTCGAACGTGGGCATCAGGAAAATGAGCAGGTAGGCGAACCCGTACAGCACCCATTCGGAGGCCGTCCGCATTTTTTTGAGGAGCAGGAGCGCGGGGAGGGCCAGGAACACAAAGTGATGCTCCCACACAAGCGGCGACGCGAGCACCATCACGAACAGGAGCGGCGGAAGACCCTCCAAGATGTTCCCGGCGATGTCCCCTCTGGCCGTCCACGGCTTCTGCCTGATGGAATAAGAGACGCCCCACAGGAGGCCGGCAAGCACAGGGAGCTTGACCAGCCAGACCCACGGCGTCCCGTCTGTCCGCAAACTGAGGGCAACGGTGCGCACCACGGCATCAATCGAGCATTCACGGAAAAGGATGCCGTTTGCGGAATAGATGTTTTGCGTGTTCGCCAAGAATGACGCGAACGGCGGCCACCCGTAAAAGCAGAACGTTAAGGCAAACAGGGCGGCGAGGGCGGCCCCGAAGCGGATGAGCCACTTGATGTCCCACGCAGAGAGGAACGGCAGCGCCAGAATAATCGGCGAGGCCTTGAGATGCACCGCCAGCGCCAGCGCGGCGGCGGACAGCAGCTTGCTGCGCGAATAGGCTAAGAAGGAGAACAGGATCAGGCTCATCATCAGGAAGTTGACCTGGACATAACAGAGCGTCCTCAGCACCGGCACATTCACGAGCATGAAAAGCAGCGCCGAGCAGTGGGCCATGTTGCGGTCAAACCCGTAGGCCTGCAGGCTCCTTGCGAGCAGGACAAAAAACAGGACAAGCCCGGCCCAGTTGAGGCCCCAGAACCCGCCCGCCAAAACGCGCTCGCCAACACCCGCCCACACGAACGGCTGGCACAGCGTCGCCAGCAGCGGGGGATACAGGTAACGGCCATGGAACGGCTCGTTCCGGTAGAGATTAAAAGCCGCACGTACATAATCCAGGACATCCCCGTAATGGAAACGCTCGCGCAAAAAATTGATGTAGAAAAACAGCAGGACGGCGGAGCAGATGATCGTCAGCCCATGTTGCGCACGGATGTTCGGCCGCCTCAACAGCGCAAGGGCAAGCCCGAACGTCAGCCACACCAGCGCGGCACACACGTGCGCCTGCCCGACAATCTCCAGCGGTTGGGTCTGCATGCACCGGCCGAGCGCGCCACGGCCCCCCAGCGCAAACACACCCGCAAGGGATACGGCAACAACACCCGTCGCGCACAGCCATACCCGCCATGCGCTGTCAAGACCCTGCTGAGTGGTGTGCGTTACCTTGGCTTTTTCTCTTTTCATCGGGGGCTATCCTTGGAGCCTGACGACGGTTGCGCCGTCGGGGATGTCGCGGAGGGCGGCCGTTCCTGCGCCGAGGGTTGACCATGCGCCCATCTTTTTCAGCGGGAGGGTCGCGGCGTTCGTGCCGAGGAGTGCGCCCTCGCCGATGTCGCATCCGCCGGAGATGTGAACCCCGGGGCAGACCTGAACGAAATCGCCCAACGTGGCATCATGCCCGACACACGACTGGAGATTCACAATCACGCCATTACCGAGCCTTGCGCCGACAGAGACGATACTGCCGAT
>Ga0123353_10009383_pt1 | contig 13499 bp, 6 predicted proteins | sample TergutLab28metaG_3_FD_92763 | JGI IMG/M metagenome (GOLD analysis project Ga0123353, IMG submission 92763) | Labiotermes labralis P3 segment gut microbial communities from Petit-Saut dam, French Guiana - Lab288 P3 | ecosystem: Host-associated > Arthropoda: Insects > Digestive system > Gut ... | reverse complement strand
CCGCCGGCCCCATTTTGGCAATAGCGCTGGCCACCATCGCCAGTTTTATCATTTCCGGAGGCCATGGTTTTTTCGTTGATCCAACAGATAGTATCAGTTTCAGCGCCGGCCTTTACGGCATTGGGCTTTCCGCCGTCGCCATGCTTGCCACCAACGCCATCATTTTGGCGACCGACGCGTTCGGACCCGTCGCGGATAACGCCGGCGGCATAGCGGAGATGGCGCATCTTCCGCACGAAGTGCGCGAGCGCACGGACGCTTTAGACTCCCTCGGGAATACCACGGCGGCAACCGGGAAGGGCTTTGCAATCGCGGCCGCCGCCTTTACGGCTTTGGCGCTACTGGTTTCTTATGTAGATATTGTGAGGAAAAAATTAGAGGCGGATGATAAGGTTCTAGACCTTGCTTTGACTAATCCGCCCGTCTTAGTCGGGCTCTTTGTCGGTGCGATGCTCGTATTTGTTTTCGGCGCGATGCTGATGTCCGGCGTCCGCCGCGCGGCTCAAAGCATCGTCAAGGAAGTACGAAGGCAGTTTAAGGAGATTCCCGGGCTTATGGAAGGCACGGGGCAGCCGGATTATGCAAAGTGTGTAAGCCTATGTACCCGCAGCGCGCAAAAGGAAATGATTGTCCCTTGCATACTGGCTATCGTTTCGCCGATTGCCACCGGGCTTGTTTTAGGCCCTGCGGGCGTAGTCGGTATGCTGGCGGGCGTGCTGGCGACCGGCTTTGTTACGGCGATTTATATGCTCAACGCGGGCGGCGCGTGGGATAACGCCAAGAAGTATATCGAAGCCGGGAAGCTCGCAGGAAAGGGCAAGGGAAGCGAGGAGCACAAGGCGGCCGTTATCGGCGACACCGTCGGCGATCCGCTGAAGGATACCGCGGGCCCTTCGTTCAACATCCTGATCGTCCTAACCGTTACCGTCGCCATCGTTTTTGCCGGCTTGACCACCGCATTCTCGCTCTCGTCGCTCTTTTAATCGGACTTGAGCCGCTTGAATGGTCTACTATATCAAATAAGTTGTGCCGGTGCTTTTGTGCCGGCACAACTTATTCACGTATGCCGGGCGTTTTGCATATACAATTAAGGTCAAAACGCACGGAGGACGCTATGAAAATCATCTGCATCAGGCCGCCGGGATTTTTCCGAAAATTATTAAGGCTGTTCGTCAAAAAAGAAAAGAAGTAATTTAAATACATAAGCCGTTGGGGATTTTTTTCAACAGGCTGCTTAAAACTGACGAAGACCGCCTAAGGCGGCACGCGCTTGGTTCGGTTTAATTGTTGGACAAGCAAGGGAGTATTTTTTATGCAAAAACCCGATAAACCCATATGCTATATCGTCGGCGCGGGCGAGCTTTACGCGCCGCTGGCGATTGCGCCGCAAAACGCCGATTATGTAATCGCGGCGGACGGCGGCTTCCGCTATTTGCAGGAAGCGGGAATCCATGTGAATTTACTCATCGGCGACTTTGATTCTCAACGCACAACGAATATGGATAACGTATCCTCGTCAACCGTCACTCCTCATTCCTCACCCCTCATTCCTACTTCACCAACCAACCGTCATCAGCCGTCAACCGTCATCATCAAACTTCCCTCCCAAAAAAACGAAACCGATATGTATGCCGCGATTGCGGCGGGGCTTGAGAGGGGCTATCAAACGTTTCGTATCTACGGGGGGTTGGGCGGCTCGGCGCGGCATACGCTCGCCAATATCCAATGCTTAAAAATGCTGGCGGCACGCGGCTGCCGCGGGTATTTAATCGGAGAGCGTGAAGTATTGACGGCGATCCATGCGGAGTCTATTGAATTTCCCGCGAACCGATCCGGCGTTATATCCGTATTCTCGCTCGGTGAAAAAGCTTGCGGCGTTTCTTTAAAAAATCTCCGTTACCCGTTGGAGGATTATACGATTTCCGACGCATACCCCATCGGCGTCAGCAATGAATTTATCGGAAAAGCGGCCTCCGTCTCGGTAAAAGAGGGGACGCTGCTGCTGGTGTATGATTTACTCTAATCGGATTCACGCAAAATTTCCGATAATCTTGTCGAATTCGCTTGTATGTCCGTAAAATTTATGTTATAATCCAAAACGTTATGGAAATTCAAATTCCGGCGGCTCTGAAAAAATTGGCGGAGCTGTCGCAGTTCGATGTGTATATCACAGGCGGTTATTTAAGGAATCATTTCGCAGGACTCGGGGAAACGGATATCGACCTCTCGGGGCCACTGGTTGCCACCGCGTTGGGGCTGCCCAAAAATTATATTATTCGCGTCGTTAATTTTCGCTTAGGAACCGCCGTCATTAAGTGCGGGCCGGACGAATATGAGTATACGCCGTTCCGTATCGAAAGCTACGGGGCGGGCGGCAGACATACGCCCGTGTCGGTGAGCTTTACTTCCGATATCGTAAAAGACGCGGCGCGGCGGGACTTTGCGTGCAACAGCCTATATTACAACCTCAAAACCGAGGAATTGGTTGATTTATTCGGCGGGAAAAAAGACGCCGAAAACAAAATTTTAAGGAATCCCGAACCCGGGCGTATTTTTGCCGACGACGGGTTACGTTTGATGCGGCTGATTCGTATCGCCGCAGAAACGGGCTTTAAAATCGAGGCGGCGACCGCGAAGGCGGCAATGGAGAACGCCGCCTTGCTCGCCGACATTTCGGCCGAACGGAAAAGAGTCGAATTAAACCGAATCCTGTTGGCCGACCAAAAATACGGCGTCGCGGGCGGCCATTTCCGCGGTATCAAGCTCTTGCATCAATTCGGCCTTTTGCGGTATGTAATTCCGCAGCTTATCGAGGGCGACGGGATGCCGCAGAACCCGAATTACCATAAATTCGACGTATTGGAGCACGCTTTTCAAACGGTGCGGCACGCGGCTCCGGATTTGTCCGTGCGCCTTGCCGCGTTGCTGCACGACGTGGGCAAGCCTTACTGCGTCAAGAAATTCGGCAATATGCACGGGCACGAAAAGGCCTCCGAGCATATGGCGCGCATTATTATGGGAAAGTACGGGCTGCGCTATTCCAATCACGAAACCGAAGAAGTCGCGAGGCTTTGCCGGCACCATATGTACGATTTGGCGGGCAAAACCTCCGAAAGTAAGATGCGCCTGTTCGTCGCCAACAATTACGATATCGTCGATAAATTGGTCGCGTTGACTGTGGCCGACCGGAAAGGCAGCGGGCTGCGCGAAGCGCCCGAGGTACACCGTCTTACCGCAATCAAAGAAAAAATGCTGGCGGACGGCGCGCCGATCGCGATGCTGAACCTTGAGATCAACGGCGGGGACTTATTGTCGCTTGGGATTCGCGGCGAAGCGATCGGTATCATCCTGCGCGACGTACATGAAAAGTGCGTCATGGAACCGAAGCTCAATAACCGTTTGTGGCTCATGGAATACGCGCGGCGCCGCGCGCCCGGAACGGGAAATAACCGAATGGCCGAGTGACAGAATCCAATAGACACGATAGTTGCGCACATTCCGAAAAGCTGACAAAAAAAGTCAAGCGGATTAACACCATTTTCTCATGCGTAAGCCCTGAGTTTTGGGAAATTTATGAGAAAAAACTATTGCATTTTATATAGATATGTGTTATTCTGTTTCATATAGATTTATATATGGTTGCCATACGGCAAATCCTTTGGAGGGATCTATGCGTAATAGTATAAAAAAAGGAAAACGCGGCAGGATTAGCTTTCTGCTTTTGACGGTATGCCTGACGGCGGTTTTGTCGCTCGGGCTCGCCGCTTGTGTAAAGGGCGGCGACGGAACGAAAGACCCGGACGACCCGGATAACCCGCCCGTTGACCGCCCGATTAACCCGGGCGCCGCGGGTACTACGGCCGGCATCGATTACCCCGAAGCTTCCGGATCCGCCTATGAAGACGTCGCCGAAAAGTTTGAGGGCTTAAATATCCGTTTCGGCGCGGGTAAAATGGACGTTATTTGGGAGGAAGTTCCCGGAGCCGCCAGCTACGATATTTTCCGCGCGGGCAGCCGCTTAGGGTTGCGGGGGAAAATCGCCACCGTATCTAAAAAGGGCGAGGTTTCCGGCTACGGCGGCTGGGGCTACACCGACGCGGATCCTAACAAGGACAAGTATGAAAATTATTATTTTATCGTCGCAAAAAGCGGCTCCGGAACCGAATTAAAGCTCGAAAAGCCCGCGCTCAAACAGCATGAAAAAGACAATGCAAAGCCGTTTATCGACTGCCAGTGGATTTCGCTCGAGAAAAAGCTGTTCGGCGACGACACCTATTTTTACGACGCGAAATACGATAATATGCAGGCGATCGGCGAGGAAATAAACTATATCGGTTCCGCGATGCAGCCGGCGGCAAGCGAGTCGCAGATGGCGTATAACCGCTACGCGTTCTACTTTAAGCCGGGCGAATACAAGGGGTATGTAAGCGGCACCGGCAACGGCGGCAGGTTTTCAAATTCCCTGTGGGTCGCGTTTAATACGAGTCTTTCCGGCCTCGGGATTACGCCCGATTTAACGAAAATCGGCAACCGGCTGACTTCGCCCGCGGCGTTGGACGGCAACGGCGAGGGCGGCAACGTCACGCATAACTTTTGGCGCTCGGTCGAGAATTTTGAGATGAGCGACAACAAAGAATTCAAGTGGTCGGTTTCCCAGGCGGCTCCGGCGCGGCGTATTTACGTGAACGGCGGGCAATCCGGCTGGGAAAACGGCGGCTGGGCTTCCGGCGGCTTTACGGCCGACTGTTATTTCGGCGGCAGGGTGAACGGCGGCGGGCAGCAGCAATGGTATACGCGCAACTGCCATTTTGAGAGCTCTTTCGGCGGCGTCAACTGGAATCAGGTGACGCAGGGCAGTACCTATAAGGGCGACAGCCCCCCGCGCCCGAGCAACTATACGCAAGGCCGCCAGGACGTATGGATTGACGAGACGCCCCTCATCCGCGAAAAGCCGTTCCTGTACTTAGATGAGAACGACGGCGAATATTATGTGTTCGTCCCCGGGCTTAGAGAGGACAGCGCGGGAGTTTCGTGGATGGACGACAACGGCGAAATCGTACCCGGAGAAGGCTGCCCCGTCCCCCTCAGTGAATTCTACCTGGCAAAGCCCGGCGACTCCGCCAAAAAGCTGAACGCGAAATTGGCGGCGGGCTTTCACCTGTTTTTAACGCCCGGCTGGTACGAGGCGGAGGAGCCGATTCATGTTACCCTGCCGGACACCATCGTTTTGGGGACGGGCTTGGCGTCGGTTTTCCCCGGCCAAAACAATAAATACGGCGGAATGCTCTTAGACGACGTTTCGGGCGTTACGGTGGCGCACGTGATGTTCGACGCGCATTACGCTTCCGCATACCTCATCCGCGTGGGCGGAATGGAAGTGGGCGAGGCGGGCAAGGGAGCGGATCACTTCGATAACCCGGCGCAATTTTCCGACGTGTTCTGCCGCGTAGGCGGGTATATGAACGGGACGGTGCGCGCCGACGTTTCCCTGCAAATCAATTCCAACAACGTCATCGGCGACCACTGCTGGCTGTGGGGCGCCGACCACGGCAGGGGCGGCTACACCGCGCCGCACGGCTTAATAGTTTCTGGAGACGACGTAACGCTGTACGGCACGTTCGTCGAGCATTACCGGAGCCACCAAACGACCTGGTTCGGCAACGGCGGCAGGCTGTATTTTTATCAAAACGAATCGCCCTACCGGTTCGGGTCGACCCAATTCGCGGCGTACAAGGTATGGAATACCGTCGAGACGCATTACGCGGTAGGCGTCGGGATGTACAGCCTCGGAACCAACATCACCAGCGGGGCGGAGGTTCCGCACAAGCCCGGCGTTAAGATGGAGGCTTTGTTTACGATAGACCTCGGCGGCGGTGAAACGGCCAACGTCATCAACGGTACGGGCGGATCGACAAGAGGCGGCTCGAAGCGCGTCGCGGTGTTTGAAAACGGCGTCGCGACGATAGGGGGCGGCAGCCCGACAACAGCGCAAGGCGTCGCGCCCGCGCATGAGGAAATTGTTATTCCGCGCGGCCCGATTTAATAGATTTCCGAGGAAGTCTAATGTGAACACGCCCTCGGTAGTGTGGGCACGAGGTGCCGGCGGTGCTTGTTGCCGCTTTGTTCCGTAGGCGAAAAATTTATTTTAAAAACTTTTTTGAAAAAGGGCAAAAACCGCCCGTCGAAATCGTTTAGATTATATAAGAACCTGTTTGCATGGATTAGTCAAAGGCCTAAAAAGCGTCTTTTCGCGCCCGTCGTCGGTGTTTTTTGCTAGAGTACTTCGTGAAAGCCGTCGTCGCTTGGCAATACGCAAGTAAAGCTTGCGTATTGCTCTCGCCTCCTAGGCTTGAATGCGGTGCTACACGTCACAAAAAATACCTTAGCCGGACACGAAAATCCATCTTTCTATGCACATTGGCCATCCATGCAAACAGGTTCTAAGCAATATCGAGGTGTTTCATATGAAAACAACCAATCTGACGGTAAAAAGTTTTTATCGTGCCGCCGCAAAATCCGCCGCCGCGTTGATGCTGGCGGTAATTTTGCTTTTCGGCGTGGCGCTCGGCTCGGCGTGCAACAAGGGAACCGGGGTCAACCCGCCCAAGCCGCCTGTCGTTGAGGACGACGTTGATTTGGCCAATATCCCGCTGCCCGCGGGCGTCGACCCCGCGTCCGCCCGCGACGACATCATCCGTTTAATCGAGGATTCAGCGAACGGGAACGGGGAAGGCCGCTACGGCCAAATGGGCGACCAGCTGGACGCCGCGCAGAACTTGGGGAACGAAGCTCTTGAGGCCGCGTCCCCCGGCGCGACAAAAACGGATTCGGGCGACTACGCCAAAACCAACGTCCAAACCGAGGGCGTGGACGAGGGCGACATCATTAAGGTAGACGACGGTTACATTTACAAGCTTTCGTCCGCGGGATTGGTCATCGTAGACGTCAAGCAAATGAAGGTCGCGTCCAAGCTCGAGTACGAGAATTTCGTTCCCGTCGAGCTGTATGTGTTGGGCGACAAGCTCATCGTCATCGGCGGCGTGTACCAAACCTATCATTACACCGGCTCGACGGGCATGGCGGACATGATTTGCTATTCTTGGGTCCGGTACGAAAAAACGCGCGTCGGCGTATACGATATCGCCAACCGCGCCGCTATCAAGGTGCTGAACGAATACGATATCAGCGGGTACTTTTTAACGAGCCGGCTTATCGACAGCCGGCTGGTGGTCGCGGTCAACCATACCTTTTATATCGGCGACCGGGACGCTTATTTCCCGCGCGTAAACGACGCCGAAATCGGTACAGACAGCATTTACCTGTATCAAACGAGCGCGACGTATTACCATTACCGCAACTTTGTCGTTATCGCGTCTATAGACCTGAATACCGCCGCTATAAAAATGTCGGCGCATTTGGGGCTGTACGGCTGGGAAACGATGTACGTATCCAAAGACTTCTTGTACGTGTTTAATTCCGACTATAGCGGCGTCAGCTACGAATACGGCGAGGTTTCCTATTATTGCGAGGGCTGCCAAGACTACCATACGTATCAAACCGTGACCCGCCAAATCGGCGTGCCGCGCTCTAAAATTTTCAAAATCAGCCTTAAAACGCTGAAATGCACCGCGGCGGGCGTAATCGACGGCGTCATTTACGACCGGTACTATGCGGACGAATACGAGGGCAATTTACGCGTCGTCAGTTATGTTTACGCGTGGGAATACGCGCCGGAGTGGGCTAACAAATCCTATACCGCCGTCCATGTGCTCGACAAAAGCTTAGAGGTACTCGGCGGCATTAACGATATCGCGGTCGGCGAAAGCATTTATTCGGTCCGCTTCAATAAGACGCAAGGCACTATCGTCACCTTTTTGCAAATCGACCCGCTCTTTAAGCTCGACCTTTCCGACCCCAAAAACCCGACAATCTCCGCGGGGCTCAAGGAAGAGGGCGTCAACACCTACCTCCAGTACCTTTCCGACGACGTAATTTTGGGCTTAGGGCTTAACGCGGTGGACAACGGCTGGGGCGGCACGACCTTACGCGGCATGAAAATCGCTTTGTACGACAATACGGGCGAGGACGCGGTGAATATCAACACAATCGCAATCGGCGAGGGGTATTCGTATTCCGAGGCCTTGTATAACCCCAAGGCGATTGTAAACGACACCGCGAAAAAGATGTTCGCGTTCCCCGTTGAGCTGCGCACCGCGTCGTATTATAACTTGCAGCGCCAAGGCTTAGCGGTGTTCGAGTATGATTTGGCGGCTAAGAACGACGCGGATAAGCTGGTGTACCGGGGCATTCTGTCGGATTTGCCCGACAACCTCGTCTACAAGGATTGGTACGATTACTACGACTACTACCATAGCTATATCAGCCGCGGCGCGCGCATCGGCGACAAAATCTACACGGTTTCGGACAAATACGTCACCAGCTACGATTTAGCGACTTTGGCGCAGGCGGATAAAATCCAAATCGCGGAATTCCAATCCGCGCGGCAGCTGTTCGGGTGGTAATTTGATACCGGCTGCGTGCGACTGTAGGGCGGGGGCGGCGGCTCCCGCCGAAAACGTAATTATTCACGGGCAACGGCGGGAGCAAAGCCCCCGCCCTACGAATAACATAACATGGCTATCCTATTGACACCACCAAATACAAGGTATGTGCGAATTTCGGATATAAAGCAACTACCTATTGTAGATATACGATGTCAGGTGGTGTCAATAGGATAGCCATGTAACATAATTTCCGTGCCACCAAAATTTAGTACCCATAAAAAAAGGCCGGGGTAAGGGGGTGAACCCTTATCCCGGCTTTTATGGGGGATAGAAAAACAGAACAAGTCTATTGAGTCTTAGAGTTTTTGAGCGTTTGTTTGAACGCGTTGGATTTGCGCTGTATTAAGCCGTTTTAATTACTCGGCTTATTCGGCCTAGAAATCATAACCGCCTAAAGCAAGCCAAGCGTCTTTGTCATAGAGTGTGTCAGATGTTCCGCAACCGCCTTGGCATGCAACCCATACCCAACCGTCACCAAACCCCGGGGCAAGCGCGACGGGTACAAGTTCATGCGGAAGCAACTCGCCGAACTCGATGCCGGTGCCGCTACAACCGCAGGTGCAACCAACCCATATGATGCCTTTGCTCTGGCAGGTGGGAGGTACAATTCCTATTACTTCCATTGTTCCTGTTTCGCTTGTACAATAACCGTCGAAAATAATAATATTACCATTGCCTTCGCCTAATTCGATTACCTCTTTAATTGGCACAAAAAGTAGTGTCGCAGGGTCATATCCGTCAGGAGCCCACAGCCAACTATGCTTGCTGGCTATCATGTTGTTGACGGTGTCAGATTGATTCTCAAAAACTCCTAATCTGGAGATAGGATCTATCTCAAAGTATAAGCCGTCTCTGCCGCCCGGATAAACGGGCTTCCAAACGAGGTTATAATTGTTTGCCATGGTGTCGGTTCCATATACATAACCTAAGCCGGCAGAGAATACCAATGTTCCGATAACTTCCTTAAAGACATACTTGCCGATGGGAAGACCACCTATGGAAACAGTAAAAGGGGTCATAGTTTCTTCGCCAATTATGGTTCCGTTGTCGATGAAATAACTATAACCCGTCGTAAACGTACCGATATGGATGTCGTATGCTCCGCTTCCGCTGAGTTTAAACAAATCAAAATCAAATACAGAATTATAGGCACCCTCAAAATACAGATCCAAACCGCCGAGCATTTCCTTTGTGAAAGAAACTACGCCGCTAGGAAACCACTCGTCTGACGGGGGATAGTAGTGCGTGAGTTGCATGTTCTTGCCGTCGGGCACGCCGCTCTTGTTGCTGTACGATACCCACATTGTGCCGCCGCAAACCGGGCAAACGTAGTCTGTGGTATTCGCGAGCAGCCAAGAATTATCATCAACGTAGATGATGGTTTCCTTAATCCACTTAACGCCGGACTTTTTAGCCTCGGCAGCCTTGACGTCGTAAGCGTCAATCCAAACCCTGCCGTTGCCGCCTTGGGAAGCGCAGTGGAAGCCGACATTCTCCATTTGCACTTGCCTAGCCTCGCCGAGATCAAACTCGCTCGGATTCGGCACCTTGGGAGCCGCTAAAACGACGGGAATCATTACGCCCATCGCCAATACCGCTACGACCAAAATACCAATAATTTTTTTCTTCATTTTAATAAAATCTCCTGAAAATTTTTTTGCGCCTCTTTTGCTCTCGGGTTGTGGTTCCCGGTTTTCAGCCGCATTTCTTGTGAGGTTGTGGTTCCTCGTTTTCAGTCTCTTTTATTCTGAAGTTGTGATTCTTCGTTTTCAGCCTCTTTTCTTGTGAGGTTGTGATTCCTCGTTTTCAGCCCGCTTTTGGTATGAGCGAACCATTCCGTAGGGGACGCCGCTTTCGCGCGACGCGAACCCCTAATTCCCCTTTAAGATGAAGGGGTGCCCCGCAGGGGCGGGGTAGTATGATGTACATCTCTTAGCGTTTGATATACGCTCAATACTACCGCGCCACTTCGCCGGGTCATACTACCCCGTCACTTCGCTCGTTCCTCACTCGTGCCACCCCTTCATCTTGAAGGGGAATCAAGTTGAACGTTTTATTCGTTCCTCACTCGTGCCACCCCTTCATCTTGAAGGGGAATATTATGCGGCACTATGTTGAACGTTTTATCGGTGCGGGGAAATCGGATGGCAAGTCTTTCGCGGTTTCGGGTTCCGCGCCCGGTTTTGTTGTCGGCGGTTTCGGGTTCCGCGCCCGGTTTTGTTGTCGGCGGTTTCGGGTTCCGCGCCCGCTTTTGGTGACGGCGGTTGGGGTTCCGCGCCCGGTTTGTTATGAGATCCGGGTTCCTCGTTTTCAGCCCGCTTTTGTTGTGAAGTCGGGGTTCTTCGTTTTCAGCCGTTTTTTCGCAGTTCGGATTCTGCCTTTCGAGCGCTAATATCCGCGCAAATTCGGGATATCGGAGTGATTCTACCATATAAAATAGCGCGATTTGTCATTAAAACTAACTACAAATCAAAAAAAATTAAAAAATTTTCGCGGTTTTTTAAAAAATTTTTCCCGCGGTACGCGTTTTGCCACTATATGTAGTAAATAATTGAAAGCGCGCGCCCAGTAATAGACGGGGCGCGCTGATAGAACAATTTTTTGAATCACGGCGCGACCATCACCGTTCCCGCCAGGCTCTGATAGGTGTCTTTGCGAATCAGCTTCTTTTCTAAAAAGCGGCCGGAGAGGTCGTAATAATGCAAATAGCCCTCGCTTTTCAGCGCGCCGTGGCCGTTGGCGACGCGCATCCGCTCGCCCGCCAAGCTCTCGGGCGTAAAAAACTTATATTTCAAATCCAGCTCTTCCTTGTCGGGCGGCGGCGGCAGCTGAGAGCGCAGGACGCTTTCCGTTTGGATGCGGTAGGGGAGCGCGGAGCCGAAAATCTCCACCGTCGCCCGCTGCCCGTCCCCGAGGGCCCGGATGAATACGGCGGTTACGCCGGTGTTTTTGAATTTTAAGTCCGACGAGCCGGAGTTGACCATCGCGTCGAACGAGGGCGGGACGTAAGCGGGCGTCAAGGAGTGCGGGCGCGCTTGCGTAACCGCCAAATCGGCCAGCAGCGCCGCGTTATACAGGGTGGTAGACGCCTGGCAAACGCCGCCGCCCACGCCGTCGACATATTCGCCGTCTAAGATGATTTTAGAGACGCGGAAGCCGTTCGCCTCGGTTCTTCTGCCGACCTTTTCGTTAAAGGAAAATACCGCGCCGGGGTTCAGCACGGTTCCGTTGACTTTACTTAAGGAAAGCGCGATATTATGCTTGCGCTCCCGGCTCGAGGACGCGTACTCGGTTGAAAACCGCGCGCGCAGCGCCGTGAGCCGCGCGTTGTCAAACGACGTAACGGCGGCAAGCAGGATTTTCGGACGTACGGGCAGCGGGCTTTTGGAGCCGCGCTTTAGGTGCGCGTATATCTCGCGGTACAGCGATTCCTCGTTGACCTCGAACCCGTTTTGCTCGCGCGTAATCGTGAACATGGGGCTGCGGTTCGGGTGGAAGCTAATCTTGGAATCCGCCGCGGGCGTATTGATGCCGGCGATTGCCCGATCCACCGTTTTGTAAAGAAGCGGGAACGGGTACAGCATCGCTTTTTTAAAATCTCCGCCCGCCGCCGCGCACCTGTCCACGAGCCGCAGCTTTTCGGCTAAATTCGCGTTGATTTTGCGCGTTTCTATTTCCTCGGCGACTAAATGGTCGGTAGGCTCGATTAAATCGTCCGTATAGCGATAGACGCGCCCGGCATATGTAAGGTCGAGTTTCGCGCGCGGTTGGCTTGATAAGGCCGCCGCCGGAACGCCCGCGAACATAAAAGCCGAAAGCAGCAAATACGACGCGACAGCACACAATATAACGGCTTTTCCTCTCATACGGCAACCCCTTTTATTCGACCTGTCCTATAAACCTAATTACGACATCTTTGCGTGTCTTTTTGCACCTGTCTGCGCTAATTTTCCTAGCCGCAGCGCTGCTACGGCGTTGTCAAAACCGCTTGCCAGTCACAAAAATCCATCGCAAATCTGCGCGCAATTAGGTTTATAGGACAGGTCTATTATACTCTTTCCTGTCTGATTTGACTTTTCTTAAGAACTTGTTATAATTCATGAATACAAGTTCTAAAATGCATTAAGAGCCTGTATTCACAAATCTCAAAGGCCTAAAAACGGCTGTAGGTATTTTGTGCAATTTTATATATTTTATCCAAAAAGACGCCGTATAAAGCGCCGGCTTAGTGTCGTCGGTTATTCGTCCGAAAGCAATCCCAAGTCGCGCATAATTTGCGCCAGGTCGTCTTTAGGGTTCAGCGCCTCTTCAAATGAAAAACCGGACAAGGAGCGGTCGGGATAATCTATGCCGGAAGGAGCCTTGCCGGGAACGGAATTGCCCGGGGCGGGGGGCGGTATAGCCCCCCGCTTTTCTTCGGAGGGTACGGCGGCCGGCACCCGCGCTTTGCGCTTTGGTTTTGATACCTGCGCGTTTCCAAAATACTGCTTGATGCGCTCAATCGGGTCGAATTCGCCTTTTAATAGGGGGCTCGATAGGTCACAGTCCGGAATTAAGTCCTTTAAAACCGCGTCGTAACCGTCATCGCCGACGATATCCTCCGTCGTTTCCCCGCTTGCCCGTACGGTTATGTAGCCGATTTGTTTTTCTTGCCCGTTATCTTCCTGCGGGGGGGGATGGAATGCGCCCTCTATAGCCAATCCCTGCCCTCCGCCCTCCGTACTCGGCTTGTAAGCCTCCGCCCTTCGTCCGCTATGCTCCGGCTCCCGGTTCCTGGCTTCAAGGCGCTTTTTCTCGGACTCAAAGACTTGCTCTAACCGGGCGATATTTTTTGCGGCTTCCGCGTCCCCGGCCGAATCATACTCGGCGTTCAAAATTTTGCGCATCTGCCGGTTGAACTCGCCCGCGCCCGCTAACTCGCCGTCCAGCGGATAT
>Ga0123353_10009382_pt1 | contig 13499 bp, 10 predicted proteins | sample TergutLab28metaG_3_FD_92763 | JGI IMG/M metagenome (GOLD analysis project Ga0123353, IMG submission 92763) | Labiotermes labralis P3 segment gut microbial communities from Petit-Saut dam, French Guiana - Lab288 P3 | ecosystem: Host-associated > Arthropoda: Insects > Digestive system > Gut ... | reverse complement strand
TTTTGGTTTTTACCGGGGAGGTTCGGAACTGAGCTTTTCCATGCTGCGTACCTACATTCTGTGGAACGGTTCCATGGCCGCGCTTGGAGCGATCATTGCCCTTGCCCATCCCCTGGCGATACTTTCAGCCTTCATCGCCGCCCCCATCACAACCATAACGCCTTTTTTGGGGGTCGGGATATTTTCAGGCATCATTCAGGCTAGCTTCAGAAAGCCCCGCGTAATCGACGCTCAAACCCTGATTGATGATGTGGGAAATATTAAAGGTCTTTACCGAAACCGCATTACGCGTGCTTTAGTGGTTTTCTTTTTTACACAGTTGGGCGGCGTTGCCGGTACTTTCATTACCATCCCGGCTCTGGCGGCCGGCTTAATCACAAACTAAAGCCTTTACGCTTTCAGGCCTGAAGTAGCTATTCCTTCAACAATGTACTTCTGGAACAGGAAAAAAATGACAAGTGAAGGTACAAGCGACAATGTCCCCATGGCAAAAATCGCGCCCCAGTCGGTTTGACTCGGATCGGCGAACATGCGTATTGCAAGGGACACAGTAAAATTGCGGGTTCTGTTAAGGTAAAGCAGAGGGCCCAAAAAATCATCCCAGCGCCAGTAGAAGCTGAAAATGGTAGATGTTATGAGGGCGGGTTTTATCAGCGGAAAAAGAATCCTGCTGTAAATAGTAAACTTGTTGCAGCCGTCAAGCATGGCGGACTCGTCCAGTTCCATTGGTATGCCGCGGAAAAATTGCACCATCAAAAAAATGAAGAAAGCCTGGCCGCCCCACTGCGGAACAATGAGGGGTAAAAATGTATTTACCCAGCCAATTTTGTGAAACATGATAAACTGTGGAACCATGACAATCTGATAGGGCAGCATGAGGGTAAGGAACATACAACTATACCAAAACCCTCTTCCCCTGAAACGTATTCGGGCAAAGCCAAAAGCCACAATGGAAGACATAAGCACAGCCCCGACTGTTGACAGGCCCGTAACAATAAAAGAATTGCGGTAAAAAGTCGCGAAACTTGTGACGTTGTTGTAGCGCCAGCCCCTTATAAAATTATCCAGGGTAAATGTTTCGGGAATAAGCGAAACGTTTCCGAAAATCTCCACCGATGGTTTAAAAGAACCCATGACCATCCAGAGCAGGGGGTACATCATGAAAAAGCCTATAAAGAGTACCACAGCGTGAAAAATAACAGTGTTACGGGCATTCCTTACACGGCGCTTCTGGGTATTGGTCATGGATAGCGCCTCACGATTCGTAGAAGACCCAGCGGTCTGAAGTCTTGAAGATGAAAGCCGTAAAGGCCGCGATTATAAACACAAGCACCCAGGCCAGCGCGGAACCGTAGCCCATCTCGTAATATGAAAAAGCCCTGAGGTAAAGGTAAACCGCATACACAAGCGTGCTGTCCTGCGGAGCCCCCTGGCCTCCCGAAATGATAAAAGCCTGGCTAAAAACCGTGAAGCCGGCTATTAACTGCATTATCAAATTAAAGAAAATAATCGGAGTCATTTGAGGAATGGTTATGCGGAAAAACTGGCTGAACCATCCCGCCCCGTCAATGGACGCGGCTTCATAGTAAGTCTTGGGAATCTGCCTCAAGCCCGCGAGAAAAATCAGCATGGAAGAACCAAACTGCCACACAGCGAGCACTACAAGAACACCTAACGCGGTGCGGGAACTCCCAATCCAGCTTATGTTACTCGAGATTCCTATAATCTTTAAAAACGAGTTAAAAAGCCCGTCAAGGGTGAATATGTAACGCCATATGATGGCGATGGCAATGCTGCCCCCCACAAGGGAAGGGAGATAATAAGCCGCCTGGTAAAAGCGGATCATCCGGGAAGCGCGTTTGAAAAGGACAGCGAGGAAAAAAGCAAAGGCAAGCCTCAAGGGAACCGAAATAAATGCATAGGTAAATGTAACCTGAAGGGATTTCCAGAACCTCGTATCTTTGGCCATGCGCTTGATATTGGCCAGGCCGTTAAACACCGGAGAGCCAAGAATATCATATTCGGTAAAGGAAAAATAAAGGGACATCAGGATGGGGAAAATGGCAAAAGCAAAAAAACAGATAAACCAGGGGCCGATAAAAAGATACCCCGCGATGTCTTCACGACGCTGTCTTTTGCCTGAGTAATATCCTCTCATGCGGTCTCCGACAAAAAAAATGAGCAGGAAGTAAAAATATTACCCCTGCCCATATATTACCCTGAAAAACTTATCTGCTCAATATCGCATTTGCGGCCTGCGCCATCTGGGTGACAGCAGCATCGGTAGAAATCCGGCCCAGGAGGCAGTTGAGAATAATCGGCAGGTTCGAGTCTCTGGCTTCTCCGGCCCTGGCGGGATCCGGAGGATCGATCGCCGAACTTACACTCATTGCTTTGGTGATAAAATCAAAGGTGGCCCTCATGTTGGGATCGACCTGTCCGGACAGATCCCGCAGAATGTGCGATGGCAGAGGGACGCCGCGTTCCGCCATAAGGATGCGGTTTGCTTCAACATCGTTAACAAAGAAATCCACAAACTTTGCCGCCAGATCCTGGTTCTTGGAGCTTGTGAGGATGGAGATGAGCTGGGAAGGTTTAAGGTATGTTCCAAAGGGCGCCTTCATTCCGGTCGCTGTCGGAGCCGGGAGAACATAGAAATCCAGGGGCCTATTGGCCGCGGCGATCATGCCAACGAGCTGGTTGCTCCAGTAGCAGGCGTTCCAGGTCTTGCCCTGGGAAAGGGGAACTTCAGGCATGGCCCTGCCCACGATAAAGGCATCTTCGGGATCATAGAGGGCGCCCGCGGCTTTAAGCCTGAGCTGGAGATCAAGCACTTCCTTAATGGCAGCCTGGGCAGCCGGGCTATTGGTAAAGCCCATGCTCTTTCCGTCCAGGGAGTAATAAGGCACTCCGGCGGCGCGGACTACGTTTTCAAATATCTGATAATGATCGGCTGTGGGCATGGTCTGCACACCGGTCCTCTGGTAGATTTGGAGGGCGGCATTTTCAAAATCCTTCCAGGTCCACTTGGTATCGTCAATGGTAACTCCCGCCCGCTGCAACACGGCGCGATCCACTACATAGCCAACTGCGTTGGTTCCAAGGCTCAATCCGATGAGTTTCCCGCCCAGACGGCCTCCGGCCAGAGCGGAATCAGACCAGTTGGAAAGGTCAATTTGCCTCTTCTGCGCGAGAGGAGCCAGATCCACCAGCATATTGCGGCTGTTGTACTGATCGATATACGCATAATCCTGCTGCATAACATCCGGAAGGTTCCCGGCGGCGGCCTGGGCAGCCAGTTGATCCCAATATGAAGCAAAGCCGGTTGTTTCGGTCTCTACGGTGACACCGGGGTTTTTTTCCATAAAGAGCTGCGCTACCTTGATTGTCCTTTCATCACGGGTAGGATTGCCCCACCAGGCAAAACGAAGATATTTTCCGCCTGCATCATTCTGGGCACCGCGCGCGAAAAGCAATGCCGGTAGAATCAGGATGAGCAATAAAAGCATGGTCTTTTTCATAAAGAATCCTCCTGTTGGATATATTATAAATATTGTTTCACCGGAATATGAAAAAAGCAAGCGAAGTTAAGATCTAACGCTATTTTCTCCATCTTCTCAATAGAAATGTCCATTTCTCGGACGGATCATTTACTTGGTATTTCCGAGAAGCTTAATCATAAAGAGCTGTATATACATAAATAAACTATCCCTTGCGCTCAGGGAACTTAGGGCCGGATTGCGGGCAATTATATTGTCAGCCATTTGGCTTATTATTTCCTGCGTTGGCTTGAAGTGCCTATGCATCTTCATGGTACGGCGCAAACTGCTCTGTATGAGATATTGGACATCTTCAGTAAGGTTAGCCCGCGCTTCACGCTCGATAAGCTTGTTCCAGCGGGTTTCCAGTTCCTTTAGATAAGTTTCAAGGCTGTATCCGGACGGCACCATGGCGAATTCCAGATCCTGCGCGGCAGTTATAATTTCCGCCGTAGAAGATATTAACCCCGAAAGATCAGGCTGATGGCCCTCTTCGTTTTCCAGAAGTGATTTGTTATTTTTCTTTTCTTTCATCAGGTTTTTGAAAAACCCGATAATACTGGAAATGATGGGCAAGGTATACCAAATGGGAACGTACAATCTAGTGTCTAAAAGCATATCTTTGCGGTGGATAATAAACAGGGAAGAGTAAGGTATAAGCTGTTCGCCATCAAAAATCCTGGCCGCGGCAGGAATTTGGTTTGCTTCAGTTTCCTGATGGACCAGAAATAATTTGGGATCCGCCAGCAGAGCCATCAGATCGGGACAATGTTTTTTTCCTGTTCTGGCGAGGAGCTTTTCAAATTCCTCGTCATCTGTCATTGCCGGCTCTTTTTTGTATTGAAGGAGCAGTTCGACCCATTTTTTGGAAATCATGGTATTTATCACGATACGCGCATCATTGAGAAGCCTGACGAAATACACCAGCATTTTGCTTTTTAGGATAAAATACTTTTCTTCCGGGTCGGGACCCTTTATCATGAGCAATAAAGGCAGTTTGTTTTGTTCGCGCTCGGTAATTCGTTTTTTCATCCATACTTCAAGTTCTTCTCTTGAATAAAGGCGTAGAAGCAGGGTTCCTGAATCGTTGGTAAATTCCAAAATTTGTTTCATTGAAAAAAGATAGGGCGGCCTTCCCAGATCGTTTTCCAGGCCCTTTAACGCCAGATCCCTGTCCCTCTGTCTTATGGCAACAGTCTTATAGTACCCGTTCATCGCCTCAATGATGAAAAAAGCCTGGAACACCGCAACATCCAGGGGGAGGTGATCCTGTTTTCTTTTTATATCGTTTTTAACCAGAGCACAAAAATGCGCCCAGAAGTTATATGAGAGCTCTCTTGATTCCTTAAGGCTGTTACAGGTATCAAGCGGCCGAATAATGATTTGATCAAGCTGTTCCTTGAGATAGCTTTCCTTCCCCTGAAGCGGAACAAGGAGTTTATGAAAAGCGTATTCCCTGTTGCCGTAGCGCTTGAGGTAATTTCTAACCTTAAGCATTGCCATTTCCGCAAGCTGCCTCGGAACCATATTGCCCAGCGCAAGAGCAGAACCGAAATCATCCGGAAAAGTGATTTTTAGAATGGTATTCGCTTTGTCCGCCGAATTGTTCATTATTGAAAAGAAACCTTCTTCGGAGTTTATATACTTTAATTGATTGTCGGGTATCGTAATATTAAGCAATTCTTCGCTGGGGAATGGCAGGTCGGCAGAATCATCGGCATTCCGGTATGCTTCTTTTAATATACTATGATAGTAACCCGGCATAAAGATGATACTGCTGCCGGTCTCCGAAGAAAGCTCGCATCTCCCGTTTTCTACCAAAGCAGACATCTCAGACCAGAATTTCATCTCCCTGTCCGTCATCCACTTGTTCCATGCGGGGTACTGTTTAGAGTACTTTATTGAGCATTTTCTTAAAAACTCAAGGAAGGCCTCTATTCCAATGTGCGGAGAATTGTTTTTATTCGCGTAAAATACTAGTGTTGTGTACAGGTCTGCATCTTGAGTCATAAACTTCATTATGATCTGAAAAAAGCATAGGTATCAAGAGGAATATGAAAGGTATAATAATAATTGGTCTTTCAGGAAATTACTGCGCGGGGAAAAATTATATTGCGGATCTTTTGAAAGAACGGTCCTTCCCTGTGCTGGATGTCGATAAACTGGGACATGAAGTCATAAAAACGGAAAAGGAAGGCCTTGTAAAACGTTTTGGCGAAGACATTCTGGGGCCTGACGGGCTAATTGACCGAAAGAGACTCGGGGCCAAAGTCTTCGGAAAACCAAAAGAACTCGCCGCCCTTGAAGAAATAATCCACCCTGCGGTAAACAGGGAAACCCTGAACTGGATAAACAATCAAAAAGTAAAAGTCTGCTTTATCAACGCGGCTCTGCTTCACCGCTCATCCGCGTATGAGCTTCTGGACGCCATAATTCTCGTAGAAGCCCCGTTCCCTGTCCGCTTATGCAGGGCCAAAAGACGGGATCAGCTGCCATTGGTCCTTATATTAAAACGCTTTTGGAGCCAAAGAAAATTCTACTCTCAATTATTAAAGAAAAAGACCGATATTTACAGAGTAAGCAACCCTTCGGGCTGTGTAAATTCCGGACTTTTCACCGGCAGGGAAACTTCCCTCCGGAACAAGCTGGAAAAACGTTTAGATGAGATTCTTTCCCTTGTGGGAATAAGCAGGATGTGAGGAATGGAAAAGAGAAAGTTACTCATAGTGGCAATTTCTGTTGGTGTGTTTCTTGTACTTGCCATAGGTGCAGCAATACTGATCTTTACCCCAAGAAACGCAGCCGCTTTTCCTTTGGCAAGCAGCAAAGGCGGTCCCGCTACCAGTGTGGCAGCTCCATCTACCCCGCCTCCAGCAGCTCCGCTTGTCCCGGAATCAGACACATCACAGCCCGCCGCTACCCAGAGCATGGACGCCCTTGATTTGGTAAGAAGCGCCGCTGGAGTACCCGGTCTTAAAACTCCCCCTGAAGGTGTAACCCAGCAAGAACCGGGTTTCTACGTTAACGGAGCGCAGGCATCCGGAACCGCAAAAAGCAGCGAAACAACAATCACCGTACCCAAGCCTAGCACAGCGGCAGTCCCAAACACCGCGCCAGCCGGAAAAGCCGCCTCGCCGTCTTCCCCCCGGCCTCCAAGTAAGCCGGCCCAAACCGCTCCTTCGGTGGCAAGCCAGCCAAAACCCTCCACCCAAACCAAAACCATCAATGACTACTGGATTCAGGTCGGCGCGTATTCCACCTCCGCCAGAGCCCAGGGAGTAAAAGACACCCTTTCTTCCAAAGGCATCACCTCCGTCATTGTAAGCCAGGTGGTAAACAACAAAACCGTGTTCAGAGTTAGGGTCGGCCCCTACACCTCCCAAAATGAAGCAAACTACTGGAACGCCCTCCTTAAATCAATCGACGGCTTTGAGGATAGTCAGATAAGGTTAACGCAAAGGCGGTAAAACCCGATTTATCGCTTGATCTGTCAGGTAAGAGCCAGATAAATCCGAGATAATTTAATTACCCGCAAATTAAGTCTTGCTTCTTCTCACAACAAACTCGCCGCGAGCGGGTCCTGGGTGAACCTGGGCCTGGGCTTTGGCGGCCTGGGAATGGAAGTAGGTTTGGGCGCGGAAGGGCTCGCCTGAGCTTTCCAGGCGTTTCCAGGAGCCTTCTGAATCAAGGAGCCAGGACTGGCAGTTGTCTTTGAAGCAGGCGGAAAGGTTTTCAATAAGGAGTTTTTTGAGGTCCTCCTGCAAAACGGGGAACATGAGCTCAACACGCCGCTCCAGATTGCGGGTCATGAGATCGGAACTTGCGAGGCACAATTCTTCGGCCCCGCCGTTGGCGAAGTAGTAAATTCTGGAATGTTCGAGGTAATGATCGATGATACTTACCACGCGGATATTGTCCGACAAACCTTTTACACCGGGTACCAGCATGCAAATTCCGCGAACATTGAGGAACACCTTGACTCCCGCCTGGGAGGCTTTGTAAAGGGCTTTGATAATCCCCTCATCGGCAAGGGAGTTTACCTTGATCATTATTTTGCCGGGCGATTCGGGGCTTGAGCGGTTGATCTCGCGCGTTATAAGTTCAAGGAGTCGGCTCTTTAGCGCGGTTGGAGCGATTACGAGTCTGCCCATGGGCTGAACCGCCGAATACCCTGTAATCATATTAAAGAGAAGTCCGGCGTCGTAGGCGATGTCTTCGCGGGAAGTAAAAAGAGAAACGTCTTCGTAAAGTTTGGCGGTTTTATCGTTGTAGTTTCCCGTGGAAAGATGGACATAGCGTTTTATCCGGTTGTATTCCTTGCGCATAACAAGGGTAACCTTCGCGTGGATCTTGAGCCTCGCCAGGCCGTACACTACAATAACTCCGGCTTTTTCCAGTCTGTTGGCCCAGGAAATATTCCGCCCTTCATCAAAGCGCGCCTTGAGTTCCACCACCGCCGTGACATGCTTGCCTGCAAGGCTTGCCTGTTCCAGGGCCCGGACGATGGGAGAATCACCGCTGGTACGGTAGAGGGTTGTCTTGATTGCGGCGACCGCCGGATCCACGGCGGCTTCCTGGAAGAGGCGGATCACAGGATCAAAAGACTGATAGGGCAAATGCAGAAGCACATCTTTTTGGCTTATGCAGTCCCAAATGGATTGGTCCTCGGAAAAAGCCGGATGGGAATATATCTTCCAGGATTTTTCCCTGAGGTGATCAAAACCGCGGATCAGATCGTAAATCTTTTCGGGGTTAAGCGGGCCTGAAACCTCAAAGAGATCTTCGTCGTCAAGAGACAGGCGTCGGGCCAGTATATCCCGGATTTTTTTGCTTCCCGGAGAATAAACCATTCGTATTGTTTTTGAACGCTCGCGGCCTTCGAGGACTTCAGCCATAGCCTCGATAAAATCTTCGTCGCGCTGCTCGTCAACGGAAAAATCCGCGTCGCGGTTAAGCTTGAAAACGAGGCTTTCTGCAACAGTGTAACCGGGATAGAGGTAAGCTCCCCAGGTCTCAACAAGATCCTCAAGCAGGGCGCAGGATGTATGATCAATGCCTTCAGCGGAGGTTTCAGCATTCGAGGAAAACTTTGTCTCCGCGGAAGATGTTTCATCGGGGAACCTCGTTTCCCACGGCAGCCAGGCGATCCTGTCCGGCACCTGCGGAATGCGTATAATGGAAATATGCTCGACGGGTACTAGCTTGGGCGGATTCCCCGCAGATGTTTCTTCACCCGGCGTTTCACCGAGAAGCGATTCGACGGAATGCAGTTCAAGAGAATGTAATTCCGAATAATGTAATTCCGCGGAGCTCTCTTCAGGTTCCAGAAGGAAAGCCGCGTAAAGGGAATTGCTTTCGATTGAAGGAAGAGGATCATCTTCCTCGACCCTGAGGGGGGTGAGAAGGGGAAAGACCTCGCGGGCAAAAAGTGATTCGAGGTAGCCGCTCTGGGAATCTGACCACTCCCGAGGGCGCGTTATGCTCAGGCCCCCTTTTGCAAGCTCAGGAAATACTTCGTTTACGAGGGCGCCGTACTGGCGTTCTGCAATGGACCTGACCCTCCTGTAAATCTTTTCCAGGAGTTCCGCCCGGCTGAAACCCGAAGGATCTTGTTCGTCGCCTGAGCGTTTTATGGCTGCCACCCGGACCATGAAAAACTCATCAAAATTGGACGCAACTATGGAAAGGTATTTAAAACGCTCAAGCGGCGGGAGCTCCCTTCTAAGCCCTTCCCCAAGCACCCTCTCGTTAAAATCAATCCAGGAGAGTTCCCTGTTGTAAAAAACCTGGGAAGAATTACTGCCAAAATCGCCGCTATCGTTCATCAGTCCACCACTATTTTATATCCGAATACTTCCTGAAACAGACCGCCTTTTTCATCGAGCCCCAAAAGTTCAAGGGAAAGGTCCCGCGTCCCTTCGGTGTGAAGCACCACTGTTTCGCTTTTTTTCTCCACTGCTTTAAGTTTGACTTCCTGGGAGTGTCCCCTGTCCAGGGAATCGGCAATCCTCAGAAGGGAAACCATTTTAAGCACCAGAATTCTATCGGTTCTTTGAAGGGCAATGTAATCGATGTCGGTGGGGGCCGGAGGAGCTCCGCGGTGATAGCGTATAACGTTGCCGATAACATCGAGTTCTTCCCGCTTGAGACCGAATATATCGGAATTGCCGATTAGGTACTGGCCGTGCAAATTGTGGTTAGCGACCTGGATAAAGGTTCCGATATCGTGAACCATCGCGGAAACTTCCAGCATCATCCGCTCCCGCCGGTTCATGCCGTGTTCCTGGACTAGTGAATCAAAAAGAGTCATGCACAGAGACGCAACATGGCGGCAATGCGGTTCGTCAATATGGTATTTCCTGCCAAGGTTCACCGTAGAAGCGAAAATCTGGGAGAAAAAATCTTCCTGAAGCGCCGGGTCAATGCCCTGGGCCAAATCAATCAGAAGGCCTTCGCGGATTGTTACCCTGGGAACAACAACCTGAGCCGCGCCTGTCCGATCAAGGAGAAGCTTATTGACCAGAATACCGGGAATAAACGCTTCCGCTTCCCAGAAAGAAATCTTAAGCTTTTCCATGCATTCTTCTATAGTATATGTTCTGACCTCGCGGACAAAATCGGTAAACGCTTCTCTTGTAACAATCCAGCAATGTTCATTCAGGTTTCTTCCAACCTGCGCGGCGGCGATATTGGCGTTGAAGCCGGCGATTACGAAGGTGCGTACGTGGGCCAGGTCGAGTTCGTAAGACAGGAGGTCCGAAGTGTTTTTAATGCTTTCGCTCAGGTAGCGTTCCTGCACGCTTGAGGAACCGATTTTGTATGCTTGATCAATTAAGATGGTTCCAAGCTTGAGGCTATGCGCGGCTACCATCTGCCCGCGCCGGAGAAGCATGATCTCGGTGGAACCTCCGCCAATTTCAAGGATCATGGAATTGGCGCGCCAGAAAAGAGGGAGATCATTTTTAAGGGCAAAACGCACAGCGAGGTACATGAGGCGGTTTTCCTCAATACCTTCTACAATGTTAAGATCGAGACCTGTCTCCTGCCTGACCCTGTCGACAAAGACATCCCTGTTTCTTGCCACCCGCAACGCGCTGGTAGCAATTGTGTGAATATCTTCATCGTTAATGCCCCAGCCCTTCAGGAACTCCATGAAGTTTTTCAGCATGGAGATGCATTCTAGGAAGGATTCCCTTGACACCTGCCCGGTAGTGAACACATCACGGCCCAGGGCAACAGGTTTACTCGCCCTATCCAAAGCCTGCCAGCTACCGTTCGGGAAAATTTCAGCTACCAATAACCTGATCCCGGTGGAGCCAATCTCCAGCACCGCGATCAACCTGCTTTTTGTTTCCATAGTTTTATAACTTGTCTATAAGCATTGAACACTTTCCTGACGGTATAGGCAAAGTCTTTTTCTTTTTCCCCAATATATTAATTGTAAAGTAATAAAGTTTTTCACTTTCCATGTGGATTTCCCAGCCTCGTCCGCTTTTGTTGGAAAGAATCGTAATCATATTTTTCTTGAGAGAAAGATTTTCCACGCCCATAATTTCCAAATTCGGAATAATCCAGTCTACTGTTTTGCGCGGGAGGGAAATAAAAAGCCCGACAATATTTTCAATGGTTAAGCAAATTGTGGATAATGCGGCGTAGGTTAGATATTGAGGCCGGGGAAAATCCGCTTTGCCCGGCCATTGGGCAGGTCCATCCTTTATCGGTAGATACGCCTCCCAAAGTTTGCCCTTGTTATGATTGCCTTCGGTACCCATGGAATCAAGAACAAAATAAAGATGCCTGATTGCGCAGTCCCGGGCAATATCCCAGCGCTGATAACGCTCAAGGCCTTTAATCACCATGAAGGTAAGATGGGGAAAAACCGAGCCCCGGTAGCCGCAGCCGTTTTCATCAAAAGATTTTTCGCATAACGCCACACTCGGGAAAGGGTGAGGCGCGCCAAAAAACTTTGGGTCCGTGCGCCGGTTGATTATCCGCTCCGCTTTGTCATCGTTGGGAATTTCCGCCAGAAGCGGCCAATAACCGGCCAGGGTTTTTACAGAAAGCCTGCGCTCATGCTTGTCAATGTCGTAGTAAAAACCGTCTTCGTTGTCCCACATGAGGGAATTAATCCGGGTTTTAAGGGAAAAGTACTGCCGCTTGTACTGGAAACTTGCTTCCTTGTCGTTTAGGATATCCGCCAGAGCCGAAAGGTAAAGCACGTTAACCGCCATCATGGTATTGAAGTCCAGAGGGTAGGTGGCTTTTTCCCTGGGGGAATTTGGCATGCCCGTAGCGCTCAGGGGAACCCGGTAAAGACCGTTCCGCTGTTTAAAAATTGAATCTATCCAGCCGTTGTATTTATGGAGGATGGGGATTACGTCCTTGACCCGTTTCTTGTTGGCTGATTTATGGTAAAGGTTATACTCCGCCCAGGCAAAGAGGGGCAGCCCGAGCCCTTCGGGATTGCCTTCTTCAACCACCGGAAGGCCGGTTTCGATGTTATACGCTGAACGAATAGCCCCATTCGGTTCCTGGCGCTGGTAAAAAATGTCCAGAGTGGGGCTGGCCTGGTAAATTCTGTTGGAATAAACCAAAAAAAAGGAAGAAAAGATGGCATCTGCCTGTTGAATCACTGGGCTTCCGGGATAGGAAAAAAATTTCCCCTCAATGACGCTTTTTTCGCTCGCCGTTTCCCAAAAATCCTGTATCCATGCCCAGGTTTTATCGTAAATATCAACAAAATCCTGGTCATAGAAGTGAATTTTTGGAAAATCGCGTCTTGTCACACTAACTCCTTGTGCATTCTATCCAATTTAGCGCAGCTATATTAAAATGTCAAATTTTTTAGTAATAATTCCGCTAAAAAGGTGACCTTCCGAAGCCTCCATTTGAACCGCAGGTAGGCTAGTCACCTTATTGTCTGTCTTGCCAACTGCAGAATTCTCATAGTGATGGGATGGGCGTGAGCAAAAAACTTTTTTAGCCCGGAGCAAAGATGGTTCAGTTCGCCGCCCTCGGCCTTCACAAACCTGTCCTTGGGGCAGCCGCCGTTGCATACTGAAAGCCAGGGGCAGGTGCGGCACTCGAAAGGAAGCAGGTCCCTCTTGTTGTTCCCAAAGCTATTTTGAACCGGAAGCTCAACTAAATCGCGAAGATGGCTCGATTGGATATCGCCGATGCGGTATTCCGGGTAAACGTAATGGTCGCAGGAATAGACGCCGCCGTCTTTTTCTACGATGATGGCGCGGCCGCAGGTTGGCGCCATCCAGCAGAGTCCGGCGGCGCCTCCGGCCCATACGTGGGCGGCTTCGGCGAAGAGCTGAACATCCAGGCGGCCAATATCATTCTGCGCCCATTCATCGAAAATCGCGCAAAGAAAATCCCCGTAGCCTGAGGCACTCACGCTGTCAGGCGTAACTCCGCTGCCAGGCATACTGCCAGGCGTACTGCCAGGCATGCTGCCAGATTTCCGGACGATGGGAATAAACTGAATCCATCCCGTATCGAGGTCCCGCAGCGCCCGGTAGACTTCCAGGGGCGCATCCGCAGCTTCTCGAGTCACTGTGCATAGCAAATCAGGCTCGACCCCATGGGCCTTTAAAAGCTTTATGGCCGCCACCGCGTTTTGCCAGGAGCCTTTGCCCCCGTGATCCTTCCTGTATGTATCATGGACTCCAGATGAGCCGTCTATGCTAAGTCCAACATCAAAATGTTCTCTGGCGATAAACTCGCACCACTTTCTATCCAAAAGAATTCCGTTGGTTTGGAGGTTGTTGCGGAAAGACCATCCTGACGGAAGATAGCGTTTTTGCAGCTCCACCGCCCGAAAGAAAAAGTCGAGCCCCGCCAGGGTCGGCTCGCCGCCGTGCCACACAACTTGTACTTCCGGACCTTCGCTCGCTTCAATGTACTGGCGGATAAACAGTTCAAGAAGTTCATCGCTCATGCGCTTGGGATCGG
>Ga0123353_10009378_pt1 | contig 13501 bp, 13 predicted proteins | sample TergutLab28metaG_3_FD_92763 | JGI IMG/M metagenome (GOLD analysis project Ga0123353, IMG submission 92763) | Labiotermes labralis P3 segment gut microbial communities from Petit-Saut dam, French Guiana - Lab288 P3 | ecosystem: Host-associated > Arthropoda: Insects > Digestive system > Gut ... | reverse complement strand
GCTCGCCATCGTTGTTATTGGCGGAATGGGCTCAATACCGGGCGTGATCGTAGGAGCACTGTTTATCCAGGGCGTTCCCGAACTTATCCGAGGGGCTGCGCAGGCCGGCTGGCTTGAGGTAATCGGCATCTCGCTTTCCGGAGAAGCCCAGTCTGCGATCTCGAACTACCGGTATCTTGTCTTTGGCCTTCTCATGGTACTCATGATGGCTCTTAGGCCTCAAGGCATCCTTCCGGCAAAGCGGCGCGCCCGTGAATTGCAGGTGGATAATGCGGCAGTGGGCGAGGCTGCTGCCGGTCAAGCTACGCCGGAACCGTAAGAAGGGCATTTCGATGGCATCTCTGGTAGAAGCAACCAATGTCACTATGGCTTTTGGCGGTCTCAAGGCCGTAAGTGATGTGAGCATGCATATCAATGTCGGGGAGATTGTCGCTCTGATCGGCCCGAACGGTGCCGGCAAGACGACGTTTTTCAACATGCTCACCGGCATCTATCCTCCTACTGAGGGAGAACTCACGTTTGACGGTACCTCGGTTGGTGGGCTAAAAGCGCACAAGATATGCGCGATGGGTATTGCAAGGACCTTTCAGAACATCCGTCTTTTCCAGAACATGACGGCGCTAGAGAACGTCATGGTCGGGCGCCATTCCCGCATGCAAGAAAACCTGATCGACGCGGTGTTTCGCACTCCGAAGTTCAAGCGCGAGGAGAAGGCCACCGAAGACATAGCTGCCAAGTGGCTTAATTTTGTCGGGCTGCTTCCTCTCGCGAACGAAGTTGCAAAAAACCTCCCTTACGGAGACCAACGCCGCCTGGAGATCGCCCGTGCGCTTGCGACCGATCCTAAGCTGCTCCTGCTTGATGAGCCGGCTGCAGGAATGAACCCTCGCGAGACAAAGGCACTAAACGGCCTTGTCCGCAAGATCCGGGAACTCGGCGTGACGGTCTTGCTTATCGAGCACGACATGAAAGTCGTCATGGACATCGCAGACCGTATCTATGTCCTAGACTTCGGGCAAAAGATCGCCGAGGGACTTCCGGCGGACATCCAGAACAACCCACAGGTTATCGAGGCGTATCTTGGCAAAGGCGCTGATGTGATGATGGAAAAGCACAGGGTAGCGCACGAGGAGAAGGACACCGCAGCGGTTGCCGAGGAACACCAGGGTGAAGCCGCGGCGGCTGCTGATGTGGACGGGGAGGAATAGCAGAGTGCTTAACGTTTCCGGCCTCAAAACGTGCTACGGTAAAATCGAGGCGCTCAGAGGGATTTCGCTTGAGGTGAACACGGGCGAGATCGTAACGCTCATCGGCGCGAATGGTGCAGGGAAATCCACGGCGCTCAAGACCATCTCTGGCCAGCTTGCTCCGGCTTCGGGCAATATCGAGTTTGAGGGCGAGGCTATCAACGGGATCTCTGCGCACAAGGTGGCCGCCAAAGGAATTGTCCAGGTTCCGGAAGGGCGCCGGATATTCTCTCGGATGACGGTCTTGGAAAACCTTGAGATGGGTGCCTACCTGAGAGACGATAAGGTGGGCATCAAGGATTCGATCGAGCAGGTCTTCACACTGTTCCCGCGCCTTAAAGAGCGTATAACCCAGCCCGGCGGCACGCTCTCCGGTGGCGAGCAGCAGATGCTTGCCATGGGGCGTGGCCTGATGGCAAAGCCAAAGCTCATGATGCTTGACGAGCCATCGATGGGGCTTGCGCCCGTGGTCGTGGAGATCATTTTCGAGATCATTGAAAAACTCAATAAGGACGGCATAACGATCCTGCTTGTCGAGCAGAACGCGAATCTGGCGCTTTCGATTGCGGACCGCGGATACGTGCTTGAGACGGGAGAGATCAAACTATCGGGAACCGGTCGCGAGCTGCTTGCAAATGACGAGGTGCGCAAAGCTTATCTGGGCGAATCCTAAAACAGGTCCTGAGAGCGGGTCTTGCGGGTGAGTCCTGGTGTCGTGCCTTATCATTCCATGCGCCGAAAAGACAGGGAGATCGTCGATGCAGTGACCATCGACGGGATACTCGCCGGTGGGAGGTATGCGACTATCGCGCTTGTCGGCGAGAGCCCTTACCTTGTGACGCTGAGCTATGGTTATGACCCGGAGTTGAAGCGGCTGTGCTTCCATGTCGCGCATGAGGGCAAGAAGCTGGAGCGCATCGCTGCCGACCCGCGTGGATGCGCGACGGTCATCGATGACCTCGGCTACAAAACGGGTGAGTGTGCTCATCCGTTCCGCTCGGTTGTTGCGTTCGGGCGTTTTAGGCTCGTCAGTGATCCGGCAGATGCCCGTCGGGCCATGCGGACCCTGCTGATGCAGCTCGAACGCAACGACGATGCGTGGGGAGAGATGAGGCTTGATGACGCTGCTCGCTTCCAGCGCTTCTCGGTGCTGGTTTTCGAGATCGATGCCTGTACCGCCAAGCAGGGGCAGTAGCCGCGTTGCCTGTGCCTTGCTCCTATAATGCCCTGTCTGGGAATGCCCTGCCTGGGACTGTGTGCGAATGCCCTGCGCCTGGGGTTCTGCGCCGAGGGATTGCGTAATGTGTGTTACTGATGACGCGCACGGGTTCGCTTTGCGCCACCAGATGTTTGAGCCGGGCGTGCCTGTCGTGGTCATGGTAAGTGGGGGTGCGGACTCGGTTGCCGCGCTGCTCATGGTAGCCGAGCAGGTCTTTGGTGAGCTTCGGCCCCTTGTCGTGCACGTCAACCATCGGTTGCGTGATGCGGAGTCCGATGGCGATGAGGCGTTCGTCCGGGAGCTTGCAGGCCGCCTGCGCATCGATGTGCGTGTCCTCGGCTGTGATGTTGCGGCTTGCGCGGCCAGCGAGAAGCTCAACCTTGAGGATGCCGGGCGCCGGATCCGCTACCGTTTTGCGCAGGAGGCGCTTGATGCCCACTGCCAGCGGCTCGGTGTGTCGGCATCATCCGGTCGGCTGCTCGTCGCACACACGCTTGATGATCGGATCGAGACCTTTTTCATGCGCGCTTTGCTCGGCGCGGGCCTGGGCGGGCTCTCGTCCATAGCCCCCGTGCGTGGGCGTATCGTGCGACCGCTCCTTGAAACCGAGCGGCTAGCCCTGCGGCAATGGCTTGGCCATCGTTCCCAGAGTTGGCGGGAGGACTCAAGCAACAGCGACACAACCCGTTTGCGGGCGCACATCAGGGCGACGCTCCTTCCGACCGCCGAGCAGGTCAACCCGGCTTTTCGCGCTGCGCTTTCCCGCACCATGGATCTGCTGGCGGATGACGACAACTACCTGTCCGGACTGGCTGATTCGCTTGCGAGTGAGCTTGCCGAGACCGAGCCTGACCAGGAGGTGTGCATCGACAGGCATCGCATCTTGGGGCTTGATAGGGCGTTGGCACGCCGCGTGATCCGCTCGTCGCTGCTTAATGCCTTTCCAGATGCGTCCCGCATCCCGTCGGCTCATATCAGGGCACTCGCTGAGGGCTTTGGCAACGATAGGTTCTCGCACGATCTTCCGGGTGGACTCAAGGCGTTTTCCGAGTACGATAAAATGGTGGTTGTGCGTCAAACAGCCGAAAACCCATGCCTTCCCCCCGGATGCCTTCAGGTGCCGGGGGTAGTGGAGCTTGGCCGGGCAGGCTCGATCATTGCCGAGCAGGTCCCCGGGCCTGCAGGAGAGCATATGCGTGCCGGCTCTGGTGTCGGCTCCGACGATGGCGGCAGGCCGCCTGTGTCCGGACAGGCCGACGCGGTGGTGATCGATGCCCAATGCGTGGCAGACGGCATATATGTGGACTCGGTAAGAGCGGGAGACCGCATGAGACCGCTTGGGATGCAGGGCTCTCGTAAGCTGTCCGACCTCCTGATAGATGCCAAAGTCCCCAGGCGCAAGCGGGCCTTAATTCCGGTGGTGCGGGATGGCGAGAGGATCATCTGGCTTGCCGGGATCCGGTTAAGCGATGAGTACCGTGTCACAGAGTCAACATCGGCGTTTGTTCGGCTTGTGTGGAACAGAGAGAGGGAAGCAGACCGGTGAAAGAGGGAAGCAGCCCAGTGGATGAGGTCAGCAGCTCGGCGGATGAGAAGGACGGCGCAGTGGATGAGGTCAGCAGCTCGGCGGATGAGAAGCGCATGCCGGTGAAAGGATTGGGAGAGATCCATCCGGATGTCGCCAGGGTCCTTTTCACTGAAGAGGATATCCGCGCCCGTATTTTAAGCCTTGGAGCGCAGATATCAGCAGACTATGCAGGCGAGGAGATCCTTTTAGTTGCCGTGCTTCGTGGCGCAGTGTTGTTTATCGCCGACATCGCCCGAGCAATCGACGTTTCGGTGGAACTCGATTTCATGGCTGTTTCCAGTTATGGTTTTTCCGCGAAGTCCTCAGGGGTTGTGCGTATACTCAAAGACCTTGATGATCCTATCGAGGATCGGAACGTCTTGGTCGTGGAGGATATCCTTGATACCGGGTTGACCCTGAAATATCTGCTTAAGAACTTGGCTAGCCGACATCCGCGCTCTCTTGAGGTCGTCACGCTACTGCAAAAGCAGGTCGAGCAGAAGGTGCCCATCAGTTGTAAATATGTGGGTTTTGAGGTTCCTGATGAGTTTGTTGTCGGGTACGGTTTGGATTATGCAGAGAAATACCGCAATCTTCCCTACGTGGGCGTGCTGAAGCCAGAGGTGTACGGGTAAAGCCTCAAGCGATCCCGTTCCCAAACTGCGAGGAGACAGAAAAGAGTGAATAAGAACTTCAGGACGGTACTCATATGCCTTGCTATTCTCGCCGCACTTGCCTTTGCGGTTATGAGCCAGGCGGGTGGCGGAAAGGGCAAGCCGGACGAGCTCACCACCAAGCAGTTCATGGCCGCTGTCGAGCAGGGCAGGGTCAAAGATGTGAGCTATATCTTACGGGATGGGGGCCTGACCGGCACCTATTGGGAGACTGCGGCCAAAAAAAAGGCAGAGGAGGAACCTGCCGAGTTCAGATCGACCTGGGTCGGTGAGGACCGGTTCTCCGAGTTCGCACAGAAAAACGACCTGTCTTTCAGCGTGGACAACTCTGGGCCGAGCATATGGCCATCGGCGGTCGTGAGCGTGTTGCCGATCCTGCTGCTTGTCGCTGCAATGTTTTTCTTCCTGAGGCAGATGCAGGAGGGCAACTCCCGCACCATGAACTTTGGCAAGGCCCGTGCGAAGCGCATGACACGTGACCAGCCGAGGATCACGTTTAAAGATGTGGCAGGCGTCGATGAGGCGATCGAGGAGTTGCAAGAGGTCAAGGAGTTCCTTGCAAATCCCGGGAAGTTCCAAGCGCTTGGCGCAAAGATCCCCAAGGGCGTTTTACTCGTTGGCCCTCCAGGCACGGGCAAGACGCTTCTTGCGCGGGCAGTTGCCGGAGAGGCGGCCGTCCCGTTCTTCTCGATATCGGGCTCTGACTTTGTCGAGATGTTTGTGGGTGTGGGCGCATCACGCGTCCGCGACCTGTTCATGCAAGCAAAAGCGGCTTCCCCCTGCATTATCTTCATGGACGAGATCGACGCGGTCGGTCGTCAGCGGGGAGCCGGTCTAGGCGGCGGGCATGATGAGCGCGAGCAAACACTCAACCAACTGTTGGTGGAGATGGACGGCTTCGACATCAAGGACAACGTGATCCTGATCGCTGCCACAAACCGTCCCGACATCTTGGATCCCGCGCTCCTGCGCCCTGGGCGCTTTGACCGCCAGATCGTTGTCGATCAGCCCGACCTCCGTGGGCGTCTGGGCATTCTCAAAATCCATGCCCGGGGAAAGCCGCTCGCAGACGATATCGATCTTGATGTGCTTGCGCGATGCACCCCAGGGTTCACGGGAGCCGACCTTGCGAACATGGTAAACGAGGCCGCCATCCTTTCTGCGCGGCATAGCAAGAAGTGCATCGACATGGATGAGTTCAACGAGGCGATCGAACGTGTTATCGCGGGGCCGGAAAGAAAGAGTCGTATCATCACCGAGGACGAGAAGCGCATCATCGCGTACCACGAAGCAGGGCACGCCCTCGTCGGGCACCTTTTGCCGATGGCCGACCCCGTCCACAAGATATCGATTATCTCGCGCGGGCAGGCGCTCGGCTATGTGCTTTCAATGCCTGCCGAGGACAGGTTCCTTACCAGCAAGGCCCAGATGAGCGCCGAGATAGCAGTAGCGCTTGCCGGCCAAGCGGCTGAGGAGCTTTCGATCGGTGAGATTTACACCGGGTCCAACAGCGACATTAAGCGTGCGACAAAGATCGCCAAGCAGATGGTCATGCGGCTCGGTATGAGCGACAAGCTCGGCCCGCGGGCGTTTGGCGACTCCGATCATGAGGTCTTTCTCGGCAGGGATTTCTCGGCGAACGCTGACTACAGTCCCGAGGTCGCCTATCAGATCGACCAGGAGGTCTCACGGCTGATCAGCGAGGGGCATAAAACGGCTCGTGCGATCCTTGAGGGGCAAAGAGAGCAGCTCGACCTGATGGCCGAGGTCTTGGTCGAGCGGGAGACCGTCGATCAGGAGGAGCTGGCGGCTTTGCTCGACAACCGCTGGGAGGAGTTCCTCGCTGCCGAGCAGGACGGTTCGTCCCCTCGCGATACGGATGAGGTAACGGCTGAGGACGTGTGATCCGCGGGCGGCAGGATGCTTGTAACCGACGAGGGTCATCAAAGGCGTGAAAGCCGGTAAAGCCGTCTTTTCATAAAAGCGATGAAAAAAGCCGGTAAGGCTGCCTCCATATAAAGCCGATGCATAGCATGCAGCACACTTTTGCTGCATGACGCGACGCACTGCAACCGATGGAGAGCCCGTGCAACCTCCAAGCACCGTGGAAAACGTGTCCGTAACAAACGGGAACAGCAAGAATGCTGCACCTTCGTCGAAGGGTGCCGGCAGCAGAAGTGCTGCGTCTTCGGCGGAAGGTGGCATTTCGCACCTCCAAACACACTTAGAGCTGATAGGGATGCTCAATGAGGTGGCAGATGCGGTCTCTTCGGCTATGCGTGTCGACGAGGTACTCAACGTTATCATTGAGCGCGTCAAGCGTATCACCAACACGGACAAGGCGGTGCTGGTGCTTACCTATGAGCAGGACGAGGGCATCGACATGGGCAGCATCGTGGTGCGCGGTCGACGCGACCAGCATGTCCAGGAATGGTGGGAGTCGTGCATCCAAGAAATATCAAGGCGCGGTTTTGATGCCGTCGGCGGCACCGCCCCGATTATCGAGGACCACGCTGAGCAGAACGCGGTGCTTGCCTGCAGTCCCATTCTGCTCAAGAACCGACCCATTGGTTTTATTGTTGCCATCAACGAGTTAGAGCGACCGTTCGACAGCGCCCAGATCGATTTCCTTGCTGTTGTCGCAGCGTTTGCCTCTTCGGTTATCGAAAACGCGAAACTCACCGAGCAGAACCGGTTGGTGCTGGTGGCAAGCGAGCGCGACCGCATCGCTCGCACCATGCACGACGGTGTGGTGCAGTCGCTGTTCTCGATCTCGCTCGGCCTTGAGGTATGCAAAAAGAACGCCGAGCAGGATCCGGCAGCCTGTGCCCAGCGCCTCGATGAGCTGCAAGAGCACCTGCAGCTTGCCATGACTGAGCTGCGCAGGGTCATTTACAACCTACGCCCGATACAACTTACCGAACTCGGGCTCGCCAATGCAATCCAATATTGGTTGCAAGAGGTGACGATCGGTCGACCGGTTGTTGGGAGGCTGGCCATAGACGGCACGCAGCAGGCGCTGACGCCTGCTGTGGAGTCGTGTCTCTACTGCATCACCAAAGAGGCGGTGAGCAATGCGATCAAACATGCCGAGGCAAGCGAAGTAGAGGTGTGTTTGGGGTTTTCCTCGGATGCGGTACACCTTGAGGTCAGGGATAACGGCAAGGGGTTCGATGTCTCACAGGCATACCGCGGGGATATCGAGCAGATCGGGCTGCGGAGTATTCGGCAGCGTGCAGAGCATGAGGGCGGTGCGTTTGTGGTCAAAAGTGTTCCCGGAGAGGGCACAAGCGTTATAGTCGATTTGAAGCTTGGAGTGAGAGGCGAATGAGCAAGATCAGGGTTTTTCTTGCGGACGATCACGAGCTTGTACGATATGCGCTCTCGAAGGTGATCGAGGCAGAAAGCGATCTTGAGGTCGTAGGCGGGGCCGGCAACGGCGAGGAGGCCATTCGCGCATGCGCAGCGCTTATTCCGGACGTGCTCATGCTCGATCTGCGAATGCCGGGGATAGGCGGCATAGAGGTTTGCAGACAGGTGCGCGAGAACAACGACAAGACGAATGTCTTGGTCCTCACGAGCTTCGATGAGGACGAGGAGCTTTTTGGCGTGTTGGCTGCAGGAGCGTGCGGGTACCTTCTCAAAGACACCAAACCTGAAAGGATCGTGTATGCGATCCGCGCAGTCGCAGCTGGCCAGGCCGTTTTTGACTCGGCAGTTGCCGGTCGGATCATCACGGGGCGCTCGCAGGGGCCCGATATCGAGGACTCGCTTTCTGAGCGCGAGATGGACGTGCTTCAGCTGATGGCGAAAGGGATGTCGAACAAAGAGATCGGCCGTGAGCTGTGGATAGGCGAAACGACTGTGAAAACGCATGTCAGCAACATTTTGCGCAAACTCAATCAGTCCGATCGTACCCAAGCAGTTTTAGCGGCGGTAAAGGCCGGGCTCGTACGCCTGAGCCGCTGACGCTTTCACGTCCGGTCAGGTAAACTCTTCTTGCGCCGGGCTTTGCGGCGCACCGTGACCCGACGTGATTCGAGGCTGCTGTGGATCGCAAGAAGATAGAGGCCGGTGTCCAGCTTATCCTTGAGGGCATTGGCGAAGATGTCGGTCGTTCGGGGCTTGCGGACACGCCGCAGCGTGTTGCGAGCATGTACGCGGAGATCCTTTCGGGAATCGAGAAAGACCCTGCCGAGCACTTCCGGACGACGTTTGACGAGGGGCACCAGGAGATGGTGCTCGTGCGCGATATCCCGCTCTACTCGGTCTGCGAACATCATCTGGCACCGTTTATCGGGTGCGCGCACGTCGCGTATGTTCCTGGGCTGGATGGCCGCATCTGCGGGCTTTCAAAACTGGCGCGGGTGGTGGACGTCTTTGCAAAGCGGCTGCAGATCCAAGAGCGCCTGACCTCACAGATCGCTGACACCATCGTCGAGCATCTTGAGCCCGCGGGTGTCATCGTTGTCATTGAGGCCGAGCACTTGTGCATGTCTATGCGCGGTGTGCGCAAGCCAGGGGCGAGGACCGTCACCTCGGCGGTGCGGGGCGTGTTCAAGAGCGATGCCCGCACGCGTGCAGAGGCGATGGCGCTCATCCACGGGCGATGACCGTGCCGCTGCGAGCCGCGACTGCGTCGTCCCAGGCGATGACTGCGCGGTCGGGCACCACACCGGCATCCTGGTGCTGCGGGCGTTTTCGCATCCCGCTTTGCGCGCCAGTCGTGATGGGCGCTGTGAACGTCACCCCCGATTCCTTCTCTGACGGTGGCACCCACGCCGACACTGACTCGGCGGTCGAGCACGCACGTTTGCTGCTCGGCCAGGGCGCAGCGATCCTCGACATCGGCGGTGAATCGACACGACCGGGGGCGGGGCAGGTCACGGTCGCCGAGGAGCTCTCGCGGGTGCTCCCGGTGATCAAGCGGCTGGCTGGCTGTGGGGTGCCCATCTCGGCGGACACGCGGCATGCCACGGTTGCGCACGAGGCCCTCGCAGGTGGCGCGAGCATCATCAATGATGTCGGCGGCTTTTGCGATCCCAAGATGCGGGAGGTTGCCGCCTCCTCCAAAGCCGGACTGGTCGTCATGCATATGCAGGGGATGCCGGAGACCATGCAGGCCGAGCCCGTCTATGATGATGTGGCTGCCGAGGTCAGCGGGTTTTTGCTCAGGCAGGCGGCCCTGCTGGAAGAGATGGGCGTTGCAAGGGAGCGCATAGTGATCGACCCGGGGCTTGGCTTTGGCAAGACACTTGAGCACAACCTTTTGCTCCTTGCTGCGGTTCCCGAGCTGGCAAGCCATGGGTATCCGGTGCTCATCGGCGCGTCGAGGAAGGGTTTTATCGGTCGCATCACCGGCGAGAGCACGCCTGCGCTGCGGTTGGGCGGTTCGATTGCTGCCGCTCTCGAGTCCGCTCGGCTCGGTGCGCGCATCTTGCGGGCGCATGATGTTGCCGAGACGGTCCAGGCGCTTCAGGTTGCTGCCGAGATCGCCAAGCGCTCAGCAGAGTCGCTGCCTGATGCTGGCCAGGTGCCGAGCGTCGATCAGGGTCAGGTGCCCTCCGATGTGATCGGACATCCATGACCAGCGATGACCAGGCGCTTACATGCACCGCTTACATCGGGCTTGGGAGCAACCTGGGAGATCGTTTGGGCAACCTGTCAAAGGCGCTTTATGAGATAGCAGGATTTGAGCAGACGACGGTTCAAGCGGTATCGCATGCCTACGAGTCCGAGCCAGCGTATCTGTCAGAGCAGCCGAATTTTTTAAATGCAGTATGCCAGATCTGTACCGTTCTTGAGCCGGAGCAGCTGCTCGGCTGTCTTTTGGGCATTGAGGATCGGATGGGGCGGGTGCGGACGTGCGCTAACGACCCGCGAGTCATCGACCTTGACCTGCTTGTCTTTGGCGAGTGCGAGCTTTCAACCGAGCGGCTCACTCTGCCGCACCCGGGCATCACCCAGAGGGACTTTGTCGTCACGCCACTTTTAGAGATCGCCCCGACGCTCGTGTTGCCAGGGGGCGTGCAGCTCAGGCGCACCGACGGGCTTATCGGCAGGTGCATTTCCGATGCAGGCCCGATCCCGGGCCCACACCCGACCCGGGGCTCACAGTAAATCCATGGTCAGGCCACAGGAAGACGACACATGGCGGAGGCATGTTGCGCTATACTCGGCGCTCAGGCCGGTAGACGCCGCGTGGACCAAGCGATTGGCTGCGACGGTGGACTGGAGCATTAGGAGGCTCGCATGAACACATCTCCGGACACGCCTCAAGAAGCACCCTCGGATACGTCCTCGGACACCCCCGCAGCCGCGGTCGCACGTCCGCACACCCCCTCGCCCGCCCGCCCCTCCCGCGTCACGGTATCCACGCTCCAGGCACAGAAGCGCGAAGGCCGCCGGATCGTGATGGTCACGGCATACGATTACCCCATGGCCCGCTCTGCCGAGGCGGCCGGTGTCGATGCGGTACTCGTGGGCGATTCCTTGGGCATGGTCGTGCTCGGCTATGACTCAACGTTGCCGGTGACCGTTGATGACATGGTGCGGCATACGGCGGCGGTCTCCCGGGCATGTGAGTGCGTGCTGGTCGTTGCCGACATGCCGTTCATGAGCTACCAGTCAGATGTTTCCGAGGCGATGCGCAATGCCTATCGCCTGGTTGTCGAGGGGGGGGGTCACGCGGTCAAGCTTGAGGGTGCCACTGCGACCACGCTCGAGGCGGTCAGAAGGCTTGTGGGCGCGGGCATCCCCGTGATGGGTCACCTGGGGCTCACGCCGCAGTCGGTCAATGTGTTGGGCGGGTATCGCACGCAGGGCAAGGACGCGCCCCGGGCGGCGCGGCTGATCTCGGATGCCGCCGCCCTGCAGGATGCGGGTGCCTTTGCGGTGGTCCTAGAACTCGTTCCCGCCGAGCTTGCCGAGCGGATCACCGCTCGGCTCGACATCCCCACCATCGGCATCGGGGCCGGGGGCGCATGCGACGGCCAGGTGCAGGTCGCGCACGACCTTCTCGGCATGAGCGGCTTCTTGCCGAGGCATGCCACACGCTACGCGGACCTCTCTGCCGAGGCCACGCGGGCCTTCAAGGCGTGGGCGGATGATGTCGTAAGCGAGGCGTTTCCCGCCGAGTCCAACACGACGCATGTCGATTCCGCGACCGTCGCCCAGGCGGAGTCCCTTGCCGGGCGCGGGGAAGTGCGGTAGTGCGGCGGGTAAGCAGCAAAGACGACGTCTCCCGCGTGTGCGCCGAAGTGCGCGCAGATGGGTGCACCATAGGCTTGGTCCCCACGATGGGGGCGCTTCATGACGGGCATCTTGCGCTGGTGCGTGCGGCACGTGCGCAGTGTGACTTCGTGTGTGTCTCGGTGTTCGTTAACCCGCTGCAGTTCGGGGCTAGCGAGGACCTGGGGTCTTACCCGCGGGACCTGGACACGGATGCCCGTTTGCTTGCCGCCGAGGACGTGGATCTTCTTTTCTCGCCTGGGCCCGAGGAGATGTACGCGCCGAGCCATGATGTAATGATCGATCCGGGAGCACTGGGAGGGCGCTGGGAGGGCGAGCAGCGACCGGGGCATTTCGCGGGAGTGGCCACGGTTGTTGTGAAGCTGTTTGGCCTGGTGGGGCCGGATCGGGCGTTTTTCGGGGAGAAGGACTATCAGCAGCTCAAAATCGTGCAGAAGGTGGTGTCTGATTTAGACATGGGCGTTGCGATCGAGGCGGTCCCGACTGTCAGGGATGCCGACGGCCTCGCCCTATCGAGCAGGAATGCCTACCTGGGAGCCGATGAGCGGAGGGGCGCGCTCGCTCTTTCCCGTGCTCTTCGGGCTGCCAGGCAGCTTAGTGCTTCCGGTGAGCGTGATGCCCACGAACTCGAGAAAGCGATGAGAGGCATCATGGATACAGCGGTGGATCGCGTGGTGGTCGAGTACGCTGCTGTGGTGGATGCCGAGACCCTTGAGCCACTTGCGGCCCTCGACCGCTCGGCAAGGGCGATAATTGCCGCGAAGGTGGGAAGCACGCGGCTGATAGACAATGTTGCGCTTGATGCCGCAGGTGGGAGACGCTGATGGCCTTCGCTGACATCAGGATAGGGCACTGATGGCCTCAACTGGTATCGGGATAATCGACTGGCTCTTAAACCTGCTCGGGCTTTGGGGATACCTCATCGTGTTTGGCTTCACGGTGCTTGAGAACCTGTTTGTGCTTGGCACGGTCACACCAGGGGAGACGGTGGTGCTTGCGGCAGCGGCGATTGCCGCAAACAGGGATCAAAGCCTGCTGGGGGTCTGGGGGGCATCTGTCATAGGCACCATGGTCGGCAGCAACATCAGCTACTTCGTGGGCAGGAGGGTCGGGTTCGACGGGGTGCGTGGCTTTATCCAGCGGCTGTCAGAAATGCGGTTCGGGCGCCTCATAAAACTCAAGCCGGTGATAGCCGATGAACTGCGCGGGCACTTCCACAGAGAAGGGGCAAAGACAATCCTGATCGCTCGGTTCGCCGCAGGGGTGAGGAACTTTGTGCCGGCAACTGCGGGCGCAATGCACATGCCGGTCTTCTGGTTCGAGCTGTACACGTTCCTTGGTGCGATCGGCTATACCTCGCTGGTGTGCTTGATCGGGCGGTTCCTTGGCGAGAACATGGATCGTGCGCAAAAAATGGTGTCCAGGATCAGCTGGGGCAGCCTTGCCGTGATGGTTGTATTCGTGGCAATCCTTTGGATCGGGCGCAAAAACTACCAGCGCACCCAGGCGGCGAAAGAGGTCGAGGCCGGGGTTGCCGAGACCG
>Ga0123353_10009377_pt1 | contig 13501 bp, 6 predicted proteins | sample TergutLab28metaG_3_FD_92763 | JGI IMG/M metagenome (GOLD analysis project Ga0123353, IMG submission 92763) | Labiotermes labralis P3 segment gut microbial communities from Petit-Saut dam, French Guiana - Lab288 P3 | ecosystem: Host-associated > Arthropoda: Insects > Digestive system > Gut ... | reverse complement strand
CAAAATTCCCCCACATCTTTTAAAACGGTTTTTATTGCCTTTTTTCCACAACCCCCCCCCCCCCCCCCCCCCCAAAAAAAGGCCTCAAAAGGCCCCCCTTCTTTTTTATTTCCGGGTTTCCCCCCCCCCCCCCCCCCGGGCGCACACGAAACGTCTTCCAATACTTTATTCCACCTATCTGGCCTCGCCTTTTCTGATATTTCCACCCTCTTTCCTTTTTAAATCTCTTACATTTAGATTCACTGCTCCCACCACTTTATCTGCTGGTTCTTAAAATAGGCCTAGATCTGGGGGGCGTACCCGAAATGCTATAGAAAACGTATGTTCAAGACCCCTCCCCTCCATTCTACCGACTCCACAATGGCACCTGCGCAAATCTCAGCTAACAGTGGCTCCTGCAAAAGGGACCCTTGATGCAGCTAGCTTCATCCCCTTCCCCCTCGAACCGCATAAAACCTAGGAGCGTCACGAAGCAACCCCTAACCAAACCTGTTCATACCTGAAACTTAGCCACGATGCGCTTACTGTGGCAGACGCAACGAGTGGAGCCCTCGAAACATCTGACTTCAGCAAATCGGGCCCAGAACCAACAAGAACATCATTCACTGGCAAGCAAAATTGGGAACCAGGAATAAACTCTTACAACCACCACTGGAGATCACGCACAGCTGCCTCTGAGCGGAAGTTACGCGCCATGGAGGAAAAGAAATAAACAGCGACGCGGATCGGTATGACACGATGTACACTCATACCTCGCTTGATGCGGGGTTACGGTTACGAGATAGCACGCGAAAAGCGATCATCCGAATAAATGACCCCCCCACCCAAAAAAGCTTCATTTCTTTTCTTCTCAGAATCACTATGACGCGAGCTGTTTCTCCCCCTCCATGAATATACTGCGGTATGGCCGAAAGATCCATCCGAGTTCTAGAACTATTTAGATGCTCCTATCCTTTCAAAAGTCCAAGTAATACATTTTCATACTTGGGGCCAACCCGCGAATATGCACAACCGCGAAAAGCAAGGAATGGGTGTATTATGATTTATCCAGAACAGTTACCACCAGCTAAGTAATGAAATCTACGACTATAGAACATGTACGTATCAGTCCCTGACACTTCCCTTCCTACTGAAATTCGAAACGCAACACACTAATATGTCTAACAACACTTATAAACACAATAATTCATTCCCACAATGACGAGAAAATGTGTGATACGCTGAAGGGGCTTACAGAAATTCGTACCCTCGCAATAAGGGAAAACCAAATGTCAGATAGAGGAAACACAGGGTACAAAGTGCCCAAGAAGAAACGTTCGTCCAGTTCAAAGAAATAAAAATTAACAAACGACTGGAACACTACATGATTAGCTTCATGATCTGATTGCTGATGGTTGGTTTACTTAACAGTAACTCTGAATACCGCAGCTCCACAGATCGTTTTCTGTCACGTGACACTACTGAGGGCTCAGTGTTACGTGAAGCGTAACCTATTATCACGTAAGTCAACTAGCAACTACCACTTGTACAGAAGTTTTAACAACACCGGTTTTTAATCTGTTAAACAAACACTGCCATACGCAATAACAGGCTTAAAATGCACAGTACTATACCACGAAAAAATAAAATACGTACTTTCATATGGTAAATCAGTCATCAATTACGATAGTCTTTAATATAAAGTTTACTTATGTCTCCTTGAAGATTGTCTTACACGGACCGAAACATGTTGCAGGTTCAAAATAAATGAGTACCGCCGACTATTACGAAGTGTTTATATTCTCTCCCCAATTCTGACAAAATGCCAACATCACTTGACTATGAAACTACTAATAGAAGACACCGTGAGGTTAACACTAAAACGGTTCTAGCACATTTATGCCAGGAGACGTGAAATGGTTTCGCAGAGCCCTTTTATAGTCTGAACATGGCGTCGGATTTAAGTTAAAATTCAAAACAAGAAAAATGCTTGAAGTGTTCGCCCAAACGACCTACTTTCAATGTACAATTGCGTATTAAAAACGAGGACATTAGTACTGACAGGATTTTATTCCAACGCACGGCGATAATAACAGGTCCATCAATCACAGGCAAAAGACGGCATACAGACAAAACAGACAACGAACTGCAATGTTTAAAATCACTAATTTTGAGATGCGCCATCCCCGTTGTGTGTTTAAACTATAAGGTGAGGTACTATGAAGTACTATTCATAGTTGTTTTTGACTGAATTTACCTCACCTCATAGTTTAAAATAACTACATTATGTTACAAGAGAAATGCACATCCCTCGTAATATAATTGTATCGCTCTATCACAGTTTTTGGCAATTGGGGCTCCACAAAACACCAATAGGGTATCTGTAACAAAACGTTTGGCTAAAGACAAAAATTCTGACCATATTGAAACACCACGAACATTTCAAACATATCCCTGAAATGCTTCAATTTGCCCTTACAAAATACGTTAAGTATCATATATATAAAAACTACAATGGAGTATATATACACACATACATACCTATAGAAGCTGTTTACAGTAAGTCGTCTTGGAATTAACTCAGCAGTAACTGAACTGCGATCCCCCACATCGCCTTTGTCTGGTCTGTACACGTCTTCAGAAGAAGAGGTTCTTCTGAATATATTTCTTTCGGGGTTCGTCCAAGGACGAAAGATTGAGAAACGCTGCGTATCAAAGTAGCTCCTAAAATCCAACGATCGCTAGCAGGCTGAAGCCTCCACCTCTTTACTTAATAGTGCCAGCATTTCACAGAGTATGTTGTGAAATGTGTTGCAAGACTAAGAGATGCAGGAAAATTTTAATACGAATCAAAACCTCAGCCCTCCCGGGCGATGATCGTTAAAAATCGAAAAGTGTAGGAGGAAAATATGTCAATAGATACAGCAAACGGCACAAAAATACCGTACTAAGACTGTGTAACTATATTTGTACAAACTGAACTTCAGTGAAGGGTATGAAATTTAACCATTTAAAGTACCAATTATTTGTGTGCGAAACGAAAACCCAAAGTCGTTACCAATTCTCTTGTTAAATACATACGTCTTAATCAAAGAGAAGTTATTTGCACGTAAGTAAGGGCTGGGACCATAACACTGATTACTTATAACCACTAACTACCGACTGAGCTACCTGGTGATTTTACTTCGGGCTCTTTTATTCCCATATAAAGTTCATCAGTAAGGCCAAGATAAGACGAAGTGAACTGTGTGAAATAACCATGTAAGCTTCCCGAAAACTTGATTTTAGTCAGTGAAGGTTAAGATGAGAGATGGTGACTGATTATACAGCAACCCTCCACGAACGAAAAAAGAAATTTCTTTAAATAACAATACACATTTTACGGCACGGGCACTTTAGTGGCAGAAGGTAGTGCGTTACCGACGCTCCGATTGCATGCACAGCGTCGATGGTTAAGGAATATGAGAATGGGACGTTGGTGGATTGACAGGCCTACTGACAGGGAATAGCGATGTACTCGAAGAAAAAAACTCTCCCAGTACCACTCCGCCCACCACAACGCGCACATGCACCTGCTTTGAATAACGCCCTGGGCCCCGAAACGGCCAAAGGGCACGGTGGTAAACAATAAATATAGCCTGAAATGGCAACGGAAAAATGGAACTAATCGACGTCCTTTCCTCAATTAAAACTAGGAAGATACAGAGGCTTAGGTACAGGCGTACACTGCCATGACGATATTAACACGGGGCAACATCTGCCGTTTACTCGCGTCTCAACAAAACAGAAGAATTTTACGTTGGCCGACAACAGAAAGTCGGGCAATAGGTACAAAAGTGGAGGAAATTTAAAAGGTACTTATCATTACGGGGTTGCTAATTGCATCAGCATATTGCTCAAGCGGAGTTCCGAGGACGAGGAGATCCAACCTGTCCGGCCGTTGGCGCTGACACTCACATACACAGTATCTGCTGCACTCCTAGGCCGAACAATTTGCCAGAAAAAAAGACGTAACCTGGGTGTATTAATTGAAGTATCCAAACTACCGGGGTGCTGATAAGTCCTTAGCCCGACCAGATAGGAAACAAGCTCAGAAGCATGTCAGGGACGCGCGCGATTTCAACAACTTCGAGGCGCGACCTGTCATCAAGGTTTTTTTTTTCCTGCAAGGCAAGGCGCCGAAGGAAATTCACGCCATTCTGACAAAAACATTCGCTTGTTTCCTTCCTGGTCGGACTAAGGACTTATCAGCACCTCTGTATTAGCTGAGATTCGATTTCAGACGGTCTACAAAAGGTACAGACTGGATTCAACTGGCCAGCGGCAGGATCGAAGTTTGGCCTCTGTGAAAATCGCGACAGACCTTCAGATTCGGTCATAACATCGACTTTCTTGAGGAACCGAAGAATAATCACGATATCAGCCCTGGAAAATACGCCTTCGCTTCATTATAACGGAGTTTCCAAGGACTAGTGTTGATGCAGTTCTGAAAACATGTCACTGTGATAAATGCATGTCGACAAAAAGCTCTAGAAAGTGTGACAACAGTGACTAGATCACTTCGACTTACTCAAGACACAAACTGAAGGTTCCTTTCCTCCAGTAGCCATTCCTACCCACATAATGCATCCAGCATACACAACCAAGGTCACCAGAACGCGCGAAGCACTGCCACCGCGAAGTATCATATCCAATTCAACTGTCGACACGTGAATGCCGTTTCCAGATTCTGAATTCTATCAACGAAGAGAAAAGCTGAAAAAAGGAAACCCATGTTTTGGTGTCTATATCAAATTGGATAAAAACGACAGTGCTCTTCAGCACATTACAAAATTCTTCGTAGATCGAGTAAGCATCGGTATCCGTTGTCACTTAATGGAATAATTCTCTGAATATCTATCGAAACCCATCACGTGTCTTGTCAACTGCCGGGAGGTAGCCTACGCTTTCTTTTAACAATTCCATATTTTCGCAATTCGCTCTATTCAGGTCCTTAAGTATCGGGTTGTCATTGCGTCGAAACACTGTAAAGATATTGTGTCGTGTGTCGTGTTGTGCTGTGCTGTGCCGTGCCGTGCTGTTGTGTTCTGTTCTGCTGAGTTGTGCAGTGCTGTGTCGTGTTGACTTGTGTTGTGACGTGCGTGCCGCGTTGTGTTATGCAGTGTCCTGTTGCGTTGTGTCCCGTAGGCCGAGGGTCATGCAGCAGGCCGTAGACATCCCAAGAAATCTTATGAAGTGTCTTAAGCGTTTCGCTTGCTCTGAAGTAATTATGAACTCTGACAGAAAACGCGGTCTAATCGCCCAAAAAGAATAAAAGCCCTTTCGCTATTAACTCTCACGACAGGTTACACACAAAAAAGAGCAATTACTATTTTAGTCACAGTAGATGGAGTAACATTTTGTTTAATTAACATGTATATATCACATACTACTCTCCAAGCCGCAGGTTCGATTCCCGATGGTGTCACTTAAAGTTTTCATTGACATAATCCTGCCCGGCCGCATTACGGTCCTCCCGGTCGACTCAGTCTCTAACATAAATGCGTAGCAGGAATATTTCCTGTAAGGTAAAGGCAACCGGTGCGTAGGGCTGACCTTAACACCTTCATGTGTCGATTGCCTTGGAATGTGGGAGACTCAACCTCCTGGAACCATCAGGGCCTGTCCTGGCCTGTACAGGGATTGCTTTACCTGTATCTACATATCACATGACAGTTCGGTGGATGTCAGAAGACCCACAACGAATAACGCAATTCAAAATTAGGAAACAGTGCGCATAAAATGGTTTAAGCATTCTTTTTTGCACAGATGTCAGAACTGTAACAACGCATTGCTGGCGGCAGATCTGGCGGAATATTACGGCCATCAGAACGAACACAAACAACAGTACAAGACACAAACAAACCAGGCTACCGTATGGTAAACCATATGCCAACAAGGACAAACACACACACTTTTAAACACTTGAACGCTGGCACTAATATGGATTACATTTAAAAATTTAATTCCTGTCTTACAGATAAAACATTCTATTACCACTAAATCCAGTCGGTTAATATTAGAGAAATAGTCTGTATTAAATGTACCGGGAGAACACATAAATACCATGTGGTGGCAAAAATCATAGTTTCTCGGCGTTACAGCTGACAATACGTAAAAATACCATTGGGCTTAAACGGCCAAAATGACAAAAATGGTGCGGGGATGCAAATTAAGCTACCGACAGAGAACGGTCTGCGGGCCACTGTTACAAACACAACCATACTACCTGCGGTAATCGAACACCAACCTGAACTTTTCAAAAGCTTGCACTCCACACATTCCGAACTGCTGTTGCCTGTACACCGTTATTCCACCGTCTCTATTCTCATCATTTTGATGTTCTGCAGGTAACTCCACCACGTAGAACGTACACTTGTATCGCAGGTTCGTAAATTATTCAACACCGATGTGTGCCTGTTCTGGGTCATACTGTGTAAACCTTATGTGAAGTTATATACCGACGTTCATGCACGGTCTATTTATTACAGGCGTAATGCTCGCTAAAAATTCGACGGGAAGTTAGTTCTCTAATTCATTGTAGCGTAACAATGCGCTGTTACTGCTCGATGTTTAAAAGCACTACATTGTTACATTAGGCCACAAACGAAATCACACAGGGACACAAAGCTGAGGTACATACGCGAGTTACCATTACTATATGCAGTCTACGGAAGTCACTAGTGGTAATGCATATTTTTACCATGACTTCTGAATAAATTATAGTGTTGCTGCACTGCAACAAACGCTCAGTAACGATAAACGGTAAAGTCTTCCCTGTCAACGCCGTGAGACGTACAGGTGGAACAGAGGTATGGCTCCACGCATTCTTAACCTCAGCGCTAGATGGACTGAGTGTATTTTTTCACGCACTGACCCGTTTACCCCCGAGAAGAACTCCGATATCCAATGACCAGGAGACTGGGTGGGCTGCACGTTGTGCAGAAGCTTTGTGAACCTACCGAGATTCGAACCCCGGACCGTTCAGCCCGCAGCCTAGTCTCTATACCGCCTACGCCACTCAAGACTCCTCGATAACACTATTATTATTATTATTATAATTATTATTATTGTTACAGTCAAATTCAAGTTCTACAAACGACAGAATGACACATCACAGGTCTACTTATTGGCCCGATACCAAACGTTATCTATCTTCTGATAAAAACGGTCAAAAAGCAACTATAGCCGATCGGCGCGTTCGCACATCCCACTGTGAAACGCACACAAAAGTTTCAAATACGAACTGCGTCACTTAGCAAGATCCGAAAAAAGAAGTGTCCAACTGGCTACGTTCCGCATTCTGGCCGCAGCTAAGATATGCAATCGTTAGCACAGCAAAATGGCTTCCGGGCCGGAGAAGGCTTTTTGTATGCCGGATCCTCCCCCATTCCCACAAACAAACAAAAATCTGCTGATAACGCAACAACAGACTCGGTGTGAGTAAGGGAAATACCCACAAGCAGGCTATTGATTCCTCAGCAGCAGACAACATGTGAACAATGGTAGTGTATGGATTGGAAAGCGTGCTGGTGAGAGATCAGCTGAACACACTTCTTATTCCTCTGGGGATTTGATGGTTTGTAATCCTGAACTGCACCCTAAATGTGCTCTCAGGGGGCCTAATACACTATCATTTGAAAATTAATTTACCGACAGGCTACATAAGTAGTGAGCGCGCGACTCTATCCGTCCACCGGCGGTTGCAAACCATCACTCACGATACTCTAGTTCGAGAACTCCAAGTTCTTGGAAACCCGTTAACCAACGCAGCAAAGAGTACATACAAAATTTTAGTGGAGCGTCATCTCAGGAAATGCCCCTCCGAAAACCGAGAATGCAAGATAGCATTTAGATGGGTCATACGAACATGATGAATATAATGGAACTAGCTAAGGACCGTGTCCAAAGCGCATTTGTTGTCGCTAGCGATACACGCCCTACGGTTCTGCCAAACTGCATTAACACCGTCAGCTACATCTACATGCAATGAAACGTCAACATACGCGCGAACTGCAATTCAAGGAGGGTGTAAAAGCAAGGGACCGCGGCCTTGAAAATACAACACCAACAGTCGGCTGTAACGAAGAACGACCACAGCATAGCCAACCGGACTACCTGAGAAAAACATCACAGGCCCACATAGAATTTTTCTTCGTGGTGCGAGGGCTGACCCTGAGGTTCACATAATTTGATTTTAAAACCGTGTCATGAAAATCATTTCAAAATCTCCAAGCCGACATCTGGTTGGGTTACAGGATAAATTAAAACTGATGGCGAGGGAAAAATTCTACATATTCCTAAGCTTTTACTATACTTTCAATATTCGAATGTTCTAGTAATCAGCCAATTTCAGTGGCTGATTTAAGGTGAAGTGTAAATCACGTAAAACTTTTGACATCGTCGTGTCTACAAAATCTGTGGTGTTTCAACTTCGCTATGGGCAGGCTGCAGCCGAATTGTCAAAAATGTCCGAAATTAATAAATGAGTACGCCGAGCACGTCCTCTCTCACCTACACTGTTTTATATATATTTAAATGAAATAGTAATTAAATGGCAGAAAGACGACGTAACAGGAATTCCACTTTAAAAAATCAGCAACTGTTAACGCTGTTATTTGCTACTGACCTAGTTATAATATCCATCAATGAAGATAACTTGCAGACAGCTGAGTATAAATTACATCAAACAACAACAACAACAACAACAACAACGCGGTTTTAACTGTACCTGTTGAGACAACAAAACTGATGGAATTTAATTGACGAAATCCGGTCCGAAATAAAAAATGTGATAATAAAATTACGTAACACGTAATTCCCTTCAACTACTTAGGAAATCTGATATGTTACGAAAAGGAAGTGGACGTCGATAACAAATAATATTTGCAAATAACAGGTATTCTAAACAATGTGTTCAGACCACAGCAAACCCTACGGAAAACAAGAATACAGTTATACAATACGCTAGCCCTTTCAGCTGTGTTATTCGATACTGAAAATTGGACCATTACAGCAACAGACGCAATAAGAATTACAGCAAACGAGATTAAATATATGACAAAAACAGTACAATACATTTAGACACATTACAAAACCAATACAGACTGCTAAGGAATTAAATATAACCTGAGTCTTGGACAAAATACAGCAATACAGAAGAAAGTGGCTACGACATGTAAAGACAAATAAACCAGGATAATAAAAAAGTACCTACCACTCGGCAAAAAAAAAACAGGGAAAACCACTGAAGAGACTTCTGGATGTGTGAGACCGGAACGGGTGAACAAGTGCCTCAACTCCATGATAGCGCGATGATGATGATGACGACGACGATGAAGATGACGACGGCGGCGGCGACAATGTTGATCAAGATTTAACGTATATAGTGGTAAACGTAAACTGTCCCTAGGTTTACATTGGGCACCGCAACATGAAGACGTATGGGTAAGCAGATTGGTTCCATGCATTCTTAACTTAGAACCTAGTGCAAAATACATGGCCAACTTCAAACCCCGGGCCCTTACCCGCAGAAAAAAATGGCAATATGCCAAACAGATAAGACGCAGAGTAGGTCTAGATATTCTGTAAAAGGTAAAGCAGCCTGGAAAGGCCTTTAAGGCTCCAGACTTTTTTAGCCTCTCAGAATCTCTAGACAGTCAGCACATGAAGGTGGTAGAGTTGTCCAATCCTACGCACCAGCAGCCTTTATCCCCACCTCCACCCCATCCCACCCCGGAGATAACCCTTGTACTCATTTTCGTTAGAGCGAGGCCGGAAAGATTAAGTCAATGAAAAATAAAAAAAAAACTCATCAAAACCGAACCCGCGGCCTTCAGGCTTGTAGCTCAGAGCCCATATTTCACCACCGCGTAACGCCTAGAGAATATGCAGAGTCCTCAGAAATCTCAACGCCTGTTGGCAATCGAACCACAACCCTTCGGTAGTCCAGCCCGCGCTAGGCACTACAAGTACCGAATTGCACTGACTCCAGTTGCTCTGTAGAGATCTATGATACAAAATATTAACAAAATCCGTCCACACTGCTGCTCTAATATGCACGTCTTCTACGATACCACGTCGGGTCGATTAGAGAACAGCGACGTTTCGGGGAAGTGCGGTGCTTGCCTCCATACACTAAAAATGGCAAGACTGAAGAGGAAGGCAGGCGTACCTCGAAAACGTCGGTAACTATTAGCCGGTCGAAACGGCGTGCCATCCCAGGATGCAAAAATTACGCTCAGCGAGTCTACACTAAAACGTACGTGCGGACAGACAGACACAACCGCCGGTGTATGCAATGAGTTTATGCGTCTTGTCCAGAGAACCCATAATTAGAGAAAACTGTTTGAAGCGAAACTTTCATCAGCAACCCAGTGTCACCCTGTGCGGAGTGTTCCAAACAGTCTACCATTCAGAAGCATCTCAGGAGTCGTTTTTTTATGACATCCGAAGTAAAACGACCGGTAACATTCCAACTCCGAAGCAGCCGTAACCCGACCGCAGAACTTCTTTCAGTTTATCAAGGGAACCAGAAAATCGGAATAAGGAAACCTCCATGTGAGTTTCTCTGTTGCTCTCCCGCGTTATATCTATCACGTACACACCCATCCCATAAAAATTCTCCGAATTCTATATCCGTACTTCACTTAACACACTGAAAACTTCCAGGAAAAATAACCAATACTGCAAATAAATTTCACATGCAATATTCTTATGAAACCGAAGGCCTGAGGCCAGTTTAATGCATATTATGTAATGTGTAGATTCTTATAATAAAACCAACCAGATGCGCTAATTTCTCAAATTTATTTATGGAATAAAACTCTACATGTTTCGGAAAGTTCCTCTGTCCGTCATCAGGCGTTTTTCGCTGTACACACAGCAATGGTATAGGTCATACAGGTCTGCTGACAGCTTGCGAGCAAGAACCTGATGTCAGCAAACCTGTATGACATATACCACTGATGTGTGTACAGCGAAAAACTCCTGATGACGGACAGAGGAACTGTCCGAAACATGTAGAGTTTTATTCCAAAAATATATTTGAGAAATTAGTGCATCTAGTTCGTTTTATTATAAGAATTTATCATGATGCACGGTCACCCGAACGTCAAATGAGTAGTCTCAGAGAGTTTCGAAAAATAAATTAAATCCTGAATTATATTACACAACAGTGATACCACATATCGCACAAACAGTGACACCACATATCGCAAGTGTATTCTGCAAGCGCGTGGTGCAGTTCGCTAATTAAACTGAACTTCCTTCTCACAGCTTCACATTATGACTCAGCAAAGTGATAACCCACAAGGAAGTTGGAAGAGAACTGATATATCTAGAGCAATCAAAATTATCACCAGCGCAGGGCAAAACAGAGGAAAAACAATATTACTACTAAAAAGTGTGAAATCACGTTATTCCTACGGGCCCGACGAGAAAAACGCACCTTTTTAATAAGAGATTTCTTATACGAATTTGTTGAAGTCGCCATCACTCAATTTCCGAGGCGGAATACCGCTTCCATGTGGAACAGATTTTGCGGGAACACAGTTCGAAATCAGAGCTTTAATAATAAATTTAAAAGTTTTTCTTGCAACTTAATTACGTCATAGTACATTAATCTTAAACCACACCCGGTTCAGTCATCACCCCGCGGAGAAGTAATGAAATTTACATCACGTTAGGTCGACCCCGCGTCACGCCACACAGACAAAACAAAATCACGTTTCGAGTTTACAAACTCAGTGCGTCCGCTGGGTATGTGAACAGACCAACAGTTGTGACGTTTCACCTCCCCAGGTCGATTACTCTGCGACATTTCGAACTTCAGGGTTTTAGTAATTTGCTCAAATCCTTCCCGCACGCAACTCTCTCGTAATAGAATAGTCCGAGCTCCAGCAGACGACATTTTGAAGCTGATATCACGCGCTTTGCAACAGTTTACAACACAGCCCAATTACCTCATATACAAATAAACACATTTAGGATTAAATTTTTAGTTTGATTTTCACCAACTTTCACAAACCTGACGACAGCGGGGGGAAAAAAGTTTTTTTATTTTATTTTATACTCCACACACAGCTTTTAGAATAGAGCTGCGTCAAAACCGAGAGCATTCCAGATGAACAAAATAAAGTTCTGTGTTATTAACGATTCCTAAATTCAACAGTAAAACTACCTGCGCATAATGTCGCAGACAACACAGAAAATATATTTCGAAAAATTGTACGTGCAATGACAGGAACGGAAAATGAAACGATTAACACTACGCGTAATTTCAAGGTTCCACCGCTAAGCAGACGACAGCAGCGATCTTCTTAACGATTTGGAGAACAGAAAACTCCTGCTCGTCGTCAGTATTACTCCATGTTACTAACAATGTGCAAATACAATATACAACACAACACAGTACGCAAGTGACGATACGTTCAGTGTAACCACCTAACACAGCGGATGGACGAAACGTATTCCTGAAACTCTGCTTACTGCGACGAACGATCAGCAGTAACCTACACACAGCGTGCCACAGCACAAAAGTCAAATTATATCTGCAATAAGCGTTATATAACACTGTGGAGATTTGTGGCTGGTGCTTGGCGAATCGCTGAACACGCAGCCTGAACAATGTCTGGAATACCAACCACGACGTTCCTACCAGACGCTGGAAATCTCCCGTGAGGCGTCACGGTGCCCCATAGCACAATTCGTCGCTGCGCTTTCAACTTCAAATCTGCTATTCTACTCTTGATTGTTAAAAATACCCGGCAACAATTCAAACCAACTGGTTCTAAACACGTATAACGTAACATTAAGGCGAATTCGCGCAACCATTGTCGCCGTAGGAAAGCAATAAGTGTCACATACTCTGGGTGAATTCTCGCACATTTTCTGCACCGCATTATATTGCCATCTGTACTTTAGCTCAAACATATAACATGAAATTAACGTGTTTTGATTTTCTCTAGAACTTCCGTCTGAAGCATTTCTCATTCTAAGGAGAATTCAGCGACATATCATTACAAATTTACTTAGGTCTTCATGTCAAGACCGCGATAGCTCAGTGGTTGAGGTGCTGTGCTACAAATCGGAAGGTCGCTGGTTCGATCCCAGATGGTATTACTGGAATTTTTCATTGACATAATCCTTCCCATCGCATTATGGCCCTGGGGTCGACTCAGCCCCTAACATAAATGAGTACCAGGAGCATTTCCTGGGGGTAAAGGCAGCCGGTGCGTATGGTTGACCTTACCACCATCCTGTGCCGTTGTCATGTGATCTGGGAACCTTAACTTCCTCTGGGCCAATCAAGGCCTGTAACGGGAGTGCTTTACCTTTTTTTGTGTTGGGTAGCTCAGTCGGTATAGCGACTGACTACGGGCTGGACGGTCCGGGATCGAATCCCGGTGGGGACGAGATTTTCCGCCCGTCCAGACCGGCCCTAGGGCCCACCCAGCCTCCTGTAAAATGGTACCGGGTCTTT
>Ga0123353_10009376_pt1 | contig 13501 bp, 14 predicted proteins | sample TergutLab28metaG_3_FD_92763 | JGI IMG/M metagenome (GOLD analysis project Ga0123353, IMG submission 92763) | Labiotermes labralis P3 segment gut microbial communities from Petit-Saut dam, French Guiana - Lab288 P3 | ecosystem: Host-associated > Arthropoda: Insects > Digestive system > Gut ... | reverse complement strand
TTTTTGTGTTTTTTTAATCTGTGTGTTTTTTTCGTGGAGGTTGGGGGTGTGGGGGTGGTGGATGGTCCTCAGGGGGGGGGTGAGCTACAGGGTGTTAAATGGGTCGCGGGGGGGGGGGGGTTAAATTTTCCGCACTCGCCAGATTGGCTGTGGGGCTCACCCAGCCTCGTGCAGTGGGTACCAGGTCTTTGCTGGGGGGTGAAGGGGCTAAGGCATGACGTTGACCACCCACCCCCATCTAGTGTCAAGGTTAAAGGAAGAGTGAAGCTATACCTCTATTCTTCCTGTGGCCTTTTATGGCCTGATAGAGGATGAAATGTATTTGGTACCTATATGGGACTTTTTTTTTTTAATAGTATGATCAGTGAATGCCACATTCCTGTAAGGAATCAAGCCCACTCCCATACAGGCTTTGGAATTAGTTGTGAATTTAGCTGGTGAGAAATTAGAAAACAAAATACATGGAGTTCTCACAGCAGTCCATATTAAGATACGGCATTCTTAGATGGGATGCTGTATAATGTGGTAGGTAACTTCATCTGCTTAACAACACATCATCATATCCAAGAAGATATGTAATGCTGAATTGTAGCTGTGACAGTTTTGTCACTGCACTGCTGTTTTCTGGGAAGTGCTGTGATGATTGCTGGAAATGGTTTTAGTAGCGCTTGTTGTAAGTGCTGAATAGTGTTATGACTTCATACTTATTACCTCACATACTGTCTGTTACTGCTTAGGAATTCATCATCATCAGCAGCAGCAGCAATAGCTGCACTACAGCCCTGCGTGGGCTTTGATTTCCTTAACGATTTTGAATTGTAGACTGAAAATGGCTGAATGTTGCGTGTGTGAATGATACCAATGTGACAATCGTACTTGATGGACCTTGGCACTAAGTATGTCTTCACTGGCCTTGAAGTCTTTGATAGGTTTGTTTGTATGAGTGTTATAAAATGCCTGTGCATTGCATTTTAAAAGAAAAGTTGCCAACTTTGTAGTGTGCAAGAGGACAGTTAAACTGAGCTCTACACCACAAGTATGTGTGGTACCTCTGTTAATAAACATAAACATGTAGGAGCCTAGCGCAGAAGACTGTACCACAGGTCGAAGACCCGGTGATGCAAAAACTGCACCATGAGCAAGCTAAGAGGTTGAAATTCTTCTTAGAAATGCTCCGTGGAACCACTCAGTGGATTGCCTTGTGGGCTGCGGTTCAAATCAGTGAACTCACATCTCATATCTTCTGACGACGATTGCAACGAAGCTTTACCTTCCAAATTGTTGATATTATTTAAACGTACACCACTTGATATTACGAGTACTCTCTCAAATGTGACATTTAAAAGGATCTGAATTTATATTAATGTAATCACATTGTATAGGCCATTGGTGGAGTTTGTTATGAAATGTATAGAATTTGGTGTAGTGTGTTGTAAATATTGTAAAGGAATACTATTGGTAGCATTTTCTGGTCACACATTAGTTCAAATTCTAGACATATAGATGATTGTTGTTGGTATATAAATAATATGTATTGTTATTATTCATAGCATCAAATTTATAATTGTTGTGTATTTTTATTGATTTTAGAAGATACGAAAAGCGTTTAATATTTGTTGTTTCTGTTTATCAGGATGTACTTATTCAATAAAACAGTTATATGAACTAGATGATGGCGGTCTGGCTTTTTAAGGGCACATATTTTATTGTATTACATTAATATATGTCTGTTTGAGATTTTCACAGCAGTGAAAATTTAAATTGTGATGGTGTGACATAGTAATATAGTAGATAATTAGTGACACATTACAGGAAGTTGCTGGCATCACATGCCAGAAAGCTAGGGGCCTTTATTCCTCTAAAATTGCCCTGACTATCCACCGGGCTGAATGGGGTTCCAACTCGGATCACAATCTAGTAGGTGTCATTTAGCCTTGTCTTCTTCTGTGGGTCAGGGGACTAACTACCTGCCCATCCAACCATTTCTGTCCTTAAAGCAACCCTCACAATAGGTGCAGCAAGCATGAAATGTCAGCAACAGCCTGCTGATGCATAGTGGGGAGAAAGAAAGAAAGAAAGAAAGGAAAAGAGAGAGAGAGAGAGAGAAAAGGAAGAAGAAGTAATGTACTAGATCCCATTTTGTATCTTGTGCACTATGATCAGATATTAGTGGGTCTTGTGAGAGGCCTGGCTTGATACTGTAATCACACTTCCTGTATACAGGGTAATTCAGAAGTCCCCCCGGGACTTTCGACCTCTGTGGTACAATAGCCAGGATGGTCACGCTGAAGGGAAGTGTGTCAACAGAGGGAGAGACACTCTTAAGTTTCTGCCCTACCTTACAGGTGCTCGATATTTCCAACCTTGGTGACACAGCAGATGTCAATCCTGTAATCAAGTTCCTGCCACACATGTTGCAACATCTGACAGTCAATAGCAGTGACTGGCTCCACAATCCTTTGTCACAGCTGTGGTAAATCGCGTGGCATAAGGGGCACATACACATGATCCTTCATGTAACCCCATAAGAAAAAATCTCAGGGGGTTGGGTCAGGTGACCGTGGAGGCCAGGGTAAGAAGAGGAGTCATTGTGATAAGCGTGCCAAATCCAACGACCAGGAAGATTAGCACTGAGGTGAGCATGGATGTCAAAATGGAAGTGTGGCGGGGCTTCATCTTGTTGGAAAATGAAGTCCTTGCTATCTTCCTGTAATTGTGGCATTAGCCACAGCTGCAGCATGTCCAGGTAGTTGATACCGGTAACAGATGGCCCTGCAAAGAAAAATGGACCGTAGACTTCGCAAGAGGAAACGGCACAAAACACATTCACTTTAGGCGAATCACGGACGTGTCCCAAATGCGTACGTTGTGACGATTCACCTTACCACACGAGACATCGCCTCGTCGCTGAAAACCAGCTTCTCAGCAAACCCGCCTTCGTCTGGCCGCTGTTAGAAACCCACGCAGAAGTGAAAACGAAGATTGTGATCCTGGGGATTCAGTGCCTGCAACAGCTGCAGCGCGTATCCTCTCACGCGAAGACGTTTGCGTAGAATGAGCCAAACACTTGACTGAAGCATCTGCAATTCCAGGCTCGCGCGATGTGTTGACTTGTGAGGACTCCTGACAAACGTTTCTCGCACACGCTCGACAGTTTCGGCCGATGGCCCTGGCCGGCCTGTTCGTTTCGCAGCGCACCGGCAGCCACTCTGCTGGAATTTCATTTACCACTCACGAATTGTTTTGTCCGTAGGTGGTTCTGTGTGGTACATGGTCCGAAACCTCCGTTGCACAGTCACAATGGACTCAGTTTTGGCAAATTCCAAGACACAACGCTTTCATATTCCCTGTCGACGCCACGTTTCGTCATGACTGCCCCCACTAGTGGTGAAACCTGCAAGTACGCCACGGCGCCCAGTACACAAAAAAAAATTGGAGGTTCCCTACCAATTGATATGCTCCTTTCTTCTGTGTTTTTCTTGGTTGTTGCGCAGCCGAGTTTGGCAGTTCCGGGGGGACTTATGAATTATCCCGTATAGTAGCCACATTCGTCAGCGCAGCCCATGTCTCGTCGACCACCCTGATGACGTCTGGAGCACGCCTTCACTCACCCAACCCACCGTCAATTATTGATATCCGTTTACCAACCTACACGGGATCACGATAGGGATATATAAATTGCCGTAAGAAATGTTTATCAGTGATGTAGTGCCAAGGTTAATGCATGGTGCTTCATTACGCACAGGTACAACTGCACCCCTCCCCCCCCCAAAACGTGGAAATATTGCGCTAAAAATTTAGTTTTCGCGGAGTTAGCCCGTGTAGATTGGTAAGTAATACGGATAAAAGATATTAAAATGGCGCGACAGAACGCACCTTACAACTCCACTTTGGTTTCCGTGGTAGAGCCACGAAACACGGAACCCAATTCGTACTGGGAAGCAGGGAGTTGTACATCTGTGACTCCCTGTGACGCCATATCCTGTCGGTGTTGCTGTCGAACAACAAAAGAAGAGCCAAAAAGCTGAGAAAATGGCTGTGTTAGCAGCGGCAGCTTTGCTCGATGAGCTAATGGGCAGAAATAGAAATATTGCGCCTAATGATAAGGCGAAAGAGTTGAATTGGGAAGATCCTGAGGTAATGTGTTTATGTGTATTGTTCTGTGTTGGGGATGTAATGCTGTTGCATGTGTGCAAGTCAGTCGATGCGTACGTGTTTATGATTTCATGTAAGCAGTGTTGGCGTTTTTGAGCATGCAGTTTGTTTGTTATCAGTGATTTTTTTCATCTTTTCAGTACTGCAAACTATATATGGTGAAATTTTGCCCTCACGACCTGTTTGTAAACACGAGGGCCGACTTGGGGCAGTGCCCCAAGGTTCATGACGACGAAGTTAAAGCTCTGTATGAAAAGTCGAACAGTTATAAAAAACAGCGGTATGAAGAAGAATTTATTCACTTCTGTCAGTGCATGTTGAATGAAGTGGAAAGAAAGATCGTTAAAGGCAAACAGCGGCTTGCCCTTATCGGAAAAGCTGATGCTGTGAGTATTAATGCCGATTATTTTGAGCAGTAGTTTTCAACGGATGGGCCTAAGTCTAGCTTAAGGTCACCATAGGAGAGCTGTCGAGGTTTGCCAGGTCCATATTGCCATACTATCACTTGGAAGTTCTTGTACAAGAAAACAATGTCATATATTCGGCAATGATTGTTGTGTAGCAGTACCACTGCAAACTCATATTTGTCATGTACTGCTGGGCCTGTTTGTCCAGGATTTGGCATACTAAGCATTTCTGAGTGTTTTATTTCTCGTTTCATTAGTAAGCCCATGTATAATGTATTCCCTTTGTGAAGTTAATAATTTTGAACATGCTGGAGATGTAAAATTGATATATGTAAATGATAAAGTGATGTAGTTCATAGTAGTGCTTATTAGCCTCTACTGTCTGTGCACAGGACTACTGTAGCGGTTTGTTCAAACACTTAGCTTGCATGCATTGCATTATTTTATATTAAAGCTAATATTCTTATCTAGAAGATAAATCCTGGTTTCCAGCACTGTTATTACTGGGTTATGTAAAATCTGCTATTCGTGGTCTACCCTGAAATGAAGATCCACCACCTGTCTTTAGTATAATGGAATTTTGAAGCCCCTTCTCCTGGATAATGAAGATCATGCCAGATTGGCCTGCCAGTAAATTATGTAATCTGGAATTTTTTACACAGGCACATTACTTTATATGACAACTCACTTGACTTAACTCGCCATTTTGCATAACAACAGGTAGTGGGCACTCTCAGCTGTTCAAATTTACTGTGACACATGGTTCATGCTTTTAGTTCATTAAGTTAAGCAAGCCAGTTTGAAAGTAACTGCTGACAGTTTTCATGCCCTATACTGTGCCCTTCATTTTGTTGAAAGTTCTGATTTCTGTTTTTTTCCTTTAACTAATATTGTGTTATTACAGATATCTCTTTCACCAGCTCAGACCCAAAGAAATGAGGAACAGATCAAATTTTTAACAGAAAAAATAAACAGTTTGGTAGATGAAGCAGAACAGATGGGAATCCAGGGAAATGTGGAACAGGCTCAGGGTCTGATGAAGCTGTGTGACCAACTGAAAGAGGAGAGGGAGCAGCTACGTGGGAATAATGAAAACAGCCATTGGCAGCAGGTAACATTGTGCCTAACACACAAATGCTGGGAATGCAGTATATGCAATCATGTTTCGGTGGTAAGAACTGTATGTTATAATTTGACACAATTGTTTTCTAAGTCCATTCTTTTAACGTTTACCATTTCCTGTATTGTGTTATAGGTGTCATGGACATCTTTTTATTTGTTCCACCAGCAGGGGATGTTGCATTGATAGAAGTTTTTAAATTCTTATGTACTGCATCTAAGAATGTGTTTCATGCTATGTAATATATTTGCTATACTCTCCTGTCACCTGGCCTCACTCATAAAGGAGCACTGTGATTTCAGGTGTTTTAATTTCTGACTGTGCGCTAACTATATTGTACTGTGCTGGTGTAGTACTAATTATTATTCTGTATTCTGGTTTGTTTGTTCATGCATTATTTGATAATGTTTTAGAACAGTGCAGCTGTTTTTACAGTTTTGTACATAATTTTTTCAGACTGCAGAATTAGCTGCTGCTCAAGAGAAACAGATGGAAGTCTGTGATGTATGTGGTGCATTTCTCATTGTTGGTGATGCCCAGCAACGAATTGATGATCATCTGATGGGGAAACAGCATGTTGGCTATGCTAGGTTAAAAATGGCAATGGAAGAATTAATTGTAAGTCTGCAGTTTTTTTCCTTAAATGAAATCCACTTCTAGTAAATCACTTGTAGGCTTAATTATTATCTGATCTCTTCTTCCTTTTTGCTTTCTGTGCCGCTTTTTTTGGCTAATTTTGATTAAATAAGTGTTACGTAATGTACATGTTTGTAGCATCAGTTATCCTAATTTTGTCTAGTCTATCACAGGACATTATGTACATTCTTAGCATGGAAAAGCTTAATCTAACTATAAATTTGTGCACACATCATCATTCATTGGTCCACTGTGTCACATGTGTACCTGTTCCTGTTCAGGTTATTGTGAGGAAGTGGATCGTTCTTTCAAAGACTGGAATACGTGGTGCATCAGGAAAGTAATGAGACTGGTGCTATTTTTCTTTATTTAACATTTACCTATAAGTCAAAATTATCCCCTTCAAAGTAGTTCCCTTGGGAAGCCACACACCGCCGGAGACATTGCTCCCACTCCTGGTAGCAGTGCTGGAAGTGTCCATGTAGAAGTGCCCTCAGCTGGTCTGTCATGACCTTTTGGATGTTGTCCACAATTCCAAAATGATGACCTTTGAGGTTGAATTTGAGTTTTGGGAAAAGGAAGAAGTCACATGGACTCAGATCAGGCGAGTATGGTGGCTGCAGAATCACTGAAATACCTTTTTTGGCCAAAAATTCGTTCATGGAGATGGCAGTGTGACAGGGAGCATTGTCGTGATGTAGCATCCATTTTCTGCGTGCCCAGTTTGAAGGTCAAAATTTCGTGGATGGTTTGGCAATTCAAATTCAACACACTACTGATCATTCTGACTGTCAGACGTCGATCAGACCTCACGAGATCCCTCACTTTGGTCATATTTTCGTCTGTTTTTGACGTACAAGGTCTTCCAGAACGAGGTTCGTCTTCCACACTCACGGCCATCCAAAAATGCTTTTTGCCACCTAAAAACCTGTGTCCTTGATAGAGCATGCTCTTCATAAGCCCTTTTCAATTTTTCATAAGTTTCTGTTGCGTTTTCATTAGGTTTGACACAAAATTTGATCACGCAACGCTGCTTGAGATTTTGTTTCTCCATTTTCGTAACGCGTCACTACTACACACACTTACACAACTCACCGTCATATCAGACGTGTTAATGCTATTGAGTTGAAACTTGCACTGATCATTAAGTAAGAATGTATGTCTCGGCTGGTGTCTGAGGTGTGGCTACAGCATTGCCAGTTGTTGAGCCACGCATTCAGTGTCATTACTTTCCTGACGCACCACGTATGTTGTACTGTGTAACATTATTGGGTGATGTGTTTCATCAGCATGCATTTGTGAGGTGGCTTAGGAAAAAAGACCAGTTTTCACAAAAATGTTTGTGAAGTCAATTGGAAGTTACAGTGATAGCAAACTGCACCTTTACAACCACTCAAACTTCTGCAGTTGAATGTAGGTGTCTGAAATTATGGTTATTCAGCCTTTTAATTATGGAGAATTTGTGAACAATTTGAAATTGATTTTACACTATTTTTATGTCAGTCTGCATACTGTGTTGTAGTGAAATTGAGTTGTATAATTCTTGTGGTTGTCGAATGGTACAGAGACACTTTTCATACTGAATGTGTGTGCACTATCTTCAAAAACCTTGTACAATGACAAGATCCTCACCCTTATGAAATAGCATGTAGTATTCCACTAATAAGTTGATTGTTTCTGTAGTACACTGTTTTTGGAGAGTAGAGATAGGAAGGGGCATACATACATTGAGAGTAAAGATAGTTTGTGGCTGATGATACTTAGGACATGGTTCTTCTCTGATTGAAGCTGAATGGTGTATGCTGCCAGGAACATGTCTCTTCTTTTGTCTGCACTTCACTTTTTGTCGTTTTGGTACCATATTTCCCATGTATAATATTTTTCTTTATTAAAGAATAATCGCCAGAAGATGCGAGATGACAAGGAACGGAAAAGAGAAGAAGAACGCCGGGAACGTGCACGTTTGCGAGAAGAAGAAGAACGTAAGAGGGATAGAGAAAGAGATAGGGAAAGAGAAGAGCACAGGAAGAAAAGAGAAGAGGAAGAGAGAAGTAAAAACCGGTCGAAGAACAGATCAAGAAGTCCACGGTCATATCGTAGCTCAAGTCGCAGTCGAAGTAATACAAGGAGAGGTAGCCGAGATGCAGATTATGGGAGGCGAAGTGTGAAGAGCTGTGATGAAAGAGGAAAGTAAGTATATGAGCCTGTTTAGTTCATTATTGTGAAAAAACATGTAAATGAAAATCAGGAAATATAGTTCCAAATATTTTGTACATAAATTTAGTGTTGGTTCCTGTTATAGGTCATCTCGTAATAGCCGCAGTAAATCAAGAGATCGAAATCGAGATCATAGACGAAAAGGGGGTGATGAGCATTGGAGGCCTAACAAGGATCGGGGTGAGAGATTAAGATGTTGCTTATTTAAAAGTAATGCTAGAACAAAGAACTATTTGGAACTGTTCAGGGGTAGAGTTTCATTCTGAGGGGTAAAAATGGTGAAATCTCATTATGGTGTTCTGCATGTAAATAAACTACGTATATTTTGAAACTAACATAGATATCTTTAACCATTTTATTTTTTGCACAATAGCAGCATTACACCATAGATAGCTTATTGCTAACAGCTGCTGTAAGACTTTCCTACAAAACCACAACAGGTATAGAAAAGTCCTGGCAGTGAAGGAGGAATCTGAAAATGAAACTTCATATATGTACCTATGTATAATATAGGGGATTTGGATCTTCTTTTGACCATGTTTAGCATGATAAAATTGTATCATGTGACTGGGCGTTATATGAACTTGGTAAGGTGTGTCATACAAGAAGCATGTGACAGAAGTATGCAGTTCCAAAGCTAGTACTTCTGAAACGTGTGATCTTTCATCCGTTTCGTTACGCGCAAAATCATCTTGACTACACCAGTTTTGACTGCCAAGAATTTCGTGGTTTGGTCATTTGTAATGATCTGCCACATGTATTTGTTTACACACGAGCTTCATTGTCTCATGCTCATCACATTTGTTCCACAGATGAAGATTCTTTCTGTTACGCTGTCAGAAGGGAACTCAGTACTGCAAAGCTTAAGAGTTACTCACTCTTACATATATTTTTATATGAATTTTTTTAGTTGTTGTGTTCTTACACCATGAAACGTCATCATGACACTAGGTTTGAATGGTGATTATGGCCGTCATTCTTCACCAAGTCACCGATCATCTGGTCGCCACCATCAGGACTCCAAAGTGGGCAGGAGTGGCAGAGGTGCAGAAGGAGGTCGTGGAGCTGAGTAGCCAGTTGTCACCCAGAGCACAGACACCCACATTTAGAATCAGTGAGTGACACTGGCCAGCAGGTATGTCAGATTGTTTCATGGGTAAGAAGCAAATATTTTTTGCTTAATTTTATATTTATCCTACAGGTATGAACATTCTGAGGTAAGTGGCATATATCCCATCCCCTGTACACTTCTCGACTTTGAAGCTGGAGAATTTTGTGACTTTTCTGACTGCGGACCCTGGATGCCAGTTCTTCCTAATTAATTTTCATTATTTTGATGGTAAAATTTTGGGTTTCTGACATCAGCTAGCACATAAAATTCTGAATTGAAGATTATAATCTTCTGAAATGTGACGTGTAGCTTTTGTGGATAGGTACAGCTGTTTCAAAGGAACCTGTTGCTTCTTTTTTAAGGGTAGAAGCTGTACTCTGAGTATGAGGCAGCAGGTTCCTCTAAAACATATGTATCCGCCTGTGAATCTACATATTGCCAAATACCAGAAGACATATTGTTGGTATTATTGTGAGAACTTGAGCTAATACCATGATATCGGTGATAAATTTAATGTTTTCCATCCCGAAGTGTGAAAACATATAAATACAATGTGTCAGTCAATAACACAACACTTCATTTTATATACAATAAAAATAGTATATTGTCAGGGCGACGTTTCAAACTTTATTAGGCCATCTTCAGGCCCTCTGGGAAAATGGATCCAAGAGCTATCTATATTTCATTGCATTGTGGGATCCCAAATGCTTACAGATTGTATTATATGAATGTGAAATACAAAAATTTGTATATATTGGAATCTGCGTGGCGGTCTCAGCATTAAAAGGTGAAACATTGTCTGAGGCGGTGGTATATTAAAACCGATTGTGTATAAAAGACTGTATTAAAACTTGGTTTTACTTTTTAGTGTTTAAAATGTGAACTTTTATTCTTCATTTGTTGGTGGAATGGGGAACTGGTGTTTGTCTCCCTTTGATGGCGAGGAGACTAGATGATATTTTCACTTCCTGTGAGGCTGTCCACTTCCGCCACCAAGGTCTACAGAAAAATCAGTACAACTCTACGAAACAGTAACCTACTCACCCAAGTACAGGACAGCGAACTCAACTCACCCATACAAAAAGATCAACATAAACTATTTAGTCTGCAAGAACACATGACAGTGCCACCAAGAAATATCTAATCTCACGGGAAGTGAAAATATCATCTAGTCTCCTCGCCATTGAAGGGACATAAACACCAGTTCCTCATTCCACTGACAAATGAAGAATAAAAGTTCACATTTTAAAAACTAAAAAGTAAAATCAAGTTTTAATATAGTCTTTTATATACAACTGGTTTTAATATACCACCACCTCAGATAATTTTTAACCTTTTAATGCTGAGATCGCCACACAGTTTCCAACATATACAAACTTATGTATTTCACATTCATATAAGACAATCTGTAAGCATTTGGGATCCCATAATCCTTTGAAATATAGATAGCTCTTGGATCTGTTTTCCCTGAGGGCCTGAAGATGACCTAATAAAGGTTGACACATGTTCCCCTAACAATATACTATTTTTATTGTATATAAAATAAAGTGTTGTGTTATTGACTGACATGTATTTATATGATATCGGTGGCTTAGTTGTTGGAACATATACTGAGAAAGTTTGAATGTGCGGTGTCAACAATATTTTCTTATAAAAGGGATTGTATGTCATCATTCATTAGGATGGAGTGAGATGCAGTAGCAGTAAGGGAATGGGTTAAACATGAAACAGTTTGGCTGTGCAGTGGCTTAGGCAGTTAGTCATCTCTAACCACAGATGTCTGTTCGGTTCATGTCTGTCCATGTCATGATTTGTAGTAGACACACTGACAAGTGGACACTTTTTTCCTGGTCACAATCATTGCACCATTGTTCCACTCATTCATCCGTGCATTGCTAATGTTTTATAATCTTATCAGCTGATATCATTAGCTCTTCATTGATACTGGAGTTTAAATTCCAACTTCTGCCCAGGATGGAGGGTTTTTTTTAAATTTATAGTACACTTAAATGTATCCACAAACATATGGTGTACCAAGACTGGCAACCTATGTAGAATTAATGGTCAGTAGAGTGCACCAAGGCCATCATTAAAGGTTTAAATAAAACACACAAACAAAATAAAACATATTATTAAATTGAATGTTACTCTGTATTGCCTTATTCATTTAAACAAATCAGAAGCCATCAAAATAGACTGTTTATAGGATGACATCCCTAATTGTCTTTAACCCTTCAAACATGAGGTTGGACATTTAAATTTTGGCACATGCTTTATGTAAAACATAAATATTTTATGAACAAAAAATTATAACATTATGAAATGCACAACATTTTCGGGAGAAATAAAACGGAGATGGAGCAGCATGTCGCGAAAATTCAGTAAGTGTATTGTTTGATTAAATATGTGAATTACAGTCCTTGGGTGGTGGTGTTACTTGTGAGCGCTGTCTGAAAGTCAGTCAGTCTCATGCATGTTTGGGTCCAGCTGGGTCATCATCAAGGAATTCCACATACGAGAATGAGAAGTGTACAGTTGGTAGCTCCAGTAGAGCAGTTGTACGTATAAATGTAAAGTAACACATGGTGTGATAAAAATGTTGTTTTCCTTACATTTTTAGTACTTGCTTTAGACTACTGAAATACTGCTGTTTTTTTTAAATGACTTGTTAAATGTTTTGGTTGCACATGTAATAGCATGTATAAGCTCCAGTACAAAAACAGTATACAGTGTATGTTATTTATGCAGATGTAGATAAAGATTGTTGTTTCCAAACATCTACAAAGACATGTCATTTTAAAATTTGTGTAGAAATGTGCACCATTTGCAGCGAGGTCTGGAGTTGCTGTCTGAAGTATGTACAGCCTGACCATGAGCACTTATGATCAACATCTAGATACTCTTAGTACTGGAGTTGGTTGTAATTTGTGTAATAGAAAGGAGTTTTGAAGATTGTGAACAGTGAGGATGTGAAGTGCAGATACCAAACTGCATGATGCTGCATAATCTTGGCACTCATTGCAATGAGTGCCACAGATATGATTGGGAGGGTTGTGAATTATAAAGAAATGGATTTAGCTGGATACAGATACTTCATTTTTGTATATTTTGATGTAGTTGTATATAAGCGTTAGAACATAATGTTTGCTGTTGAGAAATAATATTCATGGTCTTGAGATAGGTAATAGCTGCTCTGCGTCATAAAATTAATCAGAAAAATGAAAGCTGGGTGTGTGTGGTGTTGATGTCAGAACCTGAATGTTACCTGATTCCAAAGTAATGTAATTTAGTAATTGAAATTGCCCTTGTTTCTTCTCAAATTCATGATAGAAATGGTGTTGGTTGTTTTTATCTTACGAATTAATTTTCTTGCAATTCAGTATTGCGTATAAAGTTATATATTGCTGTGTATCATTGGTGTTTGGCATTAAATAGACACACATATTTGCGAAAGAATTCCGTAGTGTAGAGAGTGAAATACCTATAATTTTGTGAAGCATGAATTAATATCATATTGTTCTGTGCAGCCATACTATTGGTCCCTCCTGGTTGCGTGTGGGAGAGTATTGATATCCTTGTATGAGATGAGGTGGGATGTTTGATGGGTCTTAGCAAGAGTAAAGAAAGATCATATGATGTGTAAAGAACATGAGCAATGTAAGTCCAGAAATTAAAGGCTGTAATACACTGGAATTGTTGGTGAGATGTTCAAGGAAATCTAGTTGAATTGCTGTCATGTATGTCATAAACATGCTAACCAGGTCTCTGCTCTGACCCCCATATGTTAGATCTTCCAAGTGCAAATCCTCTGTTCATGTTTGCTGACCACAATTATGTATGAATTTCTTCGTAGCT
>Ga0123353_10009375_pt1 | contig 13502 bp, 9 predicted proteins | sample TergutLab28metaG_3_FD_92763 | JGI IMG/M metagenome (GOLD analysis project Ga0123353, IMG submission 92763) | Labiotermes labralis P3 segment gut microbial communities from Petit-Saut dam, French Guiana - Lab288 P3 | ecosystem: Host-associated > Arthropoda: Insects > Digestive system > Gut ... | reverse complement strand
TGATAGGCGGCAAAAAGATTACGGATGTGACGGCGCACGCCCTCGGCATGATTTCCGTCAGCGCCGACGGCGAGCGCTATGTCACGGATATTTTAATCGAAAAAAATACCCCTCTGCCCTGCGAAAGGACTCTCCGGCGGCAATTGCGCGTCAGCCGGAGGCAGGAAAACGAACTGGAAGTATACGTGCTGCAGGGCAGTGACCCCCATCCCCTGAACTGCGACATCACCGGCAGGTATAACTTCTCCGGCATCAGCTACGTCGAGGGGGGCCGGGCGCTGATTGATATCACCTATCGCTATGACGAGGACGGCATCATCGAGGTCAGCGCGGCGCAGGTTGACACCGGGCGCAAGCTGCGCGTGAGCAAATGCACTGAAATTGGCGGCATGGGCTGGGCGGGGCGCCCGCCGAAGGACAACGCGGATGCGATCCCATTCCAGGGCGAGATATTCGTCGTGACCGATCTATCCGGCAGTATGATGGGAAGGCCGCTTTCCGAAGCGAAAAAAGCCATCGAAAAATTTGTCGACGAAGTCGATTTGTCCTGTTTCAAAATCGGCGTGATGGGCGTCGCCGATTCCGTAAAGGACTACGCGAAGCCATCCGATCAGCCTGCCGATATCAAACACAGCATCCGGAGAATGAAGATCGGGGACTGCGGCAACGGCAATGAGGCGCACCCTTTCGACCGGCTCCGGTCCGCTTATTCCCGGGATGCGGAAGTGAAGGTGGCCATCGTTCTTGCGGACGGCGAATGGGAAAACAAGCATGCGGCGGTCCGGGCGGCGCAAAGGTGCCATCAGAAGGGCATCAAAATGATCGGCCTGGGGTTTGGCAAGGCGGACAGAACGTTTATGGAAGCGATTTCGTCCGAAAAAGACCTGGCGGCCATAACGAATCTCGGGTCCCTGGCCAGCTCGTTTTCAAACATTGCGCAGGTCATCGCGACGCGCGGCATCGCCGGCAAAGGAGGAGGTAAATAATGGCGGACAACTATTTTCTCATGCTCGGCCTGGGCACCTATAAGCCTGATGGAAAATATATTGACACGGCGCTCATCGGCGCCGGCGACGAGGACCGCGCGGTTTCGCAGTTGATTGGAAATGCGATCGACGCCAAGCGCCTGGAGTGGACCAAGGGGCAGCTGGACCCACGCAATGGCGCGAAATACAAGCACTACCTGGAATTAATCCCAAAGATGGAAGCCGAGCTAGGCCTTCTGGAGGAGCGAAAGCGCCTCTACGGCGAAGCCAGGGAAGAGGTGGCCAGGCTGCTCAAGCGGCCGTTGGGGAATCTCATCGGCAAGGGCTTCGTCTATCTTGAGGAGCTGGAGCGGGTGGCCAAGCAGACGGGCGTGCCTCTCGAATCCATAAAGAATTTCAACAGCGCGGAGATAAGAGAGAAGAAGGCTGCCGGGGAAAAGCTCGAAAAGCCGGCTTCCGCTTCGACATTCAAACAGGTCGATGCTCTCCTGCAAACATCCGGCTATCCAGATATATACGCATTTCTTTTAGAGGATACGCCTCTCTCCAGAGCGGGCCTGAGCACTGCGGCCGATTGGCTCGACATGGCAAAAGAAGTGCGGGGCAACCTGCCGGCGCACAACAAGCAGGACATAGCGGACAAAAAGAAAATCTGCGAATTTTGTCTGGCGCAAGCATTTGTCTCTGAAGAGAAGAAGAAAGAGTATGACGCCTATTTAGCTTGGAAGAGGATTTCAGGCATCCTGCAGGATGTCAGGGAAGCGACAGCAGTAGAAAAGGAATTAACGAATACCCAGGCAAGAGAGTTTATCGACGAACTACAATCGGCCGGGATAGCAAAATCGAAGGCCATTTCCTATCTGCGGGGTTTTTGCAGCGACCAGGCCATTGCGTGGGCAAGCGAAGGCGCCGAGAAACTCAGCTCGCGCGTCTTGTGCCCGTATTGCCCCACGATGGTGGAAGCGACCGCGAGGATATGCCCGGCTTGCGGCGGCGAAATTATTGTTTCCTGCCCCAAGTGCGGCACGGAACACTCGGTCCGCGAGCGTTTTTGCTCGACAAAAGACTGCGGGTACGACTTCAATAATCTCAAACGCGCCGTCGCCCTGTGCGAAAAAGCAAAAATAGAAATCGATCTGCTGAATCTTTCCCTTGCGAAAGTCATCCTGGACGAAGCGGAAGGGTTATGCAAAACAGTAAAGGAGATCAAGCAGCTGCGCCTTGAGTGGAAGCAGAAAAACGACCGGTACGGCGCCATCGTGCAGCGCATCCAGGGGCATGTGGCGGCCAAACGGATTGTGACGGCCAAACGGGAATACGATTCGCTGAAGAGCCGGTTCCCGCAATACAGCAACCCGGAATTGGAGGAGACCATCAGCGCTGCGTTGATCGCGGCCAAGGACGCCTATGCCCTGTCTCAAAAACAGGCGGAACCGGTGGAGAGCTGCAAGCTTGCCTTGCGGGCCTACCAGAGCTGCCGCGACTACCCCGGCATACAGGAGGCTCTGTCCAAGTTCAAACCAACACCCGTTTCAAGGGTGCAGGCGGCGGCCGATACGAACCGCCGTATCAATAGTTTGACATGGGACGCAAAGCAAAACGACATCACAACATATAGGATTGTACGCAAAACAGGCGCGAAGCCAATCAGCGCCGGGGATTGCGATCGATCGTGGGAGGTCTCCCCCAACACGTATACGGATGGTGAGATTGAACCCGCGGCGGTATATTACTACGCCGTCGTGTCATGTATCGGGCCGATGGAGTCCGCCCTGGTGCACGCGCCGTCCCCTGTGGCGAACCTGTTTGAGGTGCAGCAGCTTTCGGTGCAGAACAACAAATCGTCGGTTTACGCAAGATGGGCCAATGTGCCGCCGAATGCCGAGGTCGAAGTCCGGCGCGACAGAGCCTGCGCCCCCCAAACAATCGGCGACGGCCAAAAAGTCAGCAACGTAACCGTAAACGAGATGTCCGACCAGGGGCTGGAGAACGATACGCGCTATCACTACCGGGTATTTCTGAAATACAGGCAGGGGGATGCCACCGTTTGCTCCGGCGGCGTATCGTTTACCGGCACACCCACGGCGCCGCCAAGGGCCATCGAATACGTCATGGTAAAGCATAAGCGTGAGAACACGTTTGTGGTCGAATGGGACGCGGAAAAAGAGGAGGACGTCTCTTTTTACCTTGCGACGGCGTTGAATGTCAAGCCGGGGCAGCAATTGAGCCAGGAGGAGCTGAACAAGCTCGCTGTCCGCGCCGGCATTACGCCAACTGGGGACAACAGAGGGGAATTTGATGTGCGGGACACGGGCATGTACTACCTGTTCCCGGTGACGCAAAAGCACTCCACAGCGGTCGTCGGCTGCATCGTTCCCGTCACCTCGCAGAGATTGATCTCAAATATAACGGTGAAGCTCTCCGGGAACGATGTTGTGGTCAAATTCCCCTGGCCGAAAGATATCAAGCATGTCCTGCTTTTATATCGCAGCGACCGCTATCCCGTATCGACACAGGACATGGACGCCAGAAGGAAACGGGTGGCAAAGCCGGTGTACGATATCAAGCAGGCCATCTCCCTAAGCAGTTTGCCAAAGGGGGCATACTATTTTTCGCTGTTTGCGGAATTGCAGACACCCGGCGCGGTTACCTATTCGATTCCGGACTACTTCACGTTCCGATACGGGACGCAGACCAAGGTAGCATACGACATCAAGGCACAACGAAGCTTCGGCAAGCTCAAAAGCGTCAAGCTGGTGGTTTCGCCGCCGGCCGATGGGGCGTTGCCCGCGTTGATTGTGGTCGCCAACAACGGCAGCCTGCCGGTGTTCAGGTCGCAGGGTTATGTCGTAAAGGATATACCTGCGCAGCAGGCAACCGGAAAGCTCGAGGTCGACCTTCCCGCGGAGCAGTTTACCAAAAACACCTACCTGAAGGTATTCGCGAAAAACGAACAGGAAGCGGAGAGCCTTGAAATCAGCCTATTACCTGGGGCCAGCGCCCAGTTGAATTGAGGTATACCGGATGAAAAGATATTTCGTGTGTCCCTACTGTTTTGAGGAAAGCAGCCTGAGCAGCATTCAGTACCGCTGCCGGAATCTGCGCTGCCCCGCGCAGCCCGACGAAGCGAAGGGGAAATACTATGGGACGGCCGCGCCGATGGAGCAGTGCGTGTTCCCCGGCGCAGGGAGGGTATCCGACCGCGCGGATTGCCCCAGGTGCGGGGAAAAAACGAACCTCCGGCTTTGTCCCAGCTGCCACAACACGCTGCCTTCCACAATCGTATCCGACCGGGAGAAAATTATCTCCCTCATCGGTACGCGTGACGCGGGGAAGAGCATTTTCGTCACCGTGCTGATCCATGAGTTCTTGAAGCACATCGCGCCGAGCATCAACGCCTCGCTGAATTTTTTGACCCAGGACGACAAGGAGCAATACAACAAACGCTTCGCCGATTTTGTCTATAAGCGCCACACGAGGATCCCGCAGACGACGACCACCTTTGCGCTGTCGGGGGTCATCGGCGCCAACCGGCCGATCCTGACAAAGCTCAAGAGGGAGTACAAGAAGGTATTCTCGTCAAAAACGGAGGAGTTTACCCTGGTTTTCTTCGATGCCGCCGGGGAGGATTTCGAGAACGAAGACGTGATGTTTTATGTCTCCAAATACATCGCCCATTCGGACGGGATCATCTTCCTGATCGACCCGTTTTCCAACAAGGCGGTCCGGGGCAACCTGCCCGACGATGTGGTGCAGGGCGCGTCCACCATCGAAGCCGACAGCGTATCAAGCCCAAAGGAAGTCATTGAGCGCGTGGCGAATATTGTCCGGCTCAATTCGAATACCAAGGGGAAAATCAAAATACCTGTGGCGGCGGCGTTCTCCAAGCTGGACGCTTTCGAAATATTGCTTGACAACGGGGCCGCGCTTCGCAGGCCGTCCCCCCATCTCGGCGCGGGGGAATTTATCAAGCACGACGGCCTGACAGTCGACCAGGAAATCAGGGGCCTGCTGGCGCATTGGGGGGAGCAGGACTTTCTCAAGAGCCTTGCGCTCAACTATGAGAACGCGCAGCTGTTCGCGTTCTCCGCGCTGGGCAGCAACCCGCGCCCCGATGGCTCCATTGACGAGCCGCTTCCCGTGCGGATTGAGGATGCGCTGCTGTGGATGCTCACTGAATTGAATTTGTTATAACAGTAGCCGGGAAGGAAGGTGCATGTATATGAAGGCGGGCCAAATCCTCTACACGTCATGTAAGCGGGGGATCAAGGGGGACAACTCGGGCTTTCAGACCTATTCGCATTCGCCGAACATCGGCGATTGGGAAGCCGACAACCAGATGGGCATCCTTTTCGCCCAATTCAACGGGCAGGCCATGCCGCTGAACCTGCCGATCCTGCCCACGGAATCCGAGGTCCGGTCCCTTTTTCCGAAGCGATACAGCTATCGGCGCATTGAGGGCAAGGATGCGCTGTGCGGCATTGCGCTATGCACCTACATCGGGAGGGATTACCCGGAAAACTCCCAGCGTTCGGGCAACTTCCTCGGGCATGGGATCGTGTTCCGGGAAAGCGAGTGCGATATCAACCCCGGCCTGCTAATCGGGTCGCCGAGGTTTATCGAAAGCATCGACCCTCACACCGTGCGGCAGGATGTCCGGCCTGCTTATCTGCCGGCCATAGAGCTGTCAGTTCCCGAAGCAAAAAAGATGGAGGAAATACAGGATTTCCTAAGCTTCGACGACCGCGCCGGTGTTTTCAGGCAGATGCTTGCGTGCCTCCTGCATGCAGCCGACGATCAAGCGGGAAGGGCCAGGCGGTTGATCATTCATGATGCTCCAGAGAGTATTGAGATGTGGATTTCGGCCCTCCTTGCGTCGCTCCCGGCAAAACTGGCTCTTGGGCTCAGCTACAGCACGTATGAGTACAACCCGGAAAGCAGCGTCGCGCGCATCGTCGGCGCGGCTGCCGATACGGAGTACGACCTGTCGAAGCGGGCAAACGGCCAGGATTTCTATTTTGACATGATAGCCAATGCCGTCGACGACGAGGCGTTTGACGACGTAACCGATTACTGTGATTTCGTATGCGACAGCCTACAGTATTCGTGGGAGAACCTACAGGCGTTCCACAAGTTTCTCAGGGGGTTTTCATATGCCGCCGTCGACGAGCGCATCAAAGACGCGCATAACCTGTACCTGCTGGTTGGCGGTGTGCTGGGTTTTGACGACTTCAGCGCCGCGTCGGCAAAAAAGCTGCTGTCTTTTTCCAATGCCTTTGCCGGTGCTGCGTTTAACCGCGATTTGGCAAAGAGAGTCATGACGAGCCTTCGCGATCCGGGTATTGAAGAAGCGAGGTTCGATATATTTTTCGGCTATCTGCATGCGCTCGTTGAAAAGCGCATCCTGTCAAGCGCTGATTTGCATCAGGAATCCGTCGAAATATGCGTTGAGCATTTTTGCTCCGATACGCTGGATCACGCTGCGTTCACCGGTTTGTATGCGCGCTTTCACAACAAAATGCAGGATGGCATCGCATCCGCTTTCCTGTCCCGCCTCGAGGAGATCGACGTCAGGGCCTGGCTCTCCGCCAATCAGGTTTGGAAATTGGTCGAGGTCCTCCTGTTGAGCGCCTCCGACAGCAAGCGGGTGCAAAGGCTGCTTGACCGGGACAGCTATCAGCGCTATATCCTGACTTCTCTCCTGCAAAGGCTCGCCGCGTCGGGCGGGGATCCTGTCGCCACGATACGCCGCTTGTACAAGGCGTACCAAAAGAAGAGCGCGAAAACGCTCACCACGTTATACCTGGCCGTCCGGTTGACGCTATTGCAGTTGAGGCAGGACGCCTCGGCTGCCGATTGGGCTGACGCCTACCGCGGTATACTGACTTCTTTCCCGCAGGCGGATGCCGTAGACTGCCTGCAGCTGCTGTGCAGCAATGGGATTGACGACGATGTCACGCATTTGGTAAATGAAACCGCCAATGACAGCTCCCGTGATTTCTTGGCGTTTACAAAGGGCCTGTCCCAGCAGCTGCCCGGTTTCTTTGCCTCACATAAGCATGAGTTCATTTCTGTTTGCCTTGAAAGGGTGAAGCACATCGCCGATGCCTATAACCTTTTCGCGTTTGCGCTTGATTCGGAACTGTTCAGCGAAGCGGAACTCGAAAAGCTCCTTCTGCAAACAGCCGAATTTGTTTATGTTACAAGGATCCCGGCATCGCACGACTATTATGTCGATGCCTTCTGCAAGCGCTGCAAGGAACAGGGAATGCCTGTTCCGCAAAGGATCGCATTGGCGCGGCGCAGCCTGTATCTCTCCGAATTGTGTGCCGAATCATCCAAAGCTTTTTCGAACAAAGGCAAGCTGCTTGGGTGTGTACATGACCTGACCCGGATTACCCCGCTGAAGACCGACACGCTCGAACCGGGCGAAGAGCAGGAATTCTATGCGGAAATCGCTGAGATGATCGCAGTGCTTATCTTCAAAACAGAGGTGATCGGGCTGCAGGACGAATTGTTTTTGATGGACGACTTCATGCGCCTGCGGTTTTTGGGCGAGATCATGGGCAATATCTGCGTGATGTCAAAAAAGCAGCGCAGGTATGAACTGCTGCTTTATCTTATCGTTCATGACCAAGTGGCCTGCCGGGTTCCAAAGCGGAATATCATAGCGCTTCTCAACAACAACGGCGTTGCGCCGGATGCGCTGAGAAAAACTTTGGAGAAAGGCAGCCTGGTCGAATTAAGCCGGTACTACAACTCCTTGGAGGGGCGCCCGGGCGAGGGGTTCCCGGCCTTTATCCACGATTTGATTGAAAGCGTGGAGCCGCCGCGCAGCAGCTCCATCTTCGGCAGCGTCAAGGATGGCGTCAAGGGGCTGTTCAGGTCAGACAGGAGGGATGAATAATTGGATGCCCTTTGTTTCTGATTCCCAGGAAACCTCCATCATGGCCGCCAACACATACAAGGCCCTCGTTTCCGGCGAACGGACGAATGTGGAAAACGCCTTTGTCAATGTCTGGGGCGGCGACGCCGACAACAAAGCGCGCACGGTCCCCGCTTTACAGTATGTCCGCTACGGGATGCACCCCGTCTTCCTGATAGGGGACGGCGTGGCGCCGGTGCAGACAGTTACGCCTGCCAGCGCCATCAGCGGCATTGAATTGCCCGTTTTTTTTGGATTGCCTTTCAAGTCGATCAGCGGCGTAACTTCCCTCCCCATGGCGGTATTCGGCAGGAATGTGATTGAGCTGGGAACCATCGGCGGCAACAGGCAATTCAAGCTGAGCTGCGTACACCACGACCGGGCGGCGAAAAAACGAACCATGCTCAGCGACCTGGTATTCGAGCTCGTGCAGGCAAAATTGACCGGCGAGTTCGATGCCGTGCCCCTTCTCCGGATTCTGGACAGCGCGGAACGCAAGGCGGCGGGCCGGCACGAGTAAAACACGCTGCATTTCCCGCCTTGAGCGCACCCGCTACACAAAGATGATCAAGGATTTTATTGCCTGTGCGGATAAGGACCGCAGGTTCCCATGGCTGATTTGCGAATTGATCGAGTGCGAAGATATCATGCACACGGTCACCCCCGCTTTTTCCGGGAAAGCGGAAGGAAAGCTCTCCCCGGAGGACCGGAAGGCCGTCAAGCAATGGTATATCAAAATCCGGGAAAAGCTGCGCCATTACATAGACTACGAGGATATGAAATACATCGCCGCGCAAGTGATGTTTTATATCAACCGCCACACAAGGCTGACCGTCGACGGGGAACGCTGCAATCCCGACAGGCAGGAGCTGGCGCTGCACCAGGCGAGCGAATATATTCTATCCCTACTGTTTCAGTGAGTTTATGTGTGCACAGCAATATTCGGAGAAAGAAGGGGGAGCGCAAATATGGATGCGATTTTATCATTCGCCGGCGTTGAAAAATCCTTCGGCGGCAAGGCGGTGCTGCAAGGCGTCGACCTCACGGTCGGGCGCGGGGGCATTTGCGGGCTGGTGGGGGCGAACGGCGCGGGGAAAACTACCATGATGCGTCTGGCGCTCGGCATGATAACCCAAAACCGGGGAGAGGTGACGCTCAACTTAAGCCAAAAGGGCAATGTGGGCGTTCTCATCGACTATCCCGTCCTGGATACCGCCATGACGGTGAGGCAAAACCTTGAGGCGCATTGCCGCCTGTGCGGCTGCGCTTCGCCGGCGGTGCGGCAAGCGATTGAACTGGTTGGCATCCAATCGTACGAAACGAAGAAGGTCAAGCAGCTGTGCCTGGGGGAGAAGCAGAAAACGGCCCTTGCGCAAGCGCTGCTGGGCAACCCGGAGCTTGTGATCCTGGACGAACCCGTCAATGGCCTCGATCCCCGGGGGGTGCGCGAGGTGCGGGAAATCATCGTGCGCATGAACCGGGAGCATGGGACGACCTTCCTGATCTCCAGCCACATCATAGACGAGCTGGTCAAAGTGGTTACCCGCTGCGCCCTGCTCAAGGACGGAAAAATAAAAATGGTGAACGCGGACGCGGCTGAAATTGAACAGGAATTTTTTGGCGGCAGGGAGGTGTTTTGATGCAGGGCTTGCTCAAATCCAACCGGTACCGGTATCTGCGCGGGAAGCAGTTTTTCCCCGCAGTTGCGTCGGCGGTTTTCACAGCTTTCGCGAGCCTTGTGCTCACGCGTTTGATCGCCCAATATGCCATGCAGCTCCCCGCGGAGAGCTTCAGCGCCATATACTCCAACGGGTACTATAACTTCCTGGTTCTCAAGGTACAGAACCTCCGGGACCTGGCGCATTTATCCGCCGAGCAGGTGATCTCGTCGGCATTCCTCGGCGGCTTCCTTGCGATGATCCTCGCCGTATTTATCCCCATGTTCATCTGCGGCTCCTTCCAAAGCGGCTGTATACAGAGCGCCTATGTCCGCGGCAATTCGAAAATCAGGATACTGCTGGCGTATCTTATCTCCTGCCTGGAGATATTCGCGGCGGTCTACGTCTCGTTTATCGTCTCGTTGCTTGTGTTCTCCAACCTCTTGATGGGAACCGGCATAACAGGCGCGTCGCTGCTGAATATCCTGGCCATGTTCGCGCGGGAGCTGTTTGCGCACTTTGTGTTCCTTACGGTGTGCATGGCGGCGGCGTTCCTGGTGAACAAATCGTCGAACTGCATCATACTGCTCCTGTTCGGCGTGATCGGTTTTCCGAACCTGCTGACCATCGTTGATTTGGTCCTGAAACGGGGCGTCAAGCTCTCCTCGCTTTGGATTGTCAACATTATCGAGCTGTGGGCCTCCACGCCGCCGGAAAAATTTGGGTTTGGCCTGGCGGTGTCCCTTTGCACGTTGCTCGTCGCGATAGGGATGTCATTGGTTGTTTTTGTGTACAGCGATATCAAGCAGTGAAAGATGATTATCTTTGAAATGGATGATGAAAATGATGCACTTGACCTCATCGGAGCAGCTCGCGTATAGGGTCATTGAAAAAGCCCTCTCGTCCTTCGCCGACGCCATCGATATATCCGCAACAGACGAGACAGTGGATATCCAGAAGGTTATGGAGGCCGTGCTGGCTGATAACCCTCAGTTTTTCTTTTGCGATCCAAGCCGGTTGGCCCTTGTGCCGTCGTCGTCCGGGCGGCAGCTGTGGCTCTCCGGCGGCATACGCAAAACGCAGGCCCAAAGGATGTTGGGCGAGATTCACGCCGCGGCGAAGCCCCTGATAGAAAAAGCAATTTTGAGCAGCCATTCATCGTATGAACAGCTGCTGGCTATTTATGAAAGCCTGCAAGAGCGTATTTCCTATGACAACAAAGCGCCGGGCGCCATGGCCGGGGGAAAACCAAGGTGGCCCAACGCCCACAACGCCTATGGGGCCTTGGTCGAAAGAATCGCCGCCAGTGATGGATTCGCCGCTGCTTTTCAGTTTTTGGCGAAGCAGATGGGGTTCGAATGCACCGTCGTCAGGGGGATGACCGATCACCCTTCGTTTGGGTCCGCAGCGCACGCCTGGAATATGATTGACCTGGCCGGGAAGTATTACCATGTGGATCCAACATGGGACGCGAACCAATACGCAGCCCATGGCGAACACTCCTACGACTGGTTTTTGGTGGATGACGAGCACATTCTCGCGGACCACGCCTGGGATGTGAATGCAACCCCTGCGGCCTCAGACGATTCCATGCTGTGGCATCGGCGGAAAGGGCTGCTTGCCAACAGCGAAACGGAAATCGTGGATATCTTCGCGCAGGCCGCGCAAAGTCCAGGGAAGCCTGTATATCTCCGTTGCACGGCGCGGGTTTGGAGCAACAAGGCGATGGACGAATACCTGTCCCAGCTGCTGCTGAACACGGCCTTGAAATTCCATACAAAAGCGGAGGCCAGCTGCAGCTGGGATGAAAACACAGGTTGTTTCTTCGGCAGGTTCGTTTCGGTCTCCTGAATTGCCTTATGGGATAATCAGATCGGCTCCCAGACGGCATAATAGCCTTCTGCGCCGGGCACTACAGTTTCCCCGGGGCGGCGGCAGGGACCCCCTATATCATTGTGCAGCCGCCATCCCACGAAGGTGAAGCCCGGCTGAGGAGGGGGCGCCGGCGGCATCGTGATGGGGAGCAGGAACTCTTTTGCCGTGCTTCCTGATTGTGACATATTGTAGACTGTGGTCACGGTAACAGTATTATAAGTCACTAAGTGATCAATATCGGAAAAGCCCATGGGTGCCGAGCCGCCCGTGTATATGCCGTAGAAGGTTTCGTTATCGGCAAGGGAAACCGTAGCCCCGGGCGCGAACCTCGCCCTGCCGTCGGCCCCGTCGCTGGCCAGCCCCCAACCGATGGGCGCATAGGTAGTGCTGCTATAGTATTTTATGGCGCGCGTCTCAAGGCCCGGCGAAACAATTGACGCGTTCCCATTGTTATAGCGCCAGGCGGAAACTGTCTCGCTGTATACATCGTTTGCGCCGGAGCCGTAGCCGTAATTCACCCACTTGATAGTGACGAAAGTGGCCGTCACCTGTTTGCGAAAAATGGCGTAGAGCGTCGTATTGCCGTTGACGGTGTAAGAGGCCAGCTTGCTGCGGGCGTCCTTATCCGTGTTCCAGCCGAGGAAGTCCCAGCCGGGCTTCGCCGCCGTCGGGCTGAGATCCGCCGCCGTGCCCTTCTGCGCGCTCGCGTTGGCCTTTGTGGCTGAACTGCCGCCGTTCTGCGCGTAGTTATAGGTCACGGTAAATGTAACGGGGGCGGGCGGCGTGGTGGGAACGGTCGTCGTTATGTCGGGCGAGACGATGTCGGGCTGGACGACGAGAGGCGGTATCCTGTCAGGCGGTATGGTGATCGGCGGAATTGGCGGCGGCGTGGTCGGGTGGGCTGTCGTGACTGCGGCCGCGGGAAGGACGCCGCCGCCGGCGGGCAGCTGTATGCCCGCGGAACCGGCGATTTGGAGCTGCGGTTCCGCTGCCGGGGCGCTTGTTGTGGCCAGGGGAAAAGCGGGCTCTGGGAACATAACAGCGGCGGCGGTCTGGGAGTGGTATATGCTTTCCGCGGCAGCGGCAGGCAAAGCGGCAGGCGGTTCCTTCGCGCGCCGATGGAGCACCGCCCCGGTTGTTGCGCCGCCGCCGATGACAGCCGCAGCTACGACGGCTGCAATGAGCTTCGGCACGGCGATGCCCGCGATCGTAGCGCCTGTAACAGCGCCGCCCGCCGCCGCGCCCGCGGCTGCGCCGCCCAAAATGACCGGAGGGAGCTTCTTCGCGCTTTCGGCCGCCGCGCCGCGCAGGAGCCAGATCAGCAGCGGGATGGGCGCCGCGCCGTAGAGCTTCGTGCCGCGCTTCTCCAGGTCCTCCACGCCCTTGCTGATTTTCGCCCGGGCGTAGCGCAGGCGGGCTTTCACGGTGGACATGGGCAGATCCAGCGCCGCGGCGATGTCCGCTAAGGGCATGTCGTCGTAGTAGTGCAGCAGCGTCACCAGGCGCAGGTCCTCGGGCAGGGTGTCCACGATCTCCATAATGAGCCGCCGGGTTTCCGCGGTGTCCATGGCGGCGTGGGGAATGTAGCCCTCTTCCACTTCCGGCTGCCAATCCAGCAGATCGGCCTCCCCCTCATCGCTTTCCACGAACAGCAGGGGCTTGCGGACCCTCAGGAAATCCCTGGCCGTATTGGCGACGATCCGATTGAACCAGCTGACGAAGCGCTCCGGCTGCTTGAGGGAATCCCGTTTTTGCCATGCCTTCAGATAGGCCTCCTGCAGCATATCCAGGGCGTCATCTTCGCTTTTTGTGATGGAAAGCGCCACGAAGTAGGCCTGATTCCGCGTCAGGCGATAGAGCTCGTTGAAGGCGGACGTGTCGCCCTCCGCGAATTTTTGCGCCAACCGGGCAATTTGCTCGTTATCCATTGCGCCTATGCGATTCCCGATTATAAGGTTATAGAAAGGGAATCGCATTTCCTCCTTCTTTGGAAAATTCCTGTCTCAGCAGCGCCAGGGCGTCCCTGTGCGCGGGGAAGCGCCTTGCGCGCGCGGCTTC
>Ga0123353_10009374_pt1 | contig 13502 bp, 6 predicted proteins | sample TergutLab28metaG_3_FD_92763 | JGI IMG/M metagenome (GOLD analysis project Ga0123353, IMG submission 92763) | Labiotermes labralis P3 segment gut microbial communities from Petit-Saut dam, French Guiana - Lab288 P3 | ecosystem: Host-associated > Arthropoda: Insects > Digestive system > Gut ... | reverse complement strand
GTATTTTAATAAAATCAAGGAAGAACTTAATACAATTGTAGAAGAAAAAGCCATGGGCCTTAAAGATCTTTCAATTGAGCTTGAAGTCCATGAGAAAACAGTTAAGGAAGTATATAACAGGATAGAGCAGAGCGCCAGCGATCTTTCTTTCAGAGAGCAGGAACTTATTTCAATACATAAGAGAATAGACAGCTATGATGCAGTCTTAAAAGAACTCTCTGATATGACATCAAGAGTGGATGAAAATCTTAAAAAACTTCATGAAGAGTCCATCTTTATAGATGATGTAAATAAAAAATTAAAAGATACCTCTTCTTCAATGGATAAGCTCGAAAATAGAATACCTCAAATAGCAGATGAATTTGCGAAAAAAAATGCGGAGACCGCAGAGCTTCTTAAAGTTGGAATTTTTAACGAGATAGAATTAAAGTCAAATACAATTAAAGAACAGCTTGAAGAGAGCAGAAACGAAGTCCATGGTTTTAGGGAATATCTTTCAAAACTGGAAGAACGGAGAGATACGCTTGGAGAACAAATAATTAAAGATATAAACCAGGAACTTGAGCAGATGTCCGAAGATTTTTCCGCAAAGCTATATAAAACAGAAGAAGATTTTGAAAAAGTGCTTTTTGATATAGGACAAAAAGGGACAGTTCTTGGCGAAGAGGTTTTTAAGACTGTAAGAAAAGATATTGAAGAGAAAGCTTCTGAAATAACCATTGATGTTGACGGCAACCTTAAAATTCTTGAGGGAAGAATAAAAGATCAGTTTGAAAAACTAAGCTCAGAGATGGAGCTGTTTGAGAAAAATATAAAAGATAAATATGTTGATACTCAGCAGAGGTCAATGCAGCACTATAAAGAAGTAATTACCGATATCAAAGAATTTGAAAGAACATTAAGTGAAGAATCCGGCGAAATTGAAAAAATGAAAAGAGAAATCGAATCTGTTTCCGGAGATTTCGAAAAAAGAATGGAATCTTACAGAAGTTTTGTTGAAGAACTTGAACAAAAAAAGAATTTGGAAACAGCAGACTTTTCCAAAAAGCTTGATGAAGATGTAAATAACTTTACACAGAGATTCCAGAATAAAGTTGATAAAATTGAAGAAAAATATAATCATAGATTTTCCAAAGCAGAGGAAGAAAACGAACAGCATCAGAATGTTGTTTTTAATGAAATAAAAAAACAGGTAACGAAAAATGCCGAGTCTGTAAAAAAAGAACTTTTAAAACAGATTGAAACAACAGATTCCGAAGTTATTGCATCGCTCTCCAGGTCAGAAGAAAGCATCAAAGAATATGAGGCAGCTATAAGCTATAAAGTAGAAGGTCTTACAGGAATTGAAAAAGATATTGACGAGATGGGAAAAAATCTTAAAAACATGATGAAAAGCGTTAGTCAAAAAATGAAAGACGATTTCCATTCATTTGAAGTATCCATAGACACGGAAAAGAACGCTCAAAAGGTAAAACTGGATAATGATTTTAAAGATATACGGGAAGTTCTTGAAACTCTTGAAAACAGAATAGATGAATTAAAGAAAAAATCTTATGAGAATGTTGCCGCAAAACTGCAGATTTTTGAAGATGACTTTTTCAATGATCTAAAAGTGCGCAATGATGAAATAAACAGCGAGCTTGCGTCCTGGCAAAAAGAAGTAACTGAGAAAATTAATAAAGTTTCTCTGGAAACAGTTGGCGTAAGGGAAGAAATAGAAAATAAAAGCCTGGAGGCAATGAAAGACCGTCTTAACGAACTCCACGTAAAAACAAATGCGCAGTTCCAGAAATACGAGAGCACTGTAGGGATATTTAAAGATGGTATTGACGAAAAACTTAATCTTATTGAAAAGAGTGTAAAAGATTTTGAAGGTTCGGTAAAAACAGAAACCGAAGATATTAAAGTAGCAAGTTACAACCATTTTAATAAAGAATTTACAGAGTATAAAACAAGCGTTGATGAAAAACTAAGACAATATGAAAAAGAAGTTACAAGAATTATTGATGAACTAACGACTGAATATTCAAAAGAGAAAGATAATTATGTAAGCGAATCCGGCGAAGCAAGAGAATCTTATAATCAGCATCTTAAAGAAATTAGTGTAAATATTGGCAAACTTAATGACGAGCTTAAAGAAAAATCCCAGACAGCAATTGAAAAACTTAAAACAGATTCTGAATTTTTTATGAATGATTTTACCAGAAAGAACAGAGATTTTGTGCTTGAAATAGATAATAAAATAAAAGAGTTTAAGACCTCTGTTCAGGATGTTAAAACCAGAATTGACGGCACAGAGAAAAAAATAATGACAAAAATATCGGAAAGCGCGAGAGTTTTAAATATATCGCTTAATGATATTGATAAAAAGCAGAAGAGCTTTATCAGTCAGACAAAAATTTTCGAACGTACCGATACTCTGAAAGATGCGCTTGATGAAAAGATAGAAGAGTTAAAAAGAAATATTATCAAAGTCGATGCCCAAAGCAAAGATATCAAAGTTGCGGAGAAAAAGTTTGACAGTATAAGAAAACTTGAGGAAGAAGTCTCGACAAAGCTTAATAGATTTCTTTCCGAAAAACGCAAAATAGATGAGATTGAAGGTGATTTTAAAAAACTTTTAAATATGTCCCAGGCTGTTGATACAAAGCTTGAGCATGTAACAACTGTCTATGACAGTTTTCAGGAAATTGATGTAAAGCTTAGGAGATTTGAAGATTTATTTAAAGATATAACTGAAAAATCCAATAGGCTTGAAAAGAAAGAAGATATAATAGAAACAACAATAGATGCGGTAGATAAGAATTTCCATATGGTTCAAAAGCTTGAAAAAGGTTTTGCAGAGCTTTCTGAAACAGCAGAAATGCTTCCAATGAGGTTAAACGAAGTTGAAACCAGATTTAAAAAAATAAATATTGAAAAAGGCGAAGCTGAAAAAGTAATCGAAAAGCTTGAATCCCTCTCCAAGATTATGGATGATATCGAAGGAAGAATGGACAAGCTTCATAAATCCAGAGAGTGGCTTGCAAGAACAGAGACAAGGCTTAATGAATCTGTAAAAAAAGCAGAAGATAATATTTCTGTTATTGGCGCTCTTATTGATAAAGATTCAAAAGTCAAAAAAACCAAAAAAGAGGGCGCTCCTTCAATGGATAAGAGGGAAATGGTTGTTAAACTTGCGCATCAGGGTTGGACATCTGATAACATTGCCCAGGCAACAGGTCTTTCCCGCGGTGAAGTTGAGCTTATACTTGAGATTATGCCAAAAAAATAGCTCTCTTTTTTCTAAAATTTTTAAAAACCTTGACGCTTTTTAACTCAATTGTTATTTTTATATGATAATTAATTAAATATGGAGCAGTCTATTGTGAATAAGGAAGATGAAGAGAATAATAAAACAGAGTGTGCTGAAAATAGCAATAATGAAGAAAAAGCAGAAACAGAAGATATTTGTAATTGTAAAGATGGTGCAGAAGAAAGCACTAAGATTCCCGAAGACCTAAAAGATAAGCTTAAAAAAGCAGAAGATGAGGTTTCTGATCTCCGTGAAAATATCTTGAGAAAACAGGCGGATTTTGAGAATTTCCGAAAAAGAGTTATCAAAGAGAAAGAAGAAACTATTAAATATGCAAATACAAATCTTTTATTGGATTTGATAAATATAATAGACGATTTTGAGAGAGCTATTAATTCAACTGCTGATTCAAAAGATTTTGAAAAATTTTACCAGGGGATAGAATTAATAGAAAAACAGTTTTCTTCTATGCTGGAGAAAAAATGGAATCTTATAAAGTTCGCGGCTACAGGGGATAAATTTGACCCTGAAAAGCACGAAGCTTTTATGAAAGAAGAGAAAGAGGATATTGCAGAACCTGTTATTGCAGAGGTTTTCCAAAATGGATATATGCTCAATAATAGAGCTATAAGGCATGCAAAGGTAAAAGTTTTTATGCCAAAAATTATTGATACAAAGACAGAAAAGGAAGAACATAATTAATTATGGATTTTACCTGGTCTTCATGCAGATATGTCTCGGGTTTGCCGGGGCGGGCGTGGATCAGGATATTTTATATTAAAGTAATAAATTAGGAGAAATTTATATGGGAAAAGTTATAGGAATCGATCTTGGAACAACCAATTCATGTGTTGCTGTTATGGAGGGAGGAGAACCTGTTGTAATTCCAAATGCAGAAGGGCAGAGAACAACCCCTTCTATAGTTGCTTTCACAGATAAGGGCGAAAGACTTATTGGGCAGCCGGCAAAAAATCAGATAATTACCAATCCTGAAAATACAATTTATTCAATAAAACGATTTATGGGTAATAAATATTCAGAGGTTCAAAGGGAACTGGTGCTTGTTCCTTATAAAGTAGAAGATACACCAAGCCATGATATTAAAATTGATATAAGGGGAAAAGGCTATACACCTCCGGAGATCTCTGCTGCAATATTGCAGAAAATGAAAAAAACAGCGGAAGATTATCTTGGAACAACCGTTACCGAAGCTGTAATAACAGTACCTGCTTATTTTAACGATTCGCAAAGACAGGCAACAAAAGATGCCGGAAGAATAGCCGGCCTTGAGGTTAAAAGAATTGTAAACGAACCTACAGCCGCAGCTCTTGCATATGGTTTTGGAAAAGAGAAGAAAGATGAAAAAATCGCAGTATACGATCTTGGCGGCGGAACATTCGATATCTCCATACTTGAACTTGGGGATGGTGTTTTTGAAGTAAAATCTACTAATGGCGATACCCATCTTGGAGGAGATAATTTTGACCAGACAATAATTGCGTGGCTTATAGATACATTTAAAAAAGATACGGGAATAGATCTTTCAAAAGATAAAATGGCATTGCAAAGGCTTAAGGAAGCAGCAGAAAAAGCAAAAATTGAGCTTTCGAGCACACAGGCTACAGATATCAATCTCCCTTTTATAACTGCCGATGCAAGCGGTCCAAAACATCTTTTGTACAATCTTACAAGAGCAAAATACGAGCAGATGGTAGAATCTCTTATTCAAAGGACAAAAGAGCCATGTGTTAAAGCATTAAGCGATGCAGGGCTTTCTCCTTCGGATATCGATGAAGTAATTCTTGTAGGCGGTGCAACAAGAACTCCTGCTGTGCAGGCGATTGTAAAAGAAATATTTAAAAAAGAGCCCAATAAAAGCGTAAACCCAGACGAAGTTGTAGCTATGGGTGCTGCAATACAGGGAGGTATTCTCGGAGGCGATGTTAAAGATGTTCTTCTCCTTGACGTTACCCCTCTTTCTCTTGGAATTGAAACTCTCGGCGGAGTATTTACAAAGCTTATAGACAGAAACACAACAATTCCTACAAGAAAAAGCCAGGTTTTCTCAACCGCAGCAGATAGCCAGACAGCGGTATCTATCCATGTTCTGCAGGGAGAGCGTGATATGGCTGCCCAAAACAGAACTCTTGGAAAATTTGACCTTGTAGGCATTCCTCCTGCGCCAAGAGGTATTCCGCAAATTGAAGTTGCATTTGATATAGATGCGAATGGCATAGTCCATGTATCTGCAAAAGATCTTGCAACAGGAAAAGAGCAGAAGATAAGAATAGAATCATCTTCGGGGCTTTCCGAAGCTGAGATAAAGAAAATGGTCGATGATGCGGCAGCGCATGCAGAAGAAGATAAAAAAGAAAAAGAAAAAGTGGAAGTAAAAAATGAAGCAGATGCTCTTATTTACCAAACAGAGAAATCTCTTAAAGAATATGGAGATAAAATATCTGTTGATGAAAAAAGCAAAGTTGAAACAGCATTAAATAATCTTAAATCTGTTATAAGTGGAACAGATAGTGAAGATATAAAAAAGAAGAGCGAAGAGTTAAAACAAGCTTCTTATAAACTTGCGGAAGAGATGTATAAGAATGCTTCAAAATCAACAGATCAGCAGGGCGGTGGAGCAACTACGCAGGATAACCCTAATCCAGATAGTAATCAGGGCTATGATAACAAGCAAAAGAGTTCGTCGGGCGATAATATCGAAGATGCTGATTACGAAGTTGTAGATGATAATAAAAAATAAAGCAATTGTAAAGTGAGACTTAAAAGTTGGCAAAGAGAGATTATTATGAAGTCCTTGGTGTCCCAAAAGGGGCAACCAAGGAAGAAATAAAAAAAGCGTATAGAAAACTTGCTCTTCAATTTCATCCGGATAAAAATGCAGGTAACAAAGAGGCAGAGGAGAAATTCAAAGAAGCTACCGAAGCGTATGACATTTTAAGCGATGACAAAAAAAGGCAAACATACGACCAGTATGGTTTTGCGGGAATCGAAGGGTTGGGAGCCGGGGCGCACGATTATTCATCTGTATTCAGGGATATGGATTTTGAAGATATATTTGGCGGCAGCTTTGGCGGGTTCGGCAGTATATTTGATTCTTTTTTTGGAGGGGGTGGCCGTTCCAAAGGACGAAGAGGCGACCATTCTACCCGCGGAGCAGATTTACAATATAATCTCGATATTTCTTTTAAAGACGCTGTTTTTGGTTCCAAAGTCGAAATATCATATACCAGAAACCATACATGCGATGGTTGCAATGGTTCAGGGGCAAAATCAGGATCAGGGAAAAAAACATGCAGCACTTGCGGAGGAACAGGGCAGGTAAGAAGAAGTTCCGGATTTTTCTCAATAGCGACCCCATGTTCTACTTGCCATGGCGAAGGTTTTGTTATTGAAAATCCCTGTACAAAATGTCGTGGGTCGGGAATAGAGAAACGAACACAAAAAATAAAGGTTACAATTCCGGCTGGAATAGAATCCGGCAAGAGAATAAATATTTCCGGGCAGGGTAATGCAGGTAATAACGGAGGGCCTGCCGGAGATTTATATGTATTTATACAGGTAAAACCGCATGAATACTTTGAAAGGCATGGAGTAGATATTTATTGTTTGATATCTATTTCATTCACTCAGGCAGCTTTAGGCGCAGGTATTTATGTAAATACGCTGGATGATAAAAAAGTAAAGTTAAAAATTCCTCCTGGAACGCAAAATGGTAAAATGTTCAGGTTAAGAGAAGAGGGAGTTCCTCATCTTCATAATCCCAACAGGCGCGGCGACTTATATGTAAAGATAAATGTAGTTGTGCCAGATAAACTCTCTTCAAAACAAAAGAAACTGCTTGAAGAACTTGCTTCGATTTCAGAAGAAACAGATAATCCCAAACCAGAAAAGCTTTCTTCCCTGTAAAAAGACCACTATTAGTCATCCGTATGCCAAAACAATACATTGATTTTTCTATAATAATTTCTCGCTAAAAGGCTCTTTTCTGGTCAGGAACTGCAGAAAAGAGGTCGAATTCTGCTCAAATAGCCCAATAATTTTGCAATCCACTCTATTTTTCATATAAAAACAATAAGAATTAAGCAATTTCAATATTTATGTTGACAGTTTTTATTATTGTGTTATTATATATTAATGTGAAATTTTCTTTCAAGATTTTATGAAAATTAGCATCATATTACTTAGAAAAAGGAGGTTTGTGTGCTTGGAATTGTACAAAAATACAAAGATGAATGGATAGAATTCACCAGAGAAATTGTAAAAATTCCTTCTGTTACCGGTACTGAAGGAAAGCTTTCAGAGTTTTTTCTCAAAAAGCTGCAAGACATTGGTGTAAAAGAATCATTTATCGATGAAGCAGGTAATGTTGCAGGTGTTATCAGGGGAAAAGGAGAAGGTCCCAATATAATGTTTAATGGGCACCTTGATACTGTTCCCTCTGGAATTGCTTCAGCCTGGGCTCCTTTTAAGCCATTTGACGCTGCCATTGATGATAAAGGTAATATTATCGGACTTGGCGTATCAGATCTTAAAGCTGGATTGGCTGTGCAGTTTTATGTTTTTAAAGTTTTAAAGGAGGCAATTGATCAGAAAAAAATTGAATTACCAGGAGACTTAATTTTTTCAGCTGTTGTACATGAAGAGCCTGCAGAAATGCTTGGCATGGAATATTTTATAGAAAAAACAATGCCTGAACACAATATTAAGGCAGATCTTGTTTTTCTATCAGAACCTTCAAGCAATGATGTAGTCCTTGGGCACAGGGGAAAAATTGAAATCGTAGTAAGAACACAGGGAAAAACAGCCCACTCATCGCAACCAAAACTTGGGATAAATGCACTTGAAAAAATGCTGCCAATAATGGAAGCGGTTTTTCACAAGATGGGTAGTCAGCTAAAAGGGGATCCTGTTTTAGGAGAAAGTTCAATAACGATAACTGACTGTATCGTAAAACCAGGAGCCATGAGTATTGTTCCGGATCAGTGTGAAATATCAATTGACAGGCGTTATATGCCTGATGAACCTCTGGAAGTAATACTTGGTCAGTTTGAGGATATATTCAAAGAACTTAAGAAAAATGATCCGGATTTTAAAGCAACGGCAGAACCCAGAGTTTTTAAAGAAAGAACATGGACAGGATATGAAAAAGATGTAAAAAAATATCATCCGCCATGGAGAACAGACAGAGAACTCGACTTTGTGAAAAAAACATTCAAAGCCTTAAAAGATGTAGGCCAGAATCCTGTTGAAAAATATTGGAAGTTTGGTACCGATGGCAGCATGACTGCAGGTATTCACAACATTCCTACGATAGGATATTCAGGCGCTGAGGAAAAGTGGGCTCATCAACCAAATGAACAGGTTAACATAAATGAAATGCTTAAAACATTTGATGGCTATGTAGCTATAATGTGCGAGCTAATGGGATTAAATATTAATAATTTTAAATAAAAATTAGGAGGGGTTTTATGACAAAAACAAGACCGGCAAGACCTGTCGTCGGTTTTGCAATAATGATAGCATTGTCTTTATTAATTTATGGTTGGAGTTTTACAGAAAAGCCAAATAATACTATTATTTCAAGTTATGATGAAATGCTTGCAGATGCAGCAGACGGTAATATAGGAGCAAAAATAGCGTGGCTCTTTGGCGACTGGGGCGATCCTGCTTACCAAAAAACAGCGTTAGGCGGTATATTGATGATTCTTGGCGCTATTATTGCTTATTATGTTGACAAAAAGAAAAAGACCACTTTTGGAATTTGTTATGGATCCGGCCTTTTTTGGAAAGTTCTTGCAGCTCAGATATTGGCTGCTTTGATTTCCAACTTTCTGTATCAGAATCTTTTCAGAACGCAGGATATAGCATTTGTGCCGACTTTTATTCCAATTGTAAGTATAACTCCGGGTCTTATTCTTGTTTTCGGAGGCGAGTGGCGTAAAGTAATTACCGCGGCTGTATTTGGCGGACTTATAGGATGTCCTTTTGCATATTTTATTTTTAAAAATTTCGTACAGCCATGGGGGCTTATAGGCGCAGTAGCATGGGTAACTCCAATGATTGTAGGTGGTTTAATATCTTTTGAAACTTGTAAATATCTTCCGTGGATGGCAAAACAGGCTTCTGATCCGCAAGATGAAAAACCAAGTGCAGCAGCTGCCGCAGAACCTCCCAAGATGAATAATGGCTGGTTTGTAAAAAGAGTATTCGCGGATTTCTCCGAAGCAAATTTTTATGGAAACGAAATCGCAGGATTATTCTTCATACTTGGAGGCGTAATATCTGTTTACCTTAATCCGCTTAATCCGGGATATGGCGATGGAAATAGTTATCTCGTATTTCTCTCTTCGCAGATCCTTGCATCGTCAATTGGTGTTTTTATCTATTGGCATAGATATTTTGAGTTAGGATGGTACCCGACATTTGTTCCTGTTGTAACTATGGGACCGACATTTGTAATTATGTACGGCACAGGTATCCATGTTGTTCTTACCGGTGCGCTTATTGGTGGACTTTTTATGCCGCCGGTTGCAAACTGGATAGCAAGAGGATTACCATCCCATCATCATCCTTATATAGGAGCAGTAGCGTCAATGTTTATATGTTGTATCGTTATGATATCAATATTTAATCAGGTTCCAGGATTTGGGGTTTGATTACCATAATTAAAACTTAAAGGAGTTAAAAATGAAGGCATTGAAAAAAACAAGTATAGGTGAAGCAATTGCAAGAGTATCCGATTGGCAGGGCAAAGATATTAAACAGGAACTTGTACCTTGCGGTATAACAAATCCTAATTATAAGGTCGATGTAGAAGGAAATTGTTTTTTCCTTAAAATACCCGGAGCAGGCACAGAAGCTTTTATTGACAGGGATAACTGCCATGCTGCAAATATAATAGGAATGGAAACAACTTGCGGTCCAAAAGTAAATTACTATTTTGAAGATACAGGCGTAGAGATATGGGAATGGCTTGAGGGATACAGACAGGTTGTATTTGGAGATATTTATAATGAAAAAATATTTACAAAAATTGCAGAATCTGCAAGAGATTTCCATAATTGCGGAAAAACATTGCCTATAAAACAGACTCTTTTCGAACAAGCATGGCAGATGATCGAAAGATCAAAAGGCGGGGGATATCTTCCTCCATGGTATGACAAAATGGTATTTTTGCTTAAGGAAATTGAGGAAGCTATCCAGAAAGGTGGTATTGAATTTAAACCAAGCCATAATGACTACTGGACAAATAATTTCTTATACAACGATGAAACAGGCGATTTTAAGCTTATAGATTTTGAGTATGCATCTATGAATGATCCATATAATGATCTTGGGTGTTTCTCGACTACAAATTATTTGACAGAAGCTATGGATGTATTACTTTCAAATATTTATCATCGCGGCTGGAGCGAAAAAGGGTTTGCTAAACTTAAGCTCTATAAAATTGTTGCTGATATTAAGTGGGGCTTCTGGGCTCTTCAGCAGTATCTATTTTCAGATGTAAAATTTGACTTTATGAACTGGTATGGTATGAAGACAGCAAGACTCCAGCACTTGTGGCAGGACCCAAGACTTGATTATTGGCTTAATCTTGTTAGCGGTAAACCAATATTTAGGCAGGTAAAAAGATAATCTATAGAATCATACTGCTCTCTTTTCTGGTTAACTTTGGCTGAATAGAATAACTTCTATTCAGCCTCTTTTTTATTATGCAGAAAGGTATAATATTTTGCAAAAATAGTATAAGATTCTGCTGCAGAATCAGTGGCGAACCATGGGCGAACCAGTGGCGAAGCCTCATATACAGGGTTTTTTTCTGTGTTTTGCGCAAAACAACACCAATTTTATTGCTTAAAGAAAAGAAAAATAGGGTAAATTTTCATGAATAATTACAATTTATATGCCGAAAATCAGGATATATGAAAAGCAGAACACTATCTGTAAAACTTTTTACTTTACTGCTGTTAATAGTAATAACTTTTAATATTAGCGCCGAAGTAACTTTTGGAGAAATGAATCTTTATTCTTCAAAAGATGTTATTTTTACTGCAAAAGATGATCTGCCAGGAGAAACAAGGGTAAAAAATTATACAACACTGTTTAAAGCAAACCTTGATACAAAATTCCTGCATCAGCTTACATTTTTTCCCGAAAGAGTCCTTTACTTAAAGGAAAAAGGGATTATTCAGATAAATAACAGATTTGGTGTTTTTAGAAGCGATAAAACATTAAAAAGATACCATCCTGTCCTGGAATTCCCCTCTTTTGTCAATGGAAGCCAAATATATACAGGAAAAATATCAGGGACTAAAGCCTCTCCGGATGGAAGATGGCTTGTTTATATGGTGCAATCCTCACCTGCCTACGGAAAACTTGTACTTATGGATCTTAATAATAATAAAGAAACAATTATTTCTCCTGATGTTGAATATTCTTATGGAGAACCACGTATAATATGGGCAGATAGCTCGCTTCTCCTTATTTATGAAAAAGCAGGTTCTTTATATTATTATAGTGTTGATAAAAAATCAGCAGGAGCTTCGATAGCAGAGAATTTCAGAAGAATAGGAAATGGGCGAATCAATAATGCTGCATGGGCAGGAGATAGCCTTCTTTTTCTTAAAGATACTTTTATTTTTAGAATAAACCGCTCAGAGATTTTTACAAAATCTCTTTATAGTGATTTTATAGATATTGGAGAAGTTGTTGGAAGAATTCCTTTTAGCTTTGATTCCAATTTTGATAATTACTGGACATCTCCCGATGGAAAGGAACTTATTGTAAGCAAAGGGGGAAGAAATTTATTTTATTGCAGATTGGACAGAGATACTTTGTTTAAACTGGTTGATGTTGAATCTCTTCCTTATATTTTTCTTCCGCGAGGCACTGAAATTAAAAACCTTATATGGGATAAAACCGGAACAGTTACGGTTTTGACTTCTACAATTGTAAGAGGTAAAAAAGAAACAGCGCTGTTCAGGCTTTATACTTATGTTAAAGAACCCGCCTTTGTAAGATTAGATGAATTTGGGGTATTTGATATATTTGCATCTGATGATATGACCAAGGTAGCGCTTGCTAAAGATAGCAATGTTGTAATAATGGAGTATCAGCACTGGTTGCCTGTAAAAGAATATAGCTTTAATACGCCTCTTCATGTGATCTGGCTTAATAATGATGATATTGCAATATTTGGCAAAAATGTCGGGGAAATAGTAAAAATAAAAACAGATGAAAGGGATATTTTAACTGTTTCCAGAATAGACACTTGCGGATATAATAAAGAGTTTTCATCTATAATTTGCTCGGTAGATGGAAAGTATTTTAAATGGGATGGTCTTGGCGGATGGACCGAAACAGGATTGAATGAATATGATCCTGAAAAAATCGTATCGGATGATTACCGTTTATATATTGAGAAAATTCCGGGCGGAAGTTATAAAAATATGATATATGCAAGAAATATAAAGGAATATAAAACAGTACCTCTTTTCCCTGTTCCGGAAATAAAATACGATCCAATGCCTGTAAAAGAAGAACCTGTTGACCTTAAAAATTTTTCGCATGGTTCAAGAGTGCGGGGAAGATATATTTCTCTTGTTTTTAACGCAGTAAAAGATGACAGCGGATTTACCGAAGTAATGAGTCTTCTTTCGGATTATGGTATAAGAGCGACTTTTTTTGTAAGCGGAGATTTCATAAGGAGGCATCCTTCTGCGGTAAAAGAAATAGCTGATTCAGGTCATGAAACCGGTTCTCTTTTTTATTATAACTTTGACCTGACCGATGCCCGCTATGGAGCAGATAAGGAATTTATAGTAAAGGGTCTTGCCCGGAATGAGAGTGAATATTTTAAAATTACCGGAAAAGAGCTTTCCCTTTTTTGGCATGCCCCATATTATTTTGTAAATTCCATGATGCTTGAAGCATCCAAGCAAATGAATTATACATATGTTGGGCGAGATGTTATAATTTTGGATGCTAAGTCTGATAAAGATGCTAATTATGAAACAAGCCAGTTTTATGATTCTGCAGCAAATCTTCTTGAGACTATCATAGCTGAAAAAAGACCGGGTTCTATAATACCTATAACAATAGGAAAGCCGGATGATGGAAGAGGAGATTATCTTTTTCAGTGTCTTGAAATTCTTATAAATAACCTGATAGCCTCAGGTTATGAAATTGT
>Ga0123353_10009373_pt1 | contig 13502 bp, 14 predicted proteins | sample TergutLab28metaG_3_FD_92763 | JGI IMG/M metagenome (GOLD analysis project Ga0123353, IMG submission 92763) | Labiotermes labralis P3 segment gut microbial communities from Petit-Saut dam, French Guiana - Lab288 P3 | ecosystem: Host-associated > Arthropoda: Insects > Digestive system > Gut ... | reverse complement strand
TATGATGCAAGTCATCGACAGGCGTTGGATGGACCACATCGACGAAATGGACCAAATGCGGCAGGGTATTTCCCTGCGTTCCTACGCCCAGCGCGACCCGCTGGTGGAATATAAGTTCCTGGGTTACGAAATGTTCGAGGAAATGAGCAACAACATCCAGCTCGACACCGTACGTGCCATGTTCAACATCCAAATCACCAACGAGCAGCAGCCCGAAATGAAGCAAGCCGTTAAAACGGAGGACCTTTCGACTAATTCCTCCGAAACCGCCGCCGTTAAGAAATCCGCCAAACGCGCGGAGGGCAAGGTCGGGCGCAACGACCCCTGCCCCTGCGGCAGCGGTAAAAAATACAAGCAATGTTGCGTGAATAAATAATGCCTGAATTATGGGATGTTTTAGATAAGCACGGTAACAAAACCGGCCGCCTGCACGAACGCGGCAAACCCCTTGCGCCGGGCGATTACATGCTGATCGTGCATGTATGGAAGCACAACGGACGCGGCCAATGGCTCATTGACAAACGTGCGCCGCGGGGTTACGGCCACATGGACGGCAAATGGGAAACCACCGGCGGCTGCGCGATCGCGGGGGACGATTCCCTCACCGCCGCCCTGCGGGAAACAAAGGAAGAACTGGGGATCACCCTCGACCCGGGTAAAGGGACATTCTACAAACGTATACCCTACGAAAATTTCTTCGTGGATGTGTGGGTGTTCGAACATGATTGCCCGATAGGGGACATCGTCTTCCAAGAAAGCGAAACCACCGCCGCACGCTGGGCCGCCGCCGATGAAATACGTGTAATGATGGCCGCGGGGGACTTCTTGGTTGAAGGCAGACAAGGCCCGTTTTATCCTTATTTTGATGAGATGGTGGCGTGGGTGGAACGAAAGTAAGGAAAGGCATGTGAAAGTATTGTTGCAATTAAGTTATGAAGAGCAGTTATCGCTAACGGAATCGCTTAATTGGGATTATTCGGACAAACCGGAGGACATACTTGCGTTAATAAAAGGGCAGCTTGAAACCTGCGGTTCTTTTACCCGAAATACGTTATTCGTCCGCTCCTTGGAACGTTTACCGTGGCATTACATGACGGCGCTTTGGGGTGTTGATGCGATTAAAGAATTGTATACTCCGGAAATTGCCGAGCGTATTTGGCCCAAAGAAAGGAGGTATCATTTTGACTTCGCCCTCGCAGTATTACGAAGAGAACCTCTACCCCCTTCAAGATGGGGTCATGAATATTATAAGTCGCAGCGGCACCGATTTTTTTCTGACCGGGGGGACGGCGCTTAGCCGGGGTTATTATCATCACCGTTATTCGGATGACTTGGACTTTTTTATTAACCGTTCGCAAACTTATGATGATCAATTGGATAAAATCTTCACAATGCTTCGTGATAACGGTTATCAATGGGATATGGATAAAGGGTTCATTCGGGCGGAGCATTTCGCAAGTATACGCGCAAGGAAGGATTCAAAGGTATCATTAAAGCTCGATTTCGTTAACGACCTTGTGCCGCATTTTGGTGAAATAATAAAAACCGACCTTTTTTATCGAACGGATTCGATTCAATCATGTGGATTAGTAAACCCGATTGGGATGAATTTCGGAACGATATAAAAAATATCACGTTTGATATGTTAAATGGTTCGGAGGGATAAAAGATAAAATTATGAAATTAACGCCGCCGCAGTTCGCCGGGCGAAATTATTTTATTCCCTCTTCGGAAGTGATATATGTATGATGTATAAAGAGGTGTTTGATTTGTTCCTGATGGACAGGAAAAAGATGCTCTGTTATGAACCTTAAGCCCGCTACACTCGTCGCCGGGGGAATCTTCTTTCTGTTGGGCGCGGTGTTTTTCATCATCCAATTCGCTGTTGTGTTATATTCCGCAGCGAATTCCGTTGCGTTTTTCGTATCGGGCGGGATAATGTGCGCGCTTGGGTTCATATTTCTCATGGTCGACGGGCGGCGCAAGCGGCTTCTCGAACGTTTAAAATATGAAGGCACCGCGTATGAAGCAGATAATATATGCATCTATACCCCTTATTTTGAACGGGTGGGTATTATAGATATCAATACGGGCGCGACCTTCGTGCGTATCGGTCCGTGGATGGACGCGTACGCCGAATGCGCGTTCCGCGACGATAACGGTACCGGCCGCTCCGTGCGCAGCCACCGTTTTATGTATAATGTGTTTGAAAAGATACCGGTCGGCGCGCGGATTTGGATAGATTCGCAAGATGAAGCGATTTATGCAGTAGAGGTTTTCCCATTTGAATAAAAAAGGACGTGACAAACAAAGCGGATTTTAACAACTCCGGTAAATAATAAAAAATATAGTATATTACTATATCGCGGGAGGTTAGCAATGGTTAAAAGATTGAATGAAACGATTGTGCGTACAGAAAGGGAAATCGACCACCTTTATCCGGGGCAATGGGTATTATTGGATGAACGCGATTACCCGCATCAGGGTCGCGGTCGTATCGTCGCCATTGGTGAAAATACGGACGCCGACCTTGATGATTTGCTCAATATTAAACTTACCGAATTTAAAGGGAAGGGACATATGATGTGCGGTTGTCCGAACAGGGGAGAAATGTCAAGTGGCATACAATTTGAATATTCACACAAACGCTAAGCATCGGATTTATGTAACGGCATCGATAAAATATATCCATCCCGCCAATGAATTAAATGAAGTACGCGTCATGGTGGATACGGGATGTTATAACACAATGGTCCCTCTCTGGATGGCAAAACGGACAGGGTACAACTTAGGAATCAATCGGAGCGTTGTAATCGGCGGAACAACGGGTACGGGGCAACTATACGCGTTAAACATGCTTCATTTCGGCGGATGTGTAATAGAACGTGCCGTTGTGCTTGCTTACCCTTTCCCCGCCGCAAACGAGCTTTATGACACCATCTTATTAGGGACAAATATCTTCAATAATTGGCGGTACACCATTGACCGTGAAACAGGCACCTTTACTTTTACCGAAAATCTCCCTCACTTTCTTCCCAATAAAATAAATCCATACTAAAATTATTTCAACGAAGCCTACGAATACGTATCTGTTCAAATCTAACCCGCAAAGGACGTGACACACATGCTTGCCTTGGAAGAACTCTTGCGCGCACTTGCGCCGTACCGCGCGCGGCTTGTTGAAATGGGGGATTCACTTTGACTCCGTTAACGCGCGTGTCGAAATCGAACGACTGGAAGCCCTGACCGCGGATGCGGATTTTTGGGCTGATCCCGGAAGGTCGCAGGGTGTACTGCGTGAATTGAAATTATTGCGCGGAAAGATTACCGTTTATGACAGGCTGCGCACGATGTATGACGATGTGCAAACGTTGGCTGAACTGGGGATGGAAATGCAGGACGAATCCGTTATCCCCGAAGCGCGGGAGCTTTTGGCGAATTTTATTGAAGGATATGACCGACTGCGGGCGGAAACGCTGTTGGCGGGTGAATATGACGGCAACAACGCCGTCGTTACGCTGCACCCGGGCGCGGGTGGTACGGAGTCGTGTGATTGGGTATCGCTTTTATTACGCATGTATAATAAATGGGCAGAAAAGCGCGATTTCAAATTCGAATTGCTGGACTTGCTGGACGGCGAGGAAGCGGGGGTCAAGTCCGCCACGTTCCAAATCAACGGCGACAATGCCTTCGGGTATTTGAAGAGCGAACGCGGCATCCACCGGCTGGTGCGGATTTCACCCTTCGATTCGTCGGGCAGAAGGCATACGTCCTTCGCTTCGTGCGATGTGATGCCGGAGCTTGACGACAATGTTTCCGTCGAAGTCAACCCCGAGGATTTAAAGATCGATACGTACCGTTCGGGCGGGGCGGGCGGCCAACACGTAAACACGACGGACTCCGCTGTCCGCATCAGGCATGTGCCTTCGGGGATTGTGGTGCAATGCCAAAACGAACGCAGCCAAATCCAAAATCGCGACCGCGCCATGAAGATGCTTAAAGCGCAGTTGTTCCTCAAACAGCGCGAGGAACAGCTCGAAAAAATATCGGGCATACGCGGCGAGCAGAAGGACATCGCGTGGGGTTCGCAAATCCGTTCCTATGTGTTCCACCCCTACAGCATGGTGAAGGACCACCGCACAAGCGAGGAAACGGGCAACGTACAAGCCGTGATGGACGGCGCGCTTGACCCCTTCATGAATGCCTACCTGATATGGCTGGCCAAACAAAATGGATAGGATTAACGCCGGGGCACACGGGGATACTTTCTATGCCGCATAGGTATACCATACCGCCCCAAGACGCCAACCGCCGCTTGGACAGGTTCCTCTTCGCCTACCTGCAGGAAGCCCCGCATCCCTTGCTGTATAAATTGCTTCGCAAGAAACGCGTAAAACTAAACGGCGCGCGCGCCGAAGGGAACGAAACCCTAAACGAAGGCGACACGTTGGATTTTTACCTCTCGCCGGAAACGCTCGCAAGCCTGCACGGCGCAAGGAGCATCCCCCCCGCGGCGAAATTAACGGGTATTATCTACGAAAACGAGCATTTATTGATCGTCAACAAACCCGCCGGTATGCCGTCCCACGGCGGAGCAACTATGGCAAGCGGCGAAAACAACGATCACTTGCTGGCGCGGGTGTTGCATTATCTATACGAAAGCGGCGGTTACGACCCGTCGGATACCTTCACCCCCGCGCTGTGCAACCGGTTGGACGTTAATACAAGCGGTTTGGTCGTTTGCGGCAAAACGTTGTATATGTTGCAAACCTGCGCAGGTTTATTCGCAAACGGCGGCTTCGATAAGGAATACTTAGCGGTGGTTGAAGGGAAGCTGGAAGGCGAAGCCGTGTTGCATGGGGAATATATAAAGGACGAAAAGACGAATACAGCGCGGGTAACATCGGCGGTTGGGGGGCATTCTCTTCATCCGCCGGATTCGGCTAAGCCGGTGATTACGCGTTATCAATCCCTTGCCGTATCCGATATGTATTCCCTCCTCCTCGTCCGTCCCGTCACGGGCCGTTCGCACCAAATCCGCGCACACTTGGCAAGCATCGGGCATCCGTTGGCGGGGGATAAAAAATACGGCGGCAAAACCACACCCTACGCCCCTGCGCAATTGCTCCACGCGTACCGCTTGACGCTTACGAACTCCAAGGAAACGGACGGCTTTCCCACCCCCGCTTCATGGACGGCGCCGCTCCCGCATAAATTCCGCCGTTTCGTACAAGAATGCTTTCATATCAACATAAATAAAATATAAAGGAGACCGATCCATGAACATCATCCGCACAAAGGTAGTCGAGCTCACCACCATCCCCGCCGTGGCGTACAAGGTAAAATTACGCACGGGCGGCAGCGGTATCAAGCTGCATTTTACCGACCACGACGCGACCGCTTTCGCCAAGGTCGACAAGCGCACGGGCGAGGTCGTGCTGGACCCCGTGTCCGAAGCCGCCGAAGGTCTGCGTGAAGGTTTCGAGGAAGCGCAGGAATTGTTGTCGGGGTTGCCGTATTCCGGCCGGGGCAAGGTAAAAATCATGGTTTCGAATGAATGCGAAGACGACGAAGTCACCGAGGAGGAAGCCCAAAAGGTTACCGCCGCCTGCATGGTATCGAGTGACGAATTTAAGGCCATCATCGACCGCTATTCGGACGAAAACGGTAAAATCAATTACGCCTTGATGAACAAGCAATTCATCCAGTTCGCGTCCTCCAGCTCGGTCGTACGCGACATGGCGGGCAAACGCGCAAAAGCCCCCGAAATCCTGATGTTTATCTTAAAGAACCGCGCGGCCTTCCTCGCCAACAAGCGCGAACATTTACCCGACGACGAGGCGCAAGCGTTGTTGGAAGCCCTCAACGAAATCAACCCCCGCAGCGCGTTTAAGGAATTGAACCTGCACCTGCGCAGGATGCTTTCGCGGTAAAAATTCTTCCGCACCGAATGTACACAACGAGCGGGCGGGGGGTTGTTGCGGCCCCCCGCCCCGCCGCTACCCCCCCGTACAACAAAATTTTCACATCATTTTCGCCGAATAAAACACCACACCCCCCGGATTTTTTGTTATGCTTGACAAAAGAGCTTGTGTTTATACGGTTTGATATATTATATTATACATATCCGACTTAGAGGGTGGAGGAATGGCTGTGACTTTCGGTGTATTATTTTCCAACGCTGACAATTTCGCACAAATGGAGATGTGGCGCGGCATCAACGAATTCGCCAAACAACACGACATCCATTTGATCGCATACATGGGCACCTACCAAAGCAGCCATTTGGACCTCGCGTCGCATATGGATACCTGCTTCGATTCCATATACACCAGCAAGTACCTGGACGGCGTTATTTTATTTTCCGGCTTTATCTCTCACTTGATCGGCGGCGACGAAATCTATAATTCCTACGTCAGCCGTATCCCCGCACATATCCCCTGCGTCTCCCTTTCACAAATCATACCGAATATCCCCTCTATCCTCGCGGACAATGTCGGCGGCATTTACAGCGCGGTTGACCATTTGATCAAGAACCACGGTAAAAGGCAAATCGCCTTCGTAAGGGGTCCCGACGGGCACCAAGAGGCCGAGGACCGTTTGATCGGTTACAAGAAGGCATTGGCGGATAATAAAATCCCCTTTGACGCGAATTATGTATTACCCGGCGACTTCAGCCACGAAGGCGCGCGGCGTGCGACGGTGGAACTGTTGGACAACCGCAAAATCCCCTTCGACGCCGTCGCGACGTCTGATGACATTTCCGCCATACAGATATTGACCGATTTTAAGCGCAGGGGTATCCAGGTCCCTACGGACATCGCTATCACGGGCTTTGACGACGACCGCGACGCCGCCACCTTCATCCCTTCGGTAAGCACATCGAAACAGGACTTTTACGGGATGGGTATCGAAAGCGCGAACACATTGCTTAAAAAAATTAAAGGTGAAAAAGTGGACGACGTACAATATGTGCGCTCCGTTTTTATCGCGCGGCAGTCGTGCGGGTGCTTTAAACGGGACTTTGGCGGTTCGGAGGCCGAAAATGAAAACGCCGAAGCCAATTCCTTCATCCCTTCCGTATTAAAAAAGGTGATACCCCACTTCCCGGCGGAAATCTCGACGAAACGCGCACAAAATTGGGTTACGCAGCTGGTGCGCAAGGTAATCGAAAAACCCTTCCGCAAAGTGGAATTCCTTAATTTGCTGGATGAAATATTGGTCGGCTACAGCCACCGCAGCAAAGAATACGACGTATGGCACGAATTGCTTAACATCTTTATGGTAAGCACGCAGCGGTATAAGGATGAAATCTACGACCCCCACCTGGTGTTGGAAACCCTGCTCCATGCCGTAACGCTGGTCAACGATATCTCCGGCAACGAGGACAAGGTACGCGAAAACCTCGCGAGCGATTCGCGTTTGGCGTTGCGCCGTGTTACGAGCGCGCTTGTATTGATGTTCGACATTGACGCGTTGGCGGACGAGCTTTTCCGTTTACTGCCCGAGGTGCAAATCAACATGGCCCTGATCGGCCTGTACAGCAACCCGATACGCTCAAGCGATACCGAGGCCAACCGTACGATTGATACGCTGATCGGCTTTGACGGCGATGCCCGCTTCAATATGAAGCACAACAGTTGGAACCCGATCATGTTCTCCGACTTTTCCACGATTGATAAATTCGACTTAACCGTGAACGGCGTATGTTGTTTTTTATCCCGCTCTTTTTTAAGGATGAAGAGTTGGGTGTTATCTTCCTGCCCTACGACCCGGAAATTACCGTACACGCCTATGAAACGCTGCGCGTAAATATCTCCACCGCCATCAAAGGCGCGGAGCTCCTCACCAAAATCCAAACCCTCTCCATTACCGACGAGCTTACGGGTTTGCTCAACCGCCGCGGATTCTTCCAATTCGTTTATTCCCGTATGGACTTTATGCGCCGCAATTCCGAAATGATCCCGATGGTTATGTTCATGGATATGGACGGGCTTAAGATGATTAACGACACCTACGGCCATAAGGAAGGCGACAAGGCCATCGCCGCTTTTTCGCACATCCTTAAGGATACCTTACGCAAGGAGGACATCATCGGGCGCGTGGGCGGCGATGAATTCGTCGTCTTTTCGTCGGTCAAGACCAAGGAAACGGGCGATCAAGTAACCAACCGCCTGCGCGCCAGGATAGACGAATACAACCAACTCGGCTTCCATCCTTATAAAGTGCAATGCAGCATCGGCAACGTCGTATTGGAAAACGCCACGAAGGAATGCTTCGAAACGGCGATCCTCAGCGCGGATAACGTATTGTACGAGGAAAAGATGCGGAAAAAAGCACTCGGGATTTCACGGCCACCGGTTAATTAAAGCAATACGAAAAAAAAATCCACGGTTGGCGGGGAAGGAACCAACCGTGGACTTTTTATTGTGAAATAAAAGAGGAGGCTTGGATGTATTACGCCGTCGCGTAAGCGAGTGCCGGTACGGATTCCGACGGTGCGGAGGTTTGGCAACGCCCATGAAGGACCGCGCCTTTGTCGATGATCAGCGTTTCGGTCAGGATATCCCCGGTAACTTCGGCGGTGGCGGTCAGGTGTAAGGCGTATCGGCATTGGATGCTGCCGTACACCGCGCCTGCGATACGTGCGGATTCGGCCAGGATATCGCCTTCCACACGGCCCGTTTCGCCTAAGTTAAGTACGCCGTCAAGCTCAACATTACCTTGGATAACACCGTCCAAGCGCATGGATTCCGATTCGGAACCTACCACGCGGGCGGCCTGGACGGAAAACCCTCGACCGATTACGGTGCCGGTGGGGCGGGTAAATTCGTCTTGTGTGCGGGTTTTTGCCATATATTCACAACCTATTCATTTTTATTCCAACAAGAATTGGCGGGGATTGACCGGACGGCCGTTTACGTGTACTTCGTAGTGGACGTGCGGGCCGGTGGTGGAGCCGGTGGTGCCCACGCGGGCGATAATATCGCCGCGGGCAACCCGTTGGCCGACCGTTACCAGGTTTGCACGGTTATGCGCATACAGGGTTTGGATACCGTTACCGTGGTCGATGACGACCATATTACCCAAACCGCCGCTTGCCCAACCGGCAAACGTGACGACGCCGCCGCCCGCCGCGCGGATACTCGTACCGGCCGGGGACGGGATGTCAACGCCCGTGTGTTGCTGCCATTGGCCGCTGCCGAAGGGGCACCTGCGCCTGCCGAAGCCGGAGCTGATCGCCGCGCGTACGGGCCAAAGGGTGGGGTAGTTGTCGCAGTAGGGTTGGATGCGTTCGCGGTAATATTGCATGTCTTCCTTCAACTCGGTCAGCATTTCCAACGTTGAAAGGAGTTCCGCTATTTGGGTGTGTATGTCGCTTTGGGTTACGGTGGGGGGCAGGGATAAGGAAAGGGAAGTCGCGGCCAGACCCACGACGCCGTCCATACGGGAATTTGCGGTATCTGCGGCGATTTCATATCCGTTGGTATAACCGTTTTCATATAAAGGTTCGGCGGGAAGGAAAGCCGCGCGGATTTGCGCTTGCGAATCACTCAATTGTTCCAACAGATTTGCGATGGCGGGGATGAAGGTACGGTGTGTGAGGCCCGTGACGGCGGCGTTTAGCTTCTCTTCGAATTCTTGGATTTGGCGTTCCAACTCGTTTAAGTAATCCTGTACTTCGTTAAGCGACCCTTGATGGTTGCGCTGCATACTGATTTCCGCGCGGCGGCGGTCAATGATTTCGTCCCCGAGTTGTTCGGCCAGGTCCGCGTTGGCGGCAATCCATTCGTCAAGTTCCGCTTCGGTATCGTGCCTAAACTCCCTGAACTGCTCCTCGGTGAATGACAATTGCGTGCTGTAGTGCCGTGCCATGTGGCGGAGGTAATCGGCGCGGATTTGCAAGCCCGCGATAACGGCACTTACCGCAAAGATGAAGATGAGGACACAGTAGAAAAGCGCACGGGGGATTCGAAGGCTTCTTGTCTTGCCCGTCGTGTACGACGGTACGAGCATAAGCGAAAGGTATTTCTTTTGCTTATGGGAGCCGTTTTTAATAATATCGCTGGCTTTTTTGACTTTTATTGTGGGGGGCACCTGCAGGTTTTTCTTCAAAAACATGGGGTTCATCCTTTTATGTTACATTCATGTGACCGTATGATAACATGGTTACTAAATATTTGCAACACTTTTTTAATATATTATGAATAAATTATTAAAAATGTGTTACGAAGTTCTTCGTGAAGCGAAGCAAACCCCGTTGATTTTACATTATCCCTAATGTTACAATCAAATTACATTACCATAACTACCCGAAAGGGGGTGCAGCGTTGGAAAGACCTTTTATGGACCAAGTGCGGACCTTGCATATCCTGTTCGAAAACGGATTCACCGATGCCTACCGCGACGCGCCCGTGCGCAAACGCAGGCAGTTGATGCCGTATACCGCTGCTTTGTACCGCCGCTGGTACTATTCCACGTTGATAGAGAACACGCCCTTTTCCCCCGCCAACATCATGGAATCGCTTTGCCGATATTACGGGCAGGACACGGCTCTGTACCCGCAAGTGCTCCTGCGCAATATAAATCGGTTCTCCGGCTTCGACATCGAGATGCTGCCTTACGGCGATCCTGTTCACCCGATAATCGGTGATTTGGCGCGTATAATCGACTTTTGCTTCCCCCATACAGACATACGGGAGGGGGATTATTTTTTTGAAGCGCAGCAGCTGGAATTGGCGAAGGGGCTAACCATCCCCGACCCGGCGTATGCCGATTTTTTATTGGATATCGTTATAAAAATGAAGCTGCTGGTAAAAGTTCCTTCATTATATATAAACCGTTTGGAGGTCGCACGCGATTGGGAGGAACGCTTGGCTGTCCACCCGGACGAATTATTTACGGAAATCGTTGAAGCCGCGTTATCGATAAGCGCGCACAACCTGCGGGACCTTATCGCGCTACCCGAAACGATATTTACCGATACGTTCGTACGGTCCATGTTTGCCGAACCCGTGGAAACCGACTCGCTGTTCGAAATGATATACGAAATGATGGGCTACACATTGGAAGATTTGGTCGAGCTGAGCATGGAATCGGACACCTTGGATATCAAAAGCCCGGACGGCGCGTTCCTCGCAAGTACATTTATGATGGGCGTTGTCTTGGACCGATATTTTTTCACCCCGTTCGGCCATTACTTGAAATTGATCAGGCCCCTTTATGTCCTGCCCTTCGATTTCAGCGGGGAAATAGACGATTTTATCGTTAACGCGGATGTCCACGACGACGGCGAACTGTTCATCGCGTTCTTTGCGCCCTGTTCGAACTATACGCTCACCGATTTGGGCCTGCGCATCTTCGGCGCGAAGCCTACCGATAAAAATTATTATGACATCGCGAAAAACATGCCCTTCTCCGTACTTAAGGATTCGCTTTTCGCCGACCCGGAAATGATTGGGATACTGGTACGGATGGCGCAGTTCATACCCGCCGCCATATCAAGCGGGCTGCTGGAACAACCCATTTATACCTTCCGCGTGCGTATGGAAACGGATGCGGCGATGTGGATACACCTGCAAATGCCCGTAAACGCATACCTGAGCGAAATATATGACGAGGTTTTGCACTACTTCCCCCTGCGTGAAAATTACGACTATATCTTCTTCCACGATACGACCGAAAACCACTTCGCGCAATACCCCTCGCCGAAACGCGCCATGAAGCACATCAAAAAAACCGCCGAAATCACGTTGGACAAATTGGATTTTACACGCCAACCCCGAATGCTCCTCACGTTGTATAACCAAGCCCTGCCCTTCGGCGGTAAGCCGCCGATCGTTCGGCTCGAAATCGAAATGATGGGGGAAAAGAATCCCGACCCCGACCAATACTACCCCCGCGTAACGCGGATGAGCAAAGCGATACGGGAAATGGAGGGGGAAATGTAGCCATGCGTATATGTATAATCGTATTGGACAGCGTGGGCATCGGCGCGTTGCCGGACGCCGCCGACTTCGGCGACACGGGGGCGCATACGCTGGGTAATATATATAAGAAGCGGGGCAAACTCAAATTGCCCCGTTTATACGAGATGGGGTTGGCACATATCGAGGATTCCCGCTTGCCCATACTTGATCCCGCCTTACCGATTGCCGCGTACGGCCGTATGGCCACGGTAACCCGCGCGAAGGATACGACCTCGGGCCATTGGGAATTGGCAGGTCTTTCCATGGACCCGCCCTTCGCTACCTTCGAAAAATTCCCCGAAGCACTGCTTACCGCGTGGCTGAAAAAAGCCGGGCGCGAAATCAAATGGCTGGGCAATTACCCCGCCAGCGGTACGGTGATCATGGATAAACTCGGTGAGGAGCACATGAAAACGGGCGCACCCATCGTCTATACCTCCGCCGACAGCGTATTCCAAGTCGCCGCCCACGAAGGGGTCATCCCGCTTGAGGAATTGTATCGCTTGTGCGCCATTGCCCGGGAAATGCTCGTGGGGGAATACTTCGTGGGGCGTGTGATCGCGCGTCCCTTCCTCGGCGCACCCGGCGCGTTTAAACGTACGGCAAACCGCCGCGACTACGCCGTCCCCCCCGTGGGGGAAACCCTCCTCGACGCGTTGGAAAAACACGGCCAAAAAACCCTCGGCATCGGTAAAATCGAGGACATCTTTTGCAACCGCGGCGTTACCTATGTAAACCACACGACAAGCAATACAAGCGGTATACAAGCCACCATCGACGCCCTGCGGGATAAAACCAACGACGCCACCCTCATCTTCACCAACCTCGTGGACTTCGACATGCACTACGGCCACCGCAACGACCCCGAAGGCTACGCGACGGCCCTCGAATATTTCGACGCACAGCTCCCCGATATAAAAGCCGCCCTCAATGAGGATGACCTGCTGATCATCACCGCCGACCACGGCTGCGACCCAACCACCCCCGGTACCGACCACACCCGCGAATACGTGCCGCTGTTGGTATACCGCCACGGCATCGCCCCCATCAACCTCGGTACCCGAAAAACACTGGCCGACGTAGCCGCCACCATATACGACGCATTAGGGCACGGCACTTGGCGCGAAGGGGAAAGTTTTTTCACCGGGAAAGGGAAATAACCGTGGACTTTATCGCCGGTTAGGTTAAATTTGTTTTATGCGGATGATACTACGACTAACAAAGTTACGACATCAAGCTGTTTATATTATTATTGTTTATATTATTATTTGACACAAATGGGTATGCTTTATATAATAAAAACGGCTCTTGGTTGAGAGGAGCCGATTCATGACAATGTCTTACTTTTTATCAGAACCGTCCCTACTACGAATAGGGGCGGTTCCTCCTTTTCTTCGGTAAACTACGTGCTTGGCAAGCGTTGTGACGATAACCTTGACGAATGCCTTTATCGTAATCTCGATTAAAGAAAGAGCCAAACTGCTCATGCTCTCACCTCCTTTCCCAATTACCGTAATGAAAGAAAGGCGTTTG
>Ga0123353_10009372_pt1 | contig 13502 bp, 10 predicted proteins | sample TergutLab28metaG_3_FD_92763 | JGI IMG/M metagenome (GOLD analysis project Ga0123353, IMG submission 92763) | Labiotermes labralis P3 segment gut microbial communities from Petit-Saut dam, French Guiana - Lab288 P3 | ecosystem: Host-associated > Arthropoda: Insects > Digestive system > Gut ... | reverse complement strand
GCAATGGCGGTATCAAGTTCCGCTTCGTGTCGTTTCGAAAATTCGACAAGCTGCCCCCAGTCCTGCGCGGCGAGCAATGCACGCAACGTGCGACTCGCCGTGTTGCGAATGTCTTCGGCGGAGGGGCGACCCCAGCGTTCCTGCACAGTCTTGTAGAGGGTCAAATATCCCAGTCCGTGGGTTTTGTAAAATTTTTCGCTACCCACGCCCGTCGCCGACCATAGGCTCGGGATGCCGCGCCGATAGACGGCCATCACTTCGTCGATAAAACCGATTTTTCCCGTCTCGGCGTGCAGCAAGTGCAAGAAATAGTCTGTCGGCCTGAGACCCGCAGGGATGGCTGCTCGGAGGGGATTGTCGGGGGAGAACCGCCAGCGGTAGACGACGGAATTTGACTGAATGAAATTATGCCCCAGCAAGTCGCCGAGCTCCAGCAGCGTCTTGTGGGAACGGTTTTTTGGAGCGGGGTAAATCGCATCGGAAAAGGATGCGTCGTCCCATTTCAAAAGCACGGGATGAAAACACAGAGCGCACTCTGGATGGGCTTCCAGATAGTCCATTTGCTTCTGCAATTTGAGCGGGTCGGTCCAATAGTCATCGCCGTCGCACAACGCCACAAAGGGCGTCTCAACTTGCTCACGTGCGGCCAGCACGTTTTCCCACGGACCCACGTTCACATCTCGAAGCATCGGATTGATCACGCCGGGGTGACGGGCGGCATAGTCGCGCACGATTTCCTGCGTCCTGTCCGTCGAGGCATCGTCGGCGACGAAAACCACGAAAGGAAAATCCGTCTTCTGTGCGAGGAAACCGTCCAGCGTCTGCGCAACGAATTTTTCTTGATTGTAGGTGGGGCAAACGATGGTTAATTTTGGCTTTGCACTCATGATTCGAGAACGAGGCGAGCGATACGTTCGGCGGTCTCGGCAGGCAGATTCGGAAAAAGTGGCAGACACGCGACACGATGAGAAATGTCCTCCGAGACGGGGCAGCTCTGACCTTTCACGTAGGGGAGACGGTTGAGGCTCGGATAGAAATAGCGGCGCGCATGGATACCGTGCTCGGCGAGCTTGGCGAAGGCTTTCAGCAGCGCTTGTTCGCTCGAAAACACAACGGGATAGTAGGCGTAGTTGTATTCCAAGCCCGCTTGCATCGCAGGACGCTGTAGCGCACCGCCAAGTGCGGCATCGTAAGTTTCAGAAACTTTTTTGCGCTTCTCGATTACCTCGGCAATGTGCGGAAAATTCGCCAGCCCCATCGCCGCTTGGAATTCGCTCGCCTTGGCGTTGAAGCCTAAGCAGAAATGGTCGTCACCGAGGTGCCCAAAGCGTTTCTGCAAGTCGAGCTTGTCTGAAACGTGCTTGTGGCGCACGACACACGCTCCGCCCTCGATGGTGTGGAAGAGTTTCGTCGCGTGAAACGAAAGGGTCGAGACATCTCCGTAGTCCAAAAGTGAGCGTCCGTGGAACTTCGACCCGAAAGCGTGCGCACCATCGTAAATCACCTTCAGATTGTGCTTCTTAGCAATGCGCTCGATGGCTTCCACATCGCACGCGTAACCAAACACGTGCACGGCCATAATCGCCCGAGTTCGCGGCGTAATGGCTGCTTCGATTTTCTTTGCGTCGATCGTGAAATTCGCCGTCTCGATATCCACGAACACTGGAGTGCAGCGTTCCCAGAGGATGCTAGATGTCGTAGCGACATAGGAAAACGGCGTTGTGATCACCTCACCCTCCGCCATATCAAGCGATTGCAAAGCAAGTTGCAGAGCAAGCGTCCCGTTGGTAAGAAAATGCAAGTGCTCGACACCGAGAAATTCTTTCAGCCGCGCTTCCAATTCCTGCAAGAGAGGACCTTGGTTCGTCAACACTCCACTGTCGAAAATCCGCTCCACCAGAGAGAAAAACTCCTCGCGTGGTGGCAGAAACGACTGGGTTACATAAATTTTTTCCTTGCTCATGATCGCGGCATAGTGTCAGGACAGTGCATTTGCCCTGTCCCTATTAGGGTATTCTAGCATTTCGAGAGACGGCAGAGGAAGGAATTTTTTAGATCGTCTCTACTGCACCCGTATCTGCCGACGCAGAATGGCATAGAGAACAAAGAACATTCCGAAAATGGAGAGCACTACGATGCCGACATTGGCTGTGATGATATCGAGACGAATACCCCAGTAGTCTTTCACGGGACCGAAAAAGACGTTGAGATGGCTGTCCTTGTGACGATAGTCGTCTTGCTCCATCTCGGCTTTGGAAATGAGGTCGGTGACTTTTTGGTTAACGAAAAGTTGCTCGGCTGTGATGGCTCCGTCGTCAACCTCGGGAAATTCCACTTGGTCGAGAGGTTTACCAGCAATGACTTCGTCCACGAGGTCGAGTCCGTCTTCAATGCCTGCAACATCGGCGGCTCGAAGTCCGGAGATGATGGCGAGGAGTTCCTTGAGGTCGTCGAGGCGGGCGTGTTCGGAGTCGTCGAGATGGGACTTAGCGGCGAGAGCGGAAATTTCCCGTTGGATGCGTTCTTGGCGCGAAGTGAAAGGGTTGTATTTTGATTGCGCGAAAACGAGCGCCTCGTAGGACCAGCGCATGGGTATCCACTGGCAAATGAAGGGTACGTTGAGATCGCTGGCACGTTGCTCCACGGTGGGCTGCCCAGGATTGCGAGCCGCCCATTGCTGGACGGTGTAGACCAAATCGAGGTTGCGGTTCATTTCCTGGTACTCGATGAGGGCACCAGCGAGGATGATTTGCGGGATGAGGACAACGGGAATGATGAGGACGCCTGTTTTGCTTTCACGGACGAGCGTGGAAACGAGTAGCCCGATGGCAAATCCGCTGGCGGTGGTGAGGAACATCGCTGCGAAGACAATCCAAAAAACTCCGCGCACTTCGAGCAGCCAGTTGCCAATGAGGGTGAAGAGTGCTGCCTGTACGAGGGCGAAAACGGAGAGTGTCGCGACCTTGGCGAAGATGTAATAGCCCATGCGAATATTGAGATTTCGTTCACGCAGGAGGACGGGCTTGTCACGAGTGATGTCGTCCACACTGTTGGTAAGTCCTAGGAACATGGCAACCACGAGCGCGAGGAACAAATACGTGGGAATGTGATAGGCTGAGGCGAAGGAATAGCCGCCCTCGCCCGAGAAGCGCAGAACGAAACCAATGAGGAAGGCTAGTAGCGGCGCAGCGAGAAGTGTGACGACCATATTGGCACGGCTGCGGAGTTTGCTCATGAAGGCACGGAGAAGGAGGACGCGGAGTTGTCGCCATTCGTTGCGCCAAAGGAAGGGATCGCGTCGTTGTGAGGGCGTGGCGGGAGAGGCTAAGAGAGCTTCCTGTGGTTGCGGTGAGCTTTCGACATCAGCGAGTAGGCGATGGGCTTCGTAGCGATCGCGCCAGTACTCGGGGGGGAAGCGACGGGCGGGAACAAGCTGTCCGCGATTGTTTTCTTCGAGGATAGTGTCGCCCGAGATGTCGCGAAGGGGTGTCTCGAGCACATCGAAGATGAACTCAGGCCGAGTCGTGCCGCAGGTGTCACACTTGGTATCGTACGTGGTGAGCGCAGTGTGCGTGGCCATTTCCGCTTCGGCAAAGTAGGCGAGCATCTCATTGGGTGTTCCGAAAAAGACGAGCTTGCCGCCGCGATCAAGCAACGCCGCTTTATGAAACATCTGGAAGATTTTCGACGAGGGCTGATGGATGGTAACGACGACGATTTTGTTGTGGGAGATACCACGAATGATTTCTATGACATGTTCGGAATCCTTCGAGGAAAGGCCACTCGTCGGCTCGTCGAGAAGGTAGACATCCACGGTGCCGATCATGTCGAGACCGATGTTGAGCCGTTTGCGTTCGCCGCCAGAGAGAATTTTCTGGTGGGGCGAGCCGACCACGAAATTGCGGCGTTCGTTAAGTCCGAGTTCGGCGAGCTTGGCATCCACGCGACGCTCGAGTTCGCGTCGAGGAAGATGCGGAGCACGAAGTTCGGCGGCGTAGGAAATATTTTCGTCGATAGTGAGATGCTCGTCGAAGGCATCTTGTTGCGGGACATAGCTCACATATTTGCGAAGTGTTTCGAAGTGGCTATAGAGCGAGCGCCCGTTGAACACCACTCCGCCCTGTGCGGGCGAAAACTGTCCCGCAAGTGCGCGGAGCAACGAGGTTTTACCCGAACCGCTGGGACCCATCACGCAAACCATTTCGCCGCGTTCCACGGAAAATGAAATGCCGTCGAGCGCAGTCACGTTGCCACCAAATTTGCATGTGAGATCGCGCGCCTCGATGCGGCGCACAATGTTGCGTTCTTCTTCGATGATGCGTTCGGTAAAGTTGCATCGCAACGCCTGTCCTTCCTCGACGTGTATAGTGTCGCCGTCCATCAACTCAACTACGCCGCGTACGGGCTGTCCGTGCAAGGTAACGGGGAAGCTGGCACGGAGCACTTCCAGCAAGCCGTTTTTGCGTTCGTAGTCGCAGGAAATTTTGAGCAACACCTCGCCGCCACTGCCACCAGGCGAGAGCAGAATGTCACCTTCTTGCAACAAGTCAGGATTGTTGGAGACGAGGTATTCGCTGCGCCACGATTTGAGATAAAAACGTCCACCGTAGTGATGAGCGCGTCGGCGCAGATCGTTGAGGAGCAATTCGCTGTCGTTGTGGAAAATGATTCTATCGTCGAGCGTCGCAACGACCGACGCACCCTTGACGAGCGGCACACCGTTGAGTGTGGCGTCTACTGCATTGAGCGCGGTAACCTTCACGTCGAGCCCAAACGTAACCTCGATCGTCGAGTCACGCGAACGATTCTTCTCTATGCGTACTTGATCGCGTGCACCGATGGCAACAAAGAGTTGCGGTACCGTGACGCCCTTTTTCACGTTGAAGTAGAACTCGAGATCGGCATCGGTGATGACTTGATTGCCGACGAGAATGCGCTGCCCCGGGAAGATGCGACTAAACGCACCGTGCTTGATGGCACGCCCCGCGACGATGATGGCGCGACCACTCGCGTTTTTGATAAGGACGAGATTTTGGTAGCGGTAGGCGAGGATGCTCTGTCCCGCCTCGAATTCACGCATCACCACCTCCGCGCTACCCGTGGCACCGAAACTCACGGTCTCTAGCGGCGACGCGCCGTGCTGGTAAAAAAGGTCCACGCTGTCGCGTTTGTCGGCGTTAAGTTGGTGAACGATTTCTATCGCCTGAGACTCCATGCCCAACTCCGACATGAACGAATAGTAGGCGGCGATTTGCTCGCGTTTCAAGCCCGCCTTGGAAATAAGGTCGTAGAGCTGCACACCGAGCAAGATTTTTTCCTCCTCGTCGAGACCACCGCTCAATCGTGCGGCGATGTCGTGGAGGTTTTGCTGTTCGTGCAACGCCTCGCGGAAAAGCTGGCGCAACTCGGAATAGACCGCGTCAGGATAATCGTAACGCAGAAAGCCGAGACTCGAGTCAATTTCTTCCTCGATGAATTCGCCGTCCACGCGCACGAACGCTGCAAAGACCTTGATGAGTGTAGGCAGCAAATTGGGTGCCTCGGAAACCGTGCGCGGCTTACGCGCGAGACGGCGGAAGATATAACGCGCACCCGACTTCGCACGCACCAGCCACCGCAGCCCAACTTCCAATGCACTGAGCACGGCACGACCGCTCCGACGTATCAGCGGATTCACCTTTTCCTCCTTCTAGCGCGTGACATCGGCGATAAGCATACACTGATGCTCCACAGCGGGCAAGCAGGGAGCATGGTTTTTTGGTACCATTTTGCGAACCACTGGACAAATCGAGCTGAAAACAGATAGTATGATGAGGCATATGAAAAAAGGTATTCAGAAAATGCGCGACTTCTACGCTATCAAGCCAGGCGCACCTGTTTACATGAGGGAATTCGGTTTCTATTGCCTCGATGCCTGGGCGGAGCAGGGGCACATCAAACGGCCAGAGGAGTTCGCCGACCGTGAGGCGCTCACAGCCTATCTTGATGGGGTGTTCGGTTTCGATGTGAGTGGCACTGGTGGATTCTGGAATCTGGGCTGGGCCGAAGCGGCGTTCTTTCCGTGCTTCGAGGACAAGGTGCTCCACACCGACGACGAGTACGAAATCGTTCAGGATTTTGCGGGACGCCATGTGAAGTGTTTCAAGGGGCGGCGCAACGGATTCATGCCCGAGTATATCGATCATCCCGTGAAGGACATGCGGTCGTGGGAGGAGCAGGTCAAATGGCGCATGAACCCCGAGTCGCCCGAACGCCTCGCGCAGTTCGCCAAACTCGCACCGGGCGTCGTCGCAGCAGCGGCCGAGGGCAACGTCATCCGACAGGTCTCGGTGGGCGGCTACATGTTTCTGAGCAGCCTGATCGGGCCTGTGGATTTGCTTTATAAATTCTACGACGAGCCTGAGTTGATTCATGCGTGTATGCAGGGGTGGTTCGAACTGACTGATCGAATGATTGCCAAGGCGCAGAAGGTTGTCACGCTCGACGAGTTGTTCCTCACCGAGGATATCTGCTACAACCACGGGCCGTTGATTTCGCTCGATATGATTCGTGAATTTTTGTTCCCGTATTATCAGCAGTTGCTAGCCAACATCAAGTCGCGCCAGTTGGACAAGAACCGCACGCTGCATTTCCAAGTGGACACTGACGGCTTCTGCGACCCCGTCATCGACCTCTACGCCGAAATCGGAATGGACTTCATGAATCCCTTCGAGGTCGCCTCGGGCTGCGACGTGGTGCGCACCGCCGCACAGTATCCTGAGTTGCGCATTCTAGGTGGCATCGACAAACGCATCTTGGCTTCCACTCTGGAAAAAATCGATCGTGAGCTAGAGCGTATCATGCCCGTGATGCGCGCCCGCGGCGGCTACATTCCGACTTGCGATCATTGCGTGCCTACGGAGGTGTCTTTCGAAAACTATATGCATTACCGCCAGCGGATGATAGAGTATTGTGAATAATTTAAAACATATGAAAAAAGGTATACAGAAAATGCGCGACTTTTACGCGATCAAGGCGGGCGCGCCCGTTTACATGAAGGAATTCGGCTTCTACTGCCTCGATACGTGGGCGGATCAGGGGCACGTCAAGCGGGCGGAGGAGTTCGCCGACAACGGGGCTTTCGAGGCTTATCTCGCGGAGTTGTTTGGGTTTGACACGGGCGGCGTGTTCGCGCTTTGGAGCGCGGGCTGGTGCGAGGCGGAGCTGTTTCCGCAGTTCGAGACGAAGGTGCTCAGTTGCGACGGCGAGTACGAGATCGTGCAGGATTTTGCGGGGCGTCACGTGAAGTGTTTCAAGGGGCGGCGCAATGGGTTCATGCCCGAGTATATCGACCATCCCGTGAAGGACATGCGGTCGTGGGAGGAGGAGATCAAGTGGCGCATGAACCCCGACACGCCCGGTCGCTTCGCCAGTTTCCCCGCGACCGTGCAAGCCGCCGCAGCCGCAGCCGTCGAGGGGAGCATCGTGCGGCAGGGCGTGGCGGGCGGCTATATGTATCTGCGGAGTTTGATCGGGCCGGAGGATTTGCTTTATAAGTTTTACGACGAGCCCGAGTTGATCCACGCGTGCATGGAGACGTGGCTCGTGCTTGCCGACCGCGTGGCTGCCGAGCACCAGAAGGGCGTGACGCTCGACGAGGTGTTCTTCGCCGAGGACAATTGCTACAACCACGGGCTGCTCATTTCGCCCGAGATGATCCGCGAGTTCATGTTCCCGTATTACCAGCAGCTGCTCGCCAATGTGAGGTCGCGCCAGCTCGACAAGGGGCGCACGTTGTATATCAATGTGGACACCGACGGCTTCTGCGACCCTGTCATTCCGCTCTACCGCGAAATCGGTCTCGACCTGATGAGTCCCTTCGAGGTGGCCTCCAACTGCGACGTGGTGCGCACCGGCGCGGAGTATCCCGATCTGCGCATTTCGGGCGGCATCGACAAGCGCATCCTCGCAACCACGCCGGAAAAAATCGACCGCGAACTCGAACGCATCATGCCTCCCATGCGCGCCCGCGGCGGTTATATTCCGACTTGCGACCACGGCGTGCCCGAGGAGGTGTCGTTCGAGAACTACGTGTACTATCGCGAGCGGATGCGGGAGTATTGTGAGTAGGGAATTTTAGATTTGGGATTTGGGATTTTAGATTGGCTGGCGCGGGTTCGAGGCTCCCATTGTTTCCGACGCTGCCGTTTGTGCGGAATGCTATAATGGTGCTCATGCGAAATATTTTTGTTTGGCGCGAATTTCTGGGGGAAGTTCTTGGCACGTTTTTCCTCATTCTGATCGGGTGTGGTGCGGTGGCTGTTTCCGTTCTCTACCCGCAGGAAGGGCACGGGCTTTTCCAGATCGCGCTCATCTGGGGCTTCGCCATCGCGCTGGCGGTTTATATGACACGCCATCTTTCCGATGCTCATTTCAATCCCGCCATCACGATTGCCATGGTGATTGCGAAGCGGCTGCCCGTCGCGAAATTGCCGATTTATTTTGCTGCGCAATTCCTCGGTGCCTTCCTCGCTGCACTGCTGGTTTACGGGCTTTTCGCGCACAGTATCGCGGACTTTGAAAATGCTAACGGCATTATTCGTGGCACGCCGGAATCGGTTCAGAGCGCAAAGATGTTCGGTTGCTATTACTCGGTGCCTTCGATGTGGCTGGCGTGCTGCATCGAGGCGTTGGGAACATTCCTGCTCGTTCTCCTCGTGTTTTCTCTCACCGACACCGCCAATGTCGGGCGCCCTGGTGATGCTCTTGTGCCCATCTTTATCGGCATCGGTGTCGCGCTGCTCATCACGCTCTTCGCTCCGCTCACGTCGGCGGGTATCAATCCCGCACGTGATTTCGCTCCACGCATGGTGGCGTGGCTTTTCGGTTGGGGCGATGCTGCTTTTCCTGACAAACACGGTGGTTTCTTTTGGGTCTATATCGTTTCGCCGTTGGTCGGGGCTGCCGCTTCCTCGTTCTTTTTCATGAAGTGTGTTGCGCCCGCAATGAGAAAGTAACGGCGTGCGTCTCGCCGCCGCACGGAAAGCGCACGATCACGGATTGCAGGATGAGGGATCCTGGGAGGGAGCGCAAAGGACATGTGCAATCTGTAAGAGTATGCTCTAGCGTGCGGCGGCGAGACGCACGCCGTTACTTTACGGCTGCAGCCGCTCGACAAACCACGAGGCATCTGTTTGGCGGGAGTATAGAAAACGATCATGGATACGGTCTTCACCGCCTTGCCAAAATTCTATGTGGCTCGGTTCGACGCGATAGCCACCCCAGAAATCTGGCAGTGGGACTTCGCCGTTGCGAAATTTTTCCATCATCTGTGTGAATTTTTGCTTGAGCAAAGCGCGCGAGGAAACAACGTGGCTTTGTTGCGAAATCCACGCACCCACGCGGCTGCCGAGCGGACGGCTGAGGAAATAGGCGAGGGATTCGGCGTGGGAAATTTTCGTCGCCGAGCCGCGAATGACGACTTGGCGTTCGAGCGAGAGCCACGGAAAGAGCAGAGCGCAGCGGGCGTTTTCAGCGAGGTCGGCGGCTTTGCGACTGCCGTAGTTGGTGAAGAAAACAAAGCCTCGTTCGTCGAACGCCTTGAGCAACACCATACGCGTGGTGACCTCACCCGAGCGGTCGGCAGTGGAGAGAGCAAAGGCGTTGGGTTCGAGCAGGTTGGCGGTGCGGGCTTCCTCGAACCATATGCGGAACTGCTCTATCGGATCGGCGGCGAGGTCTTCGCGATGGAGTTCGCGTTGGGTGTAGTTGCGGCGTAGGTCGGAGACGAGTGTCTGCATGATTTTAGACTTTATGGATTGCTAAGTGGCGAAATGGCAATGTGATGTTTCATTGTGCCCATTATCGGCAAGGTGGTGCGGGTTGTCACGTTTTTTATGAAGTTCATTCCTCATTAGATTCTTCTTCTTGCCTTCCCCTCTCCATTCATGCGATAGTGCTCGTGCTATGTTGACAGACAAACCGCTATCGGAACTTTGGACTTACAAGGGGATCAATCCCAAACCCGCCGATTTCGACGATTTTTGGAACCACGCGCTCGCCGAGGTCGCCGCGACCGATCCCGCTCCACGCCTCGAACGCGCCGACACATCGCTGCATCCGCGAAACGCCGAACTTTTCGATTTGTGGTTCACGGGTGTGGGTGGTGCACGCATTTACGCCAAGTACGTGCGTCCGAAAAATCCCATCGTAAAATTGCCGACGATTTTGGAATTCCACGGCTACACGGGCAGCAGCAGCGACTGGTCGAGCAAACTACGCTTCGCTGCCGAAGGCGTCGCCATTGCCTCGATGGATTGCCGAGGGCAAGGCGGCCTGAGCGAGGACGTCGGTAGCGCAAAAGGCAATACGCTCATCGGCCACCTCGTGCGCGGGTTGGGTGACTCCCCCGAGAAACTCTATTATCGCAGTGTTTTTCTCGATACCGTACAACTCACCCGCGTCGTAACGGCTCTCGACGAAACGGACGTCTCGCGCATCGTCACTACGGGCGGTTCGCAAGGCGGCGGTCTTGCTCTGGCTTGTGCTGCGTTTGTGCCCGATGTGATGCGATGCTGTCCAGTATATCCCTTTCTCTCGGATTACCAACGCACGTTCGAAATGGAAGTCACGACCTATCCCTATTCCGAGATTCGCGAATACATGCGTCGCTTCAACTTTCGCGGAGAAACGACCGAAGCGATTTTCGAGCGCATGGGCTATATCGACGTTCACCACCTCGCATCGCGCATCAAGGCCGAGTGTCTTGTCGTGCTCGCCAACATGGACGCCATTGTACCGCCTTCGACGCAATTTGCGGCCTACAATTGCATCGAGGCTCCGAAGCGGCATTTACTCTATCCCTACCACGGACACGAAGCTCTGCCGTACGTGGACGACCGTATTTTCGATTTTCTCACATGGAAGTAGAAACCTTCACAGTCGAACAGGCGGCACCGCGCCTTGATCGCTTCCTGAGCGAACGCCTTCCCGATTTTTCCCGCGTGAAAATCCAGGCGGCCATTCACGAAGGTCTCGTCCTGCTCAACGGCCAACCCGCTCCACGTCCAGCCGAACCGCTCGCTGCGGGCGACGTAGTCTCGTGGACTCCGCCACCACCCGCCCCGCTACCTGATGCACAACCTGAGGACATCGCGCTCGACGTCCTCTTTGAAGATGACGCGCTCCTCGTCATCAACAAACCCGCAGGCATGGTCGTACACCCTGGCGCAGGGAATGTAAACGGGACACTCGTTTCGGCGTTGCTCTTTCGAAATGGAAAGTGGAAAGTGGAAAGTGGAAAGTTAGATAATGGCGGCGAAGCCGCAAAGAATAACTTTCACCTTGAAAGCACCGTCAGGTGCGGCATAGTCCACCGTCTCGACAAGGAAACCAGCGGCTGCCTCGTGGTCGCAAAAACCGATGCCATCCACGCTGCACTTGCTGCACAATTCGCCAACCGTGAAGTAAAAAAAACATATCTCGCCCTCGTCCAAGGCATACCAAAACGCACATTCGGAACCATCAATGCTCCCATCGTTCGTCACCCACGCCACCGTCAAAAAATGGCCGTCTCGACCAATGAACGCGGACGCGAAGCCATCACAGACTATCGGGTCCTACGATCGTGCGATGGCATGAGCCTCGTCCAATGCCAACCGCTCACAGGACGCACGCACCAAATCCGTGTCCACCTCCGCCACCTCGGCCATCCCGTCCTCGGCGACCCGCTTTACGGGCGTCGCGGCGACTTTACCCGCCATATGCTTCACGCATGGAAACTCGCCTTCCACCATCCCGACACAAACGAGCTGCTAGCCTTCGAAGCTCCACCGCCAGAAAATTTTGGCTTTTAGATCTATTGATTAGAAAACACCCTTGTCTTTCTCCCAGTATTCCCAGCATTCTCAATCCTCCCAGTGGGTCTGAAAACACAGAGCGTACTGGGATACTCGAATGAACTGTGAAGTCCTACGCCAAGCAACCTAAAAATCGCATCATACTCCGCGTGCACACGTCACATGCGGCGGCTTGAGGTAAATCGGCTCGGGTATGATCGAGGAAACTGGGGGGAAGGTCGTGATGCCTTGGGCAAGAGCCACGCGCACGAGCAAGTGCGGTTGAGGAGTACACTGTCGTTCACCAGGAAATCCACACAGAGCAGGGCAGAGCAAGGAAAGCGAGGTGTCGAGCACGGCGATTTCTTGCAATGCCTCCTCGCGCGAAACAATACGCGGGGCGACAACAAATGCTCCACTCGACACGCGGGCGAGGGCGATTTGGTTTTGACGTGCATCGCCTGCGACAGCAAAATCGCCTTCCGCCAGCGCAAGCCACGAAGAGACACCCGCCAAGGGAATGTTCCGTGCGAAAGTAAATCCCCACGCCGCAGCAAGCGATGAACGCAATCCGTTGTAACTACCGGGACCAATGCCAACAACCACGGCATCTATGGACGCCTCGGGATATTTTTCGCACAATGTGGCGATGGCCTTCGCCGCCGCGCAATCCCGTGCACGACCACCTGAAAAAGTGACCAATTGTTCTGATTCAGACGATTTCCCCAAAGCAGGATCCTCTTTTTTGTCACTGGTCACTGGCAACTGGTCACTTTTAACCAGCGCAGCAAAACCCTCGGCGCACGAGGCATCAATGGCAAGAAACGTGGCGTTGGTCATTGTCTTCGATGGTGATGTTGATGCGAATGGTATCGGGAGGAAAGGCTTCGGGAAACCTTGATGCCCACTCAACGGCGACTACGCCATTGCCGATGCAATCGTCGAACCCGCAGGTGGTAATTTCGGCCACATCCTTCATGCGGTAGAAATCGAAATGGAACAACGTCAAACGCCCATCGTCATATTCATGCGCGATGGAAAACGTCGGACTTGTTGGTGTATCGCTACAACCCAATCCCTGGGCGAGACCCTTCACGAATTGAGTCTTGCCAGCCCCCAATGGCCCGTCCAACGCAATCACTGACGACGCAGTCAACCCCGCAGCCATTTCAGCGGCAAGTGCGGACATTTCTTCGGCTGTGTGACAAATATATTCCCGTGGCATGTTCAATCCTTTTTGAGCTTCTCGCGAGCCTCGGCGGCTCGAGGGCTGCCGATGGCAATGATTTTTTCGTAGATGTTGCGAGCCTCGGCGTGGTGCGACTTTGATTCGAGCAAACGGGCGAGGTCGAAACCTGCCTTGGAACGCCAGAAATATTCGGGTTCGTCGGTCGGCGGGGCATTGAGCGCATCAAAGTAAGCGGCGATGGCGTTTTCGGTTTCACCCAATTTTTCGTAGGCAGCTCCGATTTTTGTGAAGGCTTGATTGCGCCAACGTTGCGGCGTGTCAGTGTTTGCGGCGAGTCGCCATGCGGCAATAGCAGCTTGGACTTGGGTGGGATCGGCATCGCTCATGGAAAAGAACGTATCGCCTTTTTCGATATGGGCTGCGTAAAGAATCGGTGCAGGTGGTTCTGCGGCTATGAGCGTATCGAGCACAGCCAAGGCTTGATTGGACTTTCCGAT